>Ga0310813_10001308_pt1 | contig 15117 bp, 11 predicted proteins | sample YN3metagenome_FD_203086 | JGI IMG/M metagenome (GOLD analysis project Ga0310813, IMG submission 203086) | Soil microbial communities from experimental microcosm in Duke University, North Carolina, United States - YN3 | ecosystem: Engineered > Artificial ecosystem > Soil microcosm > Unclassified...
CGACGGCCGCCATGCTCGCGGACAAGGTGTATTTCTTCCGCTCCTCGGCCGCGAACCTCTACGACGTGCTCGACGCGGGCCATCCCGACCTGCCGTTCCTGCCTTCCCGCATGGGGGACGTCCTCGCCGTGTTCCGGCTGGACTCCGACTACCTCGCCCGGGCTTTCACGGAGGGCGGCGCGCGCAACGCGACCCAAATCTCGATCGACTTCGACGAGGCCTGGGCCCGCAAGAACAACGGCGGCCGCCTCGTGGGGATACCCTACGAGACCTTCCTCTCCGCGCCCCTGCGCCCCTTCGACCGGGTGCGTCGGCGCATCGGGCTCGGCGGCTGGCGGATCCGCCGCGACGAGGAGACGCTCGCCGCGATGCGCTACCTGGAGGAGGCGCTGACGGCGCGGCGCGGCGAGCAAGTCCGCTAGACTTTGATAGAATCGCCCAATGGCTGCCAAAAAGAAGATTTTGCTCGTGGAGGACCAGGACGATGCTCGGGCCTTCATGCGCGTCCTCGTGGAGGGGGCGGGCTGGGAGGCCCAGGAGGCCGCCAGCTCCGCGGCGGCCCTGGAGAGCGCCCGCCGCGACAAGCCCGACGCGGTCGTCATGGACATCATGATGCCCGGCGGGTCGGGCTTCCAATGCATCCTGGAGATGCGCGCCGTCGAGGCGCTCAAGGCCGTGCCGATCCTCGTGTGCACCGCGCGCTTCAACGACAAGGACGAGGAGCAGTGCCGCGCGCTGGGCGCCGACGACTTCATCACGAAGCCCTTTAAGAACGAGGACCTCTGCGGGAAGCTGCGCAAGCTCCTGGAAAAGTCCGCGGGCCCGCGCAAGAGCTGAGCCGCCGTAGGTCTTGACTTATTCTAGATTTAGAGTTATTCTAAATCTATGAGGACCCGCGCGGAGCTGGAGGCGATCGAGTCCCGGCTTCGGGCGGCCGGCGTTCAGCCGACGGCCCAGCGCCTCGCCATCGCGCGCTTCGTCCTGGGGGCCGCGGAGCATCCGTCGGCCGAGGACGTGAAGGCTTGGGCGGACGAGAATTTCCACAAGCTCAGCCTGGCCACCGTCTACAACACCCTCGGTGCCCTGGTGCGGGCCGGCTTGCTCAAGGAGGTCCGGCTCCCGCACAACGACCGGGTCGTCTACGACGACAACGTCTCGGAGCACTACCACTTCCTGGACGAGCGGACGGGGAAGATCTTCGACGTGGACCCCGCGCGCGTGGCGGTCCGTCCGCGGCTCGGCAAGGAGTTCCGCGTCCGGGGCGTGGAGGTCTTGTTGCGTGGCACGCGGGAAGGACGGCGATGAAGAGGAGGGGGACCATCATGAACAGCGCGACGATCGAGAAGGGAAAGGCGGACGTGCTCCACATCGGCATCGGGGAGGGCGACCGCGGGCAGGTCGCGCGGATACTCGGCCGCCTGCTGGCCGACGAGTTCGTGCTCTACGCCAAGGTCCGCAACTTCCATTGGAACGTCGAGGGACCGCGCTTTGCGCAGCTGCACAAGTTCTTCGAGGAGCTCTACGAGGACCTCGACGAGATCGTCGACGAGGTGGCCGAGCGCATCCGGGCGCTGGACAAGCCCTCTCCGGGGAGCCTGGCGGAATTCCTCAAGAGCACCCGCCTGAAGGAGGCGCCGGGCGGTCCCCTGGAGTCGGGCGCCATGGTCGCGGCCCTGCTCCAGGACTACGAGCACCTCGTCCGCGAGCTGAGGCCGGAAATCGACGCCTGCATCGTGCGCTTCCATGACGTCGGGACCGGCGATTTCCTGACGGGCATCTTGGAGAAGCACGAGAAGACGGCGTGGATGCTCCGCAGCCATCTGCGGGGCTCGTGAGCGTTCCCGACTTCATCTACGGCACCGCCTGGAAGGAAGGCGCGACGGAGGGGCTCGTGCGCGAGGCTCTGAACGCGGGCTTCGCCGCCGTCGACACCGCGAACCAGCGCCGCCACTACCACGAGCAGGGCGTGGGCGACGGCCTGCGCGCGTTCCTGCGCGAGAGCGGAAAGCGGAGGGAGGAGCTCTTCCTCCAGACCAAGTTCACCTTCGCCGACGGGCAGGACCACCGCAAGCCCTACGACGAGCGGGCTCCCTACGCCGAGCAGGTCCGCCAGTCCTTCGAGAGCTCCCTGAAGCACTTGGGCGTCGACTACCTGGACTCGTACCTGCTGCACGGCCCCGCCGGCCACGGCCTCGGCGCGGCCGACTGGGAGGTCTGGGGCGCGATGACCGAGCTGCTTCGCTCGGGGAAGGCCCGGGCGATCGGCGTCTCCAACTTCGACGCCCGGCAGCTCGACGCCCTCGTCGCCAAGGCGGAGGTTCGCCCGGCCTTCGTCCAGAACCGCTGCTATGCGAGCCGGGGCTGGGACCGGGAGGTGCGCGCCCTGTGCCGCGCGAAAGGGATCGCCTACCAGGGCTTCTCGCTGCTCACGGCGAACGTCCAAGAGCTGACGAAGGCGCCGGTGCGGGCCATCGCCCAAAAACACGGCAAGACCCTCCCGCAGATCGCTTTCCGGTTCAGCCAGCAGCTCGGGATCATCCCGCTCACCGGGACCACGGACGCCGGCCGCATGCGCGAGGACCTCGACATCCGCTCCTTCTCGCTGAGCGAGGACGAGGTCCGGACGATCGAAGAGATCGGCGGCTAGAGCTCCGGCGGGAACTCGTGCCGCCCGTCCGGGCCCACGGCGAGGGTCCAGACCCGCGTGATCGCGGCGAGGGGAAGCGCCGCATAGAGGTGGGGGAAGAGCTCTCCGCCGCGCGACGGCTCCCACGCGAGCGGCTTGGGCAGGCGGGCCGGATCGATCTCGGCCAGGACCAGCCCCGCCTCGCCGGCGAAGTATCTCGCGGCGGTCTCCCGGACCTGGGCGGCGGTGGAGAAATGGACGAAGCCGTCGGCCAGATCGACGGGAGCGCCCTCGAAGGCCTCCCGGCCGCGGGCGGCGGCCCATTCCGCGGCGCGCAGGAGCTTGTAGACCGGCGGCATCAGAGCTCCGTGTACTTCTTGGCGATGCCCTTCGCCTTCGCGACCGGGTACTTCCGGGCGTTCTTGCGGATCTTGCGCTCCATCGCGCGCTCCAGGTCGATGCCGAGGTTGTCGGCCAGCTCGAAGAGGTAGGTGGCCACGTCCGCGATCTCGTCGGCCACGGCCTCCTTCTCGCGGCGGGCGTGGGCCACGCACTGCTCGGGGGTGCGCCACTGGAAGTGCTCGAGGAGCTCGGCGGCTTCGATGGCGACCGAGATCGCCAGGTTCTTGGGGTCGTGGAACTGCATCCAATCCCGCGCGTCGCGGAAGGCGCGGATCTTCTTGAGGACCTTTTTCATGCGTTGATCGCCTCCAGGAACCGGGCGCCGTACTTCTCCAGCTTCTTCTCGCCCACGCCCTTCACCGCGCGCAGGTCGTCCAGCGTCTTGGGCTTGTGCGCCGCCATCTCCACGAGCGCGCTGTCGTGGAAGACGACGTAGGGAGGGACTCCCAGCTTCTCGGCGAGCTCCCGGCGCAGGGCGCGCAGGCGCTCGAAGAGCGCCTCGTCGGGCGTGCCCGAGCCGAGGCCCTTGGCCGCCTTGGACTTCTTCGCCTTCTTCGACGGGGGCGCGGCGACCCCGAGCTTCACCGTCCCCTGGTCCTTGCACAGGGCCTTGCCCGCCTCGGTGATCCGCAGGAGCGGGTAATCGCCGTCCTCCGTGACCTCGAGAAAGCCCTGCACGATTAGCTGGTCGACCCAGGAGCGGACCGCGGCCTCGCCGGCCTCCTTGAGGAGGCCGAACACGGCCAGCTTGTCGTGGCCGTTGCGGGACATGCGCTCGTCGGCGCGGCCGAGGAGCATGCTCACCACGTAGCCGGTCCCGAAGCGCCCCTCCGCCCGCCAGGCGGCGCTCAAGACCTTCTTGGCCGTGAGCAGGGCCTCGTCGTCCGGCAGGCCGCGGGTCTCGCCCAGGCAGACGTCGCAGGCTCCGCAGTCCGCCGCCTCGAGGCCGGCGCCGAAGTGCTCGGCCAGGATGCGGTGGCGGCAGATGGGAGCCACGGCGAAGCGGCCGATCTCGCGGAGCTGGCGCTCCAGGGCCTTGAGGCGCTCGGGCGCCAGGGCGCCGTCCTTCTGCGCCAGCCAGCGGTGGGTCGCCAGGTCCGAGGCCGAGAAGAAGAGGACGCACTCGGCGGGAAGGCCGTCGCGCCCGGCGCGGCCCGACTCCTGCTGGTAGTGCTCCACCGAGCGCGGGGTGTTGGCGTGGACGACGTAGCGCACGTTGGAGCGGTCGATGCCCATGCCGAAGGCGATGGTCGCGACGACGACGTCGAGGCGCTCGTTGACGAAGCCCTCTTGCGCCGTCTTGCGCTCGTCGGCCGGCAGGCCGGCGTGGTAGGGGGCGCAGGAGACCCCGTGGCTGCGCAGTCCCTCGGCCAGGCGCTCGACGTCCTTGCGCGTCTGCGCGTAGACGATCCCGCCCTCGCCGGGGTGGCGGCGCACCACGTCGAGTATCTGCGCGCTCTGGTCGCGGCGCTGGAAGGCGCGGTAGACGAGGTTGGGGCGGTCGGGGTGGCCGAAGAGGCGCTCCGGGTCCCGCAGGCCGAGCTGGACGCCGATGTCCTCGCGCACCTCGGGCGTCGCCGTGGCGGTGAGGGCCATGCGCGCGGCCTTGGGGACCCGGTCGAGGACCTCGCGCAGGCGGCGGTACTCGGGCCGGAACTCGTGTCCCCAATGCGACACGCAGTGGGCCTCGTCCACCGCGGCCAGGATCAGGCGGGGGGCGAGGTCTTCGATTAGGTCGCCTACCAGGAGGCGCTCGGGGCTGACGTAGAGGAGCTCGGTCTTGCCGGCGGCCAGGCTGCGGTAGGCCTCGCCGCGGTGGTCGGCCTCCAGGTTCGAGTGCAGGGCGTCCGCGGCGAGCCCCGCCTCTCGCGCGGCGGCGACCTGGTCGTCCATCAGCGCTATTAAAGGAGAGACGACGAGGACCAGGCCGCGCCCCATCGCCGCGGGAAGCTGGTAGCAGAGGCTCTTGCCGCCGCCCGTGGGCAGGACCACGAGGCAGTCCTTGCCCGCGAGGGCGGCGTCGACGGCCTCCTTCTGCAGGGGCCGGAAGGAGTCGTAGCCCCAGCGGCGCTTGAGCGCTTCCTCGGCGGTCATGGGGACATTATACCGCGGCGACGAAGGGAACTTTTTCCGGGCTCGCGCGTACAGGATGAGGCCGGAGGGAGGGACCATGGACGTCGAGGCCATGTCGCTGGAGGAGCTGCTCGAGCTCAACAGCCGCGTCGCGAGGCGGCTCTGCGCCCTGCTGGACGCGGAGGAGGCGGTCAGGCGCGGGTAGTTTGCTATTCTTTCTCACATGAAAAAACTCCTCATCGCTTTGGCGGTCCTCGGTCTGCTCGGCGCCGGCGCGGCGTACGTCGTCTACACCAGCGCCGGCAAGATCGTCAAGACGGCCATCGAGGAGTTCGGCCCCAAGGTCCTGGGCGCGCCGGTGACCGTGCGCTCGGTGCGCCTGTCGCCGTTCTCGGGCAAGGGCTCGATCCACGGCCTGGTGGTGGGCAACCCGCCGGGCTTCCAGACCCCGTCCGCGTTCGAGCTCGGCTCGGTCCACATCTGGGTGGACTACAAGTCCTTGCTCACCGACAAGATCCGCGTGCGCGAGGTCCGCGTCGCCTCGCCCAAGGTCACCTTCGAGACCGGCGCCCACGGCAGCAACATCGCCGCCCTGCAGAAGAACGTCGAGTCCTTCGCGGGGCCGTCGTCGGGCGGCTCGAGCGGGCCCGCCAAGAAGCTCCAGCTCGACCTCTTCGACCTGAGCGGCGGCGAGGTCGGCTTCAGCACCAAGCTCCTGGGCTCCAAGCCGATCACGGCGCCCCTGCCGCCGGTCCATATCGAGGGCCTGGGCAAGGGCAAGGAAGGCGTGACGCCCGGCGACGCGACCAAGGTCGTCTTCCATTCGATCTACGCCTCCGTGCTCAAGGCGGTGGCCACCGTGCCCGGCGTGGGCGAGGCCGTCGACGACGCCAAGAAGGTCGTGGGCGAAGCGGCCAAGACCGCGAACCAGGCGGTCTCCGGCATCACGGGCCTGTTCAAAAAGAAGAAGAAGTAAGGTTCCTTGACAGGCCCCGTCGGCGGGCCTACCTTTTTTTCATGGAGCGCGGCGTCATCGAGCTCTATCTCGCCTTCTTGGCCTTGGAGGCGGCGGTCGAGCTGGTCCTCAACGAGCTCAACCTGCGCCATTACCGGGCGAAGCGCGGGAAGGAGGAGTGGAAGGCCCTGGAGTACGCTTTGGTCCGCGGCCGATTCGCGCGCGCGGCGATCCTTTGGGACACGGGGACGAGGCTGCTCGACGCGTTCCTTTTGCTGCCCGTGCTGGGGGCCGCCGCGCGCGCGCTTGCGCCCTTCCTGCCCATGCCGTACGCCGAGAGCGTGCTCTTTTGCCTGGGCTATGCCCTGCTTCGCCACGTCGACGAGGTCCCCTTGGACCTCTATGACACTTTCTCCATAGAGCAGCGCTTCGGCTTCAACCGCACGACCCCGGGCGCCTACGCGCTCGACGGGCTCAAGAGCGCGGCCCTGGCGGCAGCCTTCGGGGTTCCGACGCTCCTCTGCGCGTTCCTGCTCATCGACCGCGCCGGTCCGCGCTGGTGGCTCTGGGCCTTCGCGCTCTCCATGGCCTTTCACTTCCTGCTGATGCACGTCTCTCCCGCTTTCATCGAGCCGCTCTTCAACCGCTTCGAGCCCTTGGCGGACGGGGAGCTGCGCGAGCGCGCGCTGGCCTTGGCGGGCAAGGTCGGCTTCCCGGGCCGGGAGATCCAGGTCAAGGACGCCTCCCGGCGCACGGGGCACTCCAACGCCTACTTCACCGGCGTGGGGCGGGCCAAGCGGATCGTCTTCTACGACACCTTGCTAGCCGAGCTGACGGTCGAGCAGAGCGTGGGCGTCCTGGCCCATGAGCTGGGGCATTGGAAGCTGCGCCACGTCGAGGAGAGCATGGCGCTGTGGGCCCTGGTCTCCTTCATCGACCTTTACTTGATGAGCCTGGCCCTGCGCTTCGAGCCCCTGTGCGGCGCCTTCGGCCTGGCTCCGAGCCCGCACGCGGCGATGGTGGCCTATTGGATCGTCGCGCCCCAGCTCTTCTTCTGGCGCGGGCCCTTGACCAACATCATGCGCCGCCGACAGGAGCGCGAGGCGGATCGCTTCGCCCGCGCCGCCGCCGGCGGCGGCGCCGAGCTGGCCGGCGCTCTGGACGCGGTGGCGGACCACAACCTCGGCGCCCCGGGCGCGCACCCCTGGCACCACGCCTACTATTCCTCGCACCCGACCTTCCGCGAGCGGCTCGCCGTGTTCGAGGAAGGCTAGGCGCGGCGCCAGCCGGCGCCGAAGGCCTTCATCTGGTAGATGGTCAGGCCGTCGACCGACAGGAAGCCGTCGGCGACGATGCGGCCGGCGTCCTCGTCCAGCGCGCTCACGCACGCCTCGACCGTCACCTTCTTGTTGGAGGGAACGACCTGCCCCCGGTACACCCACTCGTGCGCCAGACCGAGGGGGAAGGCGCCGAACTCGCGCCCGGCGGGGGCTCCCCATCGCTCCAAGGAGACGACGCGCAGGAGCTGGAGGAAGGACTCAAGGCCGAGCGAGCCGGGGCAGACCGGGTCCTGGAAAAAGTGCGCCTTGAAGAACCACTCCGCCGGGTCGACGCGCTTCTCGCCGCGAATGAAGCCGAGGCCGTTGGGGCCGCCGTCCGGGACGAAGAGCGGCACCGCGTCGAACATGCGCAGGGCCCTGGCCGGAAGAGCCGGCGCCGACGCGGGAGAGGCGGCGGAGTCCTCGGGGGACAGCGGCGGCATAAAGGGGAAGTCGAGGCGCTTGCCGCGGGCCGCCTCCTCGGCGCCCGGCGCGTAAAGTCCGGCCCCCATGATGCCCTTCTGGTCGGAGAGGGCGGCCTTCGAGAAGAAGCCGAAGTAGGTCGTGCCGTCGTAGATCGGGGCGCCGTCCCGCGCGGAGCGCACGGCGAGGTCGTAGTGCTGGATGATCATCCCGCCGGAGAGCGAGGTCCGGGTCAGCTTCACCCGGGTGATCAGCGTCCCCGCGTCCGGCAGCACCTCGCGATGGAGGACGGCCTTGCCGCCCAGGTTCCGGAAGGAGAGATCCTGGTCGCTGAGGAGCGCCGACCCCAGGTAGGCGGCCAGCCAGCCGCAGGGCTGGAGCGCCGCCTCCAGGAGCACCGCGAAGGGCATCGTTCCCTGCCGGTTGGCGCGGAAGTACCAGGCGTCGGGCGGGACGTCGTACTCGGCCTCGATCACGGCGCCCTGCGCCAAAGTGAAGGGGCGCGCGTTCTCGATCGACACGATCCGGTTCAGGAACTTATACGGAGGTCCCGGGAGGCGGGCGATGACGCGCCTTTCATCGAAGATGCGGTACTTATCGCCGAAGGCCTCCGACGGCTTGCCGACCGCGAACGCCAGGATCTTCTCGTCGTCGAAGATGGCGCGCCGCCGGATGAATCCGCCAGCCGCTTCCCGCGCGACCGGCGTCGCCGACTTCTTGGACCACAGGGCGCGCAAGGACTCGCGCGAGCTGCCGACCAGCTTGATGGACATGTCCGAGATTAGGACGATGGGCTTGCCGTCGGAGTACATCAGCGCGTCGGCTATCGCGAACGGCTCGGGGCCGTAGCCCAGCTCCTTGATCCAGATCTCGTAGACCGCCTTCTTGGTCGAGGGCAGGACCTGGCCGCGGCACTTGAGGCGGCTCTTCACGCCCGGGATCGGCTCCCAGCGCAAGGAGCCCTCGCCGACCCAGCCCATGCGCATCAGCAGGACGCGCAAGGTGTGCATGCAGCACTCGTACATGAGAGTTCCGGGCATCACCATGTCGTCGGTGAAGTGGCAGGTGAGGAACCAGTCGTCGGGATGGATGTCCGCCTCGGCGCGGATCAGGCCGAGGCCGTGGCGCCCGCCCGCGGGGTCGAGCTCGAGAACGCGGTCGAGCAGGCGAAGCTTGCCGCCGGGGATGCGCAGGGGATCCTCGATCGGCAGGCCCGCGAAGGCGGGGCCGAAGGCGGCGGCCAAGTCGCCGCGGCGCAGGGCCTCGACCCGGGCGTCGTCCAGCGCCTGGCGCTCCATCGGGACGAGCGGCTCCCAATCGGCGGGCCGCTTGCCCGGCCGCGCGCGCCGGTCGAGCTCGGTGAACACGATCCCCTTGCCCGCGGCCAGCTCCGCCTCGGTGAAGAAGCCGGCGCAGCCGTCGCGCATGGTGAGGAGGGGCTTGCCGTCGACGGTGCCGTCGAAATTGAAGAAGAAGAGGTGGGCGCCGCCTTGGCGGGCGAAGCGCTCGATGCGGATATCGTAATGGATGACCTTGCCGGGGGGCGGCAGCTCGCCGTGGAAGGTCACGACCGCGTCGAGCAGGCGATAGCGGGCCAAGCCCTTGGTGACGAAGTCGATGCCCAAATATCCCGAGAGAAAGAGATCGGCCTGGCCCGCCTCGACCGCGACGCAGGTGGGGATGCGGCCGCCGTCCAGGTACCAGGCGCCGGTCTTCACGTCGTGCTCGGTGACGACGCGGCCCGAGCCCATCGAGCGGGGCTCGCCCTCGACCTTCAGGATGCGGTCGACGAGCATGAGCGGCTCGTCGGGCAGGCGCACACGGGTCGGATGCGCATCCGCCTCCGCGAACGCTCTTCCCAGCACCGCCTCGATCTTGCCTTTCGCGAACTCGAGGCACTGCTCGCGGGACATGAAGACGGCGCGTTCGTCCCGTTTCTCCTCATAATTCGCGGCGGGTCCTGTCACCGATGGGGCCCATCGGCCTTCTCGCGCTTCGCTTACTCCCTTGGAGGCCAACGCGGCGCGAAGCTCTAATAAACGGCTTTGGGCTTCGATCGAAAACTGGGTCAGCTTGAGGAATCGCTGATGGGCGGAGGCGTGGGCGGACAAGGCGATTTCGGCCGGGACGAACGTCTCCTTAGAAACGAACGGCGGAGGAGCGGGCCGGGGAGCAGGCAAGCCAAGGGACACGGCGATGCGCGGGACGGCCGGCCGCTCGGCGCGATGGCCGACCGCCGGAGAATCTCCTCCATAAAGAAAGGAAAGGTCCATGGGCACGCGCTCGGCGGCGAGGGCGGCCAGGAGGCGCAGCCAGGAGGAGACCTCGTCCTGCCCCTTGAGGTCCGCGGAGCGGGCGAAATGGGGCTTGCCCGCGAGGATCTGGCCGATCATGCGCGCGGTCGCGCCGCGCGGGCCGAGCTCGACGAAGAAGCGGAACCCGTCCGCGTAGGCCTTCTCGACCGCCGCCGGGAAGTCCACGGTTCCCAGCGCCTGATCGGTGATCGAGCGCGCCGTCGTGGTCCGGGTCGGGGCGTAGCCCTTCCCCCAGGCGCCGCTGTAGAACGTCAGCCCTTCCGGGGTCTTGGTCGGAAGGAGGTGCAGCGCGAGGTAGGCTTTCTCCACGCGCTTGGCGACGTCGCAGTGGACCGTCGTGACGCCGGAGACCGGGAGGAAGGCGCAGGCGAGGCGCTTGCGCAAGGCCTCGACCTGGGGGCGGTCGCCGCCCACCACGCATTCGCGCGGGGAGTTGATGATGAGGAGGTAAGCGCGCGGGAGGCCTTTGAGCGCGGCGCGGACCTCCGCGGCGGAGCGGTCGACCACTCCCAGGGACCAGTCGACGCGCTTCTTGGCGGGGAGCTTCCAGGCCTTGGCCGCCGCCGCGCAGGGGCCCGCCAGGTCCCGCGAGAAAAGCGGGGAGCGGCGCACGCGGCGCAGCATCTCGTCGCGGGACGTCCAGGCGCCGAGAGCGAACAGGGACGCGGTCTCGCCCAGGCTGTAGCCGATGGCGCCCGCGGGCTCGAGCCCGAAGGACTTGGCGAGCTCCGCCTGGGCGGCGCCGTAGGCGACCTGGCCGAGGATCAAAGCGGGATGGTCGGCGTCGAGCGCCGCGAGCGACTCCTCTTCCCAGCCGACCGGCCAGGAGTCCCGCAGAGGCGCGAAGCGCTCGGGCACGAGCTGGTCCTTGAGCAGCAGGCAGCGCGCATCCTGGGCGCGCAGGATCTCCGGCCACTGCACGCCTAGGCCGGCGCCCATGCCCAGGTAGTGGTTGCCCGAGCCGGGGAAGACGAAGGCCAGCTTGCCTCGCAGCGGCTTCGGGGAGTAGAAGGCGCGGTCCATGCCGTGGCCGTTGAAAGGCTGATCGGGGGCCTCGCCCAGACGCTTCGCCGAGAGCTCGATCAGACGGACGAGCTCGGCGGCGTCGCGCGCGACGAGGGAGACGGCAAGCCGCCCCTCGCGTCCCTCGGCTGCGAACCAGCGGCGGGCCAGGGCCTCGACGTCCGCGGCGCCGCGGGCCAGGGCTTTCAGGCGGCGCATAGAGGCGAGCATGGCGGGGACGTCGTCCGCCGCGGCGACGAAGAGGGCCTCGCTCCGCGAGCCGAGAGGCTGGCGGCGCTCGACGGCGGCTCGCGGCGAGACCTGCCCCTCGAGCTCCTCCAAGACCAGGCGGACGGGAAGCCCGGCGCCGCCCGATGCCTGGACCGCGGCGCGGCGCGGCCCCTCCTTGCGGTTGCGCAGCCAGAAGCGGGGCCCCGTCGGCGCGCCCGGAGCGGCCGGGAGGATCTGTTGGTAGAGGGCGAGCGCGGCCTGCGCCAGCGCCGCGGCGCCGGCGGCGGCGCCGGTCCGGCCGACGACGGAGTCGACGGGAGCGAGCGGGACGGCGGGCTTTCCCGAGAAGTCCAGCACGGCGTAGACCCGGTCGCCGTCGCGGACGGCGTCGTCCAGGCGCTTGAGGACGAAGGCCGCGGCGCCCTCTCCGCCGACGCCGCCGCGTCCGCTCGAGGACTCGGCCGCGAGGTGGCGGATGTCTCCGCAGAGGTCCACGGCGCCGACCACGGCGCAGTCGAGCTCGCCGCGCTCGAGGGCGCGGGCCCCGGCTTGGACGGCGCGCAGTCCCGAGGCCTCCTCGGCGGCCAAGGTGAAGCTGGGGCCGCCGATCTTGAACTCGCGGGCGATGCGCGAGGCGATGATGCCGCCCAGGGCGCCCATGGTTCGGTTGGCGGAGAGCGCCGGGCCGGCGGCCTCGCGCAGGGACTCGGGCTGGGCCCAGCGGAAGTGGAAGTTGGCGGTGTTGGGATCCAGCTCCATGCCCACGAACACGCCGGTGCGCTCGTGCTCGCGCTCCAGCGCGTTCGCGTCGACGAGGGCGGCGCGGGCGGCGGCGAGCATGAGAAGCTGCTGCGGGAGCATCTCCTCGATCTCCTTCGGCGGGATGCGGAAAGTCCCGGCCGGCACCGAGACCTCGTCCAGATAGCGGCCGGGGCGGCCGGCGGCGCCGAGCCAGCGCCGGGCCGGGGCGTCGCCGAGGTTCGCCGGCGGCGCCTTGCCCGCGAGGACGGCTTCCTGGAACTCGCGCAGGGAACCGAGGGCTCCGAAGCGGGCCTCCATGCCGACGATGGCGATCTTGGGGGAAGCGGGCTTCGTCGCCGCGCGCGTCCGCGCTTTGCGGGGAGCGTATTCCTCGAGGAGGACGTGGGCGTTGATCCCGCCGAAGCCGAAAGCGGAGACCGCGGCGCGCCGGGGCGTCCCGCTTTCCCACGCTTGGGGCGCGGAGAGGACGCGGAAAGGGCTCTCCTCGAGGCCCGCGCTCGAGCGCTCGAAGTGGGCGCTGGGAGGCAAGGTCTTCTCCTTGATCGCCAGCAGCGTCTTCGCCAGCCCCGCCGCGCCGGCGCCGGTGAGGAGGTGGCCGACGTTCGACTTGACCGAGCCGATCGCGGCCCGCGCCTCGCGCGGGGCGTTTTTCCAGAGCTCGCGCAGCGAGCCCAGCTCCACCGCGTCGCCGACCGGCGTTCCGGTCGCGTGGCACTCGACCAGACCGACGCTGGCGGGCTCCCAGCCCGCCTCCGCGTAGGCCTGGCGCATGGCGCGCAGCTGCCCGCCGCCGTCCGGGGCGAGCAAGGAGCCGCCCACGTCGTTGGAGAGGCCGATGCCCCGGATCAAGGCGAGAATCTCGTCGCCGGCGTCTTCCGCGTCGGAGAGGCGTCTCAGGACGAAAACTCCGGCTCCCTCGCCCACGACCAGGCCGTCGGCATTGGCGTCGAAGGGCGAGCAGCGCCCGGAGGCGGAGAGGGCGCGCAGCTGGGAGAAGCCCATCTGCGTGTAGAGGCAGTCGGGGCGGGAGAGGCCGCCGGCGAGCATGGCGTCGGCGCGGCCGGCCTTCAGCTCCTCCACCGCGAGCTTGAGGGCGTAAAGCGAGGAGGCGCAGGCCGCGTCCAAGGCGACGTGTCCGCCGCCCAGGCCGAGCGCCTTGGCGAGCAAGGCCGCGGGCATGCCCGCGGCGTAGCGGTTGATCGCCGCGACGGGAGCGCCGGCGGCCGGGGCGTCGGGGAAAGCCTTGCGGAACTCCGGCGCCAGGACTTGGCGGCTGAAGGCCGAAAAGGCGTCCGTGGGAAGGGCGATGTTGCCCAGGATGACTCCCACCCGGCGCCGGTCCAAGCCGCGGGTCTTCGCGCCGCGGAAAGCCTCTCGCCCCGCGTGCAGGGCGAAATGGAAAACGGGATCGAGCGAGGCGATCAGCGCCGGGTCGAGGTCCAGCCCGGCGGGGTCGAGCGCGAAGTCCTCGACGAAGCAGCCGACCTTGGAGTAGACCTTGTCCGGCGTCGCCTTGGCCGGGTAATAGGCTTTCTCGGGCGGGATCAGCCAGCGCCCGGCCGGAACCTCCTTAGCCGCGGTGCGGGCTTCCAGGATCAGCTTCCAGAAATCCGCGAGCGAGCGCGTGCCGGGAAACAGCGCGCCGATCGAGACGATGGCGACCGGATCGTCGCCGCGTCCGTTGGGGTGCTTCGAGCGGCTCATCCGGCGGGTACGGTGTCCTTGAAGGAGCGGGTCAGGCCGGCGTCGACGGTGTGCTCGGAGGCCTCGACGCGGGCGATCAGCTTGCCGGCCAAGTCCACGAAGTCGATGTCGAGCACCGCGACGCTCTCGCCGCGCCGGGCGGTGCGCAGGATCGCGCGGAAGCCCTCCGCGGGGAAGGAGGCGAACTGCTTGAAGGACGCGAGGCCCGCGGGCAGGCAGGGCGCGCCCAGCACCTCGCAGGACCACAGGATCGCGGCCTGGAAGGCGGCGTCGAGGGCGCCGGGATCGGTGACCCAGCCCTCGCGGATCGGCGCCGACATCCAGTCGGCCGGGCGCGGCGCGGGGCGCAGGCGCGCGGAGAGGCCGTCGGGGGAGACGCCCTCGACCGCCTCGATGAGGCGAAGGGCCGGGCCGTGGAAGAGGACTTCGGAGTAGGCCGCCTCGACGGTCTTGGAGTACGGCGCGAGGCTGGGCGCGGCCGCCGGGGCCGGGGCCTGCGGGAGGCGGTCGGCGAGCAGGGCCTCGCCGCGTACGTTGGGCGCGTTGCGGCCCTCGGCGCGGAGCTCGACCGGCACGCGGAAGATATCGCCGTCCTTGCGCGCCTTGCCTGCCGAGACGCGGACCTTCACCGGCTCGCCGTTCAAGGACACGCCCTTGAGGACGCGGAGCCCGTCGAAGCCGAAGAAGCGCAGGCCCGGGTTCGCGTGCAGGGCGCCGCAGGCCAGCCACTCGGCCGAGAGGGCGAGGGGCAGGACCGGATGGCCCGCCAGGCGGTGCGAGTCGAGCACGGGGTGGGACTCGGCGTCGATGGTGCGCTCGAAGGCGAGCGGCAAGTCGGCGTTGGCGGAGAGCCGGTTCAGGGCGTCTGGCGCCACCGCGACGGTCTCGACCGCCGCGCCCGGGGGCAAGGCGATCTCGCGCACCAGGTGGCGCCCGGCGACGTCGAGCGGCAGGACGCCGACGCCCTCGGCCGCGAAGACTTTCTTCAGCGCCGCGGTCACCATCCCGCCGTCCAAGGCGCCCCAGCCGATCGCGGCGACGCGCGTCTTGGGCCGGGCGGCGGCGAGGACGTGGGCGGCCTTGCTCAAGGCCTCGTTGGCCGCGGCGTAGTCCGCCTGGCCGACGCGGCCCAGGCGGCCGGAAGTCGACGAATAGAGGGCGATGAAGGCGAGCTCGTCTTGGGCGAGGGCTCCGAGAAGGAGGCGCAGGCCCGCGACCTTGGTGTCGAAGACCGAGTCGAAGTGCGCGGCGGTCTTGTCCTCGATGCGGCGGTCGGCGAGCACGCCGGCGCCGTGCACGAGGCCC
>Ga0310813_10001313_pt1 | contig 15066 bp, 10 predicted proteins | sample YN3metagenome_FD_203086 | JGI IMG/M metagenome (GOLD analysis project Ga0310813, IMG submission 203086) | Soil microbial communities from experimental microcosm in Duke University, North Carolina, United States - YN3 | ecosystem: Engineered > Artificial ecosystem > Soil microcosm > Unclassified...
TGAGTCGAAAATGATGCCGTTCCCGTCGGGCGACCAGACCGCTTCCTGCTTGACGGATGGGTCGAAAGTGAATCGGGTCCGCAGCCCTCGCACGACATCATAGAGCCAGATGTCCGAACTGCCCGTCGCAGGATCGATGATGCTGACCGCGACGGCCTTTCGGTCCGACGAGAAATGAATGTAATTGTTGAGCCCTCCGGCATCGCCTAGCGTCGCCAACTTCTTGCCGCTTCGGTCAAACCAAGCCAACCGAGTAATGCTTTGGCGCCCACCCGTTAAATAAACCAGAAGCCCGCTCCCGGATATTGAAAAAACACCCCGTCTCTGCTGCCCTGTGCTCAAAACATTTTCCGCGACGGGAACCGCTTCTCCAATCGTGATCAGACGCGTCAGGTCGAATGGCTGGGCCACCAAAGTGTCCTCGCGTAAGAACAGCAGATGCCCTTGCGCGTAGACTGCGTTAGATAGCGCCTCCACCACAACCTTGGAGTCACTCGCTTGGGAACCACCCCTTTGGGAATCGATGGAGGCGACGCGAATCGTTGCACCAGATCCTCCCAGCGTGTCAGCCGAATAAAGGAAATGCCGCCCGTCAGGGAGGAACCAAGGCCAGCGATGCGTATTTTCGCCTCGCGCTAGATCGAGCACAGTGACAGGACTCGAAACGCCACCTGCTGCCGATACTCGATGGAGGGGACCGCTGAAACCGGGCGAAAACAGTATGATTCCCTCCTGGTTCCATGTTCCGCCTCGCCCCAATGGCGCGTCACATAAGATGATTGGCGGCCCACCGTTAACATCTACCTTCTTGAGCTTGCCCCCTCCGAAAAATCCGATAAATTTGCTATCCGGAGAGAAGAACGGGTGCATTGCTCCCTCCGTTCCGGAGAGGGGTTTGGCCATGAGCGCGTCGAGCGAGCGTACCCAAAGCTGGTCCGTGCCGCCGGACATTACTGCGGTAAATACCATTCGCTTTCCGTCCGGCGAGAGAGCAACCGGGCCCTGCGAATTACTACTGCCGGTCAAAAAGGCAGTTTTCTCCGGCGGCGGGATGAATGTGCGCACGACGGGCGTTTCCGGCGCTGTTTCACGAAAATGCACGATGGCAAGGCCGGAGAGCGCCACCAGCAATAGCGCCGCGACCGACAACGCTACCCAACCTAACCGCGATAGTGACGAAGCAATCGCAACCTCCGGCTCTTTTCCGGCATTCTGGATGGCGACCTGAATCGCAATGCGAGCTTCGCCAATATCGCGCAGTCGGGTCTTCACTTCGCGGTCGAGACAACGTTTCACTAAGTCGCGGATCGCGCGCGGCGTGACCGCAGGCATTTTGTCGAAATCAATGGGTGCTCGCAATACATCGGCCAGAACATGCGCGACACTGTCGCCCGAGAATAGGCGCTGTCCGGTGAGCATCTCGTAGAAGACCACGCCGAAGGCCCAGATGTCGGCGCGCTTATCCACCGCTTGTCCGGCGGCTTGTTCCGGAGCCATGTAGCCGGCAGTGCCCAAAATCATGCCGACCTGAGTCGCTCGCATGGTCAACGTCGGGGAGTTGCTCGGATCGCCGCTGGCTACAGCGGCTGCGACCCGGCGGCCAACCCGAAGTCGAGAACCTTGACGACTCCGGCCGGCGTGATCATAATGTTCGCCGGTTTCAGATCGCGATGAATGATGCCTTTGTCGTGCGCGGCTTCGAGTGCGTCGGCGATTTGCCTGGCGTAGTCGAGAGCCGTCTCAAGCCGGAGCGGCCCTTTGAGAGTCTCGCCCGGCACTAGTTCTATCACCAGCGCGCGGCCGGCGTCGGATTCGTCTACTCCCTCCTGGATGCCGTAAATCTGCGCAATGTTCGGATGATTGAGAGACGCCAGAACTTTCGCTTCGCGCTCGAAGCGGGCAAGTCTTTCCGAGTCGCGCGCCAACGCCGCGGGTAGTACCTTGATCGCTACGTCACGGTCGAGCTTGGTGTCGCGAGCCCTATACACCTCACCCATGCCACCTGCGCCAATGGGCGCGAGGATCTCGTACGGGCCGAGTTTGTCTCCGGCAGACAGCCCCATCTCCGTGATTTAGCTAAGTCTACACAATCAAGTTGCGCTTTGTGCTAAACGATGCGTCCGGACAGTAATGCTTCACTGGTTTGGCGCAGGGTCGGGGAGCGCAAATAAGAGTCGGCAAAAAGCTCCTTGACGGGACAGCTTATAATCCAGCCCAGATCATTCCAACGATTTTTACTCGAGCCTCTCCAATTTCAAGGTATACCCATCCGGGAAAAGGGGACTTCTATCCGCCCTAAGGGTGAGTGTCGTGCCCTCAATTTTAAAGGAGAGCGTCGTCACTGACCCAGGTGCCATCACATTCGGATTCTTGGCGACGATCGGATGGATGGTCAGCATATCCCCTCGAATTTCGTAGGTCCCCGAATTCGCGGTGAATTTCCCCAGGTGGCGTTCAATTCGGCTGCGCTGGCTTTCCACGCGTCATTAGCGAGTGCAGGGCGAGGCTTGTCGGAAGTAACAGCCATATTGCTGTAATAATTCGCTGTGAAGAGATATAGGCCTGGCTGTGGGTTGTTCGTAGTCCGTCCATTGGGTCCAGTAAACTGGGAGTAGATAATGCGCCAAGCTCCGGCGAGCGGTGTCGCTTTCGATTGCGCAAAAACAGCACCGCTAGCTCCCAGTATGAACGCAATTATGACAAGTGGTGTCGCTTTCATGTTTTCCTCTTAAGACGCGTGCTCTAATAGCTCAGTTCGGCAACACGGCGCCGGACGACTTGATCGACCAGGGTTGCCAAGCCGGCCGTCCTGGCTGCGAGTTTGGCCGCTCCAGCCGCGCCGAGGGCGCGCGTAGTCGGCGGACCGGCGTCGAGATCGGACGCCTTGTTGACCCACGAGATGGAGGTCACATCATTGTTGTTGGCGCCTAAGCCGCGACGGGTAACAGTGTAGGGCTCTTTCGCTTTCTTGTAAATGGGCAAAATTTCGGTCTTGATGAAATCCTCGTACTCCTGCATTTTGCCTGGTGCTATCCTTCGTCGGGAAAATACGCCCATCGGCGGCAGCTCGCCTGTGGGCAGATAGCTTAACTCAGGCAGCGAATTACTGATGAAGACCTGACGGCTGTCGAGGCACTTGGAGAGCTTGGCTGTCAGGCGCGCCGCGCCTTCGGCTCCTAAGGCGCCGACCAGCGGGCTCGGACCGTCAAGTTCCGCGAATTTGGCGGACGGCGTGACAGTGACGTACTCGAACGAATTACCGAGCACCGTCTGATAGGTGGTGCGCGTCTTGACGCCGCCTTTCTTCTGGGCCGGGATCAACTCGTTCTTCTGGAGGGCGATCCATTCGTTCACCATATCTGGCTTGACGTGAACGATGACCACTGAATTACGCGCCGCTGGCGCGGGCGCGGACTGCGCGAGACAGAGGCTTGAAAGGCAGAGCGGCAACACAACCGCGCGCGCTGCGAAAATACGTCGACTGTTCATGATGATGAGGCTCCTTGCTGGCAACGTTCCCCGTGGCCGGCATATACTGTACAGCCGCGCTGGGCCGAACGCAATCGCCGGACATGATCGAGGGGATAAGGAGGAATGGGCTCGCCGGCTACCGCTTAGTCCACTCACCGATCCAGTCGAGGACGGTGTGGTACCAGAGCAAGCTGTTTTGCGGCTTCAAAATCCAGTGGCCTTCGTCGGGGAAAAGCAGCAGCTTAGACGGCACGTTTTCTTGTTGCAGAACGGTGAAGAGCTGAATGCCCTGGCCGGTGACGTCGCGAAAATCCTGCTCGCCGTGGATCACCAGCGTGGGGGTCTTGAAGTCCTTGGCATAAGTGGAGGGCGAGAGCCTCACATATAATTCCGGGTTATCCGCCGGGGTGCCCTTCATCTCCCACAGCGGGAACCACTGCTCGTCAGTCTCGCGCTGCCAGCTCGCCAGGTCGAACACACCGCCGTGGGAGACGATGGCTTTAAAGCGGTTGCTGTGGCCGTTGATCCAGTTCACCATGTAGCCGCCGTAGGACGCGCCCGCCACCGCCATTCGCTGATTATCAATATAAGGTTCGGCACCGACGGCGTCGACCACGGCCATGATGTCGTCATAGGGCTTGCCGCCCCAATCGCTATTAATCTCATCGATGAATTTCTGTCCGTAACCGGTTGATCCACGAGGATTAGGCTGCACGACCACATAGCCCGCCGCGGCGAAGACTTGGGCGTTCCAGCGGTAGGTCCACGACTCGCCCCAAGCACCTTGCGGGCCACCGTGAATCAGGAATATCACAGGGTATTTCCGCGCGGGGTTGAAATTGGGGGGCTTGACGATGAACGAATGTACGCGGGATTTGTCGGGACTGTCCGCCCACATCTCATCGAGCGGCGTGAGGGCGACGCCAGCCAGCAGCGAATCGTTCATGTGGGTGAGCGCAACACCGGCGCCCCCGCCCGAAGTGGCGCGAAAAATCTCCAGCGGGCGCGAGCCGCTCTCCTCGGTATAGATCATGGTGCGGCCGTCGGAAGTGAACTGCACGTCGTCGAGAGTCGACTGGCCGCTGATGATGCTGCGCAATCCGCCACCGGTAGCGGCGATCATTTGCAGACCCGTACGCCCGCGGTCCTCGGTAGTGAAAAACAGACGCGTCGAATCAGACGACCAAGTGAAACTGCCAACCCAGCGATCGATAGTCTCGGTGAGATTGGTAGTCTTGCCGGTGGCGCGTTCGAGGACCATCAGACGCCAGCGGTCGCTTTCATAACCGGCGCGGGGCTGCGAGCGGAACGCCAGATACTTGCCGTCAGGAGAATAGAGAGGGCTGTCGTCGCCTCCGGGGCTGATGGTGATTTTGCGGGCTTCGCCGCCGTCGAGCGGCACGGTATAGATATCGGAGTTGGTGCTGGCGGACGGGTTCGAATCTACGTTCATGACGAAGGCCAGTTCCAGTGAATCGGGCGAGATGGCGTAACCGTCGGGGCCGCCGAGCGAGAAGGGCGGCACGTCGTACTTGCCGGGAGTGAGATCTCGGACGTCACTACCGTCGGTGTTCGCCACTAACAAGTGCTGGCGGCGGCGAGTCTGCCATTCGGTCCAGTGGCGATAGAGCAATGAAGTATAGATGCGGGCTTTCGAGGGCGCCTTAGCGTCGGCGTCGAGGTTGCGCTGGTTGCAGGCGTTGTCGAAGACGCCACCGGCAGAAGACCCGCATTGGGGATACACATTTGACTGGAACACCAGCTTCTTGCCATCGGCCGACACCAGCAAGCCGCCGGCTTCGGTGGCAAGGCGAGTGATCAGGCGCGGGTGGGCGCCGTCTGCATCCATCACCCAGACTTGCGACGATCCGCTGCGATTGGAGATGAAATAGATCTGCCGCGAATCAGGCGACCAGCGGGGACGTTCATTGTCGTCGCCCTCGCGCGTGAGCAGGCGGGGAACGCCGCCGTCGACGGGGACGGTGTAGATTTGTTTGGGCCGCGTGTTGTTGGAGAGGTCGGGGGTGGTGACGGTGTAGGCCACCAGTTTGCCGTCGGCTGAAAGGGCCGGTTCGCCGATGCGCTGGATACGCAGCAGAGTTTCGACGTCGAACGGGCGCTTCTGCGCGAAGGCGGGGGCCGTCGACAGCAGCAGGAAAAGCGGTAGGCGCGAGGGCCGGATCAAACTGCGAATAACTCCTCCACGCGGGCGTAGAATCCGGGCCGGAGCGCGGCGTCTTCGAGCCAATCTTTAGCCGTCAGAATGACGAGATGCGCGGTGGCGCTGTAGACATGAATCTGGCGCCATGGCGGTGACGAAAATCCACACCGCGCGAGAGTCTGCCTCCAGATACTGCTGGGGCTTGCGGGCCAGTTCGTCGAACGTGTTCGACGGCGAATACGGTTGTATAAATAGGTAGCGGAAGACACCTCGACCAGTTCTCCTTGGTCGAGCTCATAGGAGAAGTCACAGGTCTCCGGGAGCTGATCGAGGTGTTCGACGGTCAGCAGCGTCTTTGCGCCCATGCTTGAATTCTACTATCTTCCAGTCGCACGGGGATTTAGCGATGGGCCCCGCTGCGCCATATAATCGTCCAGCCAGCGCAGCGCTTCTTCCTGGGTCGAAAATGCTCCGTCGGCTTGGGCTTCGTAGGCGGCGTTGGTCACTTCGCCGATGTGCACGCCGGGGCGGTCGTCGAAATAGGGCAGCACATGACGTCCGAGAATCAGGGGCGGCTGCGGGCGCGATTCGACCGCTTCGGATTCGGCAGCGGCGAGAAGGCGCGCGGCGGCGGGAGGGACTCCCGGCTCAAGCGGCGGTCGGCCGGAGGCGTCAGCTTCGATCAAGCGAACCAGTTGCCCGATAGACGCGGGCGCCACGCGCATCGCCAGGCGGCGGACAGCACGCGGAGTCACATCCGGACCGATGCTGTGATGCGCGAGATGATTCTCCACCAGCGGGACGACTTGATCGACAATCGCGCTCTTGATGCCGATGCGATCGAGGAAGGTGCGCGCCATGGGGCCGCCAGCCGGCTCGTGACCCCATGAGGTCCAGCGGACGCGGCCTTCGCGCTCGCGCAACTCGGTGGTGGCGGGCTTGGCAAAGTCGTGGGCTAGTGAAGCGAATAAAAGGACGGCGCGGTCGTCCGCGGCGAGCCGATCGCGTTCGGCAATGCGCGCGGCCTGATTCAACACGTGCATGGTGTGGACGCCGACATCGCCTTCCGGATGCCACACTGGGTCCTGCGGCACGCCGAATAGGTTTTCGATTTCCGGAAAGTGCCCGATCCAGCCGGTGGCTTTGAGATATTCGCCGATACGGCCGGGGTGCGCGCTCTTTACCGCCCACTTCATGAATTCTTCGGCAATGCGCTCACGCGCGAGGCTCCCATACTCACCGGCAATGGAGCGCGACATGGCTGCGGTCATCGGGTCCACCGTCAGGTTGAAGCGGCAAGCGAACTGCATGCCGCGCAGAACGCGCAGCGGGTCCTCGGAAAAGGCATCGCTGGTGGCCCGCAGGATACGGTTGTTGAGGTCCACCTGGCCGCCGAAGAAATCCCACACCTCGCCGGCGATGGGGTCGAAGCTCATGGCGTTGATAGTGAAGTCGCGGCGGGAGGCGGCTTCGCGCGGGGTGATGGATTCGTCAAACTCGGCGCGAAAATCGCGGTGGCCGGGGCCGGTTTTGCTGTCACGGCGGGGGATGCTGAAGTCATATATATGCGATCCGGACTCGCAGAGTTTCACGACGCCAAAACTCTTTCCGACCAGATCGACACGTCCGCGGCCGGCCAGGAAAGCGGCCAGATGATCGTAAGACATGCCGTAGACTTCGATGTCGAAATCCTTGGGAGCCAGGCCCAGCAGAGCGTCGCGCACTGAACCTCCCACTACGACGGCCTGGAATCCGGAAGCGCGCAGATCGCGCACGATCTGTTCCAAGGCGAGTGGTAGGGTGAGCACCATCCTGGTTAAGATTGTACTTGGTCGATATTCACAGCCATGTTTTATACGGTATGGACGACGGTTCGAAGACATTTGAGCAGTCGATCGAGATGCTCAAAATGGCCGCCGCCGCCGGCACCACCGAGCTGGTGTGCACGCCGCACGCGAACCGCGATTACAAGTTCGAACCGCTGGTGATTCGCGAGCGTCTTAAGGAGCTGGAGGCCGGGATCGGCGGCGGGCTGCGCCTTTATACGGGCTGCGATTTCCACCTCAGTTACGAAAATATTCAGGACGCGATTACGCATCCGCGCAAATACACCATCAATCAGGATCGCTACCTGCTGGTGGAGTTTTCCGAGCTCCTGATCTTTCGCAATACGGCGGAGATTTTCGGACGCCTGCAGGAAGCGGGGATGATGCCGATCATTACGCATCCCGAGCGCAACCAGCTGCTGACGATGCGCCTTCAGGAGATCGCGAAGTGGGTGGAGTCCGGCGCATACGTGCAGGTGACTGGGCAGAGCCTGCTGGGCAAGTTCGGCAAGAAGGCGGCGGAGTTTGCGCGCACTTTGCTCGACCGGGGGTTGGTGCACTTCATCGCCAGCGATGGACACGATCTGACGTTTCGGCCGCCGACGATGAACGAGGCGCACGCATGGCTGATGAAGAACTACGGACAGTCGACGGCCGATGCGCTCTGTATCGATAACCCTCGCGCCACACTCAAGGGTCAGCCGGTGAATCCGCCCTATCTGGATGCGGAGCTTCCGCGAAAGAAGTGGTATCAGATCTGGCGGTAAGGGGGGCGGTGTGCAGAAACAGGTAGACTTAGCCGACTCCTTCAGATGCGGCTTTCCGTAGGCGAAAAATTCGGCCCGTCCGAAGCTCTTGCTCTGGTGGGCAAAGGCGGCATGGGCGTGATACACCCGCTCCTACACGAATGCGTTCACGCCGGCGTGCGTCCCGCATTTCTTTGACATTCCATTTCCACGTAGTGTACCTCCGTAACCCGATCTATTCCCGTGCGAGCTTCCCTCTACTTTAAATTTCAAATCGCTATTACTCCACCCTACGTGTGCCGATACGGGTTGAAATCGTTACTGTGGCAGCTCGATTGAGATAAATCGTTCCGGGCAACCACAAGAGTGATGTACGAATTGGCATCGGGAAATTCCCCCACTGGGAGTCACAATGCGAGAGCTATGCCCATGGTACGCGTTGACGGTGAAACATCAGCACGAGATGGCGGCGCGGTCGGCGCTCGAATTCAAAGGCTTCGAGGCGCTCGTGCCTACCTATCGCGCGAGGCGGCGCTGGTCGGATCGAGTAAAAGAAGAAGACCTGCCACTGTTTGCGGGATATGTGTTTTGCCGATTCGCTTTCACCGAGCGGAGCAAGGTGATCGATGTCCCGGGCGTCGCGAAGGTGGTCGAATTCGGTGGCGCACCGGCAGAGATTTCCGAGGCCGAGATTGCGGCGATCCGGACGGTGATGGATTCGAAGTTGCCGGCACATCCGTGGCCGTATTTGAAGCTGGGCGATCGGGTGCGGGTAGAGCGGGGACCGCTGCGTGGGGTCGAGGGCGTGCTGCTGCGGGAGCAGAGGGACCGCCTGCAACTGGTGATCGGAATCGAGATGCTGCAACGGTCGCTCGCGGTGGAGGTGGAAGCGGATATGGTGACGCCGGTACAGGCGCGTTGGGCGGGGGTTTAGATGGGATTCAGATTCTTGTGGGCAATCGCGCTCACCATGCGGCTGATGGCGCAAGTGGAGCCCCCGGGGGCAAATCTGCCCGCCCAGGCGATCGGCCCGGCAGACCTGCTGGCTATATCGGTCTATGGCGCCCCTGAGTTTACCAGAACGGTGCGGGTAAGCCCAGAAGGGCTGATCCGGCTGCCGATGCTGCGGAAGAAGATCGATGCTCAGGGACTGATGCCCGCGGCAGTGGAGGTGCGGATCGCAGCGGCGCTGGCGCGCGAACAAATTCTGGTGGACCCGGCGGTGACGGTTACGATCGCGGAATATCATAGCCGGCCCATCAGCGTGCTGGGCGCCGTGAGAGCTCCGCTCACGTTTCAAGCGCTGGGCAAGACCACGCTGCTCGAAGCGCTGACCCGCGCGCAGGGATTAGGCGAAGACGCGGGGCCGGAGATTCTGCTGACGCGCACCGGCGGAGGCGCGGAGCGGGTGGAACGCATCGCCGTGAGGAAACTGATCGACGCGGCGGACCCTGCGTGGAATGTGACGCTCGAGGGCGGTGAAGAAATCCGCGTACCCCAGGCGGGTCGGGTGTTCGTGGCCGGGAACGTAAAGCACCCCGGGGCTTTCCGGATGGATGGCGCGGGCGACACTACCGTACTGAAGGCGCTGGCTTTGGCCGAGGGACTGGCTCCTTTCGCGACTAAGGACGCCTACATTTTCCGGCCGGCGCCAGTAGCGGCTAGCAGCGTCAGTGGGGTAGCTGGTATCGGTGGGTTAGCCGGCGACGGCGCTGCCGGGATAGGGAGAACCGAATTCTCCGTGGCCTTAAGCAAGATCATGGAACGCAAAGCGCCGGACGTGGCTCTGGCAGCCAACGACATCCTTTTTATTCCCGACAACCGTGCGCGGCGCAACAGTATGAACGTCCTCGAAAAGGCCCTCGGTTTTGCCGCAAGCACGGCCTCCGGCATTTTGATTTTGGGCCTGCACTAATGAATCGCAACGAATCTGAGAGGCTTTACGACGCAGTGGAGGCGGCCAGGGCCGGGGCGCCTTTATATCCTGCGCCTCCCTACCAAGACGCGGATGAGGAGGCCGAAGAGGGCAAGCTTCCGCTCGCGCAATACTTCTGGATTTTACGGCGTTATCGCTGGCGGATCTCAGGTGCCGTGGCCGCTGTGGTCCTGGCAACGTTAGTGCTTTCCGAACGTCTGACACCCATCTACGAATCGACGGCAACGGTGGATATCGATCGCCAATCGCCCGCCGGGGTGGTGGGGGACGAGGCTACTCGCAGTGCGCTGAACGATGCCGATCAATTCATGGCGACGCAGATCAAGCTGGTGGAATCCGATGCAGTGCTGCGGCCGGTCGATGAGCAGTTTCAGCTGCGCCAGCAGGAGGGACAGCCGGCGGCCTTGTCGCCGCGCGAGGAAGCCGCTCCGGTTGCGCTGCAGCAGTTGAAAGTGACGCGGCCGCCCAACACTTATCTGATGCAGATCGGTTACCGCTCGGCAGATCCGCAATTGGCGGCCGACGCGGCTAATGCCATCACGCGATCGTATTTGGAGCACAGCTATGAGATTCGCCTGCGCAGCTCGGCGGGCGTGACCCGCTTCATGGAGCGGCAAATCGAAGAGCTGAAGGCCAAAATGGAGCGCTCAGGCCGCGCGCTGAACGAGTTTGAGCGGGAGCTGAATGTCATTAATCCAGAGGAGAAAACCAATATCCTTTCGGCGCGCCTGTTGCAGCTCAATACGGAGTTCACGAACGCGCAGTCGGAACGCCTCAAGCGGGAGGCGGAATATCAGTCGGTAAGCGGGGGATCGCTGGAGGCTGCGCTGGCGGCACCGCAAGGCGAAACGTTGCGCAAGCTGGCCGAGCATCGCAACGAAACGGCCGAGCATTTTGCGGAGGTGAAGTCGCATTATGGCGCGAACCATCCTGAATTTCGCAAGGCCGAAGCGCAGGTCGAGCAAGTGAACGCGGCGATCGATGCCACGCGGCAACAGATCGTCGAGCGGACGGCGGTCGGCTATCGCGAGGCTCAGGGTCACGAGGCCATGGTGGCCGACGCGGTGCAGGTGGCCAAGGCGGAATTTGACCGGATAAATGCGCGGTCCTTTGACTACCAGGCAGTGAAGCGTGAAGCCGACGCGGATAAGAATCTATACGAGGAACTGGTGCGTAAGATCCGTGAAGCCGGGATTAACGCGGGTTTTCAGAACGGTTCCATACGCATCGCCGACGCCGCGCGGCCGGGGCTGAAGCCGGTGTATCCCAACCATGTGTTGAATGTTCTGCTGGCCTTGCTGCTCTCGTCGCTGCTGGCGGTGGGTACAGCGGTGCTGAGCGATTTGCTGGATAAGACGGTGCGCGATCCCGAGCAGGTGGCGCGCACGCTTCACGCCGAGGTAATCGGCAGCTTGCCGTTGATGAAGGATCAGCGCGCGGGCTCGCTGGCGGCCCTGGGGAACGGCAGCGCGAACGGGAGCGGGCCCGACCGGCACGATCTGTCGGGATTTGGGGAAGCAGTGCGCGCGCTGCGCAATTCCATTCTGCTCGGCAACTTCGACCGGAACTACCGTTCGCTGCTGGTAACCAGCGCGGCTCCGGGCGACGGGAAAACCACCACAGCGGCGAATCTGGCCTCGGCTCATGCGGAACAAGGCAAGCGCACGCTGCTGATCGACGGCGATCTGCGGCGGCCCAGCGTCCATCGCAATTTCAATTTGCCCAGCGTGGTGGGCCTGTCGAATGCTCTGCTGGGCGAAGTCTCCTGGCGGGAGGCTCTCATTCAGACCGAGGCGCTTCCGCATCTGTATATTCTGCCGGCGGGTCCTCCTTCGCGGCGGGCTTCGGATCTGGTTGGCCGGGGGCTCAGCGAATTGCTGGAAGAAGCTTCCGTCGAGTACGACCTGGTGATTCTGGACGCGCCTCCCCTGCTGGGTTTCGCCGAACCCTTGCAAATGGCGAGCGCGGTGGATGGCGTGATCGTGGTGGCGCGCGCCGGCCGAACCAACCGCCGGGCGGTAGCGAGCGTGCTCGCGACTCTGCACCGCTTGCGCGCGAAGGTAGTTGGATTGGTGCTCAATGAGGTCCATCAAGAACTCAGCGACAGCTATTACTATTACGGCTCTTATCGTTCCTACTACCGGGGGCGCGAGATCCGAGAAGGGGTGTCGTCTTGAGCGCGGCGGCGGTGGCGCGGGGACACGAGAACTTAGCGGCAAGCGCCGCCGTGGCAACGCCAGGCGCGGCGCCGGACGCGTCGCACACCGTGATCGGCATTCACGATGGGCATAACGCGTCAGTGGCTCTGGTGCGCAATGGGCGCGTGGAATTCGCCCTGCAAGAAGAGCGGATCACGCGCGTCAAGAACCAGGGCGACGCTCCGGGCAATGCGCTCGCGAGAGCGCTGGCTGTAGCCGCTGACGCCGGCGGCAGCGCGCGCATCGCACTCAACGGCCGCTATATGAATTACGGCCAGTGGCAGAGAAAGACAATCCTCGACGACTACGGCCGCGGGTCTACTTTCGCCAGCCGAATCAGGCAGCAACTCAAGAACACTTTCGTGGACCGTGGATACCAGCGGGGCAAAGCCGCTTCGCGTGCGGAGAGCTTGAGTGAATTAGGCCTGAGCCGGGAGCGTATGGAACCTGTCGAGCATCATGTGGCCCACGCCTCGGCGGCCTACTACGCCTGTCCCTGGGCGGAAGAGCGGGTCCTGGTGCTTACGTGCGATGGATCGGGAGACCGCTTGTCGGCGACGGTGAGCCTGGGCGAGCGCGGCGATCTGACGCGCATCGCGCAGATATCGGAGCATGATTCGATCGGCCGATTATACGCAATGGTGACGCGACACCTTGGCATGGCGCCGCTGGAACACGAATACAAAGTGATGGGACTGGCTCCCTATGTCACAGATGGAGCCAAGACCGCCGCGGCCGCCGAGTGGTTTCATCAACTGTTCGAATTTACCCGCGAGCCCATGATCTGGCAGCGTCGCCCCGGAGTTCCATCGATGTATTCGGCGAGCGCATTCTTAAACCGTCTGCTAGCCGGGCAACGCTTCGACCTGATTGCGGCGGGCGTTCAGCGCTTTATCGAGGATTGGCTCGTGGCCTGGGCGCGCAACTGCATCCGCGAAACCGGAATTCGTAAAGTGGCCTGCTCCGGCGGCGTCTTTATGAACGTTAAGGCCAATCTGCGCCTGCTGGAGATTCTGGAACTGGAAGACCTCTACATATTTCCCTCTTGCGGGGACGAATCGAACAGCATCGGCGCAGCCTTGCGGGTGGCGGCACAGATGGGCCATCGGCGCCCAGGCGCGCTGGGGCCGATTTATTACGGGGAGCCGATCACTGACAGCGAGGCTGAGAGGGCGCTCGACGCGGCCGGCGGCGGCAACAACAATGTGCGTTTCCGCACTTTCTATCTAAGTGACATTGAGCGCAAGACAGCTGAGATGCTGGCCGCAGGTAAGATCGTGGCGCGAGCCAGCGGCGCAATGGAATTCGGAGCGCGGGCGCTGGGCAACCGTTCGATTCTCTCGCGCGCGGATTCGCCTGCGGCGGTCCGGATCATCAATCAAATGATCAAGAGCCGGGATTTCTGGATGCCCTTCGCGCCTTCGGTGCTGGCCGAGCGAAGCGGCGAATATTACAGCAAGCCCAAGCCGGTAGCGTCGCCTTACATGATGTTTGCGTTTCCGTCGCGGCCCGAGAAGCGGGCGGCGTTCGCGGCCGCGCAGCATCCCTACGATTTCACCACTCGCCCGCAAGAGGTCACCGCCGCGGACAATGCGGATTATTACCGGCTGCTCAAAGAGTACGAAGCCCGAACCGGTGAAGCAATCGTGTTGAACACATCGTTCAATCTGCACGGCGAGCCGATGGTCTACCGGGCACGCGACGCGGTGGATGTGTTTCTGCGCAGCGGTCTGGAGTATATGGCACTGGGCAACTGGTGGGTGGAGAAGGCGGCCAAGACAACATGAAGACACTGGTCACGGGGACCGCCGGCTTCATCGGCTATCACGTCTCCGAACGGCTGCTGGCCGAGGGGCGGCAGGTGCTGGGCATCGATAATCTGAACACCTACTACGACCCCGGTTTGAAGCGCGCGCGCCTGGCGCGGCTGCGGCTCTATCCGCAATTTGAATTTGCGCCCACCGATATCGCTCACCGCGCGGCGATGGAAGCGCTGTTCGAGCGAGGGGCTTTCGGCAACGTCATTCACTTGGCGGCGCAGCCGGGCGTGCGGGAGTCGATCGAGCATCCTCACGCCTGCGCGGAAGCGAACTTGACGGGCTTCTTGCATGTGCTCGAAGGCTGCCGCCGTGCGCGGGTGCGGCATCTGATTTACGCCTCCTCCAGTTCGGTATACGGCGCCAATACCAAACTGCCGTTTTCGACGGCAGATGCAGTGGACTCGCCGATTTCGCTCTATGCGGCGAGCAAACGCGCTAACGAACTGATGGCGCATTGTTACTCTCATCTATACGACCTGCCTGCGACAGGCCTGCGCTTCTTCACGGTGTACGGGCCGTGGGGTCGTCCCGACCAGGCACCGATGCTCTTCACGAAGGCGATCCTCGAAGGCGCGCCGATCGACGTGTTCAACGCAGGGCGGATGCAGCGCGACTTCACCTACATCGACGACATCGTCGAAGGCGTCGTGCGCGTGCTCGCAACGGTTCCCGCCGCGGATCGCGACGCTGCGCCGTACGCGGTGTACAACATCGGCAATCACGAGGCCGTCGAGCTCGACCGCTTCATCGCGACGCTCGAGCGCCTGCTCGGGCGACGTGCGATTCGCAAGCTGCGCCCGATGCAGCCGGGCGACGTGCGCGCAACGTACGCGTCGATCGAGCGCCTCGCACGCGCCACCGGATTTGCGCCGCATACACCGCTCGACGAGGGCCTCGCGCGCTTCGTC
>Ga0310813_10001314_pt1 | contig 15053 bp, 9 predicted proteins | sample YN3metagenome_FD_203086 | JGI IMG/M metagenome (GOLD analysis project Ga0310813, IMG submission 203086) | Soil microbial communities from experimental microcosm in Duke University, North Carolina, United States - YN3 | ecosystem: Engineered > Artificial ecosystem > Soil microcosm > Unclassified ...
GATCGAACCCGTGCTCCGCCCCCGGAGTCTGTTTTCCTTTCTTCGAGTGAGCCATACCGACCCTCCCAGGTCAGAGTATGGCCTCACACACAGAATTTCGGACAGCCCCGAAAGGCCAACCCCGGCGTTTCCCGTCCTTTGTTAGTCCCGGTCCTTGTCAGTTCCGGTTTTTGTTAGTTCCGTTCCTAGTTAGTCCCGCCTTTTGTCAGTTCCGCTAGCGCTCCTGTTCCTCGCCTTCGCCTCCCATGCCTAAGCCAGTCATACTCGCCGTCGACGACGATCCTGAAGTGCTGAACGCTGTCGATCGTGATCTTCGCCAGCATTTTCGCGCCGATTATCGCGTCATCAAAGTCGGCTCGGGGAAGCATGCGTTGGAGACGACGCAGCAGCTCAAGCAGAGGGGGAATCCGGTGGCGCTCTTCCTCGTCGACGAGCGGATGCCGGAGATGACGGGGACGCAGTTTCTGAAGGAAGCGATCAAGCTCTATCCCGACGCGCGAAAGGTCCTGCTCACGGCGTACGCCGACACCGAAACGGCGATCCTCGCCATCAACCAGATCGGGCTCGATCACTATTTGTTAAAGCCGTGGGAGCCGCCGACGGAGCGGCTCTACCCCGTGCTGGACGACCTGCTCGGCGACTGGATGGCGAAGGCAAGGCCGCACTTCGACGGGGTGCGTGTCGCCGGGACGTCGTTGTCGGCGACGAGCTTCGCGCTCAAGGATTTCCTCTCGGGAAATCAGGTCCCCTACCAGTGGGTGGATCTCGACGAGGATGCGTCGATGCGCGCCGCGGTCGCGGCGCTGCCGGACGGGATGCAGAAGCTTCCCGTCGTGTTCCTTCCCGACGGCGAGACGATGGTGCAGCCGAGTCATCGCGCGATCGCCGAGAAGTTGGGGATGCAGACGCGGGCCAAGCAGAATTTCTACGACCTCGTCGTCGTCGGCGGAGGGCCGGCCGGACTTGCTGCTTCGGTGTATGGCGCTTCCGAAGGGCTGCGCACGATTCTCGTCGAGCGATACGCCACGGGAGGGCAGGCGGGGACGAGCTCGTCGATCGAGAATTACCTCGGCTTCCCGAGCGGAGTGACGGGGGCTGATCTCGCGCGGCGCGCGACGGCGCAGGCGAGGAAGTTCGGCACCGAGATTCTGACGGCGCAGGACGTCCTCGCCATCGATCGGAGCGATCCCTACCGCATCGTGAAGTTGTCCGACGGCGGGGAACTGAGAACGAAGGCAGTCCTCATCGCGCCGGGGATGGAGGTTCGGCGTCTCGATGCCCCGGGCTTGGAAGAGTTGGTCGGCACCGGCGTCTACTACGGCGCCGCGCTGACCGAGGCGGCGCGCTATCGCGACCGCGACGTGTTCGTCGTCGGCGGCGCGAACTCGGCGGGGCAGGGCGCGATGTTCTTCTCGCGTTACGCCCGCAAGGTCACGATGCTCATTCGCGGGCCGGATCTGAGCGCGGGGATGTCGCAGTATCTGATCGATCGCATCCACGAGACGAAGAACGTCGAAGTGCGGCCGCGGACGGTCGTCTGTGGCGCGCGTGGAACCGGACGGCTCGAGGCGGTCACACTCCGCAACGTCGACACTAACGAGCTGCACGACGAGCCGGCCGACGCGATGTTCATCTTCATCGGGACGGCGCCGCGCACGGAAATGGTGGCGGGGCTCGTCGAGCGCGACCAGCAGGGCTTCATCCTCACCGGTCGCGATCTGATGATCGACGGCCATGCGCCGCGCGGATGGAAGTTGATCCGTGATCCATTCCTGTTCGAGACGAGCGTGCCCGGCATCTTCGCAGCGGGCGACGCGCGCCGCGGTTCGGGCAAGCGTGTCGCGGCGGCGGTCGGCGAAGGGTCGGCGGTCGTCAGCATGGTACACGAGTACCTGGAAACGGTGTGAGTCCCACAGTAACGCCACCACCGGCCGACCTCGTCGATCGACTGTCCCAGCATCGCACGATCGGCAGCGTCCCTCGCGCGGAGCTGGAATGGGTCGCCGAACACGGCGAGTTTCGCCACGTGAACGCCGGCGAGATCGTCGGCCACAAGGGTGAGTTGCTCGAGGGCATGGTCGTGATGCTCACCGGCAGAGTCGAGGCGGCGCTCGATCGGGGCACCGGGCGTCGCTTTACCCTTTCGTCGGAAGGCGGCGAGATCACGGCGCAGTTGCCGTATTCGCGCGCCCGGGAGGCTCAGTTCGACATCGTCGCGGTGGAAGCGGCGGACATCGTGCTGATCCGTCGCGAGCTCTTTCCCGATCTCATTCGCGACTGTCCGACCATTGTGGAAATCGCCGTCCACGTCATGCTCGAGCGGGCCCGTTTGATGACGTCGGCGAGCGCGGCGGACGACAAGATGATGTCGATGGGACGACTCTCCGCCGGGCTTGCCCATGAGCTGAATAATCCGGCGTCGGCGGCATCACGGAGCGCGAAGCAGCTCGGTGGGGCGCTCACGACCGCTGAACATGCGGCCGAAGCGCTCGGGGCGTTGCAGCTCTCGGAGCGACAGCGCAGGCGACTGGAAGACGTCGCGAGCGGGGCGCTGATGCCGACGGCGACGGGCGTCTTCTCGGCGATCGAACGCGCCGATCACGAAGAGGACATCGCCGACTGGCTCGACTCACGCGGCGCGGATGCGACGCTGGCAGATACACTGGCGGAGAGCGGAGTGTCGCGGGATTCGCTCGACGCCCTCGCCGATGAATTCGACGGTACGGAGCTGGACGTGGCGCTCCGCTGGATCGGCGCCGTGTACATCGCCCGTACGTTGGCCGCGGAAGTCGAGCGTGCGACGACGCGCATCCACGATCTCGTATCGGCGGTCAAGCGGTTCACTTACATGGACCGCGCGAGCACACCCGAGCCGACGGACATCGCGCAGGGCATCAACGATACGGTGATGGTGCTGAGCACCAAAGCGAAATCGAAGGCGATCGCGATTCGCGTGGACATGCCACCACATCTCCCCAAAATCGTGGCGAACGCCGGCGAGCTCAATCAGGTTTGGGCCAATCTGATCGAGAACGCGATCGACGCCTTGCAGGAGGGCGGCGAAGTGCGGGTGATCGCACGCGTCGACGATCGTGAAGTCGTCGTCTGCGTGGTGGACAACGGGCCCGGCGTCCCGTTCGAGTTGCAACAACGAATCTTCGAGCCGTTTTTCACGACGAAGCCGATCGGTCAGGGCACAGGGCTCGGGTTGGATATCGCGCTGCGCACCGTGCGCCGGTTCGGCGGGCTGATCGCGCTCGACTCGAAGCCTGGACGCACGGAATTCCGGGTCGCGTTGCCGGTGTCTGCGCCGTCCGAAAACACGAATGCGGGACCGAAGCCGTGACGCTGCCGGCGACCGCGATGCGCACACCGCACGGAACAATTCTCACCGCGTCCGATGAAGAGATTCTGGCGCGGTTGTCGGCTCACCGTGCGCTTGGCGGCGCTCCGCGCGAGGAGCTCGAGTGGCTCGTGGCGCACGGCGAGCTTCGGCGATTGAATAGTGGTGAGGTGGTGGGCGCACCCGGCTGGGAAGCGAATGAGCTGATCGTGCTGTTGACGGGCCGCATCACCGTCTATCAGAGCAGGCAGGGCTCACGGCGCAGGGTCGCGGAGTGGCACGCCGGCGAGGTGACCGGCCTGTATCCGTACTCGCGCATGAAAAACGGAGTCTCCGACGTCATCGCCGAAGTCGAGACCGACACGTTCATCGTCATGCGGGACCAGTTCGACGGACTAACCCGCGACTGTCCGGAGATCACGGCGACGCTCGTTCACGCGATGGTCGATCGCGCGAGGATGTTCACATCGACGGACTGGCAGGACGAGAAGATGATGTCGCTCGGCAAGCTGTCAGCCGGGCTGGCGCACGAGTTGAACAACCCGGCGTCGGCCGCGTCGCGCAGCGCGACCAGCCTGACGGACTCAATCACGCAGCTCGCGGCAGCGTCGCGCGTGCTGGAGGCGGCGCGTCTGAACGACGGCCAGCTCGCGCGCATCGAGGCGTTTCGCGCGGCGTGCGCCGTCGACGCGACGCGATTGAATCCGATCGACCGGTCGGACCTCGAGGAAGAGATCGCGGACTGGCTGGACGCCCGCGCGATCGATAACGCGTCGGCCGAAGCGCTGGTCGACGCCGGCGTGTCCACCGCACTGCTCGACCAACTTGCCGGCGTCATTCAGGGGGAGGCGCTCGCCGCGGCGATTCGTTGGAGCGCGGCGTATCGGTCGGCTTGCTCGCTGGCAACAGACGTGAAGCGCGCCACCTCGCGGATATACGAGCTCGTGTCGGCGGTGAAGCGCTTTACGTACATGGATCGCGCTGCCGTGGCGGAGCCGTTCGATTTGGCGGCGGGACTCCGCGACACCGTGTTGCTCCTCACGACCAAGGCGCGCGACAAATCGGCGCGTGTGACGCTCGAGATCGCGGACGACGTTCCGCAGATTCCGGCATTCGGCGCCGAGTTGAATCAGGTATGGTCGAACCTGATCGACAACGCGTTGGACGCGATCGGCGAGGGCGGTCACGTTACTGTGCGAGCCGCGCGGAAGGGTGGTTCGGTCGTCGTGTCGGTCATCGACGACGGAGCGGGCGTTCCCGAAGACATCAAGGCGAAGATTTTCGATCCTTTCTTTACCACCAAGCCGGTCGGGCGAGGCACGGGCCTCGGACTCGACATTGTACGGCGCGCCGTCGAGCATCATCGTGCCCGCATCGAATTCGAATCAGCGGCCGGTGGTGGTCGGACGGAATTCAAGGTCGTGCTGCCGACCGATTCATCTCGTGGTGATCAACAATGACTCACACTCCTATTGAGTTGCCGGTTGATGCTTCGCTCGTCGATCGGCTCGCCCGCCACAAGACGCTGGGCGGCGTTCCGCGGGCCGAGTTGGAGTGGCTGGCGGCGCACGGGCGCCTGAAGAGCTATGGCGTCGGCGAGGTCATCGTTCCCCCCGGCGAGTCGGTCGTCGAGATGGTCATCATGCTCGAGGGGCACGCTACCATCTACATCGACCGTGGATCGGGACGGCGCAAGTTCATGGAATGGCACGGCGGCGACGTGACTGGCATGCTGCCGTACTCCCGGATGGGGCGTGCCCCGGGCTCGTCGGTGATCGAAGAGCCGAGTGTCGGCGTGGTGATCCACAAGGACTGTTTCCCCGAGTTGATTCGCGAGTGCCCTCACGTGACGGAGATCCTCGTCCACGTCATGCTCGATCGCGCGCGCCAGTTCACGTCGACCGACTGGCAGGACGAGAAGATGATGTCCCTCGGCAAGTTGGCAGCGGGGCTCGCGCACGAGTTGAACAACCCGGCGTCGGCTGTGGCGCGGGCGGCGAAGAGTCTCGAGGAGGGACTGACCGAGATGGAGGACGCGGGCTACGCGCTCGGCGCGATGCGCCTTGCTGATGAGGTATACGAAGAGATCGAAAGGTTACGGGCCGGATCGGTGATGTCGCGGAGCACGGGAGTATTCTCGGCGATCGAACGATCGGACCGTGAGGACGAGCTCTCGGATTGGCTCGAGGCGCACAAGATCGATGTCGGCGCCGCCCAGGCGCTGGTCGAGAGCGGCATCACGACCGAGGCGCTCGACGACTTGGCGGCAGTGCTGCAGGGCGAGACGCTGTCGACGGCGATTCGTTGGATCGCGGCCGGCTATACGACCCGTTCGCTCGCCGGCGACATCGAGCGGGCGTCGTCGCGGATTCATCAACTTGTCTCGGCGATCAAGCGATTCACACACATGGATCGCGCCACAGTAAGCGAGCCGGCGAGCGTCGTTCAGGGCATCACCGACACCGTGTTCGTGTTGAGCTCCAAAGCCAAGGCGAAGTCGGCGACTGTGAAAGTCGAGATCGATGAGAACCTGCCGATGGTCCGGTCGTACGGTGGCGAGCTCAATCAGGTGTGGTCGAACCTGGTGGAGAACGCGCTCGACGCGCTCGATCCGTCGGGTGGGGGCGAGGTCATCGTGTCGGCGTGCCGAGTGGGCGATCGCGTCGTCGTCCGCGTGATCGACAACGGCACGGGGATCGAGCCCGACGTGCAGAAGCGGATCTTCGACCCCTTCTTTACGACGAAACCCGTTGGAGAAGGGACAGGCCTCGGCCTCGACATCAGCCAGCGCATCGTTCGCGCGCACGACGGAAGCATCGAGCTGGATTCGCGGCCCGGGCGAACCGAGTTTCGCGTGTCCTTTCCCGCCGTGCTTCCGGCGGCTTCCGCATGAGGGAGAAGGCCGCCGAGCTGAGTCCGGAGCAGTTCCGCGCGCTCGGCCACGAATTGGTCGACCAGATCGCCGGCTTCCTGGTCGATTTACGCGAGAAGCCGGTCGCCCCGGACAGAACGCCGGCGCAAGTTCGCTCCCTGATCGGCGACCGCGGCGTGCCGGAGCAGGGCGAGGATCCACAAGCGATTCTACGCAACGCGGCCGAGTTGTTGTTCGATCACTCGACGTTCAACGGCCATCCACGGTTCTTCGGCTATATCACGTCGTCGGCGTCGCCGATCGGCGCACTGGCTGATTTGCTCGCCGCGAGTGTGAATCCCAATCTCGGGGCGTGGCAGCTTTCTCCCGTTGCCACGGAGATCGAACGACAGGCCGTGAGGTGGGTGGCCGAGCTCATCGGGTTCCCCGGGAACTGCGGCGGAATCATGGTGAGCGGCGGCAATATGGCGAACATGGTCTGCCTCATGGCGGCGATTCGCCGGAAGGCAACGTGGGACATGCGGCAAGCTGGAGCGGCTGGTGTGTCGCGAAAGCGCTTGATGTTGTACGCGTCCGGTGAGGTGCATACCTGGCTTCACAAGGGCGCCGATCTGTGCGGGCTCGGCCTGGATTCGGTGCGGGCGGTGGCCGTCGACGAAGGGCGAGCGATGCGGATCGACGATCTGCGCCGGCAGATCAAAGCGGATCGCGACGCGGGGCTCGAGCCGGCGTTCGTGGTCGGCACGGCGGGATCGGTGGGGACCGGCGCGATCGATCCGCTGCCCGAGATCGCGCGGCTGTGCAAGGACGAAGGTCTTTGGTTTCATGTGGACGGCGCCTATGGCGCGCCGGCGGCGATGCTCGCGGACGTTTCGCCGGCGATGCGTGGCATCGCACTCGCCGACTCGGTCGCGATCGATCCGCACAAATGGCTGTACGCGCCGATCGAAGCGGGCTGTTCGCTCGTGCGCGACCCGCGCGCGCTGCACGACGCTTTTTCGTTCCATCCGACCTACTACCAGTTCGACGGGTCGGCTGAGGATCCGCCGACGAACTATTACGAGTGGGGCCCGCAGAACACGCGCGGCTTCCGGGCGTTGAAGGTTTGGGCGACGATCCGTCAGGTTGGGCGGGAAGGGTACCAGCGGATGATCGGGGACGACATCGCGTTGTCGCGCGCGATGTTCGACGCGGCGGCGAGGCATTCCGAGATCGAGGCGCTGACGCAGAGCCTCAGCATCGCGACGTTCAGATTTGTCCCGACGGACCTTCGCGGCGAGCGCGGCGACGCGCGCACGAACGAATATCTGAACCAGTTGAACACGGAGCTGCTCGCGCGCCTGCAGCAAGAGGGGCATGTCTATTTGTCGAACGCGGTTCTGGACGGCGTGTTCGCGCTGCGGGCGTGCATCGTGAATTTCCGCACCGAGCTCGAGGATGTGGCGGCGGTGATCGAGGAGTCGGCGCGGGTTGGCGCGATGGTCGACCGGGAGCTTCGCGTCAGATATTGATCCGATGGCGTCCGGGGCCACGGCTGCGCTCGTGAAGCGTCCGTGAACGGCGCCGTCGTACGCGGATCGCGATCGGCTGACGGAGCGCTGACCTCCGCCTAACCCGTTTCCCCGTCGGCAGATCGCCGCCCGTGGGCCGACCATCGGACGCATTGGCCGAAGGTCGTATGGTCAGCCGCCTGTTCCGTGTGAATCATCCACGGACGAATCGCCGAGCACCGCCGGCCGTTTGACGCGAAGTGTATTCGCGTTTTTTATTACACGATTTTTAATATGTGATCCGTATCACCGCTTGCGCGGTGATGCGTGGGGCACATGCGCGGCTCGCGCGAGCGAGCGTCAATCTCCATCGAGCTCCCAATGTCCTTGCCGCTCAGCGATGACGCTGCCACGGCGCAGCCCGGAATTCCGCTCGCGCCGTTGGGCGGAGTCCTCGACACCATCGACCAGGGCATCGTGCTGCTGGCGTCGGATTCGTATCCGTGCTTCACGAATTCGGCCGCGGAGCGGATCCTCTCGGCCGACGCCGAGCGGGGGGACATCGCCCGCGAACTGCGCTCCGTGTCGCGCGCGGCGCTGTCCGATCTGGGCGGGAAGACGGCGGAGATCGAGGTCGCGACGCTTCAAGGCCGTTATCGGATGCGGGCGAAGATCCTCCCGCAGAGGATCCGGGAAATCCGCACGCGCGCGGTGCTGGTGACGATCGAGCGCGCGGCCGCCCATCTCCCGTCGCGCGCCTGCCTGATGCAGCGGTTCAGGATGACGTCGCGCGAAGCGGACGTCGCGCTGTTGTTGGCGCGCGGCAAGCGTAACACCGCGATCGCCGAAGAGCTGACGATCAGTACGCACACGGCGCGTCATCACACCGAGAACGTCCTGTCCAAGCTCAGCGTCCACACGCGCGCCGAAGTGTCGCGCGTGATTGTCGACGGCTTCGAAGCGAAGAGCGCGCGCGAGCGATAGCCCGGCGTCGCCGCGCGGCAATGTCCGCGTAGGCGAATCTGCCCATCCGGGGCGCGCACGCCCTGCTTATCCTCAGCGACCCGTCTCGGTAATCGGAGGAGAAGCGTCTGTTATTAGAAAACTAGCGTGAGCGTACCGTGACGCGGTCGCGGTCGCCGGACGCTGGAGCGATGGACAGGATGGTCCGCGGTACCAACTTGTTGTACGGAGGCACATTGGTCATGAAGCGCTTTGTTCTCCCAATCGTTACCGCGGCGGCGATCGTCGCGATCTACGCGGCCTGTAGCGATAATTCGTCCGTCGCCCCGCGGGGGGTGTCTGCACCACACCGGCCGTCGTTGGCGAAGGAGGTCCCGTTCAACGATGAAGGGCAGTGCCTCGCCCAAGACTGGGCTGACGCCGGCAGGAGCCCGGCGCTGGACACCGGGCACTGCACCGCGAACGACATTTCTATCGCCGGGGTCGACATCAAATCGTTTTTCGATGCCGACGGCGAACACCTTTACACCGGCCAGGAGATCCACTGCAAGCAGGGCGACCCCATCACCCTGAAGCTCAACGTGCACCTCGAGCAGACGGATGAGGCAGAGCGGGACAATATCGGGATCTGGCTCGCGACCGATGGCGGGGATGCCCGCACCGGCGCGTGCAACCACTACAACCTCGTGGCCCCGGCGTTGGGAACGACCGTCGAGGGCGTATCGAACAAGGATGGCGACGAGTGCGGCGATTTGTTCCAGCACACCGTCACCGGCGACGTATCGCTGGGCACGGTCACGTATCAGTGTGAGCCCGGCACCACGAGCTCCCTTCACATCGGCTCGTGCCTTTCCTGGCAGCAGAACGACGGCTTTCAGTGCCCCGAGTCCGGCGTCCTAGCGGATAGCCCGCATAACTTCCGCGTCGGCACCCTCCCGGGGACGTCGTCGAAGTGCAACTGCTCGGGATTCGATCTGCCGATCATCGTCGACCAGGTCGCGCATCTCGAGGTCGTCAAGGCGTGCGTCCCGACCACTGACGGCGGCAAGTTCAACCTGTCCATCAATGGAACGGTCGAGAAGACCGACGCAACATGCACCGGTCCCGGCAACACGACGGGCAGCAAAGAAGTCTCCGCCGGCACGAACCAAAGCCCCGGCGCGACGGTCACGTTTGGTGAAGCCGCCGGCACCGGGAACGACCTCAACAACTACACCAGCACGCGCGTGTGCGCCGACCGCGCCGCGCCGAACACCGTTCGTCTCGCCAGCGGCAGTGGCACCGGCGGCAGCTTCACGATTCAGCCGGGCCAGGACATCATCTGCACGATCACGAACACGCGACTCGCGTCGGTCACGATCAAGAAGGTGACCGATCCGGCCGAGACCGACGCCTCGACCGCGACGTCCTTCACCTTCTCGCAGACATTCGACGGGACGGGGAACTTCAGCCTGATTCACAACGGCACGAAGACGTTCTCGAACGTTGCCGTAGGCGCGGCGAAGACGGTCATCGAGAGCGATCCGACGCCCGGCTACGATCTGAGCTCGATCGTGTGTACCGGCGCCGCCACGTACACCGGAACGGTCGGTACGCGCACGTTGTCGGTGACGCCGGCCGCCGGCGAGACGATCACCTGCACCTTCACGAACACGAAGCGTGGCAAGATTACGATCGTGAAGGATGATCAGAACCCCGAGAAGGATGCGACAGATTTCAGCTTTACGACCACCGGTGACGGTCTATCCGGCTTCCCGCTCGATGACGATGACGATGCGACGCTCTCGAACACGAAGGTGTTCAACAACCTCGTGCCGGGTGGCTCACGCGTCATCACAGAAGGCGCGAACACGAATTGGGATCTGACGGCGATCAACTGCACCGGCAGCGGCTACACCACCGACGTGCCCAACCGTAAGGTCACAATCGTTCTCGCCAACGGCGGCAACGTCAGCTGCACTTTCGTAAATCAACGAAAGGCGCGGTTGACGATCACCAAGGTTATCACGGGCGGCGGGGCGCAAGTGTTTGATTTCAGCCGCACCGGTATTTCGAATTTCCAACTGGGCAACGGCGGATCCGTTTCGAGCGGCTTCACGCTCGCGCCGAATACGTACACGGTCTGTGAGATCGGCCTCGCGGTCTCGTGGGCGGCAACAGCGACGCTCGACGGCAACCCATTGACGGGAGCGAGCTTCTTCAATCCCGACGCCGGCGGTGGCCAAGACCTCGGCACTCGCTGCGCCAGCATAGTATTGGCCTACGGCGACGATCGGACACTCGTCGTTACCAACAACCCGCCTCCAACGCCGGGCGGCAACGCACGAACGATCGGCTACTGGAAGAACTGGTCGTCCTGCGCGCAGTCCAGCGGCAAGCAGTACGACAAGGCGAAGCAGCGCGGCGATTGGAGCAAGACGCTCGACGGGAACCTTCCGCAGCAGATCGGCGATCTGTTCCTGGCCGGCGCATCGGTGACCGGCGGCGACTCGCCGGATTGTCTCAAGGCGGTCAGCATTCTCAACAAGACCGATATCGTGTCGGGCAAGAAGATGGCGAGCGATGCGGCGTACGGTTTGGCGGCGCAGCTCCTGGCTGCCAAGCTGAGCATCCAAGCGGGTGCGGACAATACCGTCTGTCACATCACCAACCTCGTGGCCGACGCGCAAGCGTTCTTGGCCGACGTGATCAACTTTACGGGGACGGGCTCGTATCTCAGCGGGAAGGCCGGCCAACAGGCACTGATCGACCAGGCCAACTTCTACGCGAACCTGCTCGACAAGTACAACAACAACACCTGCGTGGATTACACGGGGTATCCGTAGTACCGTAATTGGACGGAGAAAGGGTCCGGCCCCGCCGGGCCCTTTCTCTCCGCCGTACCGTCACAAGATTCTTATTGGGTCTCTCGCGTCCTCTCCCTCCCTCCAATCGCCCGATTCTCGAAGACGGGCAATGCTTCCGTGCTCACCATGAGGTTCAAAATGCCGAAGGTAGTCTTCTCAACGCGATCGCATCGCGGCGCCACAAGGGTGCGGTCGTCGGGCGTTGCGATACTGCTCGGTGCGGCGGTGGTCGTCGCCGCGTCCTGCCGAGAGTCCGCCGCGACGCCGCAGCGGCAAGTCGTGCAACAGAGCGCATCGCGAACCGATTTGCCGGATCCACTGGCGACCGTTGGCGGGGAGAAGATTGCGATTGCCGACGTCCGAGCACGGGTCGGAGAGCAGCTCGACTTGCTCGACGCGCAATATCGTCGTGCCCGCGACAAAATCATCGGAAGCGCGCTCGACACGATCGTTCTCGAGAAACTCATCGACACCGAGGCCAAGAAGACCGGGAAAACCGCGCAGCAACTTTTGACGGCGGAGATCGGCGGCTCGCCGGAGCCCAGTGACGTCGAGATCGCGACATGGTACAAGGAAAACCAGTCACGGTTGGGTGGTCGCACGCTCGAGCAGACGCGCAAACAGATCGCCGACTTTCTGAAGAAACAGCGAGTGCAGGAAGCGTCGGACAAGCTCGAGAAGAGGCTTCGCGCCGAGGTAAAGGTCGCGACGAATTTCGAGCCGTATCGGCTCACCTTCAGCAACGCCGGCGCCCCAACGATTGGTCCGGAGAGCGCGCCGGTGACTCTCGTCGAATTCTCCGATTTTCAGTGTCCGTACTGCCGGGCCGCCGCGCCGACTCTGAGACAGGTGGTGAGCAAGTATGGCGACAAGGTTCACATCGTCTATCGCCAATACCCGATCGCCAGCCTGCACCCCTTTGCGTTGAAGGCGGCGGAGGCGTCGCTGTGCGCGAACGAGCAGGGGAAATTCTGGCCGCTACACGACCGCATGTTCGACGACCAGACCAAGCTCGGAGTGAGTGATCTCAAACAACAAGCGCGTGAGCTGGGAATGGACGGCAAGAAATTCGATGCTTGCCTCGATGCCGGCAAATACGTCGAGCAGGTGCAGAACGACATGAAAGAGGGCCAGCGGTCGGGCGTCACCGGGACTCCGGCGATCTTCCTCAATGGCCGCGTGGTCGAAGGGGGTTCGGTGCCGTTCCCGGTGCTGCAGGCGCTGATCGACAAGGAGTTGGCGCGCGCAAAGCCGACGTCTTGAGCTCGGCGACTCGGCGACTCGGCGACTCGGCGACTCGGCGGCTCGGCGACTCAGCGCTTGTTTCGGATCGTGATCGACTTCTGGGTTGTCGAACTCAATCCACCGCCGTCGGTAACCACCAGCGTGACGGTAACGGAATAGTTGCCCTTGGTCGAGTAATTGTGACTTGTTTGCGGTGTGGTGGAGGTGAGTGTCGCGCCGTCACCGAAGTTCCACGCATAGCTCACGATGCCCGAGTCGTCGGTCGATGACCGCGCGTCGAAGGTGCAGCTCGCCTTCTGGCAGCTCGCCGTGAAACTCGCGACCGGCGCCGCGTTGCCCGGAGGGGGCGGTGGCAATTCGCTGCCGCCATTGACGCGCAACAAGCGGTTTGGTGTGCCGCCGGTCACTCCAGTCACGACGCCGACGGTTGCCGCGCCGACGATCGCTTGGTTGACCTGCGACGGTGATGCGCCGGGATTGCTCTCCAAGTACAGTGCCGCCGCGCCCGCGACGAACGCGGCTGCTTGCGATGTGCCGGTGTAGAGGTCGATCGCGGTATCGCTCGTATTTACGGCGGAGTAGATGTTGGTTCCCGGCGCATACAGATCGACGCAGCCGCCATAGTTGGAGTAGGCGGCCTGGAGATCGTTGCCGCCGATCGCGGCAACTGTCAGCGCCTCTGGAACGCTCGACGGCGAGTAGCCGCATGCGTCGGCCGCGCTGTTGCCCGCGGCGACGACGTACGTGATGCCGGCGCCAATCGAATTCTGTACCGCTGTCGTTACCGCGGAGGACCCGGTTGTCCATACCGCCAACGAAGCCACGGCAGGCGCGCGGCGATTGGCCGTTACCCAATCGATTCCGGCAATGATGTTACTCGCGCTGGTGCCGCCGGAGCAGTCGGCAACGCGGACCGAGTACAGCGTCACGCTCTTCGCGACGCCATACGTGGTACCGCCGACGATTCCGGCGACGTGAGTGCCGTGCCAATAGCACCCATCAGCGCCGTATCCATCGTTGATCACCGAATACGCCGGCACGACACGACCACCGAATTGTGCGTGTGTATGGCGAATGCCGCTGTCGATGATGTAGACGTTTACTGCGGCGCCGGTGGCCGAGTAGTTATAGTTGCCGTCGAGTGGGAGAGTAGCCTGGTCGATACGGTCGAGACCCCATGCCGCGCCAGTCTGCGTGCTGGCGACCGAACCCGCTTGGTCCTGTTCAACGAAAGCAACGTCTGGATCATTGAGGATTGCCTCGGCCGCCCGGGCCGACATGTGCGCTGAGAACCCTTTGAGGGCGGTCGAATATGTGAAGTGAAGACTGCCCCCGTCTCCGTGCGCCTTCAGCAATGCGTTGGCGCGGCCGCTGACGTCGGCGACGTCGTCGTTGAAAACAACGATATACTCGTCCGGAATGCGCGCATTGGATTGCGCGGCATCGAGCGAAGCGCTCGCCCGCGGCGCGCGGATGGCGTTCGTGTCGGGCGCAGCGGCATCCTTACAAGCGGTGAGCAGCATTGCCACGATGCTGAGGGCGGTCGGCCACGCGGACGTTAGACGCGCGTGGCGAGCCAGTGGGAGCTCTTTCATTGTGTGGACCTCTGGGGGGATACGGGAGGGAGCTCAGTTCCGGCGTACTCTGATCAATCGACGCACGATCGAAAACGCCGTCACCGGTGGCGACGGGTTATAGAATTTTTACATCAGACGTTTGTGATGAGATCGCTGCGGTCGGGGCCAGACCGTGCGATGCGGGCGGCAAAAGAGCTTGACTCGGAGTGGCGATCATCCGAGTGAGTTCGCGTGAAGCTAACCGACAGCTGTAAAGGTTTCTGTGCCCACTGTCACCACTGGGCAGTTTTGACCTTTCGTGGAACACATGAAGCAGTAAATTCCATTTTGTGCGCACCGTCGCCATCATCGCCGCGAGTCTGATTGGGCTATCCGGAGTTGGAGCATTCGCCTCCAGCGCCTACCATCGCCGTCCAGCGGCGGCCGTTGCATCGGGTTCCCATACGCCAAACGGCGGCACTCCGGCGCCGGTGCTCGACAACACCGTGGCTGGCGACAGCTCCGCGGCTGGTAGCTACTGCCCGATTCCGCCGCGCGGCCACGCGGAAAAGCGCCAGGTCGCGACGACCACACAGTCAGCGGGAGATTCCATCTTCCTGACCGGGCAGAGCGTCGCCCCCGACACGGCGAGCGGGCTCTGTACCGGAACCGCGGTACCGGCAAAACGTCCGTAGGGCAAGCCCAAGAACCGGACGGGTGGGCCGGTCTTCCGGTTGG
>Ga0310813_10001316_pt1 | contig 15045 bp, 14 predicted proteins | sample YN3metagenome_FD_203086 | JGI IMG/M metagenome (GOLD analysis project Ga0310813, IMG submission 203086) | Soil microbial communities from experimental microcosm in Duke University, North Carolina, United States - YN3 | ecosystem: Engineered > Artificial ecosystem > Soil microcosm > Unclassified...
GCCCACCGAGAAGCGCGCGATCGGAATGCCCAGCGCGCGGGCGGCCCAGAAATGTCCGGCTTCATGGAGCAGGATCAGGACCTGGACGACCGCGAAGACCAGCAGGTAGCTCATGGACCCTCCCCCCGTTTCTTCAAGTCATACGGGGGAGGCCGCTCCGCGTTGATGCCGTCAGCGACGCGACACGGCCAACAAACTCAGGGCCGCCAGCAGGAGCGACTCCGGCCCCGCGCCCGCCGCCGTCGAACCGCAGCCGCAGCGGCCGTCCGAGCCTCCGTCGGAACTACCGCCTGACGAGTTCGGAGCCGGGACCGGCGCGGACGGCGCCGGAGCGGGCGACGGGGTCGGCGCGGGTGCGGGCGTCCCGACGCCGGCGGACGCCTTGTAGAAATACACGTTCTCGTCGAAGCCGGTCACGACCACGAAGGCGTTGGCGCTGGGAACGTAGCGCCAGCGGCCGTAGATGCCATTCTGCCCCGGCGGGGATGCGCCGACGGCGCTCCCGGCCGTCCAGGTCTTGGTCGCCGGATCCAGCAGATAAGGCGAGCCGCCGGCCCAGCCCACGATCCGGTCGATCGTCGGGTCGTAATCGAGGCCGATGTTGCCTTTCGAAATCAGGGCATCGCCGCCGGTCGTGGTCCAGACCTGCCGGGTGTAGTTGGCGTTCTTGAGATCGTAGGAGCACACGAGTCCGTTCCCGACGATCACCATCTGGCCCCGCTTCGTATCCATGGCGCTCGAATGGTAGTAGTACTCGTCGGCGTTATGCTTCGTCCAGGCGTTGGCATCGTAGTCGTACGACCACAAGCCGCTACTGCACCACCAGACCTTCTTCGTCGCGGGATCGTACGAGCAGTTCACGCCGAAGCCGCCGCCCGAGGTCGTCGCGGGGGCCCGGTCGGTCCATTTCTTCGCGTCGAAATCGAAGGTCCACGTCCGGTTGCAGGTCGCGAAGCCGATGCCCGCGAGCGAGCCGGCCTGGCCGAAGAAGCGGTCCGCGTGAGCGATGTAGGCGAGGCCGCCGTAGGTGTGGCGCGAGTTCGGCGTCCCGTCGCCGTTCACCTCCTGGTCCATCACCGGGTTGACGAATGGATCGGTGAGCCGCAGCCATTTCAGCGTCGCGACGTCGAAGGCGTAAAGCTCGTTGCCGTAGTAATCCGCGTGGCCCCCGCCCCAGAGGACGAGGCGTCCGCGCTTCGCGTCGAACGCGCCGCCGCCCCACGCGGCGATCACCATGCCCGGGCCGCTGACGCCCCAGGTCCCGGGGAACTGGCCGTTGGTCGGCGCGACGCTTCTCATCGCCGAGTTCGGCACGGCCATCCACGAGTCGGCCGGCATCGAGGACGGCGACGTCTGGGCGGCCATCAGAAGGCAGAGGATCATCCCGCTCGTCATCTCAATCCCTCCTTTAAGGCTTGTAGAAGTGGACGTCCTGGTCGATCGCCGTAACGACGATGAAGGCGTCGAGGTCCGGGACGTAGCGCCAGCGGCCAAAGATGCCGTTGGGCGTGGGTCGCGGCGCGCCGGGCGCATCGGTGACGGACCAGCGGCGTGCCTCGGGATCCAGCGCGCAGACCGGACCGCCTGCCCACGCGACGACGCGGTCGCGGACGGGATCGTAGTCGACGCCCGGGTTGGTGGCGGCGACGACGGCGTCGGCGCCGGATGTCTTCCACACGGTCCTCACGGGCCGGGGGCTCCGCAGGTCGTAGGAGAAGACCTGGCCGGCGCCGACCAGGATCCAGAGGCCCCGCTTCGTGTCGAAGGCGCCGGTCTGGTAGTAGAAGCCGTCTTCGTGCTGCTTCGTCCAGCTCGTCGCTTGTGGACCGAGCGAGTACAGGCCCGTGCCGTCTCCCCACCAGACCGTGCGGGTCGCGGGATCGACCGTGCAGACGCCGCCCACGCCGCCCGAAGGACAAGGCGGCCCGGGTGTCCAGCGGCGGGCGTCGAAGTCGAACGACCAAGGCGTCCGGGCGGAAATGCTGGCCTTCCCGGCGAGGCAGCCGCCGATCCCGAAGAAGCGGTCGGCGTGGGCGAGGTATGCGAGCCCGTTATAGGTGGCCCGGCCGCTCGGCGTGCCGTCGTCGTTGCGCTCCTGGTTGAGACGCGGCGAGGGTGACGGATCCGTGAGGCGCTCCCACGCGAGCGTCTCCGCGCTGAACGCGTAGAGCTCGTTGCCGAAATAGTCGCCGTAGCCCCCGCCCCAGAGGACCAGGCGGTTGCGACGCGTGTCGAACGCGGCCCCGCTCCAGGCCTCGATGACCGCGCGGGGGCCGGAAACGGCCTGCACGTTCGGGAACGCGCCCGGATCCGGGACGACCCGCGACATCGTCGATCCGGGAACCGAGACCCAGGTCCCTGGCGAGAACGTCAGCGCCGCAGGCGCCGAGCTCGTCGAGGCGACGGCAACCTGCCCCGCGCCGACGTTCGCCGAGGCGCCGTCGGAGCGCCGCGTGAGCCGAACCTGCCCCTTCTCGACGGCGAGGCGCGTCGCTCCCGGCCGGGCCGAGAGGGTGAAGCGCGTGCCGAGCACCCGCGCTTCCCCCTCGGCGGTCCGGACGACCATGGCGCGGCCGCCCGACTGCTTCGCCACGTCCGCGCTCAGCATCCCGCGGGCGAGCGTCATGCCCTTGCCGTCTTCCAGATCCTTCAGGGCGGTCCCGGCGCCGAGCTCGACGCGCGTGCCGTCCTCATAGCGCAGCACGAGCCGGCCCCGCGAGACCTCGAGGTCCTGTCCCGCCGGCAGCCGATCGCCCGGCGCGAGCGGCGGCGTAACGCGGCCCTCGACGAGCTCCACGCGCGGGAGGTCCGCGCCGCCCCGGAAGAACGCGATCGCCGCGGCGACCAGCAGGGCCGCCGCAGCCGCGAGGGCGATCCAGCGGCGGCGTCGGGGCGCCGCGGCGCGGCGCTGGGTCTGGACCAGGTCGGCCTCCAGTTCGGCGGCCTCGAAGAGCGCGTCGGCAAGGGACGGATCGGCCTCGAGGGCCGCGCGGAGCCGCGCGCGTTCCTCGTCGCCGGCCTCGCCGGCCAGGTATTTCGAGAGAAGGCCGTCATCCATGGCGCACCGAGGTTAGCTTGCGGCTCACGCAGTCCTGGAGGGCCCGGCGGCTGCGGCTCAGGAGCATGTCGACGGCGCCCACCTGCAGACCGGTGGTCTTCGCGATCTCGCGCGACCCACGGCCGTCGCCGTACTTCATGGCCAGGACGCTCCGGCTCCGCTCCGGCAATGCCTGCATGCATTCGCGCAGAATCGTCTGGCGGAGCTCGGCGTAGTCCGGCACCGCGTGGAGCGCCTCCGAGCGCGCCGCGGCCTCGTCGAGCCGTCCCAGGACGGCGGGGTCGACCGAGAGGACCCGCCGCCGGGAATCACGATGGCTCATCAGCAGGAGGTTGCGGGCGATGCCGCGGAGCCAGGCGCCGAAGCTTTTCGAGGGATCGAAGCGCTCGGCGTTCCGAACGGCTTCGGTGAACACGTCCTGGACGAGGTCTTCCGCGCGGGCGGGGTCGCCCGTGGCGGCGAGGAACCAGGCGAGGAGCCAGCGGCGGTTCTGCTCGAGGATCGCCCGGGCCCACGGATCGCGGGAAGCGCTCATGCTCTACTCTTTTGCAGGCGTCCCGCAAACCTAACAGAAAAGCGATGCGAATCGCCGAACCTTTCGGGCGGGCGCCGCGGTTGAATTTGCGTGCAGACGCTTCTGGGCGCCCTTCTCCTGCTGGCCGCCGACGGCCAGAAGATGGAGTGGACGATCGACGGCGCGGCCCGCGAGGCGCTGGTCTTCGCGCCGTCCAAGGAAAGCTCGGGCGCGCCGCCGCTCGTCTTCGGCTTCCACGGCCACGGCGGGACGATGCAGCACGCGTCGCGCTCGTTCCCCATCCAGGACTTGTGGCCGGAAGCCGTCGTCGTCTACCCGCAGGGACTTCCGACCCCGGGCCGCCTGACCGATCCCGACGGTAAGAAGGCGGGCTGGCAGTCCGCGGCCGGCGAGCTCGGCGACCGGGATTTCAAGCTCGTCGATGCGATCCTGGCCACGATGAAGGAGAAGTACAAGGTCGACGAGAAGCGCGTGTATGCGACGGGCCACTCCAACGGCGGCGCGTTCACCTATCTGGTGTGGGCGAATCGTCCGGACGTCTTCGCGGCGATCGCCCCCTCGGCGGCGCCCGCGCCCCGGGACCTGAAGAAAGCCACGGCCTGCCCGGTCTTCCACGTCGCCGGTGAGAAGGATCCGCTGGTCAAGTTCGAGTGGCAGCAGCGCTCCTGGGCCGGCGTCCGCACCCTGAACGGCTGCGAGGAACAGGGCAAGGAGTGGGACAAGGGCTGCACCCTCTACCCGTCGTCCAAGGATGCCCCGCTCGTGACCTTCATCCATCCCGGAGGCCACCAGTATCCCGCCGAAGCCCCCGCCCTGATCGTGAAGTTCTTCAAGGAGCACGCCCGCAAGTAGCGGCGACGCTCGGTCAGACGTCGAGCTCGATCTCGCGCGACCACTCCTCGGGGGCTTCCTCGGCGTCCGCCGCGCCGGTCTCGGCGCGCCGCAGCAGCCGCGCGATCTGCAGGCCGAGCACGTCGATCGCCGTCGACGCGTAGTGCTCGCCGCCGAAGCGGCGCAGGTTCTCGCCCTGCACCTTGAGGATGTAGGCGTCCTGCTTGAAGATCCGCGTCGCGACGGGATTGAGCAGGATCTTCACCAGCCAGCCCGGGAAGCGGGTCCGGAACGAGATCACCGCGTGGATGCGGGTGAGGTAGTCGTCGACCGGCGTGCAGATCGAGTTGACCAGGAAGTGGACCTCGCTGCCCAGCCGGTACTCGACCTGCGCGATCGACGGCAGGATGAAGCGGTCGAAGTGGGTGACGACGCCGCCGGACGGCGAAAGGATCCTCGCGCCGATCCCCTCGGGACGCGGCTCGCCGAGGTATTCGGCCTGGACGCCTTCGGCGGTCCGCGAGACGCGGGCCTTGATGCGCTGCGGCTCGCGAACGCCGCGGAAGAGCCCGCGGTGGAGCACCGCCGTGTGCGGGACGTCGAGCGCGTTCTCGAGCGCGGCGTGGAGCGGGCTTTCGACCTGGACGATCCGGCGCACCTCGACGCCGCCCTCGCCGAGCGACGGGACGGAGAACGGCTTGCCCTGAGGATCGACGTCGGGCGTTGCGTAGACCCAGACGAACCCGTCCTGCTCGAGGACGGCGAAGCGCGGCACGTGGCGCGCGATCTTCTGCTCCATCTCGGCGCAGAGCCCGGGGATCTTGAGGCAGCGGCCGTCCGTGCCGAACTGCCAGCCGTGGTAGAGGCATTCGATCCGCTGATCGACCACCCGGCCCACCGAGAGCGGCGCGTTGCGGTGCGCGCAGCGGTCCAGCAGCGCGCCCGGCTTCCCCTCGGGGCCGCGGAAAAGCACGATCGGGGTCCCGAGCAGCGTCCGGGCCAGCACTTTGTCCCGGAGCTCGGAGGAGGCGCAGGCGACGTACCACGCGCGCCTGACGCAGGCGGAGAAGCCGGACGAATCGCCGTCGGATCTCATGTCGTTACGTCGCGGACGTCTTGCCGAGCGACTTGATCTTCTCGTTGATGCCCCGCACCACGGACGCGTTCAGGCCGCGCGTGCCGAAGCGCGTCGCATGGGCCAGGATCTTGTTGAGCATCCCGGGGATGACCAAGCGTTTTCCCTTCATCAGGCCGTCGACGCCGCGGCGGGCGACGTCGGCCGCCTCCATCATAACGCTACTCTTGCTGAGAATCTCGGGGTTGCCCATTTTCGCCCGGGCCATGAACCCGGTCCTCGTCCCGCCGGGACAGAGGCAGGTCACGCTCACGCCGCTCCCCTTCAGCTCGTTGGCCAGCGCCTCGGAGAACGACAGCACGTACGCTTTCGTCGCGTAGTACACGGCCATCAGCGGCCCGGCCTGGAAGGCTGCCGTCGAGGCGACATTGAGGATCTTCCCGCGGCCTCGCCGGAGCATCCCCGGCAGGAGCAGCTTCGTCAGGTGCGTGAGGGTCGTGACGTTCAGCTGGATCTGGGCGAGTTCCGCGTCGAGCTCATTCTCCGCGAAGGCGCCGAAGGTCCCAAAGCCCGCGTTGTTGACCAGGACGTCGGGCGCGATCCCCTTGGACTCGAGGAAGGTCTGGACCGTCGCGGCGGCCGCGGACGTCGAGAGATCGACGGCCAGGATTTCGGCCCGGATCGCGTGGGCCGCCGCGAGCGACGCGCCCAGCAGATCGAGCTTCTCCGCATTCCGGGAGACGAGGACGAGGTCGTAGCCCTTGGAGGCGAAGAGCTTCGCGAACTCCTCCCCGATGCCTCCCGAGGCGCCGGTGATCAGGACGCTTTCGCGGGTCGATTCGGCCATGAATCCAGCATAGCCCGGCCCCGGGACCGGGGTCCAGGGTTCTCCCCGAATTGCAAAGCGTTCGTTATTTTTTTTGCCGAATGTCGATTAGGGGCAGATTTGCATGAGCGAATATCCTAGGATTGCCCGGATGAATAACACCATAAGCGATGCAGCGGCCACCGGAACCCTCCAGACCGCCACGCGCCGCTCGATCTTCACCGGAACGTCGCGCCGTGTGCGCGACGAGAACTTCGAGGACTACTGGGCCTACACCCAGCGCCACGACGGCGAGATCCTCGAGGACGAGAAGAACCTCGCGGTGAAGAAGGAGATCCTGGCGAGCTACCAGAAGAACGCCGTGCGCTCCCGCAAGCCGCTCCCCGACCCCGAGCGCTTCTACCGCAACTACGTCCGCATGCAGGACGATCCGACGACCTTCGACCGGAAGACCCTGCTCCTCACGTTCCTCTACAAGTTCGCCCGCCACGAGTGGGTCGGCATCTCCGCCGCCTGGGACGGCGTCCCGTCGATGGCGAAGTCGAAGTCGACGACCGACAAGATCAGCCGCTACCACCTGGCCGAGGAGTTCTGCCACATCCGCCTCTTCCACGAGATGTTCCGCACCTTCCAGCTCGACAAGGTGGAGTGGGTCCCGCTGGGCCCGATCCTGGGCCGCATCTACAAGATCTTCCCGTACTTCCCCGAGTCGCTCATGTCGCCGCCCGCCTTCGTCAGCGAGCTGATGGGGCTCACGCTCTATCTGCACATCGACCGCCTGCTCGACGATGTCTTCGCCGACGAGCCGGAGGCGCGCGACCGCGTGCGCGCGCTGCTGCACGAGATCCTGGCGGACGAACTGGCCCACGTCGGCCAGCGCCGGAACTTCATGGGCCCCATCGGGGTCTGGTTTTCGAAGAAGATTGTCGGGGCGATGTACAAGATGTTCTTCAACGACATCCCCGAGGCGAAGCTCCTCTTCGACATCGACCGGATGATCGCGGAGGGGAAGGCGTTCGACTACAGCACGATCCCCGCCCACATCTTCGGGAAGAGCTGGGTCCCCTCGTACTGCCAGGCCTAAGCCTCCGCTTCGGCGGGAAAAGAATCCGCCCCCGGTGTATGTTCGTAGCTTCCTGGGACACGTGGTGGAAGGAAGCGACACCGGATGATTGCAGCATGGCTGGTCGCCCTCGTCGCGGCGACGCAGGACCTTCCGAAGGAGCCGCCGGGATTCTGGCAGCGCGATACGCTCCTCGGCGATCTCGGAGGCGTCCGCCCCACCCTCGCCGAGCACGGCATCAGCTCCATCCTCGCCTTCACCGGGGAGATCATTTCCAACACCTCCGGCGGCGCCCACCAGGACACGGGCGCCGACCTGCTGCTGGACTGGGTCCTCGATGCGGACCTGGAGAAGGCGCTGGGCTGGACCGGCGGCTCCGCCCGCCTCAACCCGATGTGGCTCGCCGGCGACGGCGTCGCGGGCGACGTGGGCGACCTGACCCTCGTGAGCAACATCACGGGACGCGGAGGCGTGCGGATCTTCGAGGCCTGGCTGCAGCAGTCGCTCGTCGACGACGTCCTTTCGCTGCGCGCGGGCATCCTCGCGGCGGACCAGGAGTTCATCCTGTCCGGCCCGGGAATGCTGTACTTCAACTCCGTCTTCGGCGGCCCCGTCTTCCTCTCCCCGAACCTGCGCTGGCCGATCTACCCCGTGGGGGCGCTCGGCGCGCGCCTGAGGGCGAACGTCGCGAAGGGCGTCTACGTCCAGGCCGCGGCCTATAACGGCGACCCGGGTTCGGAAGACGAGAACCGGACCGGACTGCGCACCCGCCTGTCCGGCGCGGGCGGCGTCTTCTCGATCGCCGAAGCGGGATGGTCGACCGGCGAGACGCGGCGGTCGAGCCTGAAAGTCGGCGGCTTCCACCACTCCGGCGAGTTCGTGGAGTTTTCGTCCGGCGCGGTCCGCCGCGGCCTCTCGGGAGGCTACGTCGCGGGCGAGCAGACGCTCGTCCGGGATCTCTCGCCCATCGGTGGATGCCGGGACGGAGGCGTGGCGATCTTTCTCCGCTCCGGCATCGCGCAGGATGATCGCGCCTTCGTTTTTTTTGGGCTCGACGCCGGCGTGAATCTCACGGGGCTGCTTCCAGGGCGCCCGGCCGACATCCTGGGCCTGGGGGTTATCTACGCCCGGATCAGCCGGGACTTCGCCGCCTCGCAGCCCGACCGGCCTCGTTGGGGCCATGAGACCGTCTTCGAGGCGACCTACAAGATCGCGCTGGCGCCCTGGTGGAGCCTGCAGCCGGACGTCCAGTACGTCGTCCATCCCGGCGGATCGACCGCGACGCCCAACGCGGTGGTGCTGGGGGTCCGCATCGACCTCCTCTTCTAAGGGAATCCCCGGCCCCCGGAGCGCCCCCCGTGTTACCATATCATTCAAGAATGAATCATCGGATGTTCTGCCTGCTGGGAACCGTCCTGTCCCTTGCGGCGGCCGCGCCGGCGCTCGCCCAGGACGCGGTCCGGCTCCGGAACGGCCGTGTGCTGTCCGGCGAGTTGGCCATCGACGAGAACGACGCCGAGGGGTTCTCGGTCACCCGCTGGGACACGGGCACGGTCCTGCGCATTCTCTGGACCCAGGTCTCCGATGCCGAGAGGGACCGGCTCCTGCGCCGGCAGCCCGACCCGACCCCGCGCGAAAACCTGATCGATGGGGTGCTCGTCATCACGTCCGCGCGGGATGCGCTGGGCGTGGTCGTGAAGGATGAACCCGCGCTTCTCCACATCAAAACCTGCCGTGCGGCGCAGCCGGTGGTAGTTCCCAAGAGCGCCATCCTCCGCGCGCTGGCCGCCCGGATCTTCGAGTCGGACGCCTTCACGGTGGAAGAAATGATTGATCGGCGGGCCCGCGCCGCGGGCGACGCCGCGGCGTGGATCGCGGTGGGAAAGTTCGCCGCCCGCTACAAGCGCTACGACCTGGCGCGGGGGTTCTACGAGAATGCCGGCAAGGCCGATCCGTTGAGGCAGGCTGACGTCGCGGCCCTGCTGCTCGAAAACGAGCGCCTCATCCAGGAGGAGAAAGCGGCGGCGCTGATGGGCGAGGTCCGGAAGGCCCTGGACGAGCTGGATCACTCCCGGGCGCTGGAACACGCGCGCAAGTTCCTGGCCCAGTTCGCGGAGACCCGGCTGGCGCAGGCGAATGCGAATCTCGTGGAGCAGATCGAGAAGGAGGCCAAGGAGTTCGCCGTCCGCCGGGCGGAAGTGCTGACCGCCAAGGTTCCCAACCTCTGGAGGTTCAAGAGAGCGGAGCTGCTGGCCCGGGCGGCGCAACAGACCTTCGCGGAGGCGCGGGGCCGGCTGGGAAGGCTGGACGAAGAGATCGAGAACGACCTGGCGACTAGGCTCAAGGCGAGCGTGACCGAGATCCAGGTCGCCTGGCACAACCGCGAGCAGAAGCCGCGGGTGGCGAGCTACGGCTCCGGCACGTGGATCGCCCGCGGGGGACAGAACGGCGGGCTCGACTTCCAGACGCCGCCTCCCCAGGACCCGGCGCAATCCAACCAGGACAATGTCCTGATTCCGATTCGTGACTCCTCGGGCCGGGTGCAGTACTACGTGTCGGCCGGGCCGAGCGGCGGCCCGAAGTGGAAGGAGCTCGGCCAACCCCTTCTCCGCCAGGAGGAGTGGTGGGCGCTGGTGGGCCTGTCGGACCGCCGTTCATGGCTGGAGGCCGAGTACTCAGCGACCTCCAACCGGGTCCGGCGCCTCGAGGAGCGCACTCGGAAGTGCGCCGCCTGCAACGGCGGCGGCACTCTGCTGATGCGGCGCGCCAACATCACGATCCCGGCACTCTGCCCCCGCTGCCACGGCGTGAAGGAAGACCTCGCCGTCTGCTCCTGGTAGTCCCGGCGTTCAATCCTGAATTCCCTGTAACTCCCCGGGCGCCGTCCTTCTATCGATGGTGTGCGAAAGGAGGCACCCATGAGTACCGCAGTGGACTCTTCCGTCCGGAACGAATACCTCGAGCAGGTGGTCCGCCAGAAGGACCAGCTCGAATACGACCTCAAGGCGCGGCGCGCCAAGACGCCGATGATCGCCAATGCCGCCGCCCCCGCCGGGCAGGCGCAAGGCAGCGACGTGTTCCGCGTGACCCTCGACGACGAGCGCTCGGGCGGCGCCGTCGGCAGCACCGCCGTCGACGTGCGCGTCAGCGGCTTGTTCCGCTGGAAGAACGTCGTCGTCCCGCCCAACGCCTACGTGGTCCACACGCGCCGCGGCCACGAGGAGCCCGTCCATTGCGGGCTGGGCATCTCGTTCCGCTTCAACTCGGTGACCGATTCGTTCCTGGTCGTCCCCTCGGCGATGCAGACCATCATCATCAACGCCAACTGCATCTGCCGTGAGCGCCAGGGCATCCTGGTCCAGGGCTACGTGCAGTGGATCATCGGCGACTTCAAGACGGCGTACCGCAAGCTCGACTTCAGCGACGTGGTCGACCCGATGCGCGTCGTGAACGTCCAGCTCCGCGAGCAGGCGGAGGCGGCCATCAAGGACACGGTCGCGACGATGAGCATCGAGGACGTGCTCTCGGACAAGCAGCCGATCATCAAGGAGCTCACCACGCGCCTGCGTCACGTCGCGGAGGGCGACGGGCAGGACACGGGGCTCGGCCTGCGCATCGTGACGGTCCAGATCAAGGAAGCCGTCGTGAGCTCGCCCCGCGTGTGGGAGATGCTGCAGCGTCCCTTCCGGGCCGAGCGGTCCAAGGAGGCGCGCCTGGCCGAGCTGACCCACGAGGCGGTGGTCCGCACCCGCGAGGCCGAGGCCGAGAAGGCTTCCGCCGCGCAGCGGATCGCGACCGACGCCGAGGTGGCGAAGCTCCAGGGCGAGGCCGCCGCCTCCGCGTTCGACCGCGACCAGTCGGAGCGCGTGCGCCGCGCCCAGCTGGAGGCCGAGACGCTGGCCCAGTCCATCGCGCACGAGAAGGAAAAGCTGGAGAAGGAGTCCGCCCTTTCGCGGCTGCGGCTCGAGCAGCAGCTGATCGAGGAAGGGATGCGCCTGGAGGCGCAGAATCGCCAGACCGAGAAGGAGATCGCCCTCGAGGCGGCGCGCCGGAAGGTCGACAACGACCTCTCGGTAAGCGCGCTTCAGATGAAGCTGATCGAATACCTGCCCACGATCGCCGAGAAGATGCCCCAACCGAAGGAGCTCAAGAGCTTCTCGATCGGCGGCAACGACGGTCTGGGCGCGCTGATCGCCGGCCTGATGAAGGTCGTCGAGTCGATGCGCCACGGCAACGGCCGCGCCGAGTAAGACTCCATTCGCATGGGCGCCCCGGAGGATGCCCTCCGGGGCGCCTTCGTTTTAAAATGAAAAGGGCCGCGGGGTCGATGCAACCCCGCGGCCCGGAAATCCTAGAATCGGACCGCGACCCAGACCCGGCCGTCCCAGTGGTGGCCGCAGCCCGGACCGTGACGATGGCCGTGCATGTAGTACCAGCTGTTGCCGTAATAATAGTGGCCGCAGTACGCGTCGTGGACGTGCACCCTCTCGACCACCACGGGCGCCGCCAGCACCCAGGTGCCCTCCTGGTAGACGTGGCCGCAGCCCACCGCGTGCACGTGGCCCGAGTGGACGTACCAGCGCCCGTCGTACCAGTAGTGGCCGCAGGTGGCGCTGTGGACGTGGACCTTCTCGACAATGACGACTTCGCCCGAAGGAGGCGGATGATGGTGCGCCGGCTGCACGTGGACCACGCAGCCGCCGACCGCTGCCGCCAGGAGCCCTGCAATCAGAAGCTTCATGCGTTCCTCCAAAGGAACAAACCCGACCTTCTATACGACAGTTGCGCGGTGAAGTAAATAGAGGATCAAGAACCCGACCCCCGTCGTCGCCAGCGTCACCGGGACCCCCGCCTTGAGGTACTCGACGAACCCGATCCGCGCCCGGTCCCGGGAGAGCTCGAGCACGATCATGTTGGCCACCGAGCCGACGACCGTCAAGTTCCCCGCAAACGTGGAGGCCATCGCGATCAGCACCCACTCGTAGCGCCCGGACACCCACTTCTGCACGACGAGCACGTACGGCACGTTCGAGACCAGGTTCGACATCGCGACCGTGAAGACCGTGAGGCCCCCGCCGGAGCGCCCGAAGAGGGGCGCCGCCCGGTCGTGGAGCGCCGGCAGGATTCCGGTCCGGTTGATCCCCGAGATCACGATGAAGAGGCCGGCGAAGAAGACGAGCAGCCCCCAGTCGACGTTGGCGAAGGTCTCGGCGGGGCGCGCCCGGCCGAGGAGGATCACCAGGCCCGCGCCCGCGAGCGCCACGAGGGGCAGCTTCTGCCCCGCCTCCAGGCCCGGCAGCCAGTGTTCCAGGGGGAGCAGGAATCCGAGCGTGATCAGCGCCACCACCCCCAGGACCCGGCCCAGCGCGCGCCGGTCCACGGCCGGCAGCGCCAGCCCCGCGACCTCGAAGGACCCCTCCAGCTCGCGACGGTAGATCCAGCGCAGGATCGCCCAGTCCAGGAAGAGCCCCGCCACCCCGACCGGGAGCAGGAGCACGAAGAAGGTCCCGTAGGGGATCCGGGAGAACATCCCCACGAGCATGTTCTGCGGGTTCCCGGTCAGGGTCATGACGCTCCCGATGTTGGCCGAGGTGGCCAGGGCGATCAGGAACGGCACCGGGTTCAGCCCTGCCCGGACGACGGCCGCCAGCACGATCGGCGTGAAGAGGACGCAGATCGTGTCGTTCACGAAGAGCGCCGACAGCAGGCCCGACGTGACGATGAGGAGCGCGAGCAGCCGCTTCGGAGTCCTCGCGCGGATCAGGATCCACGTCGACACGAGGTCGAAGAAACCCGCCAGCTTGAGGGCGGAGACGACCACCATCATCCCCAGCAGGAGCACGATCGTCTCCCAGTTGATCCCGCCGTGGAGCGCGTCGCCCAGGGAGACGATCCCGAGCAGCACCATCAGGGTGCCGCCGATCATCGCCGCGGACGGCCGGTCCAGATTGAGGAGCGGGATGCGACGGATCGAGATGAGGACGTACGTCGCCACGAAGATGACGAGCGAGGCGACGGTCGCGGGGGTCCAGATCATGAATTCCGGATTCTATCATGCGGCGGGGTCGACAGGGCTCCCCTGCCCTGCTAGAATCCGCCCGATGCTCGCCCTTGTCCTCTCGCTGGCCCTCAGCGCCCAGGATTTCGAGTACCGGCAGGGGGTCGGCGTCGTCGACCTGGCAACCAACGAGACGCGGTCGCCGGAGGAGTTCCTGAAATGGGCCCTCGCCCAGCGGGACGCCGGCAAGCTCATCGTCACGGTCCACGCCCTGAACCTGCTGGCCACCCGGGTCCCGGACGCGGCGATCCGGGAGACCGCCCACTTCGAGCGGGCGGCTACCTACTATAAGGCAGGGGGCTACTACGAGGCGTACCACGACTTCGAAGGCTTCATCCTCAAGTTCCCCCAATCCGAACGGGTCACCACCGCCAAGCGGATGGAGATGACCGCCGCGCTCGACCTGGCGCGCGTGGGCAAGAGCACCTGGCTGGGCCTCGGCACGAGCTCGACCACCGGCGTCGACTATCTCCACGACGCGCTCCGGCGCTACCCCCGCGAGGACTTCGCCCCCGACTTCTTCCAGAAGCTGGGGATGTTCTTCTACGAGCGGGAGGAGTTCGACAAGGCCGGCGAGGAATTCACCCGCGTGCTGGAGCAGTACGGCGACGCCCCCGAGGCGGTCCTGGCCCTCTACATGATCGGTCGCACCTCGGAGCGGCGCTACGAGAAGCTCAGCAGCTTCGACAGCGTCGACTACGACTCCCGCCCCCTGAAGGACGCCCGGCGCCACTACGAGCGCTTCCTCGAGGAGACGGACCGGATGCGCAAGCTTCCCGATCCCGCGAAGAAGTGGGTGGACGGGATCCTGCCGACCGTGCGGGAACGCCTGGCCAGCGTCTACGAGCGGATGCTCCGCAAGCAACTCCGGACGGCCGAGTACTACGACTGGAAGGGGCTGCCCTGGTCGGCCGAGCCCTTCTACATCGCGATCCTTCGCGACGAGGCGTCCTTCCGGAAGGTGCTCCCCTCGTTCCCCGTCACCAAAGCGGCCCAGCGGGCCCGCGTCCGGCTGACCGAGCTCAGCAAGCAGTGACGTCGTGATCCGTCGTCTCCCCCTCCTCCTGGCCCTGGCGGCCGCATCCTGCGGGTACGAGGTGGGGAACCTCTATGACGTCCGCGACGTTAAAGTGGACATCTTCGAGAACAACAGCGAACGCCGCACCCACGAATTTGATTTGACCGACGCGGTGGTTCGTGAAATGGCGGCCCGGGGAATCCGCGTTAATGCTAGAGATGCGGCGTATACGCTCAAAGGGAGGATTCTGGACATCCGGACCCCGTCCGTCGTCGACCAGAAAAATACCGACCAGGTGGTCGTCGGATCACTCCTATTTTCCCTGGAGATCCGTCTAATAGATGCGCATGGAACGGAGCTCTGGAAAGACCTCCGGAATGAAACGTCGTCCTTTACGACGTCCCGGGGGGAGTCCTTCGAAACCGCTCGGCAGAAGGTTTTCGACCGTCTGGCCCGCTGGGTGGTGGCCCATCTTGAGAAGCAGTGGTAGCCCAAGTGCGAATTATTGTGTAGACTTATGGATCTAAGGATATAGGCCATGGATTTCGACGACGATCTGCAGCCCAAGGAGGAGCCCCGGC
>Ga0310813_10001317_pt1 | contig 15039 bp, 16 predicted proteins | sample YN3metagenome_FD_203086 | JGI IMG/M metagenome (GOLD analysis project Ga0310813, IMG submission 203086) | Soil microbial communities from experimental microcosm in Duke University, North Carolina, United States - YN3 | ecosystem: Engineered > Artificial ecosystem > Soil microcosm > Unclassified...
CAGGACAAGCTGGCGCTGCCGGGCTTGGAGAAGGCGCGCCGCGCCGTGGGTGCTTAGGGCGTGTCTGAACGCGGTTGGCCACAGAGTCCTCCGAGCCCTCAGAGAAACCCTCTGGAGGCTCGGAGGACTCTGTGGCCAATAGGGGTCGCTGTTCCGATTCTAGAAACCCCTCCTGGCGACTGCCGCCTCAGGCGCGGGGCACCAGGAGTTCCATGAGTCCCCCGCAGCAGCAGCAGGTCGGAAGGATCGTTCCGCGCTCCTTCCGGGACGCCCGGGTGAGCGTGAGCTCACAGCCGCATTCGAGATTGGGGCACTTGAAGATCTCTCCCGCTTGCCAGCCCATGGTCGCACCCCCCGGCTCCGGGCGGTCGCGCGGCTCCTCGGAGCGACGGTACAGAGCCCGCCGGGCGGACGATGTTATGCACATTTGGATCCGGGGCGCCGCGTGATCCGGCCGCGCAGCCCGTCGCTGTCGCTGGCCGAGTTCCTGGCCCTGCGGGACCCCGCCGGGGATTTTTCCGTCTCGGTCGACGGGGTGACCGTGGGCCTGACGCATCTCGAGCGCGTCTACTTCCCGCGCGAGCGGATCACCAAGCACGAAGTGCTCCGCTACTACGCGCGCGTGTGGCCGTTGCTTCGGCCCTTCCTGTTCCACCGCCCGGCCATCCTCAAGCGTTTCCCCCGGGGCGTTTCGGGCCCGCCGTTCTTCCAGCACGACCTTCGCGAGGCTCCGCCCTGGCTGATGCGCGCCGCCCTCGTGAACCGCGAGGGCCGCACGATCCACTATGCCGTGTACCGCACGCTCGCGGATCTCCTCTACCTGGTCAACGCCGGCGCCCTCGAGCAGCACGCGTGGCTCTCGTCGATCGACGCGCTCGACCGGCCCGTCCTCGCGGCCATCGACCTCGATCCCGGAAAGGAGGTCGCCTGGAGGCGGATCGAAGAGCTCGCGCTCGTGGCGCGGGACGTCCTCACTGAAGTGTTCGGCGTTCGCGGAGAACCCAAGACGTCCGGCTCGCGCGGCCTGCACGTCTTCATCCCGCTGGACGGCAGCCGCACCTATGAGCAGCTGAAGCCGGCGTGTCGAGAGCTGGCTCGCCGCATCTCCGGGCGGGCACGCTCGATCGCGACGATCGAACGCTCGTTGGCGAAGCGGGATCCCAAAAAGATCTACGTCGACCTGCTTCAGAATGCCCGGGGCAAGTCGATCGTCGCCCCCTGGTCGCTGCGCGTCCGTCCGCGCGCCCCGGTGTCGATGCCCCTCTCGTGGGAGGCCGTCGAGCGGGGTGTGGACCCGGCGCGTTTCACGATCCGCATGCCGTCCGGCCTCGTCGAGAAGTTCCCGGACAACTGGAGCGGAGTCTTCGAGCGCCGCCAAAGCCTGTCAGCGACCACGTCGCGCGCGCTGCGAGGATGAGGACCCCTTCCGCGGCGCGGACGGGGAGCGGCGGCCGGTCGTTTCTCCCCGGCCGACCTTCTTTCGAAGCCTCGCCTTGAGGTCCTCGCACTCGCCCTTCAGGCGGGCTACTTCCTCGGTGAGCTCCGCGCGGCTGCGGTCCGCCTGGATCTTGTCCTGCAGCACGCGGTAATACTCGACGCGGACCACCTCGTTCATGCGGCGGAGCATCTCGAGGGGATCCTGATAGCCTTCGCGGCCGAAGAGATGGCCCGAGACGGCGCTTTCGGGATCGAAGGGGAGGTTGAGGTCCCGCCGGGAAATCCAGTAGTCGTTCTGGCGCTCGAAGACGAGCGTCCAGGGCTGGTCGCTGCGCGACCTCCGGCCGGAGACCACGAGGAACCAGCGGTCCGGGTCCACTCGAAGCTCCGTCACGACGACGTCGCGGACCGGAAACTGGCGGTAGGGGGACCGGGGAGAAGAGTCCATGCCGGAACGCCCTGGAAAGGGGAGGAGCGCTACGCGCGCCCGCCCATTTCCATATCGCTGCTGCGGCCGCCGCTTTCGATGGTGGCCCGCCTTCTCGAATGACTCCGGCGCGTCGACTTGGCTCCCCGGCTCACGCCTTTGCGTTTCTTATGCATCGCCATGGCCCGCTCCTTCCGTACTTCTTGGCCGGCCCTCTTACTTGACCGTGGGGGGCGTCTCCGGTGTCGCCGGCGTCGGCACGGGCTCCCGCTTCTTCATCTGCTCCAGCAGCGTGCGGACTTCCTTCATGCGAGGCGCGCACTGGAGGCTGAGCTCCTGGACGCGCGCCGAATTGCCGTAGTCGGTGGCATCCTCGATCGCCCGCGCGAGGGCGAGGCACCACTGCCGATTCCTCTCGACTTCCCCGCTGCCGTCCTCGAATCCGGCCGGGGCGATCTTGGACAGGTCGCGGATCAGCCTGTCCGCCGCCGGTTTCAGGTCCATGAATTTGGCGGACTCCTCGGCGCGGTTCCGGAGGTTCTGCAAGGTCTCATCCACCCGCGCCGCCGCATCGTCGGGCGCGTCGTGGGCCGAGCGCGGGCCCTGGAATTCCTCGCTCGTGAACGTCAGAGTGTCGATGCGGATCGTCACGGTTGCGGTGAAGGGCTCCGAGAACAGCGAGGCCGGCACGGTCCGGGTGAACCACGTTCCCTTGCGCGCGAGGCGCAGGACGTCGTCCGCGCTCAGCGGCGCGGGGGCGCCCTCCGCCTTTGTGTCGCCATCCGGCGTCGGCGCGGGTTTCGCGGCGGGCTCCCGTCGCGGCGCGGCCGCTCCGTCGCCCAGGTCCATCTCGATGAAATAGGGCGTGGAGATGAGGCCGCGGATCATCCCGGGGGCGACGCCTTCGGGAGGCGCGGGCGCCTCCTGGAGCGCGCGGGGGATCAGGATCGTCTGCCCGCGTCCCGACTTCCGCGTCAGCGTCAGAACGGCCGCGGCATCCTTGAAGGAGCGGTCCGGCGTGCTGCGGTTCAGCACGAAGATCCGAACTTCCCGCGTTTCCGTCCCCGGCGTTTCCTGGACGACGGGGCGCGCGTCCGAAACCGAGGCGGCGACCAGGATCGCCAGCGCCGACGTGAAGTGTTTCATGAGGACTCCGATTAAGTTCGAGCGGAGGAAAGGATCCGGGCTTTGCGGCGTCTTGCCGGCTTTCGGATCGTGGCGCGCACGCGGGTGCGCCGGCCGTGGCGGACGCCTTCGATCTCGACCGAGCCGATGCGCAGCTTGCGGCGCAGGACTTCGGCCGCCATGCTGACGCCGGCCGCGGCGACGGTGAACAGGAGCGAGCCGAGGATCCGTCTGGCCAGCGACGGGCGGCGCCGATTCCAGAAGAAGCTCATAGTGATTCTCCAGGGGGCGGCAGGAAGGATCTCACGAATGGTGACGGCGCTCGCGCGCGACGCCCGCGCAGGCGATCAACAGCGCGCTGGCCATGGCAAATGCCGTGATCACGTCCAATTCCATTTCCATCATGCGGCCAGCCTCCATCGGTAGGATGCTGCCGGGGGTTTGTTGTTACGACAGTTACCAGAACACCGAACACTGAATCACGCACACCGACGCGGAGTCCTCCCCACCCGCCGGCCCCCTTCCCCCCGGGGAGGGGTGCAGGAGGGGACCGCTTCCGAGTCGGTGTGCGTGGTTGGGGGTTCTTGGTTCGGCGTCAACGATCCTGCATCCACAACCGAATCGCCGTGAGCAGGTAGGCGCCTTCGGCCTTGTCGAGGTCCCGGGCCAGGCGGACGTAGCGCTCGCGGTGGCGCAGCACGATGGATTCGCGCTCCGTCTCCAGGCACATCATCTTCCAGGGAGGGAGGCCCGCAGTCCCCGGCCGGGGGATGATCCGCGCGTCTTCGAGGTCCGCGAAGCGGTAGGTCCGCCGCATCGCGACGGGGCCGATCGAACGCCGCACCGAGAGCGCCAGGGGGCTGATCTCGAAGGTCTCGCGGCCGACCAGGATCCACGCCAGGCGCCCGGCCAGGGCAACCCCGAAGACGCCGAAGACGACGAGGCCGAAATCCTCGGCGCTACCCGAGTTGTCGCCGGACGACGGCCGCAGGTTGGAGAAGACCAGGCAGGCGGCGCCGAAACCCCAGAGCAGCAGCGCCGAGATCAAGAGGATGAGCCGAAGGGGACGGGTCTTCACGCGAATCGTGATCCGGAGCGACGACGGGGTTGCTTCGGTCGTGGCTCCGCGCGTCAGCGTGATCCGTTCCATAACTGCCTGAATGAATCCGGCCGGGACGAATCGTTATGGGCGGAGAATCTCTGCTGTTCCGCGTAACATTTCGGCCCCCAAGGGATCTTGCCTAGTCCCGGCAGGTAAATAGGGGGCTTGCCGGGACCGGGAGGAGAGGACTGGGGGGAATCACACCTAGGACCGGCGGTCCTTCCCCCGGCGAGCAGTCCCACGAACTGCCGTGAGCTGAGGAGGGATCTATGGAAACCGTGCTGTCCGCGGCCGCGCCGAGTCTCGATCCCGCGACCGAGCTGATCGATCTGTCGTGCCCGGAAGATCCGTTCCAGAGAATGAAGTCCTGCTCCGTCGTGACCTACGGCGAAGCGACCCTGATGCGCCTCCCGTGGTCGGGCCTTCAGCGGAAGAACGAGCGCGGACTCCCGTCGCTCAACCTGGAGGTCGCGGAGGACGCCTCCGCCGCGTCCGGCTTGCGCTGGAGCGTCAGCAATCGCGCCGCCCCCCTCCCCGGCACCTACGAACGCTCCGTGTTCCGGGCGCTCGAATGGATCGCCCTCGACGGGTCGCTGGCCCGGGGCGTTCCCTTCGCGAACCCGCTCGTCGTCCATCCGAGGGACATCTGTGAGCGCCTCTGCTGGCGCGCGACGCAGCCCCAGTTCGAGGCGATCGAGCAGGCGATGCAGAACCTCTGCCGCCTCGAGATCGAGGAGAGCTCGCCCGCGGCGCCGGGCCGGCCCGCGGCCGTCTCCCGCTTCGGCCTGCTGCGCTCCGCCATTGCGGGCACCCAGAGGACGGTCAATCGCAGCCTGACCTGCCCTCACTTCATCGTCTACTTCGATCGCTTCTTCGTCGACTCCGTAAACGCCGGCCGCATCCGCCCGCTCAACTGGGGCCTGTGGATCGCGCTCCGCGATCCCGCGGCGCAGCGTCTCCTGGAGATCATCGACCCCGAGTTCGCCAACCATGACGGGCGCGTGACCGCGTCGGTCGAGAGCGACGTGCTGAGCCGCCTGCTTCCGCTGCCGTCGCTCCCTCGCAACCGGCGCCGGATCCTGCTGGAGCAGGCCCACGAGCTGCTGGTCCGCCGCGGCTATCTCCGCAAGGTCGAGCGGCACGCGTCGGGTTCCGCGGAGTTCTACCTCTACCATCCGGGCTCCACGCGGCAGGCCATGCAATTTAGACTGGAACAGCAGCCGGGGGTCCGCTCGCATCGCAAGCTCGTGAAGACCGTTCCGGGAGGGGTCCGGGGAAAGGCGCAAGCCCAGGGCTGAGCTCCGGGGGAAAGCGCATAACATCCGCTACGGGGGCCGATCAACCAATTGACCGAAGAATTTCCCCCCTGAAGTCCCCTTTCCCAGAAAGGAGCAGTCCCATGAGCCCTGTGAATGCGGAAACCCCGGGCGAAGTCAGTCGCTCCGGAGGTCCGAGTTTTCTGCCCTCTTCGGAGGCAGTCTGGAGCAGCCGTACGCAATGGGGCGCCATCCTCGCCGGCGCGTTCGCAGGATTCGCCGTCACGGTGCTCATGACGACCCTTGGTGCCGCTCTCGGGATTACGGCCGGCGCGGTCGGCGTGAATACGGCCGACACCGTCAACACGGAAACCGCGGAGAAGGCGGCGACGGCGGTCAGCATCGGCACGGCGATCTGGATTCTGCTGACGGCGCTGGCGACCGGACTCGTCGGCGGCTGGGTCCTCAATTCCTGCGCGCGGCGGGATCGTCCGTACTCATCGTTCATCTTCGGCGGCATCACGTGGGCGGTCGGCGTCTGCGCGGCGTTGCTGGTGATGTCTCCGGGCGTCGGAGGCATCTTTTCGGGCCTGGGCGGCGGCGGCGGCGCGGCCGCGGCGGGAATCAGCTCGCAGCAGCCCTCGCTGCGCATGACCCCGCCGACGCGGTCGACGGAAGGCCCCGGCATGCAGGGCCGCAGCGAACAACCGCGGACGCTGACGGACGAAGAGAAGGCAGCCGCCAAGGACGCCGCCGATAAGGCGACGGCCGCCGCGGCGGCCTTGGCCTGGGTCGCCCTGGGCGCGCAGCTGATCAGCATCGCCGCCACGATGTTCGCGGCGGGCTGGCGCCGGCACACCGGCGCGCGCGTGGTCACGGAAATCCGGCCACGACCGGCTCCCATGGTCTGATCCGGTTTTCGGAACCTTCGAAAGCACGGACGGCAACCCCGTCCGTGCTTTTTTTGTTCGTCGAGAGGGAGGAGAAGTCGGGGCTGCGTACGGATCGGCTGCGGGGAGGCGGGAGGGAGGAGGCCCGAGGAGGGGCGCCTTCCCCCCACCCGGGCCGGATCTTGCGGATGCCCAGGTGGGGGGCCGCCGAAGTCGAAAAGATCGGCTAGAGCGGAGGCTTCCGCCCTGTGGTCACGCCAACGATCAGCGAGACCAGGAAGGCCAGGAGGAACAGGAAGAACAGGAACTTCGCGATTCCTGCAGCTCCCGCCGCAATTCCACCGAAGCCGAACACTGCCGCGATGATTGCCACGATGAAGAACGCCAGCGCCCAGCTCAGCATGCGTCACCTCCTTGCCATGCGCGGCACCAGGGCGCCGTCCGCGGCATCGCGGCGGCGCTCGGGCTCACACGAGATTGATCCGGGCAAAAAGACGACGTTATGGGGGGCGGGGGGAGCCGGAGGGGCTACTTCGAGGGGGCGCGGTCGATGGCGTTCTGGAGGCGGGCGCTGCGGTCCCGCAGGTAGTCGTTCAGGGTGGGGACCCGGCCGGCGTAGCGCTGATAGATCTCCAGCGCCTCCGCCATTTTCCCGTTCTCTTCGAGCTCCTGAGCCTGAGCCAGATCGCGGGTGAGGCGGAGCGCCGCGCGGAGTTCGCGGCTGCGCTCGAGGCCCGCTCCAGGCGCGGCCTGGTTGAGGGCTTGTGCGGCGCGCTTCCAATCCCGGGCTCGCAGCGCTTCGCGGGCGCGGACCTCTGACTCCTCGCGCAGATTGTCCGCCTGGCGCCGGACCGCGGCCTGGTACTCCTTCGACGACCTGCCCCAGCGCTGCTCGGCGACGTTCACGGCCTCCTGGAAGTCACCGACGCCCAGGAGGAGCTCCAGGTCTCCGGCGGAGACCGGCGGCGGCGGGCTCGTCGACGTCCGGTGCAGGACGGCGAAGACCGCACAGGCGGCGCCGGCCAGCATGACCAGGATCAGCGCAAGGGCGCGCGGCCGCCAATTCCGCTCCAACCACGCGGAGGGGGCCGGAGGAGCGCCCGCGGGCCCGGACTTCGCGGCGGGGCGGACGGACGCCCGCGCCTTGATGATGATGGAGAGCAGCTCCTCGGGGCTCTGGAAGCGGTTCTCCGGCTTCTTTTCGAGGCACTTCGTGATGAGATCCTTCACCGCCGGCGGGATCGCCTCGGCGCCGTTGAGCGCCTCCAGCGCGGGCGGCGTCGAGTGGACGTGCTGATACACGACGAACGTGAACGAGCCGTCCGACTTGAACGGAGGGCGGCCCATGAGCAGTTCGTAGAGCACGACGCCCAGCGAGTAGATGTCGGACCGGATGTCGACGGCCTTGCCCATCCCCTGCTCGGGCGAGATGTACTCGGAGGTCCCGGCGATCAGGCGCGAGTCCGACTTCGGGATCCGGAGACTCTTGGCGAGCCCGAAGTCCGCGACCTTCACGTTGCCGTCGGGCGTCAGCAGGATGTTCGAGGGCTTGATGTCGCGGTGCACGATGCGGTACTTCCATCCCGCCGCGAGCGCCCGCGCCACGCCTTCGGCGACGTGGAGGACCTCTTCGGCCGAGAAGCGCTGCTTGTCGCGCAGGCGCGTTGCGACGTCCTGCCCCTCGACGAGCTCCATGGCATAAAACAGGCGCCCGTGCCAGGTCCCCGTGCCGAAGACCTGGACCACGTTCGGGTGGTTCACCTGGGCGAGGAGCTCCGCCTCCTGCCGGAAGCGCTGCACGAACTCGGGGCTGGCGGTGAAGACGTCCCGGATGACCTTCACGGCCACCGGCCGGCCGAGCGAATGCTGCCGGGCGCGGTAGAGGATGCCCATGCCGCCTTCGCCGATCACCTGGTCTTCGTAGATGTCGAAGTCGCCCGTGTCGTCCTCGGGAAGGTCGGCCAGCTTGGCGGAGCTGCCCTGCCGCCGGCGCACCGCGCGCAGGTCCTCGAGCAGGTCGTCGGGGTCCTGGTAGCGGTCGGAGGGAGCCTTCGCGAGGCAGCGCAGGATGACGCGCTCCAGCTCTCGCGGGATGGAAGCCCCCAGCTCGCGCGGCGCCGCGGGGTCGACGTGGAGGAGCTGGTAGTAGAACGAGGTGGCCGAATCGTAGCCCTCGAAGGGGAGCTTGCGCGTCGACAGCTCGTACAGCATCACGCCGAGCGAATAGATGTCGGAACGCACGTCGGCCGGCTCGCCCGAGATGAGCTCCGGCGAGACGTAGCGGCCCTGCCAGCGCGCCATCGGGATCCGGATCGCCTCCGAGAGGTTCTGGGCCAGCCCCAGGTCCGCCATGCGGACGGCGCCCGACGAGGTGAGGAAGACGTTGCTCGGCTTGAGGCCGCAGGGCGCGAGGCCGCTTTTCCAGGCCGCCTTCAGGCCGCCGACGATGCCCTCGGCCACGTGGATGATTTCATCGGTGGTGAAGCGATGGGCCTGCCCCATGCAGGACGCCAGGCTCTCCCCCTGGACGAACTCCATTGCATAGAAGACCTTCCCCCGCCACTCGCCCGACCCCAGGATGGGCACGAGGCCCTCCGCCTCCAAGGGAGCCACCACGTCGGCGTGGCGGCGGAGCTGGGACAGGACGGGCGCGAGCTGACCGTCGGCCGAGAGGACCCGCACGGCGACAGAGCGGGAAGACGAGCGTTCCCGGCCCCGATACAGCACCCCGTGCGATCCGTGTCCGAGAATGTCCTTTTCGAAAATTTCGAACTCGGACCCGTCGATGAGTTGTGGTTGGGACACGGACAGAGAGACCTCGCGCAAATTCGAAGGCCCTTTCATGATAAACGTTGCCGAAAACTAAGTCAAGGCGACCTCCGGCAACGCTCGCAATCCGGATCGGCGCGACCCGTCCCGCGGCCCTTCCGCGAATGCGACCCATAACACAACGCGCCGATTCACGTCTAAGAAGATACAGACGGCGGTGTTTTGACACGCCGGGCCTTCCGCATTCTCCGCGCCTGGGGCGGAGGGCCGGCCGGCGAAAGGAGCGAGCCCATGGGCAAGACGACGATTGTGAGGACCCGCTCGGGCGTCGTCCGGGTGAGCCAGATCCTCGGAGGCAAGGTCGAGAATGCCGCGGGCGAGCACCTGGGGAAGATTGAAGACCTGGTCATCGATCACCTTCAGGGCCGCGTGGCCTACGCCATCCTCTCGTTCGGAGGATTCCTGGGCGTCGGCAACAAGCTCTTCGCGGTCCCCCTCCCCGCGCTCTCGTACCGGCCCACGGAGGATACGTTCGTCCTCCATGTCGACAAGGAGACGCTCAAGCGCGCCCCCGGCTTCGACAAGAATCAGTGGCCGAACATGAGCGATCGCACGTGGGGAGAGGAAATCTACTCGCACTACGGCTACTCTCCCTACTGGGAGTGACCGGAGCGCGCGGCGGAGGTCAACAGATGTTCACGCTCAGGGACTTGATGAGTCGAAACGTGGAATGGGCCACTCCCGAGGATCCGATCAACGACGTCGCCAAGAAGATGGACGTCCTCAACGTCAGCGACCTCCCGGTCTGCGAGGGAGGCCGCATCGTCGGGATCCTCTCGCGCACCCGGATCGTCTCGCTGCGGCGGACGCGGGGAACGAAGGCGAATCCCGTGAAGGCCCGTGAAGCCATGGCCCGGGACGTGACCTGCGGCGCCGAGTCGCTGGACGTCAAGGTGGCCATCCGCATCATGCGCGAGAAGAAGCTGCGGACGATGCCCGTCGTCGACTCGGCCAACCACCTCATCGGCATCTTTCAGCTGGGGATGTAAGTCCCCGACCTGCCGCCTGAGGCCTACTTCGTGACGATCACCTGAACGTCGCCTTTGCGGTTGACGACGTTGATCTCCACGTCTCGGACGTGCCGGCGGATGTCGAGATCCAGCTGGCCGTTGCCGACCCGCAGGCCGCGGATCGTCAGTTCGCCCAGCCAGTCCGGCAGCGCGGGATGGTTGAACCAGAGCTTCCCGCGCACCGCGTCCAGCGTCAGGCCGAGCGACGCCTGCAGCATCATGAAGACGGAGCCGCTCGCCCACGCCTGCGGGGAGCAGGCCACCGGGTAGAGCGTGGGCCCTTCCCCGGGCTGCCGCCGGAAGCCGCAGTAAAGTTCGGGGAGCCGGTGGAGCTCCGTGAAGATGCTCGCGTTGAAGAGCGCGGAGAAGAGCTTGAGCATCACCGGCCTGGGGATGTCGTAGCGCGACATGCCCAGCGCGATCATCGCGTTGTCGTGAGGCCACACCGACCCGTTGTGATACGACATCGGGTTGTAGCGGGCCTCGCTGGTCGCGACCGTGCGGACGCCCCAGCCCGAGAAGAATGTTTCGTTCACCAGCACGTCGGCGAGACGAGCGGCGTGGAGCGGCTCGGCGATGCCGCCGAAGAGCGCGTGGCCCGCGTTCGAGGTCCGCACCCGGCAGAGCTGCTTGTTGCCGTCCAGCGCCAGGCCGTAGGTCCGCAGGTCTTCGCACCAGAAGACCTCCTCGAAGCGCGTCCGCAGGGTCTCGGCCTTGCGCCGCTGCTCGAACGCGAACTCGCGCTCGCCGGCAACCTCCGCGAGAAGGGCGCCCTGGAGCCGCGCCGCATACACGTAGGCCTGCACTTCGCAGAGCGCGATCGGCCCCTCCGCGAGGCGGCCGTCGGCGTGGAAGACCGCGTCGTGCGAGTCCTTCCAGCCCTGGTTCGTAAGGCCGTTCGACGAGCGGCGGTAGTACTCGACGAAGCCGTCGCCGTCGTGGTCGCCGTAGAGGTCGATCCACTCCAGCGCGCGGCGGACCTGGGGCCAGAGGGAGGTGATGAACGCCCGGTCGGCCGTGCGCTCGTAATAGGCTCCCGCGAGGATGACGAAGAGGGGCGTGGAGTCGACGCTTCCGTAGTAGCGCCCGAACGGAATCTCGCCCAGCGCGGCCAGCTCGCCCTTGCGCGCCTCATGGAGGATCTTCCCGGGCTCGGCGTCCTGCTCCGGGATCAGCTCCGTGGCCTGCGTCGCCGCCAGGTAGCTCAGCACGCCGCGCGCCGGCTCCGGATTGATCCACAGATACTGCAGCGCCGTGAGGATGCCGTCCCGCCCGAAGACGGTGCTGAACCACGGGATGCCCGCGTAGGGGTAGATCCCGAAGGTCGTCCGCGTGAACATCATGTGCAGGTCCATCGTGGACCGCGAGATCCATTCGTTCACGTGCGCGTTCGACGACGACAGCCGCGTGTCGGCCCCGCGGGCGAGCCGCGTTTCCGCGTGGGAGCGCTCCAGCGCCTGGCGGAACGTGGGGCGCGCCGAGCGGGCGCCGTTCTGCTCGAACGAGAACGTCAGGTGGATCGATTCCTCCCCCTTCGGGGGCAGCGTCTTCTCGTAGCGCAGGCGGCGGTTCTCCACCTGGCAGTTCTCCGGCGTGAATCGGATGCGCAGGCGGCGCACCACCTGGTCGAGGCCTTCGTAGCTCATCACGATGTGGTCGCGCTCGACGATCGGGGGAAGCATGCGGCCGCGCCGCTGCCGCTGGAAGCCGCGGACCTCGAAGATGTCGGCGAAGTCCGCGTCGAACGCGATCGTGATCTTCACGTCCACCGGCGACAGCTCGAAGTTCCGGATGCGCAGGTCCTCGTGGCACGCGGTGTCCCAGAGGAGGGACGAGCGCGTGACGTGCAGCGCGTTGCGCCGCAGATGGACCTGGTCCCCGTGCGAGATGTCCGGGTTCGTCAGGTTCACCGAAAGCACCGCGATCTGCTCCTTCACGGTGGAGCTGAGCAGGAAGGGCTGCCGGTCCTGCAGGCGGAACTCCAGGCGGCTCAGGTAGCGGGTGCCTTCGTGATAGAGCCCCTGCTCGCCGTGGCCGATGGGCAGGATGTCGCCCTTGGCGTCGAAGACCGCGAACGTGTCGCCATGCTTGAGAACGCGGACTCGATCATTGAGCCTCGCGCTCGAGGCCATGATGTAGTACTGGTCCTGGACTTGGATTATCTCGTCCACGATCGGTCCTTCTCGACCAGCTGGTGGTAGACCTGCTCGTAATCGTCGGCCATGCGGGCGTCGCTGAAGCGACGCTCGAACGTCTCGCGGCAGCGCCGACGGTCGATCTTCGCGACGTCCTCCACGGCGCGGGCCAGGTCGTCGACGCTCCGCCCGATCCGCGCGGTGACGCCGTCCTCGAGGACCTCCGGCACCGAGCCGCAGGGGAACGCGAGCACCGGCGTGCCGCAGGCCATCGCCTCGATCATGACGAGGCCGAAGGGCTCGGGCCAGTCGATGGGGAAGAGCAGCGCCCGCGCGCCGCCGAGGAACGGACCCTTCTCCGGCTCCCGGATCTCGCCCACGAACTCGATCCCGGGCTCCCGGAGCCGGGGCCGGATGACCGAGTCGAAGAAGTTCTGGTCGTCGGCTCCGATCTTGGCGGCGATCTTGAGCGGCAGGCCCACGCGGCGCGCGATGTCGATGGCCTGGTCGCAGCCCTTCTCGGGCGAGATGCGGCCCAGGAAGGCCAGGTAGTCGCCCGGCTCTTCGTGGAACGCGTAGAGGTCCTTCGGGAGCCCGTGGTAGACCGTCGCCTGCCAGTTCGCCCAGCGGAGCGGCTCGCGCTGGGCGTCGGAGATCGAGATCAGGGGCATGTCCCGGAACTCCTGGTACAGAGGCACGAGCTCCGGGATGTCGAGCCGGCCGTGCAGCGTCGTCACATGACGCTGATGCGTCCTGCGGGTGGTCGGGTAGTGCAGGTAGTCGATGTGGTAGTGGACGATGTCGAAGTCGGCCGCTTCCTGGGCCACCTGCTCGACCATGAGGAGATGAGGAGCCAGCGGGTCCTTGCAGCTGCGGTCGAGGCGAAGCGCGTGCGCGCAGGGCGAACGGAGCCGGGCGCTGGTCTCCGAGTCGCCGCTGGCGAAGAGCGTGACGTCGTGCCCCCGGCGCACGAGGTCCTCGGTCAAATAGGACACGATGCGCTCCGTTCCTCCGTACAGCCGGGGCGGAACGCTCTCGTACAGCGGGGCAACCTGCGCGATCTTCAAACCAGCCCTCCTCCCACCCGCGCCCCCGAAGGACCCTCAGAATGAGCCGAGCTTGGGGGGAGCGTTACGAACGCCGAGAGGGGGATCGGTCGGAAAATTTAGGGGTGGGGCCAAGCCGTCGCATCCGGTGATGGAACGGCGGCTTGGCCCCAAAGAGAGAGGGTATAGATAGAGAGATCAGCCACGTCTTGGAGGGGACCGGCGATCTGGGCGCCCGTTCCCGGCGTCCCGACCGCCACCATCCTTGCTGGGTCCCTCCGGTGCAGTATGGATACAAAAGTCCGCAAAACGTTGCGTGAATGTTGAAATATTGTTCGATTTTTCGGGGCTCACGGCCGGGGCCCCGTCAGGGCCGCCACCCGGGACGTCGACGGCAGCAGCCTCGAAACGCCCTCCTTGGGCTCATACAGCAGCACCGCCCGCTCGCACTGCCCGACCATGGTCTGCCAAGGGGCCGCCCCTGCGGGCGTTTCCCTGGGAAGGGCCACGATATCGACGTCCAGAGACAGCTCGTGGGTGAGGGTTTCCTCGATGAGCGACCCTTTGGTCATGATGGTCCGCGCCGCGATGCCGTCCTTGAGGAAGCTCCACACCTGGCGGATCAGGTGGAGCTGGACGTCGGAATAGCTCGCGCCCGCGGACGAGGGGGCGTCGTCTCGACGCTCATCCATGGATCCGACGTGGAGGAAGATGACCTCCGCGCGCAGGTCCCGCGCCATGCCGCGCAGGATGTCCATATTCTCGTCCCCACGGGACGCAGCGTCGAGGGGCGCCAGGATGCGCCGAACCCGGCGGCGGGCGGGCCGCGCGGGGGTTTTCACGACCAGCACCGGCCTCGGACAGGTCCTGGCCACGATTTCGTTCACTTTGCCCAGCGTCCGGGGCGTCCCGAAGTCGCCGCTGCAGCCCAGAACGACCAGGCCGGCCTCGGCCTGCAGGGCGGCCGTCACGATCCGATCGCCCGGAGACCCGGCACGCACGACGACCTCGGACGGTAGCGGAAGGGTCCGGGCGATGCCGTCGAGATATTCCTGCGCCCGCTCCGCCGTTTCGAAATGCGGCGTGCCGATCAGCTCGCCCTTGGGAAGCCGGGAAGGCACGCAATGGAAGAGGACCAGTCGGGAGTCGAGGTCCCAGCTGCGCAGCCAGGTCAGGATGCTTTCCGAATCGGCGGAGCCGTCGAGCGGAACGAGGATTCGGTCGAACATCCCAATAACCTCCCGTCCGGTGAAAGGCCGATTCACTCCCAGTTGCCGGCGGCCCGACTCTCCGGGCAGGGAGCGCCCTGTCCAGGGTGCGGAGCAGCTATGGAAGAGCCGGTCGGCGGGGAGATGTTACGCAACATCGAAGCGGAAGCGGGGGAAAGTTCCCCCCGGCCTGCCCCGGTCGTAACAAGGGAGGCGAAACCGGGATCAGCCCCTTACGCTGCCATGGGAAACCCCGCTGCGCCGCCGCGTTCCGCCGGTCCCGGTCTCTCCCGGCGGGCGCGATCCACGGTGGTGGGCGTGATCGGCGGCCTGGGCGCCCTGCTGCTGGCCCTCACTCCGCTGCGCATGGGACCCCGCCCGCGACCCGGCGTCGAAGCCACCCCGGTGGAACTCCTCCAGAATGGCCGCTTCGAGGGAGCCCTCGACACGTGGGGAGCGGCAGGCTCGGGATTCGAGGCGGCGCCGTCGGAGGGACGATCGGGTTCCCAGGCCCTCCTTTGCGCCACGGCCGACGCCGCAGGATTCCAGACGCTGCGCCTGGACCGCGCCCTCA
>Ga0310813_10001318_pt1 | contig 15037 bp, 17 predicted proteins | sample YN3metagenome_FD_203086 | JGI IMG/M metagenome (GOLD analysis project Ga0310813, IMG submission 203086) | Soil microbial communities from experimental microcosm in Duke University, North Carolina, United States - YN3 | ecosystem: Engineered > Artificial ecosystem > Soil microcosm > Unclassified...
GCTACTTTTTGGCCTGTTTCTTTTAATCCGTTGGTCGGCGGTTCGAATCCGCCACGACCTACCAACACCGCGGCTACGCCGGGGGTTCGGTTCCCGCGAGCCGGCCCGACCGGCGCCTGAGCGGTAGCTTCCTGAAATGCGACCCGAGTACGCTGGGCGCAATGCTGACCGCCGTTCTGCTGGCCCTGGTAATCCTTCTTTCGGTCGTCATCTGGTCGATCAAGCGCCACCGTGAGCCGATTCTGCGCGTGGTCAGCCACAAGGCGCCGCTGCACGAACTCGTGCGCTCGCTCGCCGGCCTGACACATTCGAGCATCGTCGAGGGCAACTCGGTGGAGGCGTTCGAGAACGGCGCGTTCTTCGACGCGCTGCTCGACGATATCCGCGCCGCCTCGCGCTCGATCCACTTCCAGAGCTATTTATGGGAAGAGGGCAGCCTCAGCGACCGCGTGAGCCGCGTGCTCGCCGAGCGCGCGAACGCCGGGGTGCGCGTACGGGTGCTCGTCGACGCCTCGGGCGGCAACCGCATGGGGGAGCGCGCGGCGCGCGTGCTGGGTTCGTCCAAATGCCGGCTGGAGCTTTACCACCCGCGGCGACTGCGCAACCTGGGACTGCAGAACAATCGTGACCACCGCAAGCTGGTCGTGCTCGACGGCCGAAGCGCCTTTCTGGGCGGCCACTGCATCAAGGACGCGTGGCTCGGCGATGCCCAGGACAAGGCGCACTTTCGCGACCTCTCGGTCCGGGTGCGCGGGCCGGCGGTGCACGCACTGCAGTCCACGTTCAGCGAGAGCTGGGTGGAGGAATCGGGCGAGCTCTTCACCGGCGATGATGTGTTCCCGCCGCTCGAGCCGCAGGGTGACGTGGCCATCCACGTCGCCCGCGTCACGCCGGCGGGCTGCGCCCCGGCCGTGAAGATCCTGCACCATCTGGTGATCGGCATGGCGAGGCGCAACATTTTCATTCAGAACCCTTATTTCCTGCCCGCGCTACCGGCGATCGCGGCGCTCGCCGATGCGGTGGCAAGAGGCGTGGATGTGCGGGTGATGGTGCCGGCGGCCGAGGTCTCCGACTTTCCGCTGGTGCAGCACGCGGCGCACCGCAATTTCGCGCGGCTGCTCGCGGCGGGCGTCAGAATCTTCGAATATCGCAGGACGCTGCTGCATCAGAAGACGATGACCGTGGACGGCGTCTGGTGCGCCATCGGCTCGAGCAATTTCGACGACCGCTCGCTCGAGATCAACCGCGAGGTAACCGCGGGCTTTTGCGGCGAGCGTCTCGCCGCGCACCTGGAGTCGATCTTCGAGCGCGATGCGCGCGACTGCGTCGAGCTCGGTGCCCATGCCTGGGCGCGGCGCGGGCGCTGGCACCGCCTGCGCGATGAGGCGTCGCATCTGCTGCGGTACCAGCTTTGACGCGCCCCCAAGGGGGGCTCGAGGCTGGCGCGGGAATGTCGTTATGAAAACTTGGTCTAAAGTCGGATGAGCGCCCGCCTCGCGGCTCGCGTAGCCTAGGGTCATGACCTCGCACGCCGAGCTCTGCGTTCTTTTCGAGCATCCCGAATGGCAAAAGCCCCTGTTTGCCGCCCTTGAGCGCCGGGGCATTCCGTATACCGCGCTCGACTTGAAGAGCGCCTGCTTCTCCGACGCCGACGCGCCGCTCGCGCCGCTTTACTTCAACCAGGCGAGCCCTTCGGCGTATGTGCGCGGCAACGCTCGCGCCGTGCCGTTCACGCTCGCCTACCTGCGCTCGCTCGAAATCCAGGGCGTGCGCGTGCTGAACGGCGCGGAGGCGTTCGCGCTCGAGCTGGGCAAGACCGCGCAGGCGGCGCTCCTCCGCCGGCTCGGCGTCCCGACGCCGCGGACCTGGACCTTCAACGAGCCGCGCGCGTTGCGGGCGCGCGCGAAGGAAATCCCGTTCCCGGTGCTCCTCAAGCCCGAACAGGGCGGCAGCGGCGCGCGCATCATGCTCGTGCAGAGCCTCGAGGAGCTGGAAGCTTTTCTCGCGCAGCATCCCGAGCACTGGCTGCCGGACAACCTCCTCTTGCTCCAGGAATACGTCCCCGCCGACCCCGAGAAGGGCATCGTGCGTATGGAATTCCTCGGCGGCGAATTGCTTTACGCCATGCGGGTCGTCTCGCACGGCCGCTTCAACCTGTGCCCCTCGCCCGTGTGCAATCCGGCCGAAGGCGAGGGCGCCTGCGAGCTGCCGAAAGCGCCGGTCGCGGCGCCGGCGGTCGAATTCCATCCTTATCGGGACGTGCCACAGCGCGCCGTGGAAATGGGTCGGCGCATCGTCGCGAGGGGCAAGCTCGACGTCGCCGGCATCGAGTATCTCGAGGCGGCCGACGGGCGGCTGCTCTTTTACGACATCAACGCCAATTCGAACCTGCGCCCCTCGATCGGCGAAGCGTTCGGCTTCGATCCGTTCGAGCGCGTCGTGGATTTCCTGCAGTCGCAGATCGAGGCCACGCGCTACGAAAGCGTCGTGCGGCGCGAGCGCGTAGCGCGCTTGCGCGCTCGTTGACGCGCCTGCGGGCGCGCTGGGCTTTCCGCCGCTACTCGATCTTCGCGCCCGACTCGCGCACCACGCGGCCCCATTTCTGGCGGTCGCCCTTGATCTGCGCGGCCATCTGCTCGGGGGTGCTGCCCATGACCTCGCCGCCCTGCCGGGTGATGATCTCTTTCACCTCGGCCGACTCGAGGCCCTTCTGAATGTCCGCGTTGAGCTTCGCGACGATGTCGCGCGGCGTCCCGGCGGGCGCCATGATGCCGAACCAGCTGTCGGCGGCGAAGCCGGTGAGGCCCGCTTCCGACACGGTCGGCAAATCCGGCAGCACCGGCGAGCGGCGCGAGGAGGCGACCGCAATGCCGCGCAGCTTTCCTGCGCGCACTTGCGGCAGCGATGACGGGATGCTGTCGAAGAGAAGGACGACGTTGCCCGCAAGGATGTCCACCATCGCAGGCGCGCTCCCCTTGTAGGGAATGTGATTGGCGCTGAAGCCGCCCATCGACTTCATGAGCTCGAATTCGAGGTGCGAGAGCGTGCCGTTGCCCTGCGAGGCGAAATTGGCCTTGCCGCCCTGCGCCTTGAGCCAGGCGATGACTTCCGTCAGGTTCTTTGCCGGAACCGACGGATGGGCCACGAGGATGTGCGGCACGTTGGCGACGAGGCTCACCGGCACGAGATCCTTCTCGAGGTCGTAGCCGAGCTTCGAGTAGAGGCTCATGCTGACCGCGTGCGTGGTGACCGCGGCCATGAGGAGCGTGTAGCCGTCCGGCGCGCTTTTCGCGGCCGCCTCCGCGCCGATGTTGCCGCCCGCGCCGGGCCGGTTGTCGGCGACGACGGGCTGGCCCCAGGAGTCCGTCAGCTTCTTGCCGAGCGCGCGCGTGAGCAGGTCCGCCGCCCCCGAGGGCGGGAAGGGCACGACGATGTGGACCGGCTTCGTGGGATAGGGCTGCGCGGCCGCGTGCAGCGAAATGAGCGCAAAAAACAGGATCCGGATGAAGGTTCGCATTCGGGAAGCCTAACGCAGACCGGATATGCTGTGAGACATGGATTTCGTTATTCGCAACGCCCGGCTGCCTGAGGGCGCCACCGTCGATATCGGCATCCAGGGCGGACGCATTGCGGCGATCGAGCGCTCGATTGCCGCCCAGGCGCCTTCCTACGACGCCAAGGGATGCCTCGTCTGCGCCGGCCTGGTTGAGACGCACATCCACATCGACAAGTCGCGGATCATCGACCGCTGCGCGCCGCAGCCGCGCAAGACGCTGAGCCCGGTGACCGGCGTCGCGCCGATCAAGCACACCATGACGGTGGAAGATACGTACAAGCGCGCCGAGAAGACGCTCCAGGAATGCATTCTTCATGGCACGACGCGCATGCGCACGCAGGTCGAAGTGGATCCCGGCATCGGCATGCGAGGGTTCGACGCTGTCGAGGCGCTGAGGAAAGACTACCGCTGGGCGATCGAGGTCGAGATGTGCGTGTTCCCCCAGGAGGGTCTCACCAACCGTCCCGGGACCGATGAATTGCTCGTGGAGAGCCTGAAGCGCGGCGCGCGCGTGATCGGCGGTGCGCCCCGCTATGACACCGACGGTCCGGCGCAGATCGAGCGCATTTTCGAGCTGGCGCGCGAGTACGACGCCGACATCGACATCCACCTGGACGTCGGCCCGACCCCCGAGGGCATGTACGTGCACCTCGTGCGCGAGCTGACCGAGAAGTTCAAGCGCGGCGGTCGCGTCGTGGTCGGCCACATGGCGAAGCTTTCGCTCCTGCCGCCCGAGGAGGTCGCGAAAATCGCGAAAAGCCTCGCTAACGCGGGCGTCGGGGTGACCGTGCTGCCGGCGACCGACCTCTTCCTCATGGGGCGCGACCAGGAGCACAGCGTGCGCCGCGGCGTGGCGGACGCGAACTGGCTCTGCGAGCACGGCGTGAACTGCTCCCTTTCCTCCAACAACATCCTCAATCCGGCGACCCCCTACGGCGACTGCTCGCTCATCCGCATCGCCAATCTCTACGCCAACGTGGTCCAGCTCGACCGTCCGGCCCAGCTCGCCGAGTGCTTCCGGATGCTGACCGAGCGCTCCGCACGCCTCCTGAATCTAAAGGATTACGGCCTGAAGGCCGGGAACCCGGCCGACGTCGTGATCCTGAATGCGCAATCGCCGCTGCAGGCGGTCTCGGAGATCTCGCAGCCGCTCGCCGCCTTCAAAAACGGCAAGCAGACCATGCGCTGGAACACGCCCGAGCTGATCCGGCCCTGAGCCGGCTATTTTCGACCGCCGGCAGCGGATTTCCGTCCTTGCGATAGGCGGGCGGCGAATAGATGTTGAGCGTGCGAAGCAGGCCCCGCCCGGTATTCGCGATCTCGTGCCGGTCGCCGTGCTCGATCAGCAGCAAGGAACCCGCTGAAAGCGCCAAGCGGCGGTTGTTGACCCTCGCCTCACCGGTCCCCGAAAGCACGAAGAGCCATTGGTCGGCGCCGCGATGCTTGTTCCTGGCGTCGCCTTCGCTGCCTCCCGGCGCAAGGACCATTTCGGCCGCCTGCGCCCGGCGGTTGCCGATGCCGACGCGGAACCCCTTGCCGAATTTCAGCCGGGCTCTTTTCACCTTCGCTTGCCTGCCACCATATGTCGCCGCTCCCACAGCGGGAAGGCCATCCACAGGCAGAGGAACATGGCGAAAATGAGCGCCGCCCAGGCGATTGCAAGGGCGTCCGCGAGGCCGATCACGATACCGACGAGATAGACCTCGAGCGAGACGGCGATGGCGAGCGGCAGCATGCTCGCGAGGAGGAGTTGCGAGGCGCGCCAGATGAAGCGCTCGCTCACCTCGCGTTGCGAGGTCTGCCGGTGGAGCGCCGCCGGCGCCATGACCAGCGCGATCGCGATCGTGATGAGCACGATCGCCGCGTAATGAAGGAGCTGCTGCGGCTCGGAGAGCTTCTTCTCGAATCCGTCGTTGAAGACGGCGATGAGCTGGAACCCGAACAGCGCCTGAATTCCCGGGAGCACCATGCGGCACTCCTCGAGAAGGTGCTTCGCGGCCGAGTCGAGCTTGACCTGCTCGGTGCGGCCGCTGCCCTGGGGCTTCTCGATCGCCAGGTGGCTAGTGCTTCGCGGCGCTCGGCCCCGCGGCCAGCTGCTTGGCCATCTCGAGGTGTTTTTTCACCGCGGGCAACGCCTTGTCGACCGCCGCCTTTACCTGCGGGTCCTTGGCGTTCTTGGACAGTTTCTCGAGTTCCTTCACGTCGGCCTGATGGTCCTTGACCATCGCCTGCACGTAGTCCTTGTCGAATTTCTCGCCCGAGGCCGCCTCGAGCTTCTTCTCCTTCGCCTTGTTCTTCACGCCGGCGTCGTCGGAAAGCTTGACGCCCTTCGCCTCGGCGAGCTGCTGCACTTCGCCCAGCATCTTGCCGTGGTCGTCGACCATGTGCTGCGCGAATTTCTTGACGTCGGCGCTCTGCGCCTTCTCGAGCGCGATCTTGCCCGCATCGACCTCGGCGCGGTTCGCCTCGGCCAGGTTCTTGAGCGCCTTGGCGTCCTGGCGATCGAGCTTGCCTTGCGCGTAGCCGAGCGTGGAGGCCGCCACCAGGGCGGGAAGAATGAAATAGCTCATCGACAGTCGCATGAAGAGTTCTCCTGGGCTTGGGGTTTTATTTGCGCTTGCTTCGGCTGCGCTTCTTGCGCGGCACTTTCGCGCCCGAGCGCCGAGCCTCGGACAGGCCGATCGCGATCGCCTGCTTGCGGCTCTTCACTTTCTTTCCGGAACGGCCGCTGCGCAGCGTGCCGCGCTTGCGCTCGTGCATCGCCCGTTTGACTTTGCGTTGCGCTTTCTTGCCGTAGCGTGCCATGGCCGAATTTTCGGCGCGCGGCAGCGCGCCGGGCAGCACCCTGGGCCTGAAAGATCTGTCCCGCGCCCGGGGACAGCACGTCGCGATGGCGCTACAGGGCGCGGCGAAGCCGCGCCGCTTAGAGGAAGATCAGTCCGGCGTACTGGATGACCAGCCAGGCGGCGAGCAAGCCCATGGCGATGATCGAAAGACGCTGGTGCTTTTCGTAGGCGCGCCTGGCCTCGTCGGTCGGAAGCTGCGCGGCAAACTTGGGCGAGTTGCGCAGATACAGGAACATGAGCAGGGCGCCGCTGGTCACCGCGAACAGTCCGATGGCGTTGAGGATCCAGGACAGCGTCATGTGGATGAATACTAGCACCGCCGAATTTCGCCTGCTTAGCGCTCGAGCACCGCGGTCACGCCCATGCCGCCGGCCGTGCAGATCGAGACGAGGCCGCGCCCCGAGCCGCGCGCGGCAAGCTGCTTGGCGAGCGTGGCCACGATGCGCGTGCCGGTGGCGGCGAACGGATGCCCGAGAGCGACGCTCGAGCCTTTCGGGTTGAGCTTTGCGCGGTCGATGCTGCCGAGCGGCGCGTCGCGGCCGAGGCGGTCCCTGCAGTATTTTCCCGACTCCCAGGCCTTCAAAGTGCAGAGTACCTGCGCGGCGAAGGCTTCATGGATTTCATAGATATCGAAATCCTGCAGGCCGATCCCCATCCGGTCGAGCATCTCGGGCACGGCGTAGGTGGGCGCCATCAGGAGGCCTTCCCGGGGACCGGCGATGCCCGCAAAGTCCACCGCGGCGGTCGCAGAGCAGGTGAGATAGGCCTGAACCGGCAAGCCGCGCGAATGTGCAAAGGCCTCCGAGCCGAGCAGCACGCAGGAAGCGCCGTCGGTGAGCGGCGTGCTGTTTCCGGCCGTCAGCGTGCCCGCGCCGCTGCGATCGTAGGCGGGCTTGAGCTTCGCGAGCTTCTCGAGCGTCGAGTCGGCGCGCAGGTTGTTGTCGATCCTGAGGCCGCCGAAGGGAACCACCAGGTCGTCGTAGAAGCCCTCGTCCCATGCCTTCGCGGCCTTGTGATGGCTTTCGTTGGCGAGCTCGTCCTGCTCGCGCCGCCCGATGCCCCACTCCTTGGCCATCAGCTCGCAGTGCTCGCCCATCGACAGGCCGGTGCTCGGCTCCCGGATCGAGGGAACCGCAGGCCTGAGGTCGCGCGGGCGCAGCCGCAGCCACGGCTTGAGGCGCTCGCCCGCGCTGCGGCCGCGCGAGCTCGCGAGCACGACGCCTTGCAGCTTTCGTCCATAGGAAATCGGCACGTCGCTCACCGTGTCGACGCCGCCCGCGATGGCGCTTTCGATCTCGCCCGCGGCGATGCGATGGCCGAGCTGCACGAGCGCGGTGAGGCTCGTGCCGCAGGCGCGCTGCACGTCGTAGGCGGGCGTATGCGGGTCGAGGCCGCTCGAGAGCGTTGCTTCGCGCACGAGGCCCGCGTCGCGCGCGTGCTTGATGACGGCGCCGGCGGCGACCTCGCCCAGCCTCAAGCGGCGCAGGCCGAAGCGCTCGACGGCGGCTTTCAGGACCGCGCTCAGCATGTCGAGGTTGGAACATTCGTTGTACGTCGTATAGCTGCGCGCAAACGGGATGCGCACGCCGCCCAGCACGGCGACTTTGCGAAGGCCATTCATCGACTACTCCCTGACGCGGGAAAGCTTTTCGACCTCGGGCAGGCGCCGCAGCGCGCGCATGATGCGCGCAAGGTGAGAGCGGTTGCCGACTTCCAGCACGAAGAGCATGGTCGTGTAGACGGCGCGGTCTTCCTCCATGCTGATCGAGTCGATGTTGGAGCCGGCCTCCGCGATCTCGGAGGCGACCTTGGCGAGCACGCCGCGCTGGTTGGCGACGATGACGCGAATCGCAGCCTGGAAGAGCCGGCTCGGGCGGCGATCCCATTCGACGTCGTTCCACTGCTCGGGCTCGACGCGGCGCGCGCGCTGCGCGTGCCGGCAGTCGGCGGCGTGCACGACCAGGCCCTGTCCCTTCTTGATCGAGCCGACGATCGGATCGCCCGGGATCGGCCGGCAGCAGCCGGCCAGCTGCACGGCCATGCCCTCGGTGCCGCGGATGACGACGCTCGCCCCCGCGCCGCGCGGTCCGGCGACCGACTTGGCCTCGTCGCGCTCGGCGTTGAGAAGCAGCCGGCGCGCCGCCACCGCGGGCAGGCGCCGGCCCAGGCCGATGTCGGCCAGGAGCTCGTGGCGCGAGCGCGCGCCCGAGTCGCGCACCGCGCGCTCCCAGGTGGCGGCGCTGATCGCGCCGCTGCTCGCCCCGGCGGCCTTGAGCGCCTGCTCGAGCAGGCGCTCGCCGAGAGCCGCGGATTCGTCGTACTGCATGGTCTTCAGGAAGTGGCGGATGTTGGAGCGCGCCTTGCCCGTGCGCACGTACTGGAGCCAGGCGGGATTGGGCTTGGCGTAGCCGGTCGTGATGATCTCCACGCGGTCGCCGTTGCGCAGCTCGGTGCGCAGCGCGACGAGCTCGCCGTTCACCTTGGCGGCGACGCAGCGGTTGCCGATGTCGGTGTGCACCGCATAGGCGAAATCGACCGCGGTCGCGCCGCGCGGCAGGGAGAGGATCCGTCCTTTCGGCGTGAACACGTAGACCTCGTCCGGGAAGAGGTCGATCTTCACGTGCTCGAGGAACTCCTGCGAGTCGCCCGACTGGCTCTGGATCTCGAGCAGCGACTGCAGCCACTGGTGCGTTTTCTTCTGCAGGTCCGAGAGCGAGTCGACTTCGCTCTTGTACATCCAGTGCGAGGCGACACCGGCCTCCGCAAGGCGGTGCATCTGCTCGGTGCGGATCTGCACCTCGACCGGCACGCCGTAAGGGCCGATCAGCGCCGTGTGCAGCGACTGGTAGCCGTTCGCCTTGGGGATCGCGATGTAGTCCTTGAACTTGCCCGGCACCGGCTTGTACAGGCCGTGCAGCGCGCCGAGCGCGAGATAGCAGGTGGCCGCGTCCTTCACCACGACGCGAAACCCGTACATGTCGTGCACCTCGGAGAACGACAGGTGCTTCTCGATCATCTTGCGGTAGATCGAGTAGATGTGCTTCTCGCGTCCGGTGACGCTTGCCGCGATGCCCGCTTCGGCGAGCTTCGCCTTGACCGCGACCTCGATCTTGCCGACCACTTCGCGCCGGTTGCCGCGCGCCGCGCGCGTCGCCTTGACGAGCACGCGATAGCGCAGCGGATTCAGGTGCGAGAAGGCGAGGTCCTGCAGCTCGTGAAAGAGCGCGTTCAGCCCGAGGCGGTTGGCGATCGGCGCGTAGATCTCCATCGTTTCCTGCGCCACGCGCCGGCGCTTGGCGGGCGCCACCGCCGCGAGCGTGCGCATGTTGTGAAGGCGGTCGGCGAGCTTGATGAGGATGACGCGCACGTCGCGCGCCATCGCAAGGAGCATCTTGCGGAAGTTCTCGGCCTGCGCGTCCTCGGCCGACTGGAACTCGATCCGGTCGAGCTTGGAGACGCCGTCGACGAGCTCGGCCACCGGCTTGCCGAAGGATTGCGAGATCTCGTCCTTGGTGACCGAGGTGTCTTCCATGACGTCGTGCAGCAGCGCGGCGACGAGCGCCTGGCCGTCCAGGTGCCAGCCGGCGAGGATCTCGGCGACCGCGAGCGGGTGCGAGATGTACGGATCGCCCGACTGGCGCGTCTGGCCGGCGTGCGCGGCCTCGGAGAACCGGTAGGCATCCGAGAGGCGCGCGACATCGCTCGGCTTCAGGTAGCCGAAGCGGGCGTCAGTGAGGACGGGCACCGCGGCCATGGGGGAAGTGTAGTCCTCTCGCCTGCCGCCGGCCCCCCGGGCCGACAGCAGCGGGGGAAGGGTCCGCCGCGCTAGAGTCCGCGCGGCACCCCGGCCCGCTAGGCGCCGGGCGGCGTGGGGGCGGCCGGCGCGGCCACGCTCGGCGCCGCGGGGGCCGGATTGCGGCGCAGCACCTCGATGCCCACCTTGCCGACGGCGATTTCGCGCAGCGCGATCACCGTGTGCTTGTCGCGGTTGCCCTCGACGAGCGGCGTGGCGCCCGAGCCGAGCTGGCGCGCGCGGTAGGTCGCCGCCAGCGTGAGCTGGAAGCGGTTGGGGATTCTTTTCAGGCAATCGTCGACCGTAATGCGGGCCATGGCTCTCTCTTCAGGATTTTTTCAGACGCTCGGTTCGGATGATGGCCTGCAGATCGCGCTTGGCCTCATCGAAGTCTTTGTTAATTATAACGTAATTGAACTCCGGTGAGTGGGAAATTTCCTCCTCCGCGCTTGCCATGCGCCGCCGGATGACCGCGTCGGAGTCCTGTCCCCGGCTGCGCATGCGCCGCTCGAGCTCGGCCACCGAGGGCGGTAGGATGAAGATGCCGATCGCCTCGGGCAGAAGCCGCCTGACCTGCTGCGCGCCTTGCCAGTCGATCTCGAGCACCAAGTCCTGGCCGCGGGCGAGCGCCTCGCGGATCACCGACTGCGCGGTGCCATAGCGGTTGCCGTGCACCTCGGCGCTCTCGAAGAATTCGCCGCGCTCGAGCATGCCGAGGAAGGTCTTCTCGTCGACGAAGTGATACTCGCGCCCGTTCTGCTCGCCGGGCCGCGGCGCGCGCGTGGTGTAGGAGATCGAGAGCTTCAGCTTCGGATCTTCCTTGAGCAGCGCATCGATGAGCGAGCTCTTGCCCGCGCCCGAAGGCGCGGTGATCACGAAAAGCTGTCCCTTCATTCGATGTTCTGCACCTGCTCGCGCACCTGCTCGATGAGGAGCTTGAGCTCCAGCGCGCAATCCGAGAGTTTCAGCCCCGCCGCCTTGGAGGCGAGCGTGTTCGCCTCGCGGTTCAGTTCCTGCGCGAGGAAGTCGAGCCGCTTGCCCACCGGAGCGCCGGATCGCTTTTCCGCGTCCCCGAGCGTGCGCTCCACCTCCTGGATATGGGCCGCCAGGCGCGTGAGCTCCTCGTCCACGTCGGTGCGCGTGGCGAAAAGCGCGATCTCGGCGCGAATGCGCTCCTCGTTGCCCGCGCCGAGCGCCTCGCGCAGCCGCTCCTCGAGCTTTGCCTTGAAGGCGGCGATCGCCTCGGGAACAAGCGGCGCCGCCTCGGCGAGGCGCTTTTTCATGTCGGCGATGCGCCCGAGCACGATCGTCGCGAGCTTGGCGCCCTCTCTCGCGCGCGCGGCGCAGAGCTCGTCGAGCGCCGCGCGGCACAGCCGCTCGATCATGGCGCGCGTCGGCTCCTCGTCGGCGGGCGGCTCGGTGAGCACGCCGGGCCAGCGCAGCACGTCGGCCGCGCCGAGCGGCGCGGCGTCGGGAAATTTCTCCCTCACCACCTGCTGCAGCTGGCGCAGCCGCTCGAGCGTCTGCGGATCGAGCTTGTGCTGCGCGCGGCGCCCGGTATCGGTGAGCGAGAGCCGGCAATCGACCTTGCCGCGCGCGATGCGCGCGACGATCAGCTCGCGCAGCATCGGCTCGGCGCTTCGCAGCTCGTCGGCGATGCGCAGCTGCACGTCGAGGTAACGCGAGTTCACCGAGCGCAGCTCGAGTGCGAGCGCCCCGCGCGGAGATTCGCCGCTCGCGACCGCGTAGCCGGTCATGCTGTGGACCATGGGGGCGGGTATCATAAGGGCAGATGTCTTCCCAAGCCAATCAGCCGCTGCCGGAAGGCTTCCAGCTCGAAAATTACCGAATCCTCCGCTTGCTCGCCTCGGGCGGATTCTCGTTCGTTTATCTCGCGCACGACGAGAACGAGGTGCCGGTCGCGATCAAGGAGTACCTTCCCGCGACGCTCGCGCTGCGCAATGCGGACGGTCCCGCGCCCGTCGTGCCGGAGCAGAACATGGCGACCTTCCGCTACGGGCTGAAGTGCTTCTTCGAGGAAGGCCGCGCGCTCGCGACGCTGCAGCACTCGAACGTCGTGCGCGTGGTCAATTTCTTTCGCGCCAACGACACGGTGTACCTCGTCATGCGCTACGAGCGCGGCCGCACGCTGCAGGAGCACATCCACAAGAAGAGCGGGCCGATTAGGGAGGAGTGGATCCGCGGCACCTTCGCGCCGCTCCTGAACGGCTTGCGCGAAGTGCACACCCACAAGCTGCTGCACCTGGACATCAAGCCGGGCAACATCTACGTCCGCAACGACGGCGCGCCGGTGCTCATCGACTTCGGCGCGGCGCGCCAGACGCTCGATGCCGAAGGCATGAAGCTGCCGCCGATGTTCACGCCGGGCTTCGCCTCGCCCGAGCACCACCGCGAGCGCGAGAAGCTCGGTCCCTGGAGCGACATCTACTCGATCGGCGCCTCGATGTACGCCTGCCTGGCGGGCTACGGGCCGCCGCCCGCGCCGCAGCGCCTCGAGAAGGACAAAATGACAAGCGCGCGCAAGGGCTGGTCGGGCAAGTATTCCGCGGAGCTGCTGGACACCATAGACTGGTGCCTGCGCCTGAACCACCTCGAGCGCCCGCAGAGCGTGTTCGCGCTGCAAAAGGCGCTGCTCGGGGAAAAGCTGCCGGAGTTCCGCGGCGAGGCGCCGATGCTCGACCAGCTCAAGGATGCGATCTTCAAGTTCGCCAGGCGCTAGATGAAATTCTCGATTTTCCAGGACACCCGCGTCGGCAAGCGGCCCTACAACCAGGACCGCCTTGGCCACTGGAAGACGGCCGAGTCGCTCTTCCTCGCGGTCGCCGACGGCATGGGCGGTCACGCCCACGGCGAGGTCGCGGCGCAGATTGCGATCGATTGCCTGGGCGCCGCGTTCCGCGCCGAGGCGAGGCCGCGCGTCGCCGACCCCGACCTGTTCCTCACCCGCTCGATCGGCCGCGCGCACGCGATGATCCTGCACCAGACCCAGAAGATGGGCCTCTCCACCGATCCCTCCAACAGCCCTCGCACGACGATCGTCGCCTGCCTCGTGCAAGGCGGCTATGCATTCTGGTCCTTCGTCGGCGACTCGCGCCTGTATCTCATCCGCGAGGGGCGCATTGTCACGCGCACCCGCGATCACACCCCCGTGCAGATGCTGATCGATGCAGGGCGCATCCGCGAGGAGGCGGCGATGACGCATCCGGACAAGAACAAGCTGCTGCAATGCCTGGGCGGACCGCGCGCCCCGCGGGTCGAGCCGACCGCGCACGCGCGGCTCGCCAAGGACGACCTGGTGATGCTTTGCTCGGACGGCTTCTGGGGCCCGCTCACGCAGCGCCAGCTGCTCATGGGACTCATCGGCAAGCCGATCTCCAGGGCGCTGCCCGAGCTCATCGACCTCTCGGAGGCGCGCGCCGGGGCGCGCTGCGACAACATCACCGTGCTCGCGATCGAGTGGCACGAGAAGGCTGTGCCGCCGCCCGTCGAGCCGCTCACCGTGCCGATGGAGGAGTCGACCGAGTTCAAGGACTTCAGCGCGACCGAGCCCGATTTCATGCGAATGAGCGATGCCGACATCGAGCGCGCCATCGCCGACATCAAGAAGGCGCTGAAGAAAAACGAGATCGAGGGCAAGAAATGAAAGACACCGCATGAGGCCGAGCGGACGAAAGGCCGACCAGCTGCGCCCGGTGCGCATCCAGCGCGGCTACACCCGCCACGCCGAGGGCTCGGTGCTGGTCGAGTTCGGCGACACTAAGGTGCTCTGCACCGCGAGCGTGGAGGCGCGCGTTCCGCCGTTCCTGCGCGACAAGGGGCGCGGCTGGGTGACCGCCGAATACGGCATGCTGCCGCGCGCCACGCACACGCGCGGCGATCGCGAGGCGGTGCGCGGCAAGCAGTCGGGCCGCACGCAGGAAATCCAGCGCCTGATCGGGCGCGCGCTGCGCGCGGTCGTGGACCTGCCGGCGCTCGGCGAGCACACCGTGCAGATCGATTGCGACGTCGTGCAGGCCGACGGCGGCACGCGCACGGCGGCAATCACCGGCGCGTTCGTGGCGCTGCACGACGCGCTCGGCTGGATGAAGGGCAAGGGCATGATCGCCACGCTGCCGGTTCGCGACTTCGTCGCAGCGGTCTCGGTGGGCGTGTATGAGGGCACGCCCGTCGTCGACCTCGATTATCCCGAGGACTCGGCCTGTCAGACCGACATGAACGTGGTGATGACGGGCGGCGGCCGCTTCGTCGAGCTGCAGGGCACGGCCGAAGGCGAGCCCTTCGCGCGCGCCGAACTTGACCAGCTCCTCGATCTCGCCTCGCGCGGCATCGGCGAGCTCATCGCCCACCAGCGCCGCGCCCTGGGACCGTGAAAAGCCTGGTTCTTGCCTCGGGCAACCGGGGCAAGCGCGACGAGATCCAGGCGCTGCTCGAGCCCTTCGGCACGCGCGTCGTTACCCAGGCCGAGCTCGGCATCACCGAGGCGGAAGAACCCTACGAGACGTTTCTCGAGAACGCGCTCGCCAAGGCGCGCCACGTCTGCTTTGCGACGCGCTTGCCCTCGCTCGCGGACGATTCCGGCATCTGCGTCGACGCGCTCGGCGGCGCTCCCGGGGTGCACTCGGCGCGCTACGCGGGCGAGCCCAGGTCGGATGAAAGGAACAATCAGAAGCTGCTTTCAGAGCTGCTCCACGAGCCGAACCGCCGGGCGCACTACGTGTGCGTGCTGGTGCTCATGCGCGGCCCCGCGGACACCGACCCGCTGGTGGCCGCGGCCGAATGGCACGGCGAGATCGCGACCGCGCCGCGCGGCACGGGCGGCTT
>Ga0310813_10001319_pt1 | contig 15034 bp, 12 predicted proteins | sample YN3metagenome_FD_203086 | JGI IMG/M metagenome (GOLD analysis project Ga0310813, IMG submission 203086) | Soil microbial communities from experimental microcosm in Duke University, North Carolina, United States - YN3 | ecosystem: Engineered > Artificial ecosystem > Soil microcosm > Unclassified...
CGGGATCGACTTCCGCGCTGGTCCGCCCCTGCCGGTCGTAACGGTAGCTGCGCACGGCGCCCGTGCCGTCGATGCGCGCCACGGGCCATTGCTCGCCGTTGTATTGCAGGATCGTCGTATGCCCCAACGAATCCGTGAAACGCGTCTCGAGGTGCGCGCGATCGTAGGTGAAACGGTAGTCGTATAGCCCGCCGTCGCCCCACGCATGCTCGACACGCCATACGTTGTCGCTGTCGCAACCGTGTTCGTAGTGGAAAGACAGGCCGTTGCGGTCGGTGTGCCGCACCATCAGGTGCGAGCCCGCGTATTCGAATCGATAGGGTTCGCCGAGTGCATCGAATACCGCGATCAGATCGGCAGTCTCGTCCTGTTCGTAGCGCACCAGCGGGTACACGACGCCCTGACGTCCGTCATGCAGCGACATCGAGCCGATGCAATGCGCGACGTTGCCCACGCCGCACCGCACCTCCCGTCCAGTCGGTTTGCCGCGCGCAGTTTCGACGAGCCGTAACGCGTCGCCAGCGCCTCGCCCCTCGCCCTCGTCGGCGCGATCGAAACGCCAGGCGTTGCCGTTCAGATCGGCAATGCGCACAACAGGCAGAACAAGCCGGCCGTCTTCGAGCTGCGGCACGTGTTGCCGCCAGTGGTCGGCAGGCGTGAACACATATTCGATGCCCGCGCGCGTGCGCAGCACCAATGCGCCCCTCGTCATGTACAGCGCGTGTCCGTGTTGCCAGTCGTACACGCGGTTCTTCCAGCCGCCGTCGTCGGGCAACGCATCGAAGGTCGTCGAATGATCGGGAAAGCGCGCGGCGGCGCCGAAGCGCTCGCCATCCCGCGCCAGTTCGAGACGGATATCCGCAGGGCTTTGCCAGCCGTACCCGACGGCGCCCGCAACCATTTCGTGGCTCGCGTAGTGACGCTCCCATACCAGCGGCAGCCGTCCCGCAATCTCGAAGTCGCGCTGCTGCACGACCACTTCGCCCGTCACCGAATTGACCGGCTCCGCATCGAACATCTGGCACTTGATGAAACCGGATGGAAACTTTGCGAACAGCTTCTTCGACAGTGCCGACCCACGAAACGCGCGCAGCAATCCGAGCGAGGCCGCCGTGAGGTTCACCACCGGTACGCCGCCCACCAGCACGGGCCGCGTGGCCGGCAGTGGCAGCATCGTCGCGGTTGGCAACGACGAATAAGCGCGCCGCGTATGCGCGCCGTTGTGATCCATCGGCTCGAGGCCGGCGCACCAGCAGCTGAGCGCCGGCAGCGCCATGAACGACAGCGGATCGCCGTTTGCCAGCACGGTGCGGCTGCCCATGAACGACTCCGCGTCGCTCGACGGTCCGCTTGCATCCATGCCCGCGAAGCCCGCGCCGAACGGGAAGTGCAGCCCCGGCGCATGGTACGCATGCGTGCCGGCGGTCGCGCGCAACAGGCCGTTGATTAGCACCGGGCCGCCGCCGCCCTTGCCAACGCTGCTACCGACGCGATCACCCAGTTCGTGCAGCGCGTGCACGCCACCCTGCAGCGCGCGTACACCTTCGCTGTTCGTCAGATCGTCAAGCGCCGCTGCACCGTGCTCGACGACGCCGCTCTGCATCACGGCATCGACCTGCTGCGCGTGCGTGTCGACGAATTCCGCAGCCTGCTGCTCAATGAAATCGAACACGATGCAGCCGATCGCGGCCACCGCTTCGCTCACGTATTCGCGCAAATCGAGCATGAAGCCGACGTGCGGATGCGGTAGCGGCACCGGTGCGGGCGATGGCGGCAGCCTTACCATGTGCACGTCGATGCCGACCACCGGCGACAGATGATTCACGGCGGGCAGCGTCACGCAGCCCCCTGTGCATCAGCGACTGTGGCTAGCCGGCGCGATACCTCGTCAGCCGGTAGGGCTTCGATCGCCTCGGGCCAATTCGCACCGTACAGCGCAGTCAGCCAGTCGTTCAGTTCGTCGCGCCGTTCGTGCGTGTACGGGATATGCTCGAGCATCCACTGCACAGTCCATTGCAAATTGCTGTTCGAGCGCAGAGCCGGTTCGATCCATTGTCCCGCGCGCAACGCGTCGAAGCCCGCGTCGAGCGCGTGCGCGCACTGGCGATCTTTCGCGAGACACCATGCCTGCATGCGTGAAGCCTCGACCGCCAGAATCCCGTCATGCACGTCCCGCGCACCATGCGCAGCCTCGGCATAGCAGCGCGCCGCCGCCGCGTAGCGCTGCTGCATCAGATGCACGCCGGCCTCGCCAAACAGCCCGTTGATCACCAGCTTGTCGCCGGCCGGATGCGCGGCCGCCTGCGCGTGCCGCGCCGCCTCCGTTGCATGCCCATATGACAGCAGCGCCTCGTCGCGCAAGCCCTGTTTCAGATACGCGGCGCCCGCCAGCAGATGCACGACTGCGCTTTGATCGAACCATTGCTGCGCGGCGCTGACCTGCAGCGCTGCTGCGTGGAGCCGCGCGAGCCGCGCCGGGTCAGCGTGCTCGAGGGTTTCGGTCAACTCGACGAACAGACGTCTGAATTGCCCTGATGGACCACGCTCACCTGAATCCGCAACCAGTTCGCGCGGCAGCACCTGCATCTGATAGCGGCCACGCAGCAGCGTCACCTGCTGCGGCCGTTGCCCGCGTAGCCACGGCAGCGGATCGGCCGCTACGCCGTAAAGCACGATGCGGATGCGGTCCGAGCGGCACGGGCCGTGATCCAGCTCCTGTAGAAACGCGTCCAGCCAGCGCTCGAATGCGCTATCGCGGGCTCCGTTCTGCGGTACCAGCAGCAGCACCAGCCCCGGAAACACGTCCGGATGCCGCTGCAACAAGCTGTGCAGCAGTTCCAGCAGGTAGCGCGTCGCGCTTTCGCTTGCCGCGAGCGGAGCCGTCCAGTCAGCGACGATGCCGTTCGCGCGCGATCCGTCGACCCGGCATGCGTAAAACTCGACGATCTCGTTTGCCACTGCTGTCGCATACTGGTCGGCATGCTCGAACGGGGAGTTCAGTCCGAGCACCGCATTCGATATCTGCTGCTGCGCCCCTAAAAACGCGCGCACCAGATCGCAGTCCGCTGCATCGGTTTGCCAGTACAGAACGCGCGCGTCACGTTGGCGTGCGAAACGCAGCCAGTCTTCATGCGCAGCGGCAAAGCGCCGCTCGACCGGGTTCGCCGGTTGCCAGTTTTGTGTCATCGGTACGGGCCTCAGCAATTGAGCTTCAGCACTGCGCCTTCGACGGTGTGCTCGCCGCTGGCCGTACTGACGACCTTCGCGCCGGCCGTCTGGTGCAGGCCCGAACCAGTGGAGGTCACGTTGACGCCGCTGATCCGGATGTTGCCGCCGTTGTCCATGTCGATACGGGATGCACCGCATACGAAGCTGATACGCGTGCCCGCTGTAATCGAGATAGCCTGCGCGACATCGACCGATTGCGTCGAGCCGATCTGGACGTGCTGGTTTCCGGTCACCGCATGCTGCTCGGCGCCATCGATCCGCACCGCGCGGTCGCCGCCTACGGAGAGCCGATCGATACCGCCGATACGGCGCGTTGAGTTGCCTTTCACGGACAGCGCATGGCTGCCGCCGACGTCGTCCGCCCAATTTCCCGCGACCGACGCGGCCGCATTCCCCTCGACACGCGCCGTCGAGTCGCCGCCGATCGCCACCGACGAATTCGCCGCGACGCTCAACGTACGCTTCGCGCGCAGCGTCACCTGTTCGTCGCCGGCGACGGTTTCGGTACGCGTGCCCAGCACGCGCGTGACTTCGTCGCCGCCTACCGACTTGTTGCGATTCGCGCTGACCGCGTGCGTCTCGTCGTGCAGCACACTCGTGACGAGATCGTTCTCGACCTCGGTACGCATGTCGCGCTCAGCCTGCAGCCATAACTCCTCGCGGCCAGACCGGTCGTCGAAGCGGATCGCGTTTGCATTGTCATGATGACCGTGCATCGACCGGCTCAGCATGCCGCTTTGCGCGGCATTGGCAGGTAAAGCCCACGGCGGCATCGTGGCGGCGTTGTACACGCAGCCGGTCACGATCGGCCGGTCCGGATCACCGCCTTCAAAATCGACGATTACCTCGGTGCCGACGCGCGGCACGCTCACACAGCCGAAGTTGCCGCCGGCCCACGGGTACGACACACGAATCCAGCATGACGAATTGTGGTCGCGCACCGCCGAGCGGTCCCAATGAAACTTCACCTTCACACGCCCGTATTGGTCGGTCCAGATCTCTTGCCCAGCGGGACCGGTGACGATAGCCGTTTGCGGGCCACGGGTGCGCGGCTTGCCGACCGAGCGCTCCGCGCGAAACACGACGCTCGACGGCTGCACGGTGAATTCGGTGCGCACGCGAAAACCGGCAATCCCGCTCGCCTCGTCAGCTTCGTTGGCCTCGAATGACGCGCTCGTGACCAGGTACTCGCGATTCGCGGCGCGCTGCGCGTAGTTTTGCAACGTAAAGGTGGTGCCACACACGACGTTGCGCAGATTGCCCGAGCCCTGTGCGCGCTCGCCCCGCGCATGCAGCGTCTCCATGCGAACGCGCGCGAGCCGCTCGCCATCCGCACGCTCGGTGAAATCGCCCGGCCACTCGTAGATTTCGAGCGCATTGTGGACGGTCTGCTGCGGCAGTTCGATGCGCGCGGCGAGTTGCACCTGCGGCTTCTCGAAGTCGAAGTCACCGCTCGTCCAGCAACCCGGCTGCAGACAATCGGTACGCGTAAACTGGTCGATGTATTCGCGGTCGATCTTATGACCCGGCGGGTAATATTGCAGCGTCTGATAGGCGACACTCTGCACCGGCTTATGCGCACCGACGTGATCGACCAGCACCAGCCGATGCGCGCCGCCGGAGTGCTCGAAGAACCAGTAGATTCCGTGCTCCTCCAGCAGACGCTGCAAGAACGCGAAATCCGTTTCGCCGTACTGCACCTGGTAGACGAGCTGCGGGTAGGTTTCGGCAAGACGTTTGTCGAACGGGTACGCGTAAGCGGCTAGCACCTCGTCGACAATCTCGATCACTGTCCGGTTCTGGAAAATCCGGTAGTCCGTGCGCGTCGCGGCAAGACACAGCCACGGCTGCAATGCCAGCTGATAGTGACTGCGCCGGTGCTCCTGCCCGATAAACTGCACCTGCGTGACGATTCCGCTGATTTCGCGCGCACCGGCGCCGAGCCTCGACATGCCCGCGGCGCCCGTCTGGCCGGGCGCGAAGGTGCCCATGCCATCCAGTTCGATCGTGACGGTCAGCTCCTTGCCGAGCATCGCTTTCAAATCCAGGTTCGCGGCCGCGGCGTCGGAAATCAGCAGATCGGACGGCGTGTGCAGCGTGAGGCTGTATTCGTAAAGACGGGACAGCTGCTCACAGCCGCCGATGTGGCTCAAATGGAACAACGCGCCACCGCCCGGTGCGGTGGGCAGAGCCGGGCCGCTGACCGATAGCGTGCGTTTCGTTGTGGCTGCTGTCATGTGCTACTCCTTCGAGATGTTCAGGTCGGAACGCGTGGCGCGGTTCGCGCCTGCTTCTTACGGTCGACGATCTGGATGGCTAAACTAAATTCAAGCCTTGGTTCACTGGCTTTGCGGTAGCTGCCTTGAGCTCGCGACCGGCGTCAGGTTTCCTCAGCGCTCCAATTCGCGAGCAATTCCGCTGGAACGGCGTGAATCGTGTCCGCGTAAGGCTTGCCGAAAAACTGTTCGGCGCGCCGCAGCAAGACGGGTATCGGGCTGCTCGGCTCATGCAGCTCGAACCACGTGCGCACGGCGCGAATCTGGTTCAATGCGGCGCGGCGGTCCTCAATCGGAGGGCTTGCCAACGGCAGCGGCGGCGGGGCAGCCGTTGCCGGCTCCGTGCATGCGGCTACTGGTGTCTGGTGCGCGGCGCTTTGGCCCCATGCGGCGGCATGCGCGATATCGCTCGCGCCCGCCGACGTGACTGCATGCGCAGGTTGCGCGACAGGTACGTTCGTCAAATACCGCAGTACGTCGACGAGCGGCCCGAGCTCAGGGATAAACATCGTGCCCAGATACTCGCGGCTCCATGCATCCGTCTGTTCGAGCGCTGCCAGCGCGCGGCCAAAGTCCGTCCGCAGCGCGGCTTGCTCCGCATACAGTTCGTACAGTTGTTGTTCGACTTGATGCGACGCCATTGCGTCGTCTGCATGTGGCTGCGCAAACGCACGTTCGACGTCGCGCACCTGCAGCTGCGTCGACCTCGTGCGGGTCAATACGATGTCACGGACGTCGCCAAGCAATCCCTGCGCATCGGCAAGCGCCCGCAATGCGTTCATGCGGATGGCCCGCGCGGCGTCCACGTCTGGGTCGACGGCAAGCTGCGGATGAATCGCCGCGGGAAATGCCGTGAGCCAGCCGGCGAGCAATTCGAGTCCCTGCGCGACCCCTGCCGCGCCGGCAAGCCGCGTGCGGCAGCGCGCGAACAGCACGGCGAGCCGAATGTCCTTGCTACGCGTCATCAGCCGCCGGCAATCCCGCTCGACGTCGCTCCAGTTGACAGGCGCGGGCAGCCCAACGAAATCGCCGTACTGCACGTCCGGTTTCGCGGCCAGTCGCGCCGACAACACGACGAATTCCGTGTCGTATTCGAGATCCTGACCGCATGGCGCATCGTCACCCAGCGGCATAAGCCATTCCGAGGGCCACGTGATCGACGGTGCATCTGCCGCGGCACATAGGGAGTTGCTGTTCCGCGTCATGACGAGCCTCCGTCGCGCCGGGCCACGCCGCCAGGCCAATGGCGCTCAGGTTCGAAGCGCATACCGACGACCGGCTGGCCTGCCGGTGCCGTGCCAAGCCAGCTGGACCACCCGAGCTGCTGCCCTGCGCCGATTGCCGCGCAGGGCGCGCCGCCGGCTTCGATGCGCAACTCCAGCTCCCAGGCGAACTGGTAGCCGACGAAGGCTCTCACCCATTCGACGAGCCGCGGCAGGTCCTCACCGTGCGGTGTAAAGCGCAGGTACACACCGAAGCCGACCGGCCCGATCACGATGCGGAACCGGTGCTGGCGATCGGGCATCGCCGCGCCGAGCAGCGCTCCTTGCGCAAGTGTCGCGACACGGGGACGGCCAAGACGGCAACAGTCCGACGGATCGATATCGATCCAGTGAAATGCATACTCGTCGATTGCTACCGGCACGCCGAAGAAATGTTCGAGCGTCGCGCGCAGCCCATCGGGATTGCGGGCGTCGCGCACCCGGTGCGGCGCGGCCGACAGTTGTGCATGCGTGGGCAGCTGCCCGCGACGCAGGTCGGCAAGCTCGTCGCCGACGAGACATGCGACATAGAACGAAAAGCGCTCGTCCTCGGGCCGGTCGAGACTCGCTGCCGCCTGCGAAGACGCCCACGCGCGATACAGCAGCGTCAGATACCGGTGATGAAAAATGTCCAGAAAATCGCTTAGCGTCGAATCGCGGCGCCCCTCTTCGCGCTCGCGTGCGATTTCGGTCACATGGGTCGGCAGCGGTCCATTTGGGCCGAGCATGCCGAGTCCGAACAGCCGTACCTTTAGACGGCCATCCGCTTCGTCGATGCTGGCGATCTCGCGCGGCGCGAACATCAGGCTCGGCTGCTGGCCAAGCCTGAACGGCTCCGCCGACGGGCGGCGCGCCGTGCCAACCGGATCGATCCTCAGATCGGCGCCGATGCGCCGCAGCAACGCGAAAAATTCGCTGCGCCATGGCTCGGTTTGCAAATGGCCGAACCGGGTTTCAGAGCACGGTCGGCCGCTGCCGGTTGCGTGCCCACTGTCGTGGCGATCCGTCATACCGCACCTCGCGTACCCATGCGTACCGGCCAACGCGCAAGCATGCCGCGTTGTATCGAGTGCAATTCGGTTTGCGTGAACGCGTTGATCGACACATGACGCGCCAGATAGTGCTCGACGACCAGGCCGAACAGATAGGGACTCGCGCCCGACAGAGCGATTTCATCGACGGTCAACGCGCATTCGATACCGCGCCCAAACACCAGCGGACCATTGCCGGGCAATTTGCGCATTACAGCGCGCGTCCGCACGCCGATCAGGCTATCTACCAGACGCTGCTGCCGCGCATCGTCGGCGTCAATGAAAAGCCGCAACAGATCGCGCACGCCTGCACCACCAACCCGGTGATCCAGATTGTCCAGCGGCAGATGATCGAAATTCAGCTGCCGGATCAGACGCCAAGCCGACTCCCGCTCGGCATACGGCGCGCGCGGTGCGCTCGGTGGCTGGATCAGGCCGATGCTCGCAAGCGGTGCCGATTCCTCGACGAGCGTGAGATCGTGTACGCCATCACGCGGCACCAGCGCGGCCAGATCCCGGTTCGTTAGCCATGCGTCCAGCGACAGATAACGCATCGCCGCGCGGTACGGCGCCTCGTGTTGATCGACGAGCGACAGCCAGGTGTCGGTTCCCGCATAAGGCGCTTGCATGCCGCTGCGGTACGCCGCATCTGCTGACAACGAACGCTCGCGCCGCAGCGAGAAATACCTCCCGTGGTTGCCAGCATCGCGGTTCAAGGTTTCATAGAACGGCCGGAACTCGACTTCGTCTGACTGCGCGGCCATCTTCCCGTATGCGTTCGCAACCGCGTACACCTCGTAGTCGCGCGGAGCGAGACGCTGCGGCACGATCCGATATTCGGTGTGATCGGCGGCAAGTTCGATCGGATCCGTGCGCATCCGGAACAGGTTGATCACGGGCGTGCAGAACAGCGCGAAGCGCGACGCGTCTACGACATGTGCAAGCCGCTCCGCTGGGCGCGTTAGCAGCACAACGATCTCCGCCTCGTCGCCCTCGATCTGCCGCAGGCCCGCCTCGAGCCCGGTCAGCGTGAAAAAATGGAAGCGCGCTGGGCACGCAAAGTACTCGTGCAGCAGATTGTGGCCGTGAAACCTCGGCCAGCGAAGCGGCAGCAAGCCCTGATCGACGCCTAGCGAATCGTGGACGACCGCATCCGACGTGATGATGTGAGGCGGCACGCTCCGCGCGCTGTTCGCACCGAGCTGCCCCGGCACGCCGACGATCGATGCGACGCTCGCAGCGTGCAACAGCTCGAACAGTTGCGAAGCAACCTGCTCGTCGCCGGGCAGAAAGACCGGCAGACGATCGAGCCCACGCAGGTCGGCAATGCGCGCGCCGTTTAGCGTGCGCACGCGCAGCCGCAGCGCGCCGCGCACCTGCACGTGATCCGGCAGATAACGGTCGAGCGCAGGCAAGTCCGCAGGAACACCGGTGAGCCTCGCATCGACAATATCGAGCGGATAGAGCACGACTTCCTGGCCGCTACGGAAGCGGCATGCGGTTCGTTCGCCGTCGGGTATGCGCGCGCTGAACGTTGCACCACGCGCCACGCGGAAGCCTTCGGTCAGATTGCCCTCGTTGTTGCCCGGATAGAGGCGCGCGACTGCGATCGATGGCGTCGGCGCGACGTAGTTCGGATACAGCACCTCGAGCAAACGGCCGGTGAAACGTGGGAACTCCGCGTCGAGCCGCAGTTGCACACGCGCGGACATGAAGCAAAACGATTCAATCAACCGTTCCACATACGGATCTGCCACTTCGCCAGCCTGCATGCCGAGACGCCGTGCGATCTTCGGATGAGCTTGAGCGAATTCGCCCGCCAGTTCGCGCATATAGAGCAGTTCATCGTTGTAGTAACCGAGTAGTCGCGGATCCATCGTGGCGTACCTGTTTGCGTTGACTGTTGCGCGTCATGCGCGCGCAGGCGTCAGGCTCACCTGACGGGTTTCGAGATCCAGCGAACTCTGGACGATGAACTCGAGCGGATACGCGTCCATCCGCATCGTTGCGCGGATCTCGAAGCGCAACACGTTGTAGCCTTTCACGTCTGGTGCCGAGAGCGGCGCGATGCTCAACGTGTCGGCTAACAACCGCGGCTCGAAAGTGGTGATCGCACGCCGGAGGGCCGTCTCGATGTCGCGCCACTCGCACGACGCCGCAAACGCGCCCGCGAACGGCGGCACGCCGTAGTTGATCGTCGACGCGGCCGCATGCGGATAGCGCTCGTGATCCAACGAACCTGCGAGGTTTGTCGTGTTCAGCAAAAACCCGAGATCGCGTTGCACGATGTCCCGCATCTGCGCGTGCGTGACCGCGTATTCATCCGGGGATTCGACGCGCCGGTGCGGCGCGTCGTCGCGCAGACGATCGAGCAATGTCGGCAACAGGCATGCGCTCGTACGGCGCAACGCATGCGTGGCGTAGCGAAGAATCATCGCCCCTCCTGCGTGAAGGTGGCGCTGGGCGCGGCATGCGGGCTATCGAGGCCCGGCGTGTGATGATCGCGCCGCACCAGTACCGGTGGCAGCGCCGCCACTCGCCGCGCTTGCAGCGGATGCGCGGCTGGTGCAAACAGCCGCAGCACGTCGGTACGCGGCGCAGGAGCGAGCAGCGCGGGCGTTTTCCCTTCGACGAGCAAACCGAACGCGTGCTGCAACGCGCTCGGGACGACCGCGCATTCGGCGCCGGAAAGCATCAACGGTTCGGCATCTTGATGCCGTGCGAATCCCCGCCCGACGCCATGCGCCGACGCCGCGTCGCCCACCCATTGCCGGACGGATTGAGTGTCCACGCCGTCCAGCGCCATAAGGTACCGGTCTCGCAACCCACGAACGAGTTCATCGCTACGCGCGTTGCGCGCTTCGGAATGCCGGGTTTGCCGGACGCGCGACGTGTCGCTGCTGGTTGCCAACGAAAAGTTGTCCGCCGGCAAGCGGACGCGCGCCGGCATTCGCCAGCGCAGCAGTGCTGCGATGTGCATGTGATCGCCCTCCCCTAAAACCTGACGATGTAATTCGTAATTTGAATTCGATGAAAAACATTATCAGGGCGATCATCTTAATTCCAGATTTATTTTATTGAGATGTAAATCGCGATAATAAGAAAAAATGCCGACTTACGTGCAATTGAGATCGGCAGCATGTCCTACGGATTGAACCATGCGTCTGCGAGACTGGATACCGACAAAAACCGAATTTCGCGGTCAAAATTAAGAAGAGTTCTCAATATTTAACATTTGTGCAAATGGCTGATTGACCGCATTGACTCGCAATTGATTTAATTCGCGCACCGGGTAATGCACGGATAAATCCGGTCATAAAAATCGAACGGGTAAAACCGGTGGGCATTTCGATCATCAACACGGAGCCGCAACCATGTCGTCAGCCAGCAGTTCGCAGAAGTTCATTGCGCGCAACCGCGCGCCGCGCGTGCAGATCGAGTACGACGTCGAAGTCTATGGAGCCGAAAAAAAGGTCGAACTCCCGTTCGTGATGGGCGTGCTCGCCGATCTGTCGGGCAAGTCGGCTCAGCCGCTGCCCACTGTCGCCGAGCGCCGATTTCTCGACATCGACGTCGACAATTTCGACGAGAGGATGAAGGCGCTGCAACCGCGTGTCGCGTTTGCCATCCCGAACACCTTGAGCGGCAGCGACCAGCTAGTGGTCGACATCACCTTCGAGAGCATCGACGACTTCTCGCCAGCCGCGCTCGCCCGCAAGGTGGAACCGTTGCGCCGGCTGCTCGAAGCACGCACGCAGTTGGCCAACCTGCAAACCTACATGGACGGCAAAGCAGGCGCCGAAGCATTGGTGAACCAGCTGCTGCACGACACCGCGCTGCTCGCGTCGCTCGCCGCGCCGGCACCCCGGCTCGATGCGCCACGCGCCGAAGGCTCGCCCGAGTAACCGCCCAGTGACCATCTGCGTCACCGCCCGATCAAGGAAAACGCCTCATGTCTGAACTTGCCCAGCCCACCGCAGTGCGTACGCCCACCCAGGCGAATTTCACGCAACTGCTCGCGCAGGAATTCCGGCCGAAGACCGAGCAGGCCCGCGACGCCGTGGAACGCGCGGTGCGCACGCTGGCGGCCCACGCGCTGCAGCATTCGGTCACGCTCAGCGACGATGCATATAAGAGCATCGAATCGGTCATCGTGCAGATCGACCGCATGCTGTCCGCGCAGATCAATCTGATCCTGCATCACGAAGACTTCCAGAAACTGGAATCGGCGTGGCGCGGCCTCCACCATCTGGTCACCAACTCCGAGACCGATGAGCGACTGAAAATCCGCTTCATGGATGTGTCGAAGGACGAACTGCGCCGCACGATGAAACGCTACAAAGGGCTCGCATGGGACCAGAGCCCACTGTTCAAGCAGATTTACGAAGAGGAGTACGGTCAGCTTGGTGGCGAGCCCTACGGTTGCCTGATAGCCGACTACTACTTCGACCACACGCCAGCCGACGTCGATCTGCTCGGCTCGATCGCGAAAGTCGCGGCGGCCGCGCATACGCCATTCGTTACGGGCGCATCGCCTTCGGTGCTGCAGATGGAGTCATGGCAGGAGCTCGCCAATCCGCGCGATCTGACGAAGATATTCACGCAGAACCTCGAGTACGCTCCGTGGAATTCGCTACGCGGCACCGAAGACGCACGCTATGTCGGCCTCACGATGCCGCGCTTTCTGGCACGCCTGCCGTATGGCGCGACTACGAATCCAGTTGACGAATTCGACTTCGAGGAAGCGGTCGACGGCATGCATCACCGCCATTATGCGTGGGCCAATGCCGCGTATGCGATGGGCGTCAACATCAACCGCTCGTTCAGGCTGTACGGCTGGTGTTCGCTGATTCGCGGCGTGGAATCCGGCGGCACCGTAGAAGGCCTGCCTTGCCACAGCTTTCCTACCGACGACGGCGGCGTGGACCTCAAGTGCCCGACCGAAATCGCGATATCCGACCGCCGCGAGGCCGAGCTATCGAAGAACGGCTTTATTCCGCTCGTCCATCGCAAGCACACCGACCACGCAACCTTCATCGGCGCGCAATCGCTGCAAAAGCCCGCCGAATACGCGGACGCGAACGCCACCGCCAACGCGAACCTGTCCGCGCGACTGCCTTATCTGTTCGCATGCTCGCGCTTCGCGCACTACCTGAAGTGCATCGTGCGCGACAAGATCGGCGCGTTCAAGGGACGGGAGGACATGCAACGCTGGCTCAACGAGTGGGTGATGAACTACGTCGACGCCGATCCAGCCAATTCATCGCAAGACACCAAAGCGCGGCGGCCGCTCGCTGCAGCCGAGGTGATGGTCGAAGTAGCGGAGGGGAATCCCGGCTACTACCAGGCTCGGTTCTTTTTGCGTCCGCACTTCCAGCTCGAGGGTCTCACGGTGTCGCTGCGACTGGTCGCGCGGCTACCGTCTGTGATGGAAGCCGCCTGACACGACCGCGCGCGTTCGCTTGTCGCCGATAACCGGCAGTGCACGCGCTCGAGCCATTCATTTATCGCCGAATCGCAGCAAGGAGGAACACCATGCCCTGGACCTATCATCAGGCCGACGGCACGTTATACGACCCGCAGGGCAACGCGGTAGCCAGCGACGCCTATTCGGGCGCAGGTGCGGGCAAAAACAATACCGCGATGGAACAGATAGCGAATGTCGGACCGATTCCGCGCGGCAGCTATCGGATCGGGCACTCACGCCATTCCGCGCGCACCGGACCGGTTTCGATGAACCTGACGCCGCAGCCGGGCACCAACACGTTCGGCCGCAGCGCCTTCATGATTCACGGCGATAACCGCACCCACACCGCTTCCCATGGCTGCATCATCCTGCGCCGCAACTTGCGCGAGCAGATCGACCGTAGCGACGACAAGGAGTTGACCGTCCAATGAAACACCTCGCCATTTTCAGTTTCGCGCTGCTGGTCTTTCCCGGCGTCGCATGCGCGGACACGCTCACAGCAGCGAACGTATCGCACGATCTCGACGTACGCGGCGCGAAATCGACCGTCAACACACTGGATCGCACTGGCCGCTTCGACAAGGTGCTCGATCGCATCGCCGCGGGGCAGAGCGTATGGATCCAGCTCGCGCCGCGCCTCGCAAAAGGCACCGATGCCGGGCACTCCACCGGCTTGACCGTCGCGCTCGCCCAGGCGCTGCCGCGAAATCCGCAGGCAGTGCTGGCGGTGCTCGACGACGGACCCGTGATCGGCGCCGATGCGGTGTGCAGCGCGCCGTTCATCGAACCCGCGCCCGACGAAGTCAGCGCGTATCTCGGCAGTGCGATTGCCGCGGTGAAAGGCGTACGGATGTCCGCACGCTTTGCGTCGAAAACCGCATGCCTCGCTGTGCTCGAGCAGGCACGAGCCGATTCGCAGGCGACACAGTAGCGCGCGGTCACCGCCACCACACTGGTTTTTACGCATGCAGCGCGCTTTCCTCTGCGCGCCGCACGGACGGTTGCGCGTCTACGGTTCACAACGCCGCGCCGTCCTTATTGATCAAGGAGCAAACAACATGGCACAGGACATCTTTCTGAAAATCAACGGTATTGACGGCGAATCGCAAGACGCCGCGCACAAGAACGAAATCGAGCTCAGCAGCTGGAGCTGGAACATTGCACAAAACTCCGACATGCACTCGGGCTCGGGCGGTGGCTCAGGCAAGGCAACTGTCGAAGATCTCGTGTTCGAACATTACGTGGATCGCGCCAGCCCGAACCTGATGAAATATTGTCTGACTGGCAAGCATATTGATCAGGCCGTGTTGGTGGCGCGCAAGGCCGGTGGCAATCCGCTCGAATATCTGAAGATCACGATGGGCGACGTCATCGTCACGCGTGTGACGCCTTCGGGCTCGCAACAGGACGCGCGCACACGCGAGCAGGTTCACCTGTCGTTTGCGCGCGTGACGCAGGAATACGTGGTGCAAAACCAGCAGGGTGGCAGCGGCGGTGTCGTCACCGCAGCATACGACGTGAAGGGCAGCGCCGAAATCTGAGCGGCCACGGCACCTGCGATGCAACCGATCTTGCTCATTCTTTCCGTAGCCGCTTCGTGCGCGCTGATTGCGTGCGCGAACGGCGATGCGCAAAGCGCGCGCGCGCCGTTGCGGCTGCATGTTTCGCTTGCCGCGTCAGCAGACGTGAATCCCGACGATCAGCAACGCGCCGCGCCTATCGTCGTGCGTCTATACGAACTCAAAACCGACAGCGCATTCAACGCCGCCG
>Ga0310813_10001320_pt1 | contig 15033 bp, 13 predicted proteins | sample YN3metagenome_FD_203086 | JGI IMG/M metagenome (GOLD analysis project Ga0310813, IMG submission 203086) | Soil microbial communities from experimental microcosm in Duke University, North Carolina, United States - YN3 | ecosystem: Engineered > Artificial ecosystem > Soil microcosm > Unclassified...
CGCGTGCAACGTGCGTGTAAATCTGCGTCGTCGAGATGTCGGTATGGCCAAGCAGCAGCTGCACCACACGCAAGTCCGCGCCATGATTCAGCAGATGCGTCGCAAACGCATGACGCAGCGTGTGCGGCGACAGCGGCGCGCGCACTTCCGCGGCAGCCGCATGTCGCTTGATGATGTTCCAGAACTGCTGGCGCGTCATGCCCTCGGCCCGCGTCGTGACGAACAGCGCGTCCGCCGCGCGCGCGCCGAGCAGCGCCGGCCGCGCGTCGCGCAGATAGCGCTCGATCCAGCCATGCGCCTCTTCGCCGAACGGAATCAGCCGCTCTTTGGCGCCCTTGCCCAGCACGCGCACCACGCCTTCGTTCAGCCCGATCTCGACGGTCTTCAGCGTGACGAGCTCGGTCACGCGCAGTCCGCTCGCGTACATCAGTTCGAGCATCGTGCGATCGCGCAGGCCGAGCGGCGTGTCGATATCCGGCGCACCGAGCAGCGCCTCGACCTGCGCTTCGGTCAGCGTGTTGGGAAAGCGCGGCGGCTGTTTCGCCGAGCGGATGCGCAGCGTCGGATCGGCCGCCGCGCGATGTTCGCGCACCGCCCACGCGTAGTAGCGGCGAAACACCGACAGGCGGCGGTTCGCAGATGTCGACTTGTCCTGCTGGCGCGCCGCGCTATACGCATTCAGGTCCGCCTCGCCCGCGGTATCGAGCGAGCCGTTGCGCGTGGTCGCCAGCCACTGCGCGAACAGTTGCAGATCGCGCCGGTACGCGTCGAGCGTGTTACGCGACAGCCCGTGTTCGAGCCACAACGCGTCGCAGAACGCATCGATCGAAGCACCGCTAGCTTGCAGCAACGGCGAACTCACCGGCGCATCGTCGTTCAGCGCGTCGTTCAACGTGTCGCTCATGCGTAGCCCGCCACGCCTTCGTGCGCGAGCAGCCAGCGCTTGACGTTGCGGTAATAGCCGTCGTCGCCGTGATGCGCAAAGCCGCCGATGCCGCTCGACGCCACCACGCGATGGCACGGAATCACAATCGGAAAAAAGTTCGAGCCGCATGCCTGGCCGACCGCGCGCGGATGGCTGTCGACTGTTTTTGCCAGTTGCCCGTAGGTCTGCACCGCACCCGGCGGGATCTCGCAGATCGCCTGCCAGACGCGCCGCTGAAACGCGGTGCCGATCTCGGCGAGCGGCAGATCGAAACTCGCCGATGCCTGTGCGAAATACTGTTCGATCTGCGCGACCGCCTGCTGCGCGAGCGGCGAGTCGGGCTCGACGTTGGCCACCGAGCCGGGCAGATAGACGATCTCGCGCACGCTCGCCCCTTCGACGCGAATGCCGACCTTGCCGAACGGCGCGTCGATCACAGCGTTGAACTTCATCTGCATGTCCTTTCGAAAGCGGCCGCGCCGGTAACCGTCAGCGGTAACCGTCAGCAGCCGTCAGAAACTTTTGCCACTTTACGCTGCTTCGAGCGCCCATTGCACATGCTCGCGAACCAGCGCCGACGGGTCGTCCGCGCGGCGCCGCAACGCGTCGACCAGCGCGGCGCGCGCGTCGGGCGCAAGCCGCGCCGGGTCCGCGCGCAACGCATTGCCGATGCCGACCGCCAGATTGCGCAGCCAGCATTCATAGCCGATGCGACGGATCGCACTGCCCTGCAGACGCGTATCGAACTCTTCGGCACTCCAGTCGAACAGCTCGACCAGCGACGCGCGATCGAGCCCGTGCCGCACGTCGAAGTCGGCCACCGGCGCCGCCTGCGCAAACTTGTTCCACGGGCATACCAGCTGGCAATCGTCGCAGCCGTACACGCGATTGCCGATCAGCGGCCGCAACTCCAGCGGAATACTGCCCTTCAGTTCGATCGTCAGATACGAAATGCAGCGCCGCGCATCGACCCGGTACGGCGCAACGATCGCACCGGTGGGACACGCGGCGACGCAGCGAGTGCAGCTGCCGCAGTGCGCCCCTTCGCTTTGCGGCGCGCGTTCCGGCGCAGTGTGCGCATCGGTCGGCAGCGGCAGATCGACGTAAATCTCACCGAGGAAGAACAGCGAGCCGGCATCGCGCTGCAACAGCAGCGTGTGCTTGCCGCGCCAGCCGACCCCCGCCTTCTGCGCGAGCGCGACCTCGAGCACCGGCGCCGAATCGGTAAACACGCGGTAACCGTACGCACCGATCTCGGCCTCGATACGCGTCGCAAGCTGCTGCAGACGGTGGCGCATCACTTTGTGATAATCGCGGCCGCGCGCGTAGATCGACACGACGGCCGCCGCCGGATCGGCCAGACGTGCGTGCTCGTGCAGGCGCCAATCGTGCGGCTCGAGCGCATCGACCGGCTCGCGCAGGTGGCCTGGCGCATCGCCTGCATCGCTTTCAAGGCCCTTTCCGGCGCCCGTGCCGGCAGGCAAATAGGCCATCCGCGCCGAGATCACGCGTAGCGTTCCGGCCACAAGCTCTGCCGGCCGCGCGCGTTTCGTGCCATGTTTGGCCATATAATCCATTTCGCCGTGGCAACCCGCGTCGAGCCATGCGGCAAGGCCTGCTTCGGCATCCGCGAGGTCGGTATCGCTGATACCCACATCGCCGAATCCGAGCTCGCGCCCCCACGCCTTGATGCGCGACGCGAGCGCGGCCAGCGCGGCATCGTCGAGACGATGCGCGTCGTGCGGGCCGCCGGTGGAGTCGGGCATGCTGGTAACAGGGTGCTGCGGGCTTCGGTTCATCAAGCCATTTTACGAGAATGCCTGTCCAACCCGACCACGCGACGCAGTCCGCCGCCGAAGTCCTGCTTGAGCGCCACGTGCCGCTCGCGGACGAAGCCGCCACCGCGGCTTTCGGCGCACGCTTCGCGACCGCGCTCGAAGCCGAGCGCCACGCGCACGGCAAAGCCGGCTTCAAGGGGCTGCAGGTGCATCTGGTCGGCGACCTCGGCGCCGGCAAGACCACGCTGGTGCGCGCCACGCTACGCGCGCTCGGGCATACCGGCCGCGTGCGCAGCCCAACCTATACGCTCGTCGAACCTTATGCGGTGTCGAGGTCCGACGGGGAACTTGAGCTGTATCACTTCGATCTGTACCGGTTCAACGATCCGGCCGAATGGGCGGACGCAGGCTTTCGCGAGTATTTCGATCGCGGCGCGATCTGTCTGGTCGAATGGCCGCAGCGTGCGGGGGCGCTGCTCGGTGTGCCGGATCTGGTGTTTTCTCTCGACGTCGACGGCGAGGGGCGCATGCTGACGGCCCGGGCGTATAGCGAATCAGGAAAAGCATGTCTCGAAAGATGTTGATCAAACCGTTCCGCTCGATTGAAGCCGCCGCCGGCGCGACACACAACTGGCGGCGCCGTCAGGTGCTGTGCGCGGGCGCGTCGACGCTGGTGCTCGGGCTGATTGCGCCGCGCCTCGCGTGGGCGAGTTCGGTGCTCGGCGTGCGCGTGTGGCCCGCGCGCGACTACACGCGCGTGACGATCGAGTCGGACCAGCCGCTGCAGAACACGCAACAATTGCTGCAGGGACCGGACCGGCTGGTGGTCGATCTGAGCGGCCTCGACCTCGACCAGGCGCTGAAAGATCTCGTGTCGAAGATCACGCCGAACGATCCGCAGATCCAGTCGGTGCGGGTCGGCCAGTATCAGCCGCACGTGGTGCGGATGGTGTTCGACCTGAAAGGCTCGGTGAAGCCGCAGGTGTTCACGCTGCCGCCGGTCGGCTCGTACAGGTACCGGCTGGTGTTCGATCTGTATCCGGAGGTTGCGCCCGATCCGCTGATGGATCTGCTCGCGCAGACCGAGCGCAAGGAGCAGCGCCTGAACGAACAGAGCGCGCCGCCGAATGCGACGCTGAACGGCCCGGCCACGCCGCCTGGCGACAACAGCGACGCATTCTTCGAAAAGTACGCGCAGAACGATGCGCAGGCGCCGGCCAATCCGGGCGGCAGCGCCGGGCCGAATCCGGGCGCGACACCCGCCGCGCCGGTGCCGCGCCCGCCGCTGCACGCAGGCGTCACGCCCGGCGCACCGGCTGCGCCGCACACACCGCTCGGCAAGCCGCAGCAGACGCCGCCGGCGATCGCCCGCAACGATCAGTCCGACGACGACAGCGACGACGACAATTATTCGTTCACCACACCCAAAGGCGGCAAGAGCAAGACGGTACGCCTGCTGACGGTCGCGATCGACCCCGGCCACGGCGGTGAGGATCCGGGCGCGATCGGCGGCAGCGGCACTTACGAAAAGCACGTCGCGCTCGACATCGCGAAGAAACTGCGCGCGAAGATCGATGCACAGCCGAACATGCGCGCGATGATGACGCGCGACGCCGACTTCTTCGTGCCGCTCAACGTGCGCGTGCAGAAGGCGCGCCGCGTCAACGCCGACCTGTTCGTGTCGATCCACGCGGACGCGTTCACGACGCCGCAGGCGAGCGGCTCGTCGGTGTTCGCGCTGTCCGAGCACGGCGCGTCGAGCGCCGCCGCGCAATGGATGGCGAACAAGGAAAACTCGTCGGACATGATCGGCGGCATCAACGTGAAAACCGCGGACGCCACCGTCAACCGCGCGCTGTTCGACATGTCGACCACCGCGCAGATTCGCGACTCGATGCGTTACGGCAACTTCGTGCTGAAGGAAGTCGGCGGCGTCAACAAGCTGCACAAGGGCTCGGTCGAACAGGCGGGCTTCGCGGTGCTGAAGGCACCCGACATTCCGTCGATCCTCGTCGAAACCGCGTTCATCAGCAACCCGGACGAAGAGCGGCGGCTGAACGACGATGCGTACCGCGACCGCATGGCCAACGCGATCATGACCGGCATCAAGCGTTACTTTGCGGCCAACCCGCCGCTCGCGAAGAGCCGCATGACCTGACGATGCAGTCTTTGCGCGCACGCACTGCGCGCGCATCCTACACCCGATCCGACGGCCGCTGACGCGGCCGTCGTCGTTTCTGTCAGCCGCCTCGCGCGTGTCCGTCCCGCTCGGGGTTTTGTCGTTGCTGAACATTCTTCGGGCTTAGGCGCGCATCTAAAGTCTCTCCTCGCGATCAAGTAGCCAACCGCGGAGAGCATAAAAAGATGAGCAGTTTTTTGCACAAGCAACGGCACGAGCTGGCGTGGTCGATGCAGCTCGATGTCATCGGCAGGGGAAATACGGCCGCACAGAGTGCCTGCGAGTTCATTGCAGGCATTTACCTTGAAAACTACCGGGCGCGCATCCAGCCGGATCCGGATGTGCTCATCGCCAGCACGCAAAAGGAATCGGGCGAACTCGCGGCATGTGCCGGCATCTCGTTTGCGTCGCAGCGCGACCGGCTGTTTTCGGAGCGCTATATCGACGTGCCGCTCGAAGACAGCGTGTTCCAGCTCACGCAGCGCAAGCTGCCGCGCGAGCAGTTCGTCGAAGTGGGTTCGCTGGCCTCGAACCGGCCGGCTGCGGCGGCCGACCTGATCAGGTTGCTGCCGATCGTCGTCTGGCATATGGGCGCGCAGGCGATCATCTGCACCGCCACGTCGCGCCTGCGCAAACTGTTCGGCTTTCACCAGATTCCATTCGACATTCTGTCGAATGCATCGCCGGAACGTCTGTCCGCCGACGAGCAGGCGGCGTGGGGCAGTTATTACGACCAGTCGCCGCAAACCGGCGTGATCCTGCTTGAGCGGTGCAGCCATCTGTTCAGCCAGTATTGCGGACGGCTGGTGTTCTCGGAATTCGCACGCTTCGGGCAACCGCAGGCGCTGCTCGCACGGGCGGCAGCATGAACGTCCTGCATCAAATCGTCCGTCAGGCGAGCCGCACGCCCAGCGCCCCCGCGGTCATCCAGCTGCACGCGCGCGGCGACGGCGGGTTCGACGAGTGCGTGATGTTCACGTACCGGAGCCTCGTCGAGCGCGCGCGGCAACAGGCCGCGAGGCTGCGCAAACTCGCCGGTCCGCATGCGCCGGTCGGCCTCGTCGCCGGCAACAGCGCCGAGTGGGTGCTTGCCGATCTCGCGCTGATGTTCGGCGAGCTGATCGAGGTGCCGGTGCCGCTGGCGTTTTCCGCGCAGCAGGCGGCGTGGCTGCTGCACGACTGCAAGATCGTGCTCGCCGATGCGGCCGGTACCGCGCGCATCGAGCAATGGCGCCGCACCGGCCTGTACCCGGCCGTGCGCACGATCGACCTGACGTTGCACGGGCCTGCCGGCGCGCCGGACCACGAACTGCCGGCGTTGCCGCCGCTGCCGCTGCTGCCGCCACCCGGGCGCGACTGCATTATCAAGATCGTGCATACGTCGGGCACCACGTCGCAACCGAAGGGCGTGCGCATCCGCCGCCACGGTCTCGACGCTCTGGTCAGCTCGCTGTGGCAATGCGCCGACAAGGACGACTATCGGCGCTACCTGAACCTCGTGCCGTTGAGTCTGCTGATCGAGCAGGTCACCGCGCTTTATATGCCGCTGACTTCCGGCGGCACACTGCTGCTGCCGCCTGCCGACATGCCGCCGCTCGGCAGCCCGGGCGTGGCGGCTGCCGACCGGCTCGAGATCATCCGCGCCGCGCGCGCGTCGGCGCTAACGTTGACGCCTGCGCTGGTCGAAGCGATGGCCGCCAGAACGCGCGAATTCGATGCGAACACCGAGCCGGCGCAAGCGCTGTTCGGCCGCGCGGACGCGCCGCTGCTCGCCGCCGGCGGCGCCCCGGTCAGCAAGCCGGCGCTGGTCGCGCTCGAGCGCTGCGGCATTGCCGTCTACCAGGGCTATGGCCTCAGCGAAAACAGTTCGGTCGCCACATGGAACCGCCGCGGCGCAAACCGTATCGGCACCGCGGGCCGGCCGCTGCCGCACGTGCAGGTGCGCATCGCCGACGACGGCGAGCTCTACCTGCGCAGCACATCGCTGTTCGCCGGCTATTCGAACGACGACCCGAGCAGCTGCGTCGTCGACGACGACGGCTGGCTGCACACCGGCGATCTCGCCACGCAGGACAGCGACGGCTTCGTCACGATCACCGGCCGCAAGAAGACGCTGATCATCACCGCCAACGGCCGCAACATCTCGCCGGAATGGCTGGAGTCCGCCTACCGCACGGTGGCGGACGTGCTGCACGTGATCGTGTACGGCGACCGGCAGCAATTTCTCGGCGGCCTCTTCATCGTCGCGGATCTGGCGCGCGAACCGCAGATCCGCCAGGCGATCGCCGCCTACGCGCGCGAGCATCTGAGCGAGATCGAACAGATTCCGGCGCCGGTGCTGGTCCAGCACAGCGCACATGTAATGGAACAGCTTTTCACGGTCACCGGGCGGCCGCGCCGCGAAGCGGTCGCCCCATTTCTGTCCTCCCAAAGCAAGGGTCTGCCCATCGATGAACATTCGTGAAACCGCGCACGCCGGCTCAGGCGCCGTACTGACGTCGCTGAATACCGACGACGCGAGCCGCCTGCCGTCCAGCTATCTGCTCGATCAGCTCGCCGAACACGGCTACCTGGTGCTGCGCGGCTTTCAGCGCGGCATCGAGCATTTCTCGCGGCTCGTGCGCAACACGAGTTCGACGATCAGCCTCGATCCGGCGCGCAAGTTCGACGGCGACACCGCGCAGAAAGTCGATGCCGGGTACGACGCGATCGGCCTGCATTGCGAGAACGGCAATAGCCCGTTCTGGCCCGACCTGTGCTGGTTCTACTGCGAAACGGCGCCGCAGCAGGGTTCGCAGACCACCGTCTGCGACGGCAAGCTCGTCTATGAGGAGATGAGCGATGCGCTGCGCGAAGCGTTCGGCGCGCAGGACATCGTGTACGCGCGGCGTGTCGACGCCGCGCGCTGGAAGACCTATGTGTTCCATGCGCTGGCCTCGCGAGGCCGCCCGCTCGCACGCGCCGACGATGCATCGTTCGACGATCTGCTCGCCCTGCTCGAGCAACCCGGCACCGCACAGGTGGTGCCGAACGAAGACGGCTCGATCCACTACCGCTTTCGCACGCCGGCGATCCGCGCGAGCCGCATCAATCCGCGCGAAACCCGCAACTTCGCGAACAGCATCTTCGGACCGTCGAACCACTACGAGAAACCGCTGATCACCTTCGCCGACGGCAGCGCCATTCCGGCGCCGCTGCTGCAGCAGACGGAAAGCCTGTGCGAGCGTTTCACCACCGAGATCGGTTGGCACACCGGCGACATCGTGCTGATCGACAACACGCGTGTGATGCACGGCCGGCGCGCGATCGAAGACAGATCGCGCAGCATCTTCAATGCGCTTTCGTATGCGCGCTCGTGAGGTTCCTCTTGTCCTTTACCCCAGCAGGTGTTGCCATGAACCGATTCACCGACATCAACCAGTACGCGCATCTGAACTATCTGCATCCGAACCGCATGCCTTGGGAACGCGCCGCCGAGCTCGATGAGCTGGACTTCCTGTCGCGCGTGCTGGTCGGTAAGGCCGGCGAGGAGCGCAAGGCCGTCGCGTATCTGTACAAGGAGCTGTCGCAGCTCGCCGAGCTCGAAATGCACGTCGCGACCGTGCTGTGCCGGGTGGCCTGCGAACTGCAGGCCGAGCGCACGCCGTTCAACGCGGGCGCCGGCCTTTATCACACGCTTTCGTGCTTCGCGGCCGAAGAGATCAACCATGCGAACAGCTTCTACCAGTACGTGCGTCACCTCGCCGGGCGCGACATCAAGTTGCCGGACAACCTGTTCCAGCAGCGCGTCGAACTGTACAGCGGCAACGATGCACCGCTCGTCAAGCTGGCCGCATTGTGCTCGGCCGCTTACGTCGGCGAATCGGTGATCACCGTGTTCGAGCGCAAGCTGAAGCTGGCAGACCCGCTGCAGCATCGCTTTCTGACGCAGCTGCTGCATTTCCACGGCCTCGATGAAGCGCGCCACATCCAGTGCGATCACGCGGTATTCGACGAAATCGTCCCCGCACTGAGCGCCGCGGAACGCATGCGCATGCATCAGCTGATCGAGGACACCGAAGCGCTGAACACGCAGCTGGCGATGGCGAGCGCGGCCACCGTGAAAGCCGCGTTCGATCTCGACTACTCCGAAGGCAACGCAGCGGCACAAACTCAACTCGACATCACGCTGCGCTTTCGCAAGCTCGTGCAGTCCGGCGACCTGATCCGCAAAGTCGACGAGCACCTCGACGACGAAACCGCGGCGATCCTGCGGCGGTTCTCGTCTTCGTCCGTCGTGCATGCGGGCTGAGCGGCAGGTACAACCATGAAACAAGCCGCTCTCGAAATCGACAAGGCCAGCGACAAGATCAGCGACAAGGAAAGCCGCCTCGGCGTCGCGACCGTCGTGGTTGCGCTGTTCCTCGCCGCAGTGGACAGCACCATCGTCAGCACGGCGCTGCCGTCCATCAGCCGCAGTTTGGGGCGCCCTGAGCTTTATCCGTGGATCATGTCCGGCTTCCTGCTGCCGGTTGCGCTAGGTGCGCCGCTGGCCGGCGCATGTGCGGACCGGCTCGGCATCTCCACGGTGCTGAAAGCCGCGCTTGGGTTGTTTCTGGCAGCGTCCGTCGGCGCGGCGCTCAGTCCTTCGATGCCGCTGCTGATCGCCGCGCGCGTGCTGCAAGGTGCAGGCGCGGGCGCCATCATCACGCTGTCGTACGCGTTGCTCGCCAGCCTGTTCGACAGCGCGCGCCGCGGCAAGATGCAAGGCATGCTGAGCAGCGTATGGGGACTGTCCGCCGTCGCCGGGCCATTGCTCGGCAGTGTGCTCGACAGCCTGTTCGGCTGGCGTGCGATCTTCTGGTTCAATCTGCCGATCGGGCTCGTCGCGTTGCTGATGCTGTGCGTCGCGCCGCAAGCAGGCAAGCGCGCCGGCCGCACGCCCATCGATCTTCCCGCGCAAGCATTGTTGATGGTGCTGCTAGGCAGCGTGCTGCTGCTGATCACCGAATCCAGCGACGCCGCGCAATGGCGCTTCGGCCTGCTGCTCGCCGCAACCGCCTCGGGCATTCTGCTGGTGGCACGCCTGCGGCCACGCGCTGAACTGAGCCCGATCCCGCTCGAGTTTCTGCGCCGGCGCACGCTGCTCGCGGTCAGCGCGCTGGTGCTGTTGTCCAGTGCCGGTCTATACGCCTCCGTCACGCTGCTGCCGCTCGCGCTGCAGCCGTTCGGCAGCGGCTCCTTGTCGATCGGCGTGCTGATCATGATGGCGGCGTTGGGCTGGGTCGTCGGCGCCGCGGTATGCGGCAGCCGGCTTGGCAAGGCCGGTTACCGCCGCATGGCGTCGTGCGGCATGCTGCTGCTCGGCGCCGGCTGCCTCGCAATGCCGCTCGCGCTATCGCATCGGCTGGTCGTGCCGGTCGCGCTTGCGGTCGGGGTTGCGCTCGCGCTGATCGGTCTCGGCATGGGCTGCACCGCCACCACGACGCTCGTCTACGCGCAGAACCGCGCACCCGCCGAGCGGCTCGGCACATGGACCTCGACGATCCAGTTCCTGCGCAATCTCGGTGCGGCGCTCGGCATCAACGCACTCGGCACGCTGCAACTGCGCATTACCGGCGCCGCGTCGTTTCAGACATGCTTTACCATGCTCGGGGCGCTGATGCTGGTTGGCCTTGCGGCTGCCGTTCTGCTGCCCGCCCGGTACGACACGAATCATGCTTAGCGGTACACATGGACTGGAAAAAATGCCAGCAGGACGTCACCATCGTTTCACGTACGCTCGACCGCTTCTCGGAGCAGGATAGCGAGCCGCACCAGCACCGCCTGGGACAATTCGTGCTGGTTAAAAGCGGCGTGCTGTATGGCCACACGCACGACGCGCGCTGGCTGCTCAAGCGCGACATGGCCGTGTGGATCCCGCCCGAAACCGTGCACTGGGGCGCGGCCCACGACCGCGTCGACCTGCTGGTTCTGTACATCCCTGCGGCGGCATGCCATGACTACGTGCCGGCCATCAAGCTGATCGATGCGTCGCTGCTGATCGTTGCGCTATGCGAACGGCTCGCCGACCCGCGTGCCGCGCTCACGCCGGCGCGCCGCCACAGTATGCTCGACGTGCTGTTCGACGAGATCCAGCACGTGCCGCGCAGCACGCTGACGCTGCCGCTGCCGCGCGACGCGCGGCTCAAGAAGGTCACCGACAGCCTGATCGCCAATCCCGCGCAGCGCAAAAGCCTCGCCGACTGGGGACGCCTCGTCGGCGCGACGGATCGCACGCTGGCGCGGCTGCTGCGCCGCGATACGGGTTTGACGTTTCGCGAGTGGCACAACCGGCTGCTGCTCGCCGAAGCGTGGCGCGGCTTCGCGCAGGGCGCATCGAACGAGGAACTGGCGGCGATGCTCGGCTTTGCGTCGGGCGATTCGTTCGGCCATTGGTTCCGCCGCTTCAGCGACGAGTGCCCGAGCCGGGTTCGCAAGCGTCTGCGGCCCACGCGTGAAGCACACGACGCGCACCCCGCACCGGACCTGTCGGACATGCGCGGCGTAGCACCGATCCGCGCCGGTCCATAACACGCATGTCGGTTCCGCTCGATGCGTTGTCGCGTTCCGCGCTGGGCGGCCCGACCTTGCGCCGGTATCTTCACTGCGCTGATATCGCGCTGAAGAGGACCGCCTTGAACTACACGCTCGTCAAACTCGCCCACGCACTGGCCGGCATCGCCGCCACCGGCCCGCTGCTTTTCGCACCGTGGCTGTCGGCCAGACTGAAGGCGTGTACGCCCGCCACGCAGACCCTGCTGCTCAGCGGGCTGGAGCGCACCGACACCTGCTACAACGTGTCCGGCTGGCTCGTCATGCTCACCGGCTTCGCGCTGTTCTGGCTCAGCAGCTGGCACGCCGCGCTGCAAGGCTGGTTCGTGTTGAGCGTGGCGATCTTCGTCGTCGAATCGGTCATCGAGAAGCGCGTGCGCGAGCCGGCCGGCGTCGCGTTAGCGAAGCTGCAACCCGGCACGTCCGGGTGGCATACACAGGCCGCGCGACTGCACAACGCAGTCGTCGCACAGTCGCTCTGCACGTGTCTGATCCTGCTGGTCATGCTGCTGCACTCGCATCTGTCGATCGGCTGGCTCGAGCGTGCGATCGTCAGGTGACACCGCGCGGCGCAGCCCCTCGATTGCGCCGCACCGGGCTAACCACGCATCGCTCGCAAGGGGCAGTTAGAATGGCCGTCCAGCCCCACTTGACCCGAGCCTCGTCATGTCCTCATCGATCAAAGCGGTTCTGAAGCCCCATCTACGCGACATCGGCAATCTGGCGGTGCGGCGCGTGTTGCCTGCCATGGCCGCGCGCCTGATCGGCCCGTTCATTTTCTTCGACCATATGGGTCCGGCCACGCTGCCCGCCGGCGTCGGTCTCGACGTGCGTCCGCATCCGCACATCGGGCTTGCGACGGTCACCTATCTGTTCGAAGGCGCGATCATGCATCGGGACAGCCTCGGCTCGCAGCAGAAAATCGTCCCCGGCGACGTGAACTGGATGACCGCGGGCAAAGGCATCGTCCATTCGGAACGGACGCCGGACCAAGAACGCGCCAATGGCTCGACGGTGCACGGCGTCCAGACCTGGGTCGCGCTGCCGCTGGCCGACGAAGACAGCGAGCCTTCGTTCGAGCATCATCCGGCCGACACGCTGCCGCAACTGGAGCGTAACGGCGTCACGTTGCGTGTGATCGCGGGCACGGCGTTCGGCCATACGGCGCCGGCTCGCACCTATTCGGGCACGCTGTACGTGGCGGCGGACTTCGCCCCGGGTAGTGCATTTGCGCTCGAACCCGAACACGACGAACGCGGTGTCTATCTGGTCGAAGGCGACCTGTCGATCGATGGCACGCCGCTCGACGTGGCCCAGATGGCGGTCTTGACGCCCGGCGAAACGGTCACGCTCGCCAGCCACAACGGCGCGCGGGTCATGGTGCTCGGCGGCGAGAGGCTCGAAGGCGAACGCTTTATCGAATGGAATTTCGTCGCCAGCACGCGCGACAAGATCGAGCGCGCGAAAACCGCGTGGACGAACCAGCAGATGGGCCAGGTGCCCGGCGAGACCGAATGGATCCCGTTGCCGGACCGCAAGCCGCACTGATGCGCCGACACCCGGTGCCGCTGCCCGGCGTCGCCGTGCTGCCCGCGTCGCGCTTCGCCTATATTGAAGTCGCGGCGTCTGCCCTTACCTATCCAGCTTGACTGTTTGACGAGAGGTTGCAATGGAAACCACCTTGGCCACTTTCGAAAAGGACGTGATCGCCGCCTCGACGCTCGCGCCGGTGCTGGTCGACTTCTGGGCGCCGTGGTGCGGCCCGTGCAAGACGCTCGGTCCGATGCTGGAGCGGCTCGAGGCCGAATATGAAGGCAAGTGGAAGCTCGTGAAGGTCAATGTCGACGAAAATCAGGAGCTTGCCGCGCACTTCCAGGTGCGCAGCATTCCGCACGTCGTCGCGTTTGCCGATGGGCGGCCGATCGATCAGTTTATCGGCGTGCTGCCGGAAGGCCAGTTGCGCGCGTTTCTGGACCGGCTCGTGCCGGACGGCGCTGACGCGGCGCGCGCAGCGGCCAGTGCCGCATTGGCCGAAGGCCGGCGCGACGACGCTTACGACTTTCTTAAGGAAGCACTGGCATTCGACCCAGGCTACGACGACGCCCGCCTCGATCTGATCGAACTGCTGCTTGCCGACAGCCGTGTGGATGAAGCGAAAGCGCAAGTCGAGCTGCTATCGCCGAAAACCACGCAAGGCATCGACGCGCGCTTCAATGCGATCAAGACCCGGCTCGATGCAGTGGACGCCGCATCCGACCTGCCGCCCACCGATGCGCTCGAAGCCCGCGTCGCCGCACAGCCCGATGACCTCGACGCGCGCTTCGATCTGGCCAGCGCGCTGATCGCCCGGCACAAATACGAAGGCGCGCTCGAGCATCTGCTGGCGATCGTGCAGCGCGACCGCACGTTCCGCGACGACATTGGCCGCAAGACGATGCTGTCGGTATTCGACCTCGCGGCGCACAATCCGCAACTGGTGTCGAAGTGGCGGCGCGCATTGGGTGCAGCGCTGAACTGAAGCGAGTCGGGCGGGCCGAGCCGGCCAAAACGGGGGCGCCGCCCGCCGCCAGTCAGCCTGCCCGCCTGCCTGCATCGCCCCCCGAGGCGCCGACGCGTTCCGCTGTCGCGTGCGTACCGCCACCTCGCCCTACCGCTTGATCCCGTCGCCCCGCGCGTCACCCCACCGCGCGCCGCGCAATCTCCCGCAACACATGCGCGACCGCCGCGAGCCCAAAGCTCGCCGTCACGCATACGCTGGAACCAAACCCCGCGCAGTTGAGCCCCACCGGCCCTGCATGCCCCGGCGACGTCGCCAGATGCTCGGCCTCGGCATCGATATCGCATGCGGCCGCTTCCGGGTAGATCAGCGGCTCGTCCGAATACACGGCGTTCACCTTGAACTTCGCCTTCGGCCCGCGCGGAAAACCATGCTGCTTGCGCAACTGCGCGCGCACCTTCGACAGCAGCGGATCCTGGATGGTCTGCGCCAGATCGTCGATACGGATGCGGGTCGGATCGAGCTGCCCGCCTGCGCCGCCGACCGTGATCAGCGGCTGCCTGTGCTCGACGCACCACGCGATCAGTGCGGTCTTGGTGCGCACGCTGTCGATCGCGTCGATCACGTAGTCGAAGCCGCCACCCAGCACGGCAGCAAAATTGTCCGGCTCGATGAAGTCTTCGATCACGCGGACATCGCACTGCGGATCGATCAGCGCGATGCGCTCGGCCATCGCCTCGACTTTCGCCTTGCCGTAGTTGCCGTCGAGCGCATGGATCTGCCGGTTCGTGTTGCTCTCGGCGACGTTGTCGAGGTCGATCAGCGTCAACTTGCCGATCGCGCTACGCGCCAGCGCCTCGACCGCCCACGAACCGACGCCGCCGATGCCGATCACCGCCACGTGCGCGCCTTCGAAAGCAGCCAGCGCCGCCGGCCCGTACAGCCGCGCCACACCGCCGAAGCGGCGCGCGCGGTCCGCTTCATTCCCGCTGTGGCTGGTAGTAACATCGAAAGGCGCGGCGGCGTGGTCGGTCTGCATGATCGGTGGCTCTTCTGAGGCGGGCGCGGCGATGCCGCAAAA
>Ga0310813_10001321_pt1 | contig 15033 bp, 11 predicted proteins | sample YN3metagenome_FD_203086 | JGI IMG/M metagenome (GOLD analysis project Ga0310813, IMG submission 203086) | Soil microbial communities from experimental microcosm in Duke University, North Carolina, United States - YN3 | ecosystem: Engineered > Artificial ecosystem > Soil microcosm > Unclassified...
GCCTCCGGCTCTCGAAGGCGAAGCGCAACCAGGCCTGCACCAAGCCCCTCGCGCGCAACGGCCGCGAGGCCCGCGCCATGCTCGAGGCCGCCCGAAAATCCGGCGCCCTCCACGGCTACGCCGAGACGGAAGTCTTCGCGCCGGCCTGCGTGAAGGCCCGCGACATGATCGAGGCCGGCGGCCTGGGCCGCGTCCTCTGGGTCCGCTCCCGCGAGTCGCACGGCGGCCCCCACAGCCCCCACTTCTGGGACATCCGCAACACCGGCGGCGGCGCCATGGCCGACCTCGGCTGCCACACCATCGAAATGGCCCGCTACGCCTTCGGCAAGGAGGACAAGATCGTCGAGGTCATGGCCTGGGGCGCCAACCTCGTCCATCGCAAGAAGACCAAGGGCGAGGACAACGCGCTCCTCGTCCTCAAGTTCTCCTCGGGCGGCATCGCCCACTGCGAGCTCTCCTGGACCACCAAGGGCGGCCTCGATCTCCGCAACGAAATCCACGGAACCGAAGGCTCGATCTTCACCGACGTCACCCGCTCGACCCCGATCTCGGCCTTCACGACCAAACCCTCGGGCTACGTGATCGAGAAGGCCGACCTCGACTTCGGCTGGACCAAGCCCCTCCCCGAGGAAGCCCTCGCCTACGGCTACCACGGCGAAATGCGCCACTTCGTCGAGTGCGCCCGCGAGGAGAAGATGCCCCGCGAGACCTACGAGGACGGATGGATCGTCAACATGATCCTCGATGCCGGCTACAAGTCCATGCGGTCGAAGAAGTGGGTGCGGGTCTCTTACTAGAGAGGACGTCATGAGCGCCGTGAAGGACAAGACGATCCTGATCACCGGAAGCACGGGGATCGCGGAGGCGACCGCCGTCCTCGCCGCCGAGGCCGGCGCCCGGGTCTTCGTCACGAGCCGCACGCCCGAGCACGCCGAGGCGCTCGCGACGAGAATCGGGGGCGCCTTCCTGGCCGCCGACCTCGTCCAGCCCGGCTCCGCGCCCCGCATCGTCGACGCCTGTGTCGAGCGCTTCGGCCGCCTCGACGCCGTCTACAACGTCGCCGGCATCAGCGGCCGCAAGTTCGGCGACGGCCCTCTCCACGAATGCACCGAGGAAGGCTGGGACGCCACCCTCGACGCCAACGTGAAGTCCATGTTTCTGCTGTGCAAGGCCGCCCTCGGCCAGATGCTCCGGCAGGAACTCGCCCCCAACGGCCTCCGCGGGACCATCCTCAACATGGCAAGCGTCCTCGGCTTCGCCCCCCAGGCCCAGCACTTCGCCACCCACGCCTATGCGGCCTCCAAGGGCGCCATCGTCGCGATGTCGAAGTCGATGGCCGCCTACTACGCCCCGCGGAAGATCCGCGTGAACGTCATCGCCCCCGCGCTCGTCCGGACCCCCATGAGCGCCCGCGCCCAGAACGACCCGGCGATCCTCGACCTCATGAAGACCAAGCAGCCGCTCGCGGAGGACCTCATCGACGCGCGGGACGTCGCCCGCGCCTCGCTCTTCCTGCTCGGCGACGACTCGAGGATGATCACCGCCGACACCCTCGCGGTCGACGCGGGATGGAGCGTGTCCGGATGATCGAGACGCTCGCCGACACCGACGTCCTGGTCGTGGGCTCCGGGTCCGCGGGCTCGACCGCCGCCATCGCGGCCGCCCGCGCGGGCGCCCGGACGCTGCTCCTGGAGCGCTACGGCTTCCTGGGCGGCACGAGCACCCTGGTGCTCGACACCTTCTACGGCTTCTACACCCCCGGCTCGAAATCGCTCAAGGTCGTCGGCGGCATCCCCGACGACGTCGTCGGCGAGCTCCGCAAATTCTCCGCCTGCTTCGAGCGCCCCAACACCTACGGCGCCGGCACGGGCGTCACCTACCACCCGGACTATCTGAAGGTCGTGTGGGAGAAGCTCGCCCGCGACGCCGGCGTCCGCGTCCTCCTCCACGCCTGGGTCCAGGACGTCGAGACCGAGGGCGACCGCGTGAGCGGCGTCATCGTCGCCACCAAGATCGGGCTGCGCCGCATCGCCGCGAAGATCATCGTCGACGCCTCCGGGGACGCCGACGTCTGCTATTATTCGGGCGTGCCTTTTGAGCTGGCCGGGGAACGGGAGCCCGCGCAGACGCTGACCACGACCTTCCGCATGGTCAACGTCGACGTCGCGAAGCGGAAGTCCGTCCCCAAGGCGCGCTTCCACGAGCTCATGGCGGCCGCCGCCGCGAGCGGCTCCTACGACCTCCCGCGCAAGGAAGGCAGCGACCACGCCATGCCGGTGCCGGGGATGACCTCGACCATCATGACCCGCCTCCAGTCCTTCGAGACGCGCGGCGGCCGCGTCGTGAACGCGACCGACCCTGAGCTCCTCTCGCGCGCCGAGATGGAAGGCCGCCGCCAGGCGCTCGAATACGCCCGCTTCCTCCGGGACCGCGTCCCGGGCTACGAGAACGCCGACTTCGCCGGCTTCGGCGTCCAGATCGGCATCCGCGAGACCCGCCGCGTCGAAGGCGAGTACCGCCTCACCCGCGAGGACGTCCTGGGGGCCCGGCGCTTCGACGACCAGATCGGCCTCTGCGGCGCCCCCATCGAGGACCATCACGGCGGCGCCGACACCAAGTGGCAGTATCTCCCGGACGGGCAATGCGTCGGCATCCCCTACCGGACCCTGCTGCCCCGCGGGAAGGCGAACCTCCTCGTCGCGGGCCGCTGCTTCTCCGCCACCCACGACGCGCACGCGAGCGTCCGCTCGATGGCGCAATGCATGGCGATGGGCCAGGCCGCCGGAAGCGCCGCCGCCATGGCCACCCAACAGTCCGTCTCTCCCAAGGACATCGACGTGGCGGCCCTCCGGGACAAGCTCCGAGCCGCCGGCGCTGCGGTGGAGTCGCCGTGAGTCCGAAGGACTCGGACATCCTCCTCGAGACGGCCCCGGACTACGTCCTGGGCTTCGACGTCGGCGGCACCCGCATCAAGGTCGGCGCCGTCGGCCCCAAGGGAAAGCTGCTGGAGGAACGCATCATCCCGACCGGCGCGGGCGCCGGACCCAAGCGCCTGCTCGAAACCCTCCTCTGGGTCGCCCGTGCGGTCGAGAAGACCGTCGGCGGACCGGCCCTCGCGGTGGGCCTCGGCCTGCCCGGCGCGATCCAGCCCGAGCTCGGCATCGTGCTGCTTCCGGGCCGCCTGCAGGGGCTCGAGAACTTCCCGATCGTCCCCCGCCTCAAGAAGGCCCTCGGCGTCCCCGTCATCGCCGACAACGACGCCCGCCTGGCCATGATCGCGGAGAAGGAGTTCGGACAGGCCCGCGGCAAGAAATGGGCCCTGACGGTCACGCTCGGCACGGGCGTCGGCTCCGGCGTCATGCTCGACGGCCGCATCCTGCGGGACAACCACCTGCAGTTCGGCACCCAGGCCTCCCACATGGTGATCCAGGCGGCCGGCGGCCGGCTCTGCCTGACCGGCGCGCGCGGCACCGCCGAGATGCTCTGCTCGGCCACCGCCCTCGCCCAGCAAGTCCGCGACGGCCTCTCCCGCGGCATCCCCTCGAGCCTTTCGAGCCTTTATGCGACCGATCCCGCCGCGGTCGACTTCGCCGCCGTCATCCAGGCCGCGGCCCGGAAGGATCGCCTCTGCCGCGACGAACTCGGGGTCTGGATCGGCAACCTGGGCTGGTTCCTCGTCTCCGCCGTCCACGCCTACGCGCCGGAGGTCGTCATCCTCTCGGGCGGCGCCACCCACGCGTGGAAGTACTTCCTCAAGCCGCTCCGCGCCCACGTCGACCGCTACGTCTACCGCTGGCCCGTCGGCGACAGCGTCCCGATCGTCATCTCGAAAATGAAAGACCACGCCGGCGTCCTGGGCGCCGCCGCCCAGGCCTGGCTCTTAGCCTGAGGAATAATGAGCTTCATCCGAACGGTGCTGGGCGACGTCGCCCCCGAGCAGCTGGGGCGCTGCTACGCCCACGAACACCTGATCATCGACCGGAGCTACACGACCCAGCTCTTCCCCGAGATCCACCTTCCCTCGGTCGACAACGCGGTCCGCGAGCTCACCGACTTCAAGACGGCCGGCGGCGGCGCGATGGTCGACTGCATGCCCTGCGACGCGGGGCGCAACGTGGAGAAGCTGGCCGAGATCTCGCGCCGCAGCGGCGTCCACCTGGTCGCGCCGACGGGGCTTCACCGCGTGAAGTTCTACCCGGAGGGCCACTGGCGCTTCACCCGCGGCGAAGAGCAGCTCGCCGACCTCTTCGTCGACGAGATCGAGCGCGGCATCGATGCGAACGACTGCGCCGGCCCCGACGTCCGCCGGACGCCGCATCGCGCCGGGATTCTCAAGATCGCCAGTGACGGCCACGACCTCGACGCGGCGGAACAGAGCGCCTTCGAGGCGGTCGCCTCCGCGCACCGCCGCACCGGCTGTCCCGTCATCACCCATTGCGAAGCGAGCCGCGGCGCCGAGCAGGTGGCCTTCCTGGCTTCCCGCGGAGTCGAGCCGCGCCACGTGGTCCTCTCGCACACGGATCGCCACCCCGACCCCGACTACCACCGCGCCCTCTTCCGGACGGGCGCCTACGTCGAGTACGACCGCGTGTTCCGGGCGAAGCTCGACGACGCGAACCCGACGCTCACGCTCTTCGTCGCGATGGTGAAGGAGTTCCCCGACCAGGTGATGTTGGGCACCGACGGCGCCCGGCCGTCGTACTGGCGCAGCTACGGTGGCGGCCCCGGCCTGGACTACCTGCTCCGCGAGTTCTCGGAGCGCGCGCGGAAGCAGGGCGTGACGGACGCGGAGCTCGAGAAGGTCTTCGTGAAGAATCCGGCCCGCGCCTACGCGTTCCGCCGCTGAGGCGGATCGAGCAGCTCGAACCAGGGGCCCAGCAGGTCGGACGCCGAGCGCGGCAGCGCCGGCCTCACGGTCCGCACCGCCTGCGCCATCAGCCCCCCCGCGCGCGTCCCCGGGATCTGCGCCCGCAGCTCCTTCGAGAAGGACAGCGCGCCGGCCGTGAGGAGCAGCGCGAGCGCGAAGCCCTTGAGGGCGCCGGTCGCGAAGCCGAGGTGGCGGTCCCAGCCGGACAATTGCGCGCGCTCCAGGCCGCGGCGCAGCGCGAGCGCGGCGAGGTAGATCAGCAGCGTGATCCCCATGTAGAGCAGCCCGAACGCGGCCCAGCGGTCCATCGGAGCGCGCATGCCGAGGTGAGGGGCGAGGCCCGCGGAGAGCGGCCAGCCGACGGCGAGGCCCGCGATCGGGGCCAGGGTCGCCCCGAGCTGCCAGGCGAAGCCCTTCCACGCGCCGATCCCGGCGGCGAGCGCCACGAACCCGACGACCAGCGCGTCGAACAGCATCCGAAATTCAGTATACGGGATCGGCCGGGCTCAGGCCGCTTTTTCCTGGAGCGAGCGCAAGGAGGTCAGGCACTCGAAAGTCCGGCGCAGCAGGTCCTGCGCGTCGTCCGGACGTTCCCGCATCGCGCCCTCGAGCTCGGCGGCGCGCTCGTCGTCCACGGCGAAGAGGGACACCAGCGCGTCGGTGTCCGACACCGGCGTCTCGCTCGCGCGGGAGGCCTGGAAGAACTTCCGGCAGGCGTCCTGGACCAGCGTCAGGCGCGGCCCCAGGTCCGCCCCGTCTTCGCGGATGAGGCGCTCCAGCGTCTCCTGGGCCTTGCGGTATCCGTCCCCGCCCCGGCGGCGGATGCCCTGCGACACCAGCTCCTCGAAGCGCGACTGATTCCGCCGCAGCGTCCGGGCGAGCTGCCACGGCGCATAGCCCACGCGGAGCCCGGGAAAGACCCGGAACGCCAGGTCGGAGAGGCGCAGCGCGTCCAGGGAGGACCCGACCGCATCGTAGAGCCCGTCCTCGTCGGGGTTGAGGATCACGACGGCGGTATTCGCCTCCAGGGCCTCGAGGAGGTCGTGGCGCTTCTTCGCCATCGCCTCGAGCCCGCCCTCGATCAGCAGCGCCTGGCTGTCGGAGAGGAACTCGCGCGGCTCCGGATTGACGCACATCATGATGCGGACCGTGGACTGGATGAGGCGGTCGCGCTGGGACGGCATCTCGAGGATCTGGGCGACCGCGTCCATCGCCTCGTCGATCGTGCGGAGATAGTCTTCGCTCATGTCAGCACCCATATAGCCCGATCCACCCTTGGACACGACGGCATCCCGGCGGCGGGACTGGAAAGGTAGATGCGCGGCGGGCGGGCGCGTTATGGGCGCCGAGAATTGACCGCGGAGACGGCGCCGGCCGACCTTCAGGCTTTCGCGATGTTCACCCACGTATGGACGTGGGGGGAGCCGCGGAAGTACCACGACATCGTGGGGCCTTCGAGCTTCCAGCGGTCCCAGACGCGGTCGTTGCCGAGGTCGCCGTCCTGGTAGAAGGCGAGGTGCACCTTGTCGAGGCCGCCGCCTTCCTTGATGAAGACCAGCGCCTCCTCGACGTCGGACGCCCGGTACGGCGCCAGGAGGTCCTTCATGGTCTCCTCGACCAGGCCCTTCTGGTCCTTCGACAGCTCCCCGATGCAGAGGCCGGCCCAGCCGTCCTTCTTGATCTTGATGGACTTTTCCTCGTCGGCGGGGGATTTCGCGAGGAGCGCCTTCTCCTGCTGCTTGCCGTCGAGCGCGCTGAACACCTTGTTGGCCAGCAGCGCCTGTTTCCAGAACACGTTGCCCGGGTGGTCGGGCTTCTCGTTGAAGCCCTCGGCGGCGTGGCCGTAGAAGATCGGGCCCCCGAAGGCCACGTTCTCCTGCGTGTTCCCGTCGCAGCGGATCGTGACGTGGCGGCCCGTCAGGACCCACTCCCACTGGCTCGTGCCCGGATCGCCGAACATCGCGACGTGATAGCTCTCGAAGCCGCCGTAGTCGTCCTTCATGGACTTGGCGAAGCGGGCGGCGCCGTCCTCGCTGACCAGGCCCCGGAAGATGTCCTTCAGGATCTGCTGCTGGTCCCCCGTGTAGAACTTGCCGACCTGCTGCGGGACGATCTCCCAGTTGTTCGAGACCTTCTGCCGCCGCGGATCGTCCCAGCCGAAGCAGATCTTCTCCCGCTGCTCGGGCTTGAGGCTCTCATGGAACTTCTTCACGAGCGTCTCGGGCTTCTCCTCGCGCCAGGTGGAGGCCCAGACCGGCGCCTTCACCACGGCCGCCGCGGCCGCGGCCGCCGCCGTCTTCACGAAGCTCCGGCGCGAAACGCCGTCCCCGCAGTCCGGACAGATCTTCTCGTGGCTCATCCGTCTCCTCCTGGGAACCGGGTACCGTGTCCTGGGTACTGGCTCAGGCTTTGGCGATATTCACCCACGTATGCACGTGAGGCGAGCCGCGGAAGTACCACGACATCGTCGGGCCTTCGAGCTTCCAGCGGTCCCAGACCTTGTCGCCGCCCAGATCCCCGTCCTGGTAGAAGGCGATGTGGATCTTGTCGAGACCGCCGCCCTCCTTGATGAGCGCCATGGCGGACGCGACGTCGGACTCGCGATACGGCGCGAGGAGGTCCTTCATGGTCTCCTCGACCAGGCCCTTCTGATCCTTCGACAGATCGCCGACGCAGAGGCCGACCCAGCCGTCCTTCTTGATCTTGATGGTCTTGGGATCGTCCGCGGGCGACTTCTCGAGCAGCGCCTTTTCCTGCTGCTTGCCGTCGAGGGCCGCGAAGACCTTGTTGGCCAGCTGCGCCTGCTTCCAGAACACGTTCCCGGGGTGGTCGGGCTTCTCGGTGTCCGTGACGGCGTGCCCGTAGAAGATCGGCGCGCCCCAGGTGCTGCCCTCGTGGGCGCTGGCGTCGCAGCGCAGGGTCAGGTGGCGGCCCGCCAGGACCCACTCGAACTTGTCGGTGGCGGGGTCTCCGAAGAGCGCGACCGTGTACTTCTCGAAGCCGCCGTAATCGTCCTGCATCTGCTTCTGGAAGCGGCCCCAGCCGTCCTCGCTGGTGATGCCCTTGAAGATGTCCTTCAGCATCTGCTGCTGGTCGCCGGTGTAGAAGAGCCCGATCTTCTGCTCGACGATGTCCCAGTTGTTGGAGACCTTCGTGCGCTTCTCGTCGTCCCAGCCGAAGCAGACCTTCTGCTTCTGCTCGGGCTTGAGGCTTTCGTGGAAGCGCTTGATCAGCGCCTCGGGCTTCTCGACCCGCCAGGTGGAGGCCCACACGGGCGCCTTCGCGGCCACGGCCGCGGCCGCCGCGACGCCCGCGGTCTTCATGAAGTTCCGGCGCGACACTCCTTCGCCGCAGTCCGGGCAGGTCTTCTTCTGGTCCATAAGGCTGTCTCCTCTTTCTTTCCTTATGTATTGTAATACGCTTGCCGCCCGTGGGAACGTATCAGGAATGATGACGACGCTTTTTGCTGCGCTTCTGCTGTCCCTTCAAGACCCCCAGGTCCCCGACGGCTTCACGATCAGCAAAGCGGCCGACTCCACCTTTCCCATGTTCGCGACCTTCGACGACCGCGGAAGGCTCTACGTCACCGAGTCGTCGGGCGGGGACCTCTACCTCGAGCTCCAGAAATCCGTGCGCGGCTGCAAGGTCCGCCGCTTCGAGGACAAGGACGGCGACGGCGTGTTCGAGACCTCGACCGTCTTCGCCGAAGGCCTCACCCCCTCGATGGGCATCGTCTGGCACGCGGGCAAGATTTACGTCGCCGATCCGCCCGATGTCGTGGTCCTGGAGGACCTGGACGACGACGGCAAGGCCGACCGCCGGCGCGTGCTCCTCACGGGCTTCGGCCACTCGGACAACGGCAGCCTTCACGGCCTCGTCTTCGGCCCCGACGGGCTGCTCTACATGACCACGGGCGAGCCGGACGGCTACGTCCTCAAGGGCCGCGATGGGAAAACCCTCACGGGGACGAGCGGCGCGCTGATCCGCTGCAGGCCCGACGGCAGCGAGCTCGAAGTCGTCGCGCGCGGCTTCGAGAACCTGATCGAGATCGCCTTCCTGCCCGGCGGAGACATCGTCGGGACCTGCAACTGGTACACGAAGCCCGAGAGCGGCGTCCGCGACGCGCTCGTCCACCTGGTCGAGGGCGGGCTCTACCCCTACTGCCCCGAGAAGGGCACGCCGTTCCTGCGGACGGGCAACGTCCTCCCGCCGCTGGCGCTCTTCCCCGCGGTCGCGCTGAGCGGGCTGGCGCGCTGCGAGTCCGCCGCGTTCCCCGAGTCGATGCGGGGAAACCTGTTCAGCGCGCAGCACAACACCCGCAAGGTGATGCGCCACGCCCTCACGCGCACGGGGTCGAGCTACGCCGCCGAGAACGCCGACTTCGTCACCTGCGAGAGTCCCGACTTCCACCCGTCGGACGTGCTGGAGGCGCCGGACGGAAGCCTGATCGTTATCGACACCGGCGCGTGGTACGTCCAGCACTGCCCCACCGGGAAGATCCGCAAGTCGAGCGCCCCCGGCGGGATCTACCGGGTGCGGGCCGCCGGCGCGACGTCCGGCAGCAAGCGGGCGGAGCCCGCCCGGATCCCGGTCGGGCTCTCGTCCGAACTGCTCCAGAAGTGGCTGCCCGATCCTGCGGCGTCGCGCGCCCTCGCGCGACTGCGCCGGCCCGACGCGGCGCCGGCGCTCGTCGACGTGCTCCGGACGGGCGACGCGGCCCAGCGCTTCGCGGCCGCCGAGGCGCTGGCGAGCTGCGGCACGGCGGACTCGCTTCCGGCCCTCTGGGAGGCCCTCGCGGGCGAGCCCGACCGCTTCCTGGAGCACGCCCTTATCCGCGCGGCCGGGGCCGTCGCGGAGCCGAAGGCGCTCGAGGACGCGCTCCGGCACCCGCAGCCCCGCGTCCGGAAGGCGGCGCTGATCCTGCACGACCAGAAGACGGCGATCGCGGCGGACGTCGTCATGGTCCACGCGGGCGACGCGGACGCCGGCCTGCGGCAGGCGGCGCTGCGGATCGTCCAGGCGCACCCCGAATGGGCGGCGCCGGCGTCGGCGCTGGTCCAGCAGGGCCTCTCGCGGGAGACGCTCGGCGCGGAGGATCGGGCGACGCTGCGCGGGCTGCTGCTCGCGTTCCAGGCGGACCCCGGCGTGCAGGGCAAGGTCGGCAGCGGCCTCGCGTCGGCGCCGGCGGGCCACCGCCTCTTTCTGCTCGAAACGCTGGCCGAAACCACGCTCCCGCAGGTCCCCGCGTCCTGGAGAAGCGGCATCGGCGCGGCGCTCGCCCACGAGGACGGCGCGCTGCGGCTCCAGGCGGTCCGCACGGCCGCGACGCTGCGGATCGCGGACTACGACGACCGCCTGGCCGAGCTGGCCGCTCGGGACGGCGAGGCGATCGCGCTCCGGCTCGAGGCCTTGAGGGCGCTGGTCGGCCGCCGGCCCGCGCTCGCGGCGACCGCGATCGAGTTCCTCCTGGCGCAGGTGGCGGCGGGCGGCGAAGCCGTGACCCGGCTCGCCGCCGCGGAAGTCCTGCGCCGCGCGTCGCTGGGCGACGCCGAGCTCCCGCGGGTCCTGAAGGCGATCCGCGGAGACGGGCTCGTCTCTCCCTCGCTCTTCCTCGTCCCGCTCTCGAAGGCCGGCGACGCGGCAGTGGAGGAGGCAGCCGCGTCCATCCGGAGCGGGTGGCGGCCCTCGGCGGCGGAGCTGGGCGGGCTCCTCGCGCGACTTCCCGCGGACGCCCGCGAGCTCGTCGAGAAGGCCGCGGAGGAGCAGCGCGCGCGGCTCGCGCAGTTCGAGCCGCTGCTGAAAGGGGGCGACCCCGCCCGCGGCCGCGACGTCTTCACCGGCAAGAACGTTGCCTGCGGCGCCTGCCACAGCGTCGGCCCGCAGGGCGGCAAGGTCGGGCCCGACCTCACCAAGATCGGCGCCATCCGCGCGGGTCGCGACTTGCTCGAGTCGATCCTGCTCCCCAGCTCGACCTTCGCGCAGGGCTACGAGCCCTACCTGGTGCTCACGCAGGACGGCAATGTGCTCACGGGCCTGATCGCCCGGCAGTCGGCGGAGGCCGTGGTGCTGCGCGACGCCGGCGGCGCCGAGGTCCAGCTGCGCCGCGACCGGATCCGGCAGATGAAGCGAGCCGAGAAGTCCGTCATGCCTGAAGGACTTGAACGAGCCATGACCGAACAGGAATTCCGGGACCTCTTGGCCTTCCTGCAATCCCTGAAGTAGACGGGAAGAAGGAAACAGGAAACGGGAAGCAGGAAGCAGAAGAAGGGATCCCCCCTTCCCCCGGGGGGAGAAGACAGGCTTATCCGAACGAGATGGCTTCGAGGTGGTATTCGGCTTTGTAGACTTGCTTCCATTCGATGGCGTCGGTGGAGGTCAGGATGCGACCCTTCCAATTGATGCCGACGAAGACGCCGGCCCCGAAGGTCGCCACCAGCGGCGCGTCCTTGTTGTCCTTCCGCGTCCACTCGAGGCCGTCGGGCGAGAAGTAGGTCCCGCCCTGCCCCACCGCGACGAAGCGCTCGCCCGTCCAGACGACGGAATTGATGTGCTCGCCCTCCTCGCCCGAGAAGCGGTGGGGCCACTGGAGGCCGTCCTCGGTGACCGAGCGCAGGCCGTGCAGGCCCACGCCCACGAACTTGCCGGCGCCGAAGGCCACGTCGACGAGCGTGTCGACGGCCTTGGTGGCGGTCGCGTCGGTCCAGTCCTTCCCGTCCTTCGACGCCGCGCGGCGGCCGCGGTCGCCCACGCCGACGAAGCGGCCGTTGCCCCAGGCGGCGCGGCGAAGGATGTGCTTGCCGGGGATCGGCAGGTAGTCGGTCCACTTCACGCCGTCCTCGGAGAACGCCACGAAGGGCGCGGAGCTCCCCACGGCGCCCGGATCGCCGCCGATGCCCAGGAAGGTCCCGTTGCCGAAGGCGAGGCCGCGGAGGAAGTTCTTGTACTGGCCGTCCCGGCCCGAGACCTGCCACGCGGCGCCATCGCGGGTCGAGGCGAAGAGATTGCTGCCGCCGAAGTTTCCGACCGCGACGTGGGCGCCGTTGCCGAACGCGACCGCGCGGTAGACCTCGCCCTCCTTGCCGACCTGGAGGTTCTTCCACGCGAGGCCGTCCGCGGACGTCACGCGCTGCCCCTGGTGGCCGACGGCGACGAAGACGCTCACGCGAGCCCCGGCAGGCGGCCGTCGTACGCCGCGTGCTTCGACGTCCGGCTCTCGCCGAACGCCTCGACCTTCACGCCCATCCGGTCGAGCATCTCGACGTAGAGGTTCGACATCGGCGTGCGCTTCGGGAACGCGAGGTGCCGGCCCGGCGCGAGGGTCCCCTGCGCGCGGCCGGCGAGCAGCACCGGATAGTCGTCCCGGCCGTGTCCGCCGTCGGCCATGTAGGACGTGTAGAGGATCATGCTGTTGTCCAGCAGCGACGAGCCGCCTTCGTCGATGGCCTTCATCTTCCGCAGCAGCTCCGCGAAGAGCCCCGTGTACCAGGCGTGGATCTGGCGGCAGGCCTCGCGGGCGATCGGGTCGGCGTTCTCGACCTTGTCGGCGTTGCCCTGGTGCTCCAGCGTGTGGCAGTGGCGCTCGTAGCCGACCGTCACCACGCCGGGGAAGAGCGCCTCGTCGCTGCCGACCGCGAAGGTGACGACGCGCGTCGTGTCCGTCTGGAACGCCAGGATCATGAGGTCCGCCATCAGCCGCGTGTACTCGGCGTGGATCTCGGGATCGCGCCCGACGGCGTGATGCATCTTGCCGAACGCCGGGCCTTCCGGGAGCGCCCCGGGCAGGTTGGGCTTCGAAGGGCCGGGATGCTCGGCGTCGCGCACGGCCTGCTGCTGAAGGTCCTCGATCAGCTGGACGCGACGCTCGACCGTGCGGACCGCGTGGAGGTACTCCTCGAGGCGGTGCTTGTCGGCGCTCCCCAGGTCCTTCTTGAGGCGCGCGGCCTCATCGAGCACGAGATCGATGACGCTCTGGTCGTCCGACTCGCGTTTGACCGCGCCCTCCTTCGCGGGCGCGTCGCTGCGGCGGCTCCAGTCCGGCACCGCGACTTTCCTGCCGCGGAACATGCGGTCGAAGACGAGACGGGGATTGACCTCGAACGGCACGGGCTGGTCGGCCGCGCGCCACGAGTAGCGGGTCTCCTGGTTGCTGAGCCCGATCTCGAGCGAGGGGAGGTAGCTCCGCCCTCCGACTGCCTGGGCGGCCGCCTGGTCGACGGAGATCCCGGCGCCCACCTTGCCGTTCACCTTGCGGGCCTCGGGGGCGCCGGTCAGGTGCAGGAAGCCGGCGTGCTCGTGTCCGTTCAGGCCCTCCGCCCGGCCCCCGTGCGAGAGGCCGGAGACGAGGAGCAGGTCGTCCTTCAGGGGCTCGAGGGCGCGCAGGATGGACGGCAGCTTGCCGAGCGGCCCCGCCTCCTTGGGCTTCCACGACTCGAGGACCGTGCCGCCGGTGGTCGTGACGATGCCCATGCGGAGCGGCGGCTTCGCCGGGGCCGCGAAGGAGAGCGTCTCGAGGAACGGCAGCGCCACCATCGCCCCGGCGCCGCGCAGGACGTCCCGCCTCGATAGCGTCATGTCAGTCCTTCCTCTCGCTGTTCTGACGATACTGCATGGGAACGCTGCGCACGACGCCCAGCACGAGGGCCGAGAAGCGGTGCCCGTCCTTCTCGAGGGCGGCCTTGATCTCCCGGATCGCGCACTCGTCGCCGTCCTGCACGTCGCGCCCCAGCGCGTAGGCCAGCATCTGCTCGATCATGTTCCGCTCGAAGGCGTCGCGGCTGCGGAGCAGGACCTGCTTGAGCCCCGCGATCCCCTCGAAGCGCTCGCCGGAGGGCAGGACGCCGGCGGCGTCGACCGGCTTGCCGCCTTGCTGCTCGCGCCAGGCGCCGACCGCGTCGTAGTTCTCGAGCGCAAAGCCCAGCGGGTCGATGCGCTTGTGGCAGGACGCGCAGCTGGGCTGTACCGCGTGCTGCGCCATCAGTTCGCGGAAGGTCTTCGGCTCGGCGCCCTTCTTCTGCTCCTTCAGGGTCCCGGCGTCCGGCGGCGGCGGCGGGGGCGGCGTGCCGAAGATCGACTCGAGGATCCACTTGCCCCGCAGGGTCGGGCTGGTCCGCGACGTGTGCGACGTCAGCGCCAGGATCGCGCCCATGCCGAGCAGGCCGCCGCGGTGGTCCTCCGGCCGGAGCGCGACGCGGCGGAACTCCTTCCCCTCCACCCCCGCGATGGCGTAGTGCTTCGCCAGGTCGCCGTTGAGCCAGGCATAGTCGCAGTCGAGGAGCTCCAGCACGCTGCGGTCCTCCTCGCGGAGCTTGTCCAGGAACGTCGTCGCTTCGTCCCGCATGGCCTGCTTGAGCTTGTTGTTGAAGGTCGGGAAGAACTCCGTGCTGGGGCGCGCGTAGTCGAGCTTCCGGAGCTGCAGCCACTGGGCGGCGAAGTTCTGGGTCAGGGACCGCGCCTTCGGATGGAGCAGCATGCGACGCACCTGGGCCTCGAGGACCGTGGGGTCGGAGAGCTTCCCCTTCTCGGCGTCGGCCGCGAGGGCCTCGTCGGGCATCGTCGACCAGAGGAAGTACGAGAGCCGGACGGCGAGCTCCGAGTCGGAGACCCGGTAGGGTTTCGTCCCGGGCTGCTCCCGCTCGATGCGGAACAGGAAATGGGGCGAGAGCAGGATCGCCTTGAGGGGAAGCCGCAGCGCGGCCGCGGGCGCGTCGCCCCGCTTGATCCCGCGCTCGTGCAGCGCCATCAGGCGGTCGATCTCCTCGTCGGTCGTCGGGCGCCGGTAGGCCCGGCGCGCGAAGGCCGCCACGATCGCCCGCGGAGACTCCCCCTTGAGCGGCTTCATCCGGTCGAGGACGAGTTCCGCCGCGGCGAAATGTTTCTCGAGCAGGGCCGGCGGGAGAATGAGCGCATTGGCGGACGTGTCGAACGTCGTGCCGGTCGCCTCCTCGGGCATGCCCACCTCGGCGGCGACGTCGTTGCTCACGCCGCTCAGGTCGCGGACCGTGGCGACGTACTCGCTGCGGTTGAGGCGCCGGAGCAGCGGCGGGCCGGGGTTCTTCTCCGCGGGATTCGCGCAGTCGACGAACGCGGCGGCCGAGCGGACCCAGGCCAGCAGGGCCTCGCGCTGTTCGGACGAGAGCGGCTTCTCGCCTTCGGGGGGCATCTCCCGC
>Ga0310813_10001324_pt1 | contig 15016 bp, 6 predicted proteins | sample YN3metagenome_FD_203086 | JGI IMG/M metagenome (GOLD analysis project Ga0310813, IMG submission 203086) | Soil microbial communities from experimental microcosm in Duke University, North Carolina, United States - YN3 | ecosystem: Engineered > Artificial ecosystem > Soil microcosm > Unclassified ...
GCCCCCGTCACCGCCGTTGTCGGCGAAAATCCGGTCGGAATGCGCCGCCCAGACCAAGAGCGCCAGAATCGCCACCGAGAGAGTTTGGGAGCACAGGGTTTTTCGGAGCATGGTTCCCTCCTTCCAATCGCCTACAGGATACCCCATCAAATATGGTTAGTTCAAAAAAAAGCTAATCGCGGCATGCGGACCAAATCGGCCGAATGACACATCCCACCCCGCTTTCCGTGTCGAAGCCGGGCTCTCAGGGAGAGCACTCGTTTATAGGATGTCTCAGAGAGGTGAGGGTTTGCCGCCGGGAACTAAGCACGTCGGAGATGAAAGCGCTTCAACGCTTCTAGGGGCAGGTGAGAGGGGCTGGATTCGAAATCGGGCGCCGAAGCGGTGGACCCGACAAATTGGTTTCGAGAAAGTAGAATAGTAACTGTGAACGAGGAGACGACGGTCGGTGGGGACAGGAGTACGTTCGAGACCACTCTTTGGACCGTGGTCCTCAAGGCCAAGGACGCCGATTCCCCAGACCGTCGGGATGCCCTGGGTCGGCTGATCGATACTTATTGGAAGCCGGCTTACTTCTTTGTCCGCCGACGCGGTCATGACGTCGAGAGCGCCAAGGATCTCACCCAATCCTTTTTCACGGCGCTCCTGGACAAGGACTTCCTGAAGAGCGTCGTCCCGGAACGGGGACGGTTCCGATCCTTTCTCATGGCCTCTCTCACCCATTTCCTCTCCGATCAGTACGACAGGGCCAATGCCAGGAAGCGGGGCGGCGGCTACGCGTTCGTTGAGGCCGAGGATGAGCTGGCGGCGCTGGGAGCCGGTCCAGAGGAGGTGTTCTTCAGGCAGTGGGCGCTGGAGACCATGTCGCGGGCGATCGGCCGGCTCCGGCAGGAGTGTGCGCCCGAGGACTTCGCGCTCCTCATGGGCCAACGTTCGGGGGAGCCCCTTTCGTCCGACGCTAAGAATCGACTCCGACGGCTTCGGCAGCGACTCAACGAGTTATTGCGCGAGACCATCCGGCCCTCGGTCGAGCTGGAATCCGACGTCGAGGCAGAACTTGAAGCCCTTTTCTCGAGACCCCTATAGCAGCCGATCGTTCTCGGAGCACCATGGACCTGCTTGAGTGCTCGAAGTGCCGGAACCCCATCACGTCCGGGATCGCCGACCGGCTTGGAGGCGTGTGTCTCGAGTGCCTCCGCCGTTTTGCCATGACCCCCGAGGGCGAACCGGCAGCGGAGGATCTTCCGCTCAAGGTGGGCTCAACCTTCCGCGGCTACCAGATTCTCCAACTGATCGCGCGGGGCGGGATGGGCGTCGTCTACAAGGCGCGGCAGCTCGACCTCGACCGCGTCGTCGCCCTGAAGGTGCTCTCCCCAGACTTGGCCCGCGAACCGGGCTTCGCCCGGCGCTTCAACGAGGAGGCCAAAGCGCTCGCCCTCCTGAGTCATCCCAACATCGTCCAGGTCTTTGATTTCGCGAGGACCCCGGAACTCTACTACTTGGTCTTGGAGTTCGTCCACGGCCGCTCATTGCGCCAGCTCCTGAACGAAACGCGGCCGGGCGTCCGGGAGTCGCGACAGATCCTTTCGCAGGTGTGCGCGGCGCTGGCTCATGCTCACGACCAGGGGATCATCCATCGGGACATCAAGCCTGAGAATGTCCTAGTGGCTCTCGATGGCCGGGTGAAGGTCGCCGACTTCGGCCTGGCGAAGATCTTGCGACACGACGATCTCGGAAACGGCTCCACTCGAACGGGACTGGTGATGGGAACCCCTCGGTACATGGCCCCCGAGCGCTTCGACAGACCAGATTCCGTGGATCATCGCTGCGACATCTACGCCCTTGGGGTTGTGCTCTACGAGCTCCTGACGGGCGCGGTCGCTGAAGGCCGTTTCGGCCCCCCTTCGGGCCATCCGGGAATCCCTCCGGAATTTGATCGGATCGTCTTCAAGGCTCTCGCCCAGGAGCCCGATCGCCGGTACCAGAACGTCTCCGAGCTCAGGGGAGACCTCGAAGCCGCACCCGCTTCTCCGCCGGCGGATTCCCGGCGTAGGGCATTGTCCTTCGGGGGAGTCCTCTTTCTGGGCCTCCTGGGAGCGGGCGTCGGCTGGAAGACCCTCGTCCCCGATCCCGCCTCGTCCAGAAGCGCGGTCCGGGTCTCGTCCTGGCAATGGCGCAACCGCATCTCGGGCAGCACCGTCCAGGGAGAGGAACTGGTCCTGAATCCGGGCGGCGAGAAGTTTGCGGAAGCCGTCCCGGTGGACGTTGTACTGGCGAAGCGGTTTCACCTGTTCTTTAGGTACCGCTATTTCCTCAATCCGGGAAACGAGCCCTGGTTCTTCCTCACCCTGCAGGCCGCTCCGGACTCCGGTCATGACCGGAACGTGATCGCCATCTTCCCCGAAGCCCAGCACACGATCCATTTCGGAAGCCGGATGCCGGGGAAGGACGACAGGCTGCGCGACTGGCAGACGCTTCCACCCGCCGCCCACGGCCCGGGTCGGTGGTACGACGTCGAGGTGGACTGGACGGATGCGACGAAGCATCTCTCCGTCCGGATCGGCGGCGCCGAAGTCTTCCACGCCCGGCTCGAATCAAAGGACGCCCTCGACGGAGCTTTCGGCTTCGCGCTTGGAGGGACAGTCAAGGATTGGCGGATCCGGGATGTGCGGGTCTTGAACGATCCCTGATCCGATTTTTTAAATCCGCCCGACTCGAAATCCTCTCTCCAGTGGAAGCCGTTTGACGAAAGTTCTTCCCTGATGAAGGAGGTGATTCATGAGTCGTGGTGCTTTTCGCGGCCTGCGGGTCTTCGCGGGGCTGGGCGTCGCCTTGGCGGCGGCCGGCTTCGCCGCCCTTCCGTCCATTTCGCTCTCGCCGACCAGCCTGTCCCTTACGGCCAAGACCGTCGGGGGCATGTCCACGGTCACGGCCCAGGTCCAACTGACCAATCCCGGGTCCCCGAGCACCCTGGAATGGACCACCGAGAGCACGAAACCCTGGCTCCGCGTCAGCCCAATCTACGGGACGACCCAGGGCGAGACGGACCTCCTCACCGTGACGGCGACCACGCGGCAGACGGAGGAGTGGACGACCGCGACCTCCCAGGCGAACGCCCCGCCGGGCCGGGAGAACTTCACCCTGGCGTGGACGGGTAAGGAGATGATCGTCTGGGGCGGCACGGTCGGATTCGACGGCGCCATCACGAACGACGGCGCCTGCTACGACCCCGTATCGAACACCTGGACCCGGACCACGTCGCAGGTCGGCGCCCCGTCGCCCCGGATCGCTCATTCGGCCGTCTGGACGGGCTCAAGAATGCTGGTATGGGGAGGCCGTGACAACAACTTCATCTACTTCAATGACGGCTACCTCTACGATCCCAGGACGGACACGTGGTCAGGTCCGATCTCATCCGCGGGCGCACCCTCCGCCCGAGTTCTTCACAGCGCCGTCTGGAGCGGCACGGAGATGATCGTCTGGGGCGGGTTTGACGGCGGCGGCACGGTCAACGACGGCGGCCGCTACAACCCCTCCACCGACACTTGGTCGCCGGTGGACATCTCCGGCGCGCCCTCGGCCCGGGATGACCATTTCGCCGTCTGGACCGGGACCGAGATGTTGATTTGGGGTGGGGAAGACAACAACGGCCGCCTCAACACCGGCCGGAGGTATCACCCCGGGCCGAACACCTGGGGCTCCGATCTGTCCACGGTCAACGCGCCGACGGGCCGGGCCGGAGGCGCTTCGGCGTGGACCGGGAGCGAGATGATTGTGTGGGGCGGTATCACGAATGAGGAGTTCATTTCGAACGCCGGCGGGCGATACGACCCGGTGACCGACACCTGGCAGGCGACGACGCTCGTCAACTCGCTGAGTAGCCGGAGGAGCGACGCGGCCATCTGGGCGGGCGGCGAATTGATCGTCTGGGGCGGCTACAGCGAGCCCGAAGGGTTCATGAATTCCGGCAAGAGGTACCATCCACCCATCGCGCTGGCCAAGGGAAACACATACTTTGGCAGCATCGTGGTGTCGGACCCGAGCGCCTCAAACTCTCCGCAGTCCGTGTCGGTGACCTTGAAGGTCAAGTAGGAGCCTATCCTGGTAAACGAGATGGAAGATGAAGGACAGGCGCCCGACGACTAGGTCGGGCGCCTGTCTTCTCATTCCCCGGATGGGGCAGGCTGCGTGATCCATGACTTAACTGGATCCTCTGCACTACACTGGTCATGATCTTTTCGGAACGACCGATGGCTCCCTCGACAACCAGGCCCGCTGCGCGGGCCGGGGAAGCACTACCCTGGGTGACGGGCCCGAAAATGTGGATACTCGAAGCGACCCTCCACTTACCGATAGGAGGGGCCTCGGCGGGAGCAACAAGGACGTGACTGGACTGCGCCTGATCCTCCAAGTCCGAAATGTGACCTTCCCTACCGAACGAGGAGCCCGGCCACCGGCGGCCGACTCACACCAAGCAGATACGGACTCCGCAGGCGAGGCCGGGCGCACTGCTCAAGTGATCCGGAATCCGCACTCGGAATTCTGTCGTTGCCCGCCGTTGGCCGCTCCACAATAGCCACAATGGCAGCAGGACGACAGCAGTGAGGCATGCCCCAAGCGGCATCCAAAAGGCTCCAGACGCGAAGTCTAGTTAACATCCGTCGGCTGGTGTGACTGCACGAGTAATTCTACCCCTTCGAGCCAAGGGGCCTTCCTCCAGGCCCCATGAGGAAAGGTCCGTCGCCTAAGGCGACAGGAATTCTGATAGGTACTTCCGTTAGATGCCATCCATGAGATAGGAAAACGGTCCAGAGGGTTCTGAGGATTTCGGCTGGGATTAAGGGACTTTGATGTCCCGGAGCACGAAGGGGATGTCGACCGCATGGAGACCGGTCATCCAACGGAAAACGATCCCCTTGGCGTCATCCGCCTTCACCGGGAACCAGATCCTGGGCTGGAAATGCTTCCCCTTCCCCTCCCGGCCCATCCGCAGGATGGTGCCAGCGTGGTGCTTCCCCAGGCCATCCACCAGCCATACCCCCCGAAACCGATCGTCCATCCCGCCGGCTTCGGTGATGTCGATGTCGAGCGTCACCGTCGTCTTACCATCATCCGATGTCGTCTCTGAAACCCGGAACGTGCCGTCGATCGTCTCCTGGAATTTTGGATCGCCCGTCAGGGCGAGGGCCACCTCGCGGGAATCCTGCGCGAAGTTCACGGTTGCCTTGCCGATGATCGACAGGGTCTGGGCGGTCGAATTGGCCACATAGACCTCCTCCAGAGCGAACGACCGCCGTCCCATCAGCGACGTCATCGCCCAGGTCGGCGACTCGATCCGGACGTCGGCGCCGTCCGGCCCGTGAATCGAGTCGATCGTGAAAACCTTTCGATACTTGCTCCCCGCGGGGGAAAGCTCCTTCTGATAGCGGACTTCGGGCACGAGGATCACGGCGCTCCCCTTCTCGCCCGCGGAGCGGTACTCGATCTTTTTAACTTCGACGACCGAGATCCGGAACTGCTCGTAATACTGCACCGGCATCGGAGGGACCTCGCCGGGCAGGAACACCACGCCGTCCTGACGGTAGGAGTAGTGCGTGTGGGTCACCTGGGCCAGTCGATCGAGCGCTTCCCACAGCGTCGCTTCGGAGAGCTCGACCGTGACCGGCTGGTCGAGGTCGATCCGGTCACCCCGGACGTTCTCGGCCAGGCCCTTGGTAATTTTCTCGAAGACCGCCCCCAGCCGCTCTCCCTTGGCGGACAGCGACATCCTCCGGGTCGGTCCGTAGACCTTGGCAAGCTGCGCGAGCTTGGGAATCCTCTCGATCAGGAGCTTCAGGCGAAGCTTGGTGTCGAGCTCGGTTTCCCGCTCGGCTTCCGCCTTCAGGCGCTCCAGCACGGGCATTCCGAGCCGTTCCAGAGAGCGCTGGGCCGCCTCCCGCTCGGCGAATTCATCGCTGCGAAGCTTCTCCAGCAACTGCGAGACGTCGTCCCGCGTCCCCAGCGCCAGGGCGAGCATGACGGCAACAACCTTCACGACAGATCCTTCTAGAAGCGAACGTTCTTGAATTCGAAGGGAACGTCGATGCGACGGTCCCCTTCCCGAGCCATCAGCCGGACCGACGCCGGCAACGCACTCGCGCCGCGGATCACGACCTCGAACGACCACCCGTCGCGTGGAAATGAGAGCGCGAACAGCCGGCCGTCAACGTCGGCTCCATCGCAACGGAACCGGTTCTCGAACGCCTGGCGCAATCCTTTCACTCCCTTGGCCGGCTTGAGCGTCAGAGACGCCCGCCAGGTGGTGAGCCGGGGGGTCTTCTCCGGCTCGCGCACCGCGTCCACCGTCAGCGTCCCGGCCGGGGTTTCGACCGTCTTTCCGGCGATTAGCGGGAGCGTCACCTCTTCGGTCCCGGAAACCGAGAGCCGGATGCCTCCCTTCAGAACCTGAAGACCGCGATCGACGTCGAAGGGCTTCAGTCGGAACGCCCTGGAGGCGACATTTCCGCGATGGTACTTGGGGGAATAGACCAGGTCGATGCACTGCGCCGGCTCCGGGTCGCCCACTGGCGGGCGGACGTCGCGGCCGTCGGCGTCGAGCGCCTCGTCGATCGTCCAGTACGACTTGATGGGACCGTCGTCCTGAACGCGCATCCAGGGAGGACCGCAGACGGTGACGAACACCCGGTTCCAGCGCGCGCTCCCGACGGAATTGGCTCCGGAAAATCCCGCCATTTCGGAAACGAAGACTTTGAAGTCCTGGACGTAGCAACTCGGGTATTCGAGCCAGTTGACGGGCCGGATATCGATCTGCCCCTCTTCGGGACCCCTCGGGGCGACTAGGTAGCTTGCCTTCCCGTGAGCGCGACAGATGGCGTCGAGCGCTTCAAAAAATCCAACCTTGGTCACGCGCGTGGTGAACGCCTTCGGGTCGACTCCCTCGAGCACTCGAATGGACGTGCCCGACGCGGCTGCAAGGTCCTGAGCCGCTTCCTCGATCGTTCCGGTGCGGTCGAGATTGATCCGCCCGTTGTCCTGGGGTGGACAGAGCAAGAGCAGCAGGAGCAGCGTTCTCATCTAATGGGATTATGATGCCCTCTTGAACGAATGGCAATCGGTCGAGACGAGATAAAGCACGGCTGGGCAGGAGGAGATTCTGCGGGGAATCCTATGCCTGACAGGCGAAATTGATGTCGGGCTACCAATCCAGGACTTGGGTAGCTACGTCCATTTTCGTCGCCTGCTTCCTCGTTCTACTGGCTGCGGCCCTTTTCCCATTAGTTGAATGTCCCTCATGTGAGGACTGGAGATCGGATTTTGTAGAGGCCGGGATCGACCCGACTTCCATCAAGACCCGCCTGTTCTGCGATCTGTGTGGAAAGCCGAGCGGCGAGAAGAATACGGTCTCCTGGCTTGACTCATGGAGATATCGGCGAAGTCATCGCATGGATCATTCAACATCCCCCAAAGCGGGTTCCCCTCGGCAAGGATATCGTTGATGTTCACATCCGCGACGTCTCCATCCCTCCCAAACGCCCAGCCAGGCCCCCGACGGGCGTCTGCGCGCGCAGAGGTCTCTATTGAAGCTGGGGTGCGACTGCTTCGAGCCTCCGCCTTAGGAATGCGATATAATCTCCGATAGCGTGAGTCCGATGCGCGTGGTAAAGATCGTCATTTCCTCGATCCTCCTGGCAGCCCTTGTGGGAGTGGGGCTGTTTGTGGGAATCGTCTTCTGGCAAAAGCAGCGGCAGTACTCCAATGAGCGGACAGCGGAGGACACGCTGCAGTTGTTGATTGACGCAGAAGAGGACTTTCGGGGGAACGATCGAGACGGAAATGGAATTGCCGACTTCTTGACCGGAGATATTGCGGGGCTCTACTCGTTCAGGGCTACGCGCGACGGCAAGGAGGCCCACCTCATCCCACGCGAAGTGGCCGAAGCGGATGCCGCCCCTCTCAAGCCCTTGGTCCCGATGCCCATTCCGTATCGCGGATATCTTTTCCGGGCTTTGGACACCGACCGGTCTTCTGACCCTCCGGATAACTACCGCCAGGCCACGGACAAGGAGGGCGGCAAGGTTCATCATCCCTCCAAGTTCGGCTTTGTCGCCTACCCCGTGCGTTTCGGGGAGACCGGAAGATTCTCCTTCATCGCCAATCAGGGAGGATTCACCCACCGCCTAAGGGCGGATGGCTCTTCCCTTAGGGATTGGCCGAAGGACCCCTCCGGCTTCAAGCTTACCTTCCAGAAGTCGCCGCCCACTCCGACGACGGTCATCAGGAACGTGGACGCCGAACTCCCCCGCACCACCGTCACCGCCAACCTGTCGGAGAAGCACGTCAGGGGCCGAAACCTCCTCTGGTGCGCTTCCTTCCAGCTGGCCTGGGACGATCTTGGCCGGACGCTGCGGTTGCCCCTGGACCTCGAGGGCCAACCCGAAATGGCGACGGCCCTCAATCGGCATCTCGTGGATGGGTCCATCGTGGATCCCGGGAAAGTCCTGGCGATCGGCGGACCGGCCGGCCCGGAAACCTTCGCTAGGATTCGTGAAGAAATGAGGCGAAAGTTCCCCGGCGTGGAAGCCCCGGATTTTCCCAGGGACGATCCTGATGGCAAAGCGCTCGCCTTTGCCTACCTCCAAGCTCATCTCCCATTTGCCCTCCCCCTGTTCCGACATGAGGGCATCTCCTTTCAAGGAAAGAAGGTCTCTGCCTTCGGACTGTGGGAGGGATTGTGGGAGCGATGGTCGGAGCGGGGCGGTCCGGAACCGGCGGCGGAGCTCCTAGAGAAGACCGTGAAGGTGTGTGCTTTCGGCGAAGATTTTTTCGTCGTCACGCTACAGCCGGCGGCGAAGGATGAGAAGATTATCATTGCGCGCGGCCAACCCGGGAATACCCTGTTCGACACGGTAACGGCGGCCATGCGGTTCACCCGTAACCCCCAATACCCCCCTGGAGGCATCAGAAAGCAAGACACGCTCATCGTGCCGTGCGTGAACTTCGATCTGAAGCACCGATTCCGGGAGGTCGAAGGGTCCCCACACCGATTCCTCCGCGGAGACGGGTGGATCAAGGAGGCATGGCAAACACTGAAGTTCCGGCTGGATGAGGAAGGGGCAAGTCTGGAAGCGCTGGCTCATGCCTCGGCTAGCATGGACGACAGTCCCGGGCGCAGGATGGTCTGCGAAGGCCCCTTTCTCATCCTCCTGGTCCACGGTTCTGCCGAGCTTCCCTACTTCGCCCTCTGGGTCGAGAACGACGAACTGCTGGTGCGGTGAGCGGATCTCCGCCGCCCGCAGTCCGGCACCTTCGGACGTTCCCACGCGGACGGGGCAGCCGCGCTATCCCTGGAGAGACCGGGATTTCAAGGGCCCCCGTTCTTTTCGCTTCGGCGAATGAGGGGAACTCCCTCCCGCCACCGAAGTGACGCTCCCGGAGTGGGGTTGCGACATCCGCCTCACTTGCGGATCAAGAATCAGCTCCAACGCCGTCGCTTACCGCTCTCCCCATTGTTGCAGCGTCCCCAGGGTAGTGGTGGTGGGCGCTGCGAAAAAGGTGACCTTTCCCGACGGCGCCACGCGGATTAGAAGCCCCGGGTCCGATGACCAACCCGTCCCGTCGACGGCGTTACCTTGGTCGGTGGCATACACGGTGCAATTACTGCTCTTCGCCAAGTCCTTCATGCTGTTTTGGCTCTTTCCGAAGTAGCAGCCATAAGCTCCAATGCTGCAGCTATCCTTGCAGGCGAATTGCTTGAGAATGCCTCCCAGGATATTCATCCCGGCAAAATTCCGTTGATTCAGGTTTGGACTATTATTCAACGTCGGGGTATCCGAGGACACGAACATGAAGGGATCAGTTGTATCCGACTTGAACATGATGTTGCCGTACGTCCCACCCCCTCGGTGGGCCACGATATTGAAGTCAGACACGCACAGATTGCCGACCGTGGTCTTGAACTCGCTCGCGGCGCGCTTGTGTGCCCACGTAAGTCTGTCCTTTACATCGGAGGACCAGGTGATGTCATCTCCTTTCAACGGGACTCTCAGCATGCCCCAACCGATGGGCAGATTCTGGGTAGCCGGGCTTCGTTGTTCCATCATCTTCATGGCGAAAGCCTTCAGATTTCCACCCGCGGCTTGGCTGTTGTCGTAAATCCAGGCCATCGTTTCGATCATCGTCGTGCCCGCACCGCCGCCGGCCCCCGGGCCCCCTTGCTGCCCGCCGAGGAATGCGAGAGCTAGACCGAGCCCCCCGCCGCCGCGATTGCCGCCACCGCCACCGCCGCCGCCGACGAAGGTCGTACGCCCCTTCTTCTTCTTCTTGCACTGCTGGTTCTGGTTGAGCTGCTGCTTCCCCGACGGGTCCGTCTTCAAGTAGGGATCACTGCCGACGTACTCATAAAGATTCGTCCCGTCGTGGTAGCCGAGGGGGTCGCGCTGGAGGAACCTTCCCAGCGTCGGATGGTAGGTTCTGGCCCGGACGTGGTAAAGCTGCGTCTCCGCGTCCTGCCGGTATCCTGCGAACAGGATCTCGTTGTTGTTCACCGTCGCCGCCTGCGACACCCAGCTCGCGTTGAAGATCGAGACCTGCCCGTAAGGGGTGTAGGCGTACCGCTCGGCGACGGCCCCGGCCGTTGTAACGAGCGCCGTCGTGTTGAAGTTCGCGTCCTGCGTATAGTAGAGCCGGACGTCCGTCCCGTCGATGCAGTCGCCATCCCCGTCCTTGTTCTCGTCCCGGAGGACCGGCGCGTCCGCATACCGGACGTCCCACACCCACTGGTACTTGGGCACCGACGCCGCCGTGACTTTGTCCGCCAGCGCCGTCGCGCTGCGCTCCTCGACCACCTGGTCGGCACCGCTGTAGAAGTAGTCCACCCGGTCCCAGTTCACGCCGTTGGGCTTGAGCTTGACGACCCTCCGGTGGGTGCCGTCGAACTGGTACTCCGCGATGGTCGTGCCCGGGGACCCGCCGCTGTCGGCCTGGACCTTGACCAGGCGGTTCCAGGCGTCGTAGGTGTAATGCTGCCGCGACGCGGCCGTGGTCTCGTCGCCGGGCTTGGGGCCGTTCTTCAGGTTGCCGCTCTTGTCGTACTGCGGGTCGACCCAGTTCATGCTGGTGCCGGTGCCCGCCGTCTGGGTGATGGAGGCGCCGGCGGCGTTGGCGTCGTTGTTGTCGACGTCGATCTCGTTGGCCGAGTTGTGGGAGCGGCCCTGGGTCACGTAGGTCGGGTTGGCCTTCCCGCCCGGGGACGTGCGCCAGCTGCGCCAGTTCCCCTGCGCGTCGAGCGCGGGCCAGTCGTGGATGAGGGTGGAGTTGTTGTTCGAGATCGTGCCGCCAGAAAGAGTGCCGCGCTTCATGTTGATCAGGCGGTGGAGGTTGTCGTAGGTGTACTGCTCGTCGCGGTTCGTGGGGGCGCCCGTGTAGGTCCGGTCGCTCGTCAGCCTCTCGCTCATGTTGTCGTAGCTATGCTGGAGGCGGTCGAACTTGTTCGAGTCGGCGTCGCTCCCCCACTTGTGGTCGATGATGCGGCCGAACCGGTCCCAGCCGGCCGGCGAGCCCGTGGCCGTGCCGTAGTCGAAGTTGAGGCCGCCGGATACCTCGGGATGGGCGATCTTGACGATGGTGCCCGTTCCCAGGTAGGTGTAGTCCGCGAAGATCGGGCTTCCGGTCGAATGACTCAGCCGGCCCGGTCGAGAGAGCTTGTCGTCGATCGCGCCGGGATAGTCGACGTTCAGAACGCGGCCGTTGGGGTAGGTGAAAGAGCTCGGCCGGGCGAACTTGGCCTCGCCCGAGACGGCGCCGTCGGCGTAGGTGACGGTGAAGAAGGCACTGGCGGCCGTGGCGGAGTGGCGTTCTTCCAACGTGGTGCCGTTCCCCCAGCCGTCGTACTGGATGCCGCGGAGGTTGACGAGGTTGAGAAGGCCACTGTCGGCGTAGGAACTGACGGCCTGGACGCGCGAGAGGTCGTCGTAGCTGGTGGTAATCATCTGCACCGAGCCGTCGGTGCCCGAGGCCAGGACCGTGATCAAGTCCTTGAAGAGCTGGCCGGCGCCGGATCCGGGTCCGTTGTAGTACACGTACTGGTGGACGTTCCCGCGCTGATCCTTCGACGTCGCCTTGCGTCCGGCGTAGTCGTAGGTGTACTCCACGCGGTCGTAGGTGGCGTCGGCGCCGTTACCGAGCCGGCTTCCGGCGGGGTTGCCGGGGGTGTAGGTGTCGTCGCTGTCAGGGTAGATGATGGCCGCGAGCATGTCGTTGCGATAGATCGAGGGCGCGCCCTCGTTGGCGGTCGTCCCGTAGACGTACTGGGTGGTTTGGGACTGCACGCCCAGGCCGCTGCCCTTGGGGTTGTAGGCGATCTGCTGCGACATCCTCCCCACGGAATCGTAGACGGTGTCGGTAATCTTGTCGGTGTCGAGCTCGGTCTCGGCGGCCACGCCGTTGACGAAATCCTGGACTACCTGCGTGACCCGGGCGAGCCCGTCGAAGGTGCGCTGGGTGATCTTTCCCAGATTGTTGGTCGTCTTGTGCTGCCGCCCGCCGGCGTCATACTCCAGCTTGGTGACCAGAATGTTGGGCGAGCCGTTGGGGGCGGGTGCCGTGGCGGGTCTGCTGAAGGCCAAGTCGCCGTTGTTGCCGTAGTCGGCCGTCGCCGTCACCCGGTTGCCGAGGTCGTACCAGATGGCAGCAAAGGTCCGGCGGGAATTTCCAACGGCCCAGCCGCTCGCCAGGTCCCCCGAGGGCACCGAGCCGCTCGAGGTGCGCTGGTAGCGGGTCGTAAAAAGAACATTGCCGTCGGCATCGTACGTCGGGACGCTCTCCTCGATCACCGCGTCGCCCGTGACGTCGAAGGCTTGGGCATAGGTGGTTTCCGAAGAATCATAGGACGTGAACGTGGCCGTCGTCCGGCCCGCCCCGTCATATTGGGTCTTATTGAAAAGCCCGTTGGGATCCTGGGTCTTGACGGGCATCCGGCGGGCGTTGAACCAGTTGTTCGAGGTCAGGTGGTTGCCGATGGCGCCCGAGGAGGGGTTCACGTTGTGGGTGATCGTCTGGTAGATCTGACCCCGCTCGTCGAATTTCGTCTCCGTCTTGGCGCGGAGCTCCGTTGCGCCGATGACGAAGTTGGCGTCCGCATCCGCGTAAATCTCGGTCGTCACGACCGCGTTGAGGTTGTCGTGCGTCAAGCGAGTCGCGACGTTGTTGGCCTTTCTCGTATCGGTCCGCCGGTTTCTAAAATCGTACTGGTGCACGGTGTCGAGGCTCGACACCGCGCTCGTCATCTGCTTCGTCCGCGTGACGTTGCCGTCGCCAACCCCGTTCGAGTCGTACTCCGTCTCGTCGGTCTTGATCAGGTCGGTTCCGGCCGTGTTCGTGGGCGACCAGTCGCCGCTCGTCGGAGTGTCGTCCGTTCCGATCCAATTGCTGCTGACGCGGTCGAGGCTGTCATAGACGGTGCGCGTGATCGTGCCGTCGCGCGAGACGGCGCGATCCATGCGGCCGCGCGCGTCGTACCCGACGCTGTCCCGATAGAAGTGGGTGCCCTGGGTCCCGATGTTCGGGGCCGTGGAATAGGTCAGTCCCGTGAAGTTGAAGTAGGAGTCGGTATAGGACACGCGGCCGCCGTTATCCATGTAACTGCGGGTGAGCGTCTGGAGGCCGCTGACGGCTTCGGTCCCGGTGGGCCGGCCGCTTGTGACGGCGGGTGCGGCAGACATCGCCAGAGTTTCCGTGTAGCTGCCCGGCAAGTCTTCCCGGGCCACCTGCGTCGGTCCCGTTGGGAGATTGGTCCCCGCGTCCCACCCGGGGTAGACCCGTACCTCGTGAGTCGCATCTTTGTAGACGGTGTAGCTGATGAGCCCCAGCGGATCCGTCACCTTGGTCGGCCGGCCCATACTGTCCACTTCGAACTGCGTCACCAGATGCAGCCCGCCGCCCGCCGGCGTCACCCAGCCCGCGGGCTCGTTCGCCACGAGCGACGTGTTGACGTCGCGAATTTGCTTGGAGACGGCGCCGGTCGAGGCGTCGTACTCCGTGTAGCTGATAAATCCGTCCTCGTCCATCGTCCAGACCGTGCGACCCAGGATGTCGAATTGTTCCTTGCTCGAGGTCGTCGCCCCGGACCCATTCTGGGTCGTGAGCGCCGCGGGGTACGTCGTCACGCATTCGAGCAGCTGATTCGTCGTGCCCTGGAAGCTGTAGGAGAAGTGGGTCGCCTGTGCCCCGCTCCCGTCGGTGTTCCGGTACTGGGTAATAGAGTCGATTGGGTAGACCGTCTTTCCCTTACTGTCCGCGTGCGACGTGTAGGTGAACTGCGTGAGCAGGATCGGCGTGCCCGAAGTCCCCTGGCGGACCTTGACGGCGCTCCGGTATCCCACTGCAAAGGACGTGTGGAACTCGTAGATGTAGAAGAGTCCCGAGGAGGCCTGCAGCGTCACTCCCAGGTTGTCCTGGGTCTCGTTGTAACCGATCACAGCCGATGGCATAGCTGTCAGGATCTCGCGGTACGAGGAGTCGTACTGGTGGTAAGTCTTCCACTCCTGGCCACTGGTGACGTTTTTGAAGATCTCGAGCATTGTGCTGCCACGGCTGTTGGTATAGACGATGTTCTGGTTCCCGTCGGGAAGTGTCTCGATGGTCTTCGTCCACCAGACGTTGGGACCGTTGGGGTTGCCGCTGGAGTTGTTTGTGTAGGAGAAGCTGAAGCTCCCGGTACCTCCGCCGGTCCCGCAACTGCAGCCTTCGCCCTGCACCGTCTCACTGGCAATGACGCCACCGCCGGTGAATTTGTAATCCGCCCAAGTCGACAGCGTCGTATCGGTCGCGGCGTCGATCGCGGCATCGCTTCCGAGCGATGCTTTGGCGCGATCATAGGAATGGGTCCCCAGGACCAGCCGCACGGTGCTTGAGCTGGTGTCGTAGCGGTGATAGTAGGTGTCCAGGGGGTTGGTCCCGTCGGTGACGCGCGCCCACTGAAGCTGCGCGGCATTGCCGTTGGAGCCGCTCGTGAGATAGT
>Ga0310813_10001325_pt1 | contig 15003 bp, 7 predicted proteins | sample YN3metagenome_FD_203086 | JGI IMG/M metagenome (GOLD analysis project Ga0310813, IMG submission 203086) | Soil microbial communities from experimental microcosm in Duke University, North Carolina, United States - YN3 | ecosystem: Engineered > Artificial ecosystem > Soil microcosm > Unclassified ...
CCTCGCGGCAGGCCGCCTTCGCCTCCTCGATGCGGTCGAGGCGCATGAAGCAGAGCGCGAGCTGGACGTGCGGGGCCGAGAAGCCGGGCTGCAGGTCGATCGCCTCCTTCCAGACCTTGGCCGACTCCCCGTAGTTCTGGTCGATCTGGAGCGCGCGGGCGAGCCCGGAGACCGCATCGAAGGATTTCGGTTCCACCTCGCGGGCGGCGACGTAGCACCGCCGCGCCTCTTCGCCGCGACCCGCCCGGACATAGATCTGTCCCATCAGGAGCTGGGCGGGCACGAAGTTGGAGGAGATCCGCGGGACGCGTCGAAGGACTTCGATCGCGCCCTTCGGATCCCGTCTCTGAGCCTTGAACAGCATGTCTTCGGTGAGGAAATCGAGGAACCTTACGGTCCGCGGGTCGTTGGGAAGCGGCGACGGCACGCCCTCGAGCGTCGCCAGGGCCCGCTCGGGGTCGTCCTTATGGATTCTCACGGCCTCGGCCAGCAGGCGGCGCGTCTCGCGGCGCCGGCCGATCTCGTCGACGATCCGGTCCGGAATCCCGGTATAGAGCGACGGGACGGAGGTGCCGCGTCGGAGGCCGTCCATCCACTCCAGCACCTGCGGCCGCGTGTCGCGTCCCATCGACCGCGGAGCGGTGTATTCGATGAAGCAGCGGTCGTCGGTGATGATCGGACCCGGACCCGCCGCCTCGCGGGCCCGGGCGGCGTCGGCGACCAGGTACGCGATCAGCCCGGCCGCGCCGTCCGCGTACTCCTGAAGGGCTTTCGTGGCCGACAGACTCGCGTCGAGCGCGGCGTAGTCGGTCCGGAGCGGCTCCCGGGTCCCGAGCAGAAGATAGTCGTGGCTGGGGAACACCTCCCACACGCTGCCGTGCGGGAACACGTCATAGAACGTCCGGAACACGTCGCGCAGGTTCTCGGGCGAGAGGTAATACGCGTGGACCCACTGGCAGAAGATCCCGCCGGGCGCGAGCCGCTTCGACGAGTCGGCGAAGAAATCACGCGTGAACAGGTTCGCCATCCCGCTCACCCACAGGTTGGAGGGCTGCGAAACGATGACGTCGTAGGGCTCGCGGCCGAAGAGGATCGCGTTGCGGCCGTCGCCGACGATCAGGTTGATCCTTTTGTCTGACAATAGGTCGCCGATCGCCTCCTTGAAATGAGCGGCGCCCTGGACGACCGCGGGGGAGAGCTCGACGCAGTCCAGCCGCTCCAGGGGATGCTTCGCCATCGCCGCGAGCGTGAGTCCGCCGCCGAGGCCGATGCAGAGCGCCCGTTTGGGCTGAGGATGGTGGGAGAGGGCGACGTCGCCGACGAACAGCATGTTCGCTCGGTCCGTCGGGCTCGTGGACGCGTCGGCCTTGCCGTTCACTTTCATCGTGAGGATGCCGTTTCGCTGACGGTGCAGCGTCACGAGGCCGTAGGAGTCCCAGTACTGTCCCAGAAGCTCCGTGTCGGCGTGCAGATACTCCCGGAGGTCCGTTTCCTTTGCATCGCGGACGTCGGCGGCCCCCGTGATGAACGGCCCGCTGGCCATGACCTTCGGATCCCACGCCGGAAGCGCGACCCAGGCAAGGACGGCCGCCGTCGCGGGAACGAGGGCGATCCAGCGCCGGCCGAGCAAGACGACCGCGAGCGCCAGATTGACCGTCGCCGCGACCTTGACCGTCGCGGCCAGGCCGACGACGGGGACCAGCGCGAACGATCCGGCCAGGGAGCCGACGATCGAGCCGAGCGTATTCGCGGTGTACACGGCGCCGACCGAGCGGCCCACGGAGCGGTCGGGCCCGGCGGCCCACCGGATCGCGATCGGGAACACCGCGCCCATGAACATCGCCGGCGCCAGAACGAACAGGCCGCTGAAGGTCGCCTGCGTGACGAGCATGGCGCCGTAGTCGTGGCGCATGGCGTCGGCGCGCGGCGCGATGCGCAGCGGCAGGTCGCCGAGGGCGGGAAGGAGCGCGATCGCGAGGACGCCGATCGCGATCTGGACCGCGGCCAGCGAGACGGGCAGGTTGCGCAGTCGGGGAAGGATCGTCGCCGCCAGCGCGCTGCCCAGCGCGAGGCCGAGGATGAAGGCGGTGAGGATCAGGGTGAAGGCGTGAACCGTGGAGCCGAGCGCGAGGACGAGGGAGCGGGTCCAGGCGATCTCGCAGAGCAGCGATGCCATGCCCGAGAGCGCCGCGACGACCATCGGCAGCGCCGGCGGGGCGGGATGCGCGGCCGGAGCGGCGAGGAGATCGCCGTCCCGCCCGCGGGAGAGTTTCCAGGACGCCGCGGCGATCCCGAGGTTGAGGGCCGCGGCGACCAGCGTCGTCGCGCGCAGGCCGAGGTCGGGAACGAGCCAGAATCCGGCGGCGAGCGTGCCCAGGACGCCGCCCAGCGTGTTGATCGCGTACGCGCGGCCCGCTTCGCGTCCGGCGGCGTCGATCGACGACGACAGGAAGCGCGACAGCACGGGCAGCGTCGCGCCCATCAAGGTCGTCGGCACCAACAGGATGACGCCGACGAGCAGGACGCGCAGCGCGCCGTAGATCGACGGAACGGCGCTCCAGAGGAATCGGAAGAGCGGCTCGCTCCCGGCGATCAGGAGCGGGACGGCGATCGCGGCGACGGCGACGCCGCCTTCGAGGATGGCGTAGAGCGCCAGCAGCTTCCCGCCGGTGCGCCGGTCCGCCTGCCGTCCGCCCCACCAGCCGCCGAGCGCAAGGCCGCCCATGAAGACGCCGACGACGGTGCCGACCGCATGGGTGGTGTTTCCGATGACCGTGCCGGCCGCGCGGATCCACACGACCTCGTAGAGGAGCCCGCAGAGGCCGCTGACGAAGAAGAACGCGAGAACCAGCGCGCGCATGAAGGGGGAATTACACCACAAAGGCACGAAGACCACAAAGAAGACTGCGGGTCAGGGATGAGGGATTCTGAAAACGTAGTTTTCCCGACTGAACCACAAGTCAATGCCAGCTACTGCGAGAAAGGCAATCCAGCACCCAATGACAAGACGACTGCTCGGTGGAACATTCCGGCTCGGTCTGGAGCGTGTGATGCATGCCGCCGCTCCCACGAGGGACAACGCATAGAGGTAGGCGACCTGAATCCCATGATTGAGATGCGCGCGGGATACGACCCGATACCAAAAGGGCATGTTAAAGTCGGGATTGCCCCATCGGCACCCCTGGCCTTTGTCCGCAGGAGGGAAGCAGACCACCAGCAATAAGAACCCGTAGTACAGGAGGGAGCTGCGCAGAAGCCGGCCTGAGCATTCGCCATCCGATTCCTGAGGTCGGACATCGGCTAGTTCAGTTCTTTGATGAAGACGTTCGCGAACACGACCGGCTGCTTGACCGCTTCGAGGCCGACGGAGCCTTGGATGCCCAGCACCTTGTCGTCGCGTAAAAGAGTCTCTTCGCCGTCCTTGATTACCGAGTGTTTCCCATTACGGACGATCAGCTCGTATCGATGCCACTGTCCCTTGTCGTCCCCAGTGAAGGTGAGCGCGAAGTTGTTGCGCAGGCGGACGACCGGCTGGCCGCCCTTGGGGCTCTGCCAGTCGAAGCTCAGCCGGAAGTTCTTGTATTCCTTTTCCGTGTAGAGCGCATCCCGCTCCGATTCGCCCTTGCCGGAGCCCTCGAACCTCCAGTCCCGACTGGTCCAGTGCTCCAGGCTGCCGGATTCGGTCGTCCACCCGCGGAAATCGAGGCCCGTGTAGAGCGACGTGAAACCCTGATCGGCCTCGTTCACCTCCGCCGCCGGCGGGTTCGTCGACGGCAGTTCCTTGATCCGGATGTTGCGGAAGTGGCACTCCGAGCCCTCGGACTCGAGGCAGATGTAGCCCTTGCGCGGATTGCACTTCTTGCCGCCCGAAACTTCCTTGCCGTTCACTTCGAGCTTGATGGTTCCGTCGTTGACGGTGACCCGGTAGTGATTCCACTGACCGACGGGATTGGCGCGCTTCTCGCTCGGGAGGCAGCGCATCCAGCCTTTCGGATGGGGACGGTCGGGCTCGAACGTGGCGCCGTGGATCGAGAAGACGTCGCCGTGGCCGGTCCACGTGCCGTCCGTGCTGTCGCCGTCAAGGACCTGGATCTCGTGGCCCTTGGTGAAGGGCGTCCCCTTCGCAGGGAACGCGCCGCTGTGGACGAACAGACCGGAGTTGCCGCGCGGCTTCAGGTGCATCCAGTCGAGCTCAATGACGTAGTTCTCGTACATCCGCTCGGTGCGCATCACGCCCGTCGGCTTGCCCGTCGTGATGATCTCTCCGCCCTCCGCCCGAAACGTCTCCGGGGCGCAGTTGACCCGTACCCACCCCGAGAGATCCTTCCCGTTGAAGAGCGGGACGAACCCCTCGTCGCCGGTCGTTCCGGCGCCGGACGAGCACCCGAGTGCCAGAAGAAGCAGCGACGCGTATCGCATCAGAGTGTCCCCAACGGATGTTTGCGGTCCTTCAACGGGAACATGGCGCGGCCGCCCGACAGGTGGGCCGCATAGACGCTCAGGATCATCTCCAGCGTCGCGCGCGCTTCGTAGATGTCTGCGGGCGACCGGTCGGACGTCCCGCGGATCCGGAGCAGATCGTCGACGATGTACCGATTCGACGCGGCCGTGTCCTTCAAGCCGGACGGATGATCGTTCGACGGCGCGTCGGGCAGCGGCTTCCACGCGGAGGACTTTCCGGACCAGAGCGGCTCCGGCAGGACCTGGACCGTGTGGTCGGTGCCGATCGGGAAGTGGGCGATGCCCTTCGATCCGTACAGCGTGCAGCTGAACCGGCCGCCTTCGCCCTTCGAGACCTTCTGGGAGGCGAAGTGGCCCATGATGCCCTTGGGAAAGGCGAACGAGGCGTGGATCGTATCGCCGGCGACCGGACCGAGCGGCTCGGTGGCCGCCCGGCGGTCGGCGACCGTGATGTCGCGGCCGTCCTGCGTGACGCGCGCAGTGCACCAGAGCGGATCGCCCGCGAACATCCTCATCAGGTACATGCAGTGAGTCCCGAGGACCATCATGTCCTCGCCGCCCGACCGCTGATCCTCCTTGCCGCGCGTCCGGATCTCGAGCAGCTGGCCGATCAGGCCGTCGTCCACCAGCTTCTTGAGATGGACCACCTGGGGAAGGAGGCGGTTCTGGTGTGCGACGACGATCTTGGTCTTGTGTTTCTCGGTGACGGCGACGATCGCGTCCGCCTCTTCGAGCGACAGCGCGATCGGCTTTTCCATGTAGACGTCGACCTTGCGCTCCGCGGCGATCGTGAGCATCTCCAGCCGCTTCTCGACCCAGCGCGGACCGTGGGACGCGAGCTCGGGCTTCTCCGCGTCGAGCATCTCCGCGAACGACGCGTAGGTCTTCGTGAGGCCGAGCCGCTTGGCGGCGGCGGCCCGTCCTTTCTCGTCGGGATCGGCGACCGCGACGACCTTCACGTTGTCGATGCCGTTCCAGCAGGTGTCGAGGCCGTGGCCGTACCCGCCTCGGCCGGTGTGGCCGTAGACGCAGGCGCGCAGCGATTCGGGCTGAGCGCGGAGCGGCAGCGACGCCGCCATCGCGCCGCTCGCCATTAGGAACGTGCGTCGGTTCATTTCAGCAGTTCCTCCACCGCGGCTTTGAGCAGCGCCTCGGTCGGAGGCCCCACCGACGACATCGTCGGCTCGTACCCGCCTTCCCGGAACGCGGCGTCCGTGCAGATGTAGCCGGGGCCCCCTTCGCCGTAGCCGGCGACCGCGACGAACCGGTCGGGCCGCGCGGCCTGCGCGTGGAGCTGATACTCGACGAACGGCTCGCCGGGAAGATGGACGATGTCCGCGGGGCCGATGCGGAGCCGGCCGAGATCGATCGCGGGGCGCAGGCGCACCCGCTCCATCCAGGCCAGCTTCAGCGACGACGTGAGCCGCCGGACCGGGGTCGCGTCGGGATCGGCCACGATCTTTCGGAGCGCCGGTTCGGAGAAGTCGGCATCCGTGCGGGGCGCGAGCGAGACGTCGACCGACTTCCAGGAGAACTCGCGGACCGCCACGCGGCGCGTCGTCGCGATCGATCGGATCATCCCGGAGTAGAGCTGCTTCGACATCGCGACCTTCGACGCGGCGGAGCCGTCGTTGTACTTGCCGGCGGTGACGTCGCCGCCGCAGCCGGTGAAGTAGATCTGCGCGACGCCTTCCTCGTTCTCGAGATAGGCGCGCGCCAGGCCGGGCGTGTCGGGATCGGCCTTGCCGTCCCCGTACCCGCTCTGCGGATGGGACGCGTAGTAATGCAGCCGCACGAGCGGCAGGTCGCCGTCGAAGAACGTAACCGTCTTCAGCCACGGATCGATCTTCCCCTCGGGCGCCTCCTGGAGGAAGGCGTCCTTCGTGGAGCTGTAGCGGACCCTGATCTTGCCGTCGGGACCCGGCACGCGGCGGTTCGAGGCAAACCGCTCCACGCGCGCCTGGCCGACCCCGACATGGGTGAACGGCTGCAGCTTGTGGACGGCGGTCGAGACCGCGCGGCCGGCGTCGTCCGTCACCCGGCCCAGCCACTCGAGGTCGACGTGCTTGGGCGGCTTCTCGGTGGCGGCGATGATCTGCTCGGCGCGGGCGTCGGCGAACGGCGCGCTGTGGGTGTGGGTCGTGTGGATCGCGACCTGCGTGAGCGGGATGCCGGCCGCGAGCGCGATCCGGTTGCGGAAAAGGTCGTACGCGGCGCCGCTCAGCACGCACCAGTCCATCGCGCCGATCACCAGCCGCGTCCGGCCGTCGTCGAGCACGATGCCCTTGAGCACCAGCGGCTGGACGATCTCGTTGACGGGCTTGATCCAGCCGCCGCAGAGCGGGTGGCCGATCGGCGGCGTCACGTCGGACGCGAAGACGGCCAGGCGCAGCGGCCCGGACGGCGCGCTCTCCGGCGAAGCGCACCCGACGAGCAGCAGGAGAACCGCTAGTTGGGCTTTGGCCATTTCAGGTGCTTGTGGAGGAACTCGAACGTGCCGACGCCGTTGATCTTGTGCGGGCCGTCGAAGACTTCCATCTCGGTGCGGTCGCCGATCTTGAGCTCGTCGTACATCCGCTTGACCTTGGCGAACTCGTAGTAGACGCGCTCGTCGGGAGCGACGCCGTCGCCGTGGCCGCGCTCGACCATGAACGGCCGCGGCACGATCAGGGCCGCCATCTCCGCGTAGTTGAACGTGTTGCCGAGGTTCCACTCGAAGATCTCGTACTCGCCGGTGGTCACGTAGCTGTAGGGGCTGTCGACCGCCGCGTTCTTCCAGATCCACTCGTTGAAGTCGGCCGAGCAGATCGAGAGGCAGTAGCGCTTGATCACGGCGGGCACGCGCATCGCCGTCTTGCCGCCGTAGCTGATGCCGTAGAAGGCGATCCGCTCGGGATCGACGAACGGCTGGGCGGCGAGCCAGTCGGTGATCACCTGGTGCTGCGGGATGATGATCGAGAAGAGATGCTTGCCGAGCAGGTTGGCCTTCCGCTGCAGGGTGCGGAACTTGTCCTGGCCGATGTACGGATTCTGCGGCGCGAAGACCACGAAGCCGCGGTCGGCGAGCTTGCAGGCATACTGCCCGTAGGCCGGCACATTCTTCTTCGCGTCGGCCACGTCCTGCGGCCGGCCTTCGAGGCCGTGCTGGGTGACGACGACCGGCCGCCGCTCGCCGTCCTTCAGATCCTTGGGGATGAGAAGAATGCCGTAAGCGTAAACGTCGGGGAAGACGTCGAGGACGACCTCGTAGCCCCGATATTTCGGCTCATCGTACACCAGGCGGCTGCGCGGGTTCGGCGGGAGCAGGGGAGTGTCGAACCGGCCGATCACGTCGTCGTAAAACTGCGTGCGGAACGGCTCGATCGACTTCTCGAATCCCGCCATCGACTTCCGGTCGGTCTTCTTCCAGAACGCCTCGTCGCGGACCCGCTCGCTGCGGCGGAGCAGGACCTGCGTGTCTTCAACGAGTTGATCGAACTGGCGCTTCAGCCGTTTCTGAGCGTCAACGGGTTCGAACTCCTTCTTCAGAGGCGACAGCGGCTTGTCGAAACCGTGGAGATCGATCCGCGGCGGGACCGGCAGCTGGGCCACTCCTTTGGTCAGCTCGAGGAGCCGGAAGAACTCCTTCTGAGACTCGCCGGGCGCCGGGGTGATCCACGCCCCGGGCGCGGCGCCGCCCCGGCCGGCGCGCGGCGCGGGCGGCCCTTTGATCTCGATCGCGGGGCCCGCCGCGACGATCAGCGGGCGCGGCATGATCAGGCTGGCGATCTCCGCGTCGCCGAACTCCTTCAGCAGCCCGAACAGGTTGCGATAGATGGGCTCCTGCCAGGCCTTCTGGCGCGACTCGAAGTAGCCGCCGACCCAGGTGACGTCGATGCGGGGATCTACGGCGCCCGCATAGAGCGCGAGCAGGCCGCCTTCGCCCACGCCGAAGACGCCGATCAGGCTCTTGCGGCCGAACCCGTCGATGAACGCGAGCGCCTTCTGGATCTCGTACCCGATGACGGTCCGTCCCATCTCGAACGCGGGGCGGTAGACGAATTCCCGGTGGGGCTGGTTCGTGGCCTTGCCGACCTGCGAGATCGAGAACGTGTCGGCGCGGTCGATCAGCGCGGGGATCAGGACCCGGCAGCCGTGCTCGGCCAGCCGGCGGGCGATCTGATGGTCCTCGTCCAGACCCGGCGAGAGACCCGCGATCATCTCGGGCGTCTGGTCCGCATCGGGGAAGACGATCGCGAGCGGCGCATCGGGATCCTTGGGCTGGAGATAGAGGCCTTCGGCCTCGATGTTCCGCAGGACCTGCCACCGGACGTTCCGGACCTGGAACACCGCCGAGCTCGCGACCGGCCCGGCCTGGCCGGCGGCGACCGGGAACTCGGGCGCGGAGTCCTTCGACCGCTCGTCGACGATCCCCAGCATCTTCTTCAGGCGCTCGCGATGGGGCTCGACCGATTTCAAGTACGCGTCGGGAGCGCTCGTGTCGCGCTTCCAGAGGGCGGCGCGCTTCTCGACCGACGTCTCGATCTCGCGCAGCAGGAAGCGGTCGATGCCCGCGACCATCTCGGCGGCGAGATCGCCCTGCTTGTCGAGCGCCGCGGTGCCCGGGAGCACGTCGGCCGGGACGCCGACGGCGGCGGCCAGCGGCCCGTCGCCCTGCAGGTACGCGAAGAGATCGACCACCTGTGGGTCGGTCAGGGGATCCAGGAGCTTCTCCGGCATCAGCGACAGCGTCGCCGCTTTGAGAATCTCGATCTTGTCCCGCGGCACGACCGTGCGGATGTTGTTGGCGTCGAGGACCGTGACCGCGCCGTCGGTCTGCTCGACGAGCAGCCCCATGAGGACCTGGCCGCTCTTGGTCAGGATCTGGTGGGCCGCGTACTCCGGCCGGATCATCGCGCTCGGGTCGATGATGTTCGTCGCCAGCAGCTCGAGGCTCTTCCGGTCGGCGCTGGTGAGGTCGGGGCCGATCTTGTTGCCTTCGCCCCAGAGCTGGTGGCACACGGCGCACGTCTTGGTGAAGATCGCCTTGCCGCACGCGCGATTGCCTTCACCCTTGCCCTTGCTCAGGATGTTCTGGATCGAGCGGATCTGGGCCCGCTTCTCCCCAGGAGTCGCGGCGCCGACCTTGCCCCAGTGCTTCTGGAGGAGGCCGTTCAGGGTCTCGTCGTTGAACGCCGCGATGCGCTGCAGCTCGGCAAGCGGCACCTCGGCGGGCTTGATCGCGCCCGACGCCACGGCCTTCAACAGTTCGAGGGCCGACGGAGGACGGGACGTCAGGATCGACAGCGCCCGCGTCCGAAGCGGACCGATCAACTCGGGCCACGCCGCGAGAATCGCCGTCGTGATCGACGAATCCTGGAAGCTCTGGAGCGCGCCCAGGGCCGCCGTCCGGAGCGGCGCGCTGGGGGAGCGCAGGTAGGGCAGCAGGACCGGAATGCAGTCGGGCCTGCCGATCTGTCCGAAGAGGCCGATCAGCGCGACCCCGTCGGCGTCCTTGACCTTTCCCGACAGCATCTTCAGCGCGGTGTCGTACGCCTCCTCGCTGCCGAGGCGGATGCCGACCGAGAGCCGCAGCACGTTGCGCGCATCGGCGCCGAGGATCTCCAGCAGGGGACCCATCAGCGGCTTCGGGACTTTCTCGAGCTTGCGTCCCTCGAGCGCCTTGTCCCAGCCCTGCAGGACGAGTTGCTCGTTGTCGTTGCCCTGCGCGGCGTGGTGAAGGATGACGCTCGCCGTGTAGTCGCCTTCGACCATGAACCGGCGCGCGACGCGGTCGACGATGAACTTCCGGGTGATCGGCGCGCTCCAGTCGCTGCCCATCAGCCGCAGCACCAGGTCGCGGTCGGAGACGATCTTGTCCTCGATCGCCCACCAGAGCAGCATCGGGATCTGGGGATCGTTGACGTCCTCCGAGCGCTTCAGGAGCTCGGCGACCACCGGGAGTCCGTCGCTCGCCGGCAGCCGCTTCGCGGTGCAGGCCATCTGGTTGCGCACCTGGGCGCTGGGCTCGGTCTTCGCGAGCGCGATGAGCGAGTCGCGGAACGCCGACCCGGCCTTTCGGGTGTCGCCCTGCAGGCGGATCGCCCAGGTCCGGACATCCTCGCTGGGATGCTGCAACAGCTCGGTCGCCAGCGTTTCGTCGAATCCGCCGGCGGCGGCGAGCGCCCAGAGCGGCTCCGCGTTCGCGGCCCGCGCGAGCGCCTTCTTCAGCGCCGGCAGCGCGGCCGCGTACTGTCCCTCGGCGAGACGGCGACGCGCCTCGGTCCGGTACCAGATGTTCGGATGGTTGAGGACGTCGACGAGCTCGAGGCTCGTCATCTTCCGCAGGTCCGGCCGCGGCAGCTTCGGCGCGTCCTTGTGGGAAAGCCGGTAGATGCGGCCGTTCGTCTTGTCCCAGTTGTTGCGCGGATCGACGTGGTTGGCGCGCGCGTCGTACCAGTCGACGATGTAGACGGCGCCGTCGGGGCCGATCAGCGTGTCGACGGGCCGGAACCACTTGTCGCCGGAGAGGATGAGGTCGCCGCCGTGGCGGTTGACGAAGCTCGATCCCTTCGGCTCGACGACGTGCCAGTAGATGTCGTTCGAGAGGATGTTGGCCGCGATGTACTGGTCGTTGTACTTCGCCGGGAAGGCGCCGCCCTGGTAGATGGTGCCGCCGATCGTGACGTGACCGCCCTTGAAGCCGGTGTACGGGACGTGCTCGAAGTAGCCGTACGTGTTCGGGTTGTGGAGCGGCCCGTGCTTGCTGAAGCCCTTGAGATAGTAGGCGCCCTGGACCTGGTGGAGCATCGCGAAGCCGCCCCAGTTCGTCCCGGCGATGACGTTGCCGTGGCGGTCGAAGTCGAGTCCCCACGTGTTGCCGCCGCCTTCCGCGAAGAGCTCGAACTCCTTCGTCCGCGGGTGATAGCGCCAGACGCCCTGCTGGAATTCGATCCCGCGGATCTTCGTCGTGCTCGTGGAACCCGCGGCGCCGTAGAGCCAGCCGTCCGGACCCCACTGCAGGGAATTGGCGACGGAATGCGTGTCCTCCATGCCGAAGCCGGTCAGGAGAACCTCGGGATCGCCGTCGGGAACGTCGTCGCCGTTCTTGTCGGCATAGAAAAGCAGATAGGGCGGCTGGACGACGAAGACGCCGCCATATCCCAGGCACATCCCGCTCGCGATGTTCAGCCCCGTGACGAAGTCCTTCGCGGTCTCGTAATAGCCGTCGCCGTCCTTGTCCTCGAGGATCGTGATCTTGTCCGCGCCCTTCGGCCCCTGGGGCGGCGGCTCGGGCACCCGGTCGTAGACGGTGCGGAGGTACTCGTCGACCTTGACCGCCTTCAATCCCGCGGGATTGGGGTACTGCAGGTACTGGACGACCCAGAGGCGGCCGCGATCGTCGAAGCTGATCGTCAGCGGCTGTCGGATCGTCGGCTCGCTGGCGACGAGCCGGACCTCGAAGCCGTCGGCGACCTTCATCCGCTGGACGGCCTGCTCGGGGGTGAGATCCTGGGCGAGGAGAAGCAGAAGGGCAAGCGTGTTCATGGATCCCCGGAAAGTGTAGGGTACCCGCTCCCCGCCTAATCTACGGTGGTCAAGGGATCCCGGTCGAACTATTTGCGGAGATCGCCGATGCGTTCGCGCGAGGCCCGGTCGATCCAGGTGCGGGGATACTCGACGATGAGCGCCTCGTAGGCGCGGATCGCCTCGTCCTTCTTCCCGTCGCGCGCCAGCGCCGCGGCCTCGTTGAACTTCGCCTCGCCTTCCGTGTGGCCCGAGCGGCTGATGCGGACGGCCTCGTCGATGGTGATCTCCGCCGGCACCTTCCTGAGGACGGGCGGATCGCGGCGGGTGATCATCGAGAACGCCTCGGGGGAGCGCTCGCGGAAAAGGCGGGCTCGCATGTCGTCCGCGTGGTTCATCGAGTCGCCGCCGGCGCGGCCCGCGGCCGGATCGATGTCGGCGATCGCGATCTCGTCCTTGCCCTCGGCTTTCGCGATCACCTTGCCCTGCGGGGAGAGGATCATCGTCCCGGCGCCGCGCTGCGAGACGACGACGTAGACGTAGTTCTCGACCGCGCGGGTCCGGAAGGCGGCGAGGCTGATGTCGGCATCGCCCATCGCGGCGCCGCCGAGCGTGGGATGGAAGATGATGTCGGCGCCTCCGAGCGCGAGGCAGCGGGCGGCCTCGGGGAAGACCATGTCGTAGCAGATCAGCATGCCGACGGTCCCGAGGTCGGGCGTGGGGAAGACCGGGAAGCCCTCGCCGCGCTTCTTGTGCAGCTCGTGGATCGGCATGTTGACCTTGTGATAGCGGCCGATTTCGCGGCCGTCGCGGCCGAGGAAGAACGCGGTGTTGCGGACGGCGCCGGAGTCGAAGGTGTCGTTGCAGCAGACGAGATACATGTGGTGGGCCGCGGCCGCGTTGCCGAGCCGGTCGAGCATGCGGTCGACGGCCTGGGGCAGCACGTCGCCGGGCTTCGCGTGGGGAGCTTCCTCCCAGAGGCCGAGCCCGAGCGTGTCTTCGGGGAGCGCGACGACGTCGCACTTCGCCTCGCCGGCCTTGCGGACGAGATTCTCGAGCTCGACGAGGTTGGCGTCGACGCGGGCGAGGACCTGGGCCGCGTCCCGGATCCGCCAGTCGATGAGCCGGGATTTCGGCTGGACGGAGCCGATGCGAATCGTCCGGCCCGGAGAGGGCGCCATGGGCACGGGCCCTTCGGACGTCGCGCAACCCGCGAGGAGCGCCAGGAGGATCGGCAGGTTCTTCATGCCTATCTAAAGCCCGGGGCGGCTCATTGTTGCTTGACCGAGCAAAATCCCCCGGTAGGCTCATACCCATGATCCACAAGGATGCGGCGTCGCTGATCGGGAACACGCCCGTCGTCGAGCTGTCGAGGCTCACGAAGGGGATGAAGGGCGCGATCTACGCCAAGATCGAGTTCGCCAATCCCGGCGCGAGCAAGAAGGACCGCATCGCGCTGCGGATGATCGACGACGCGCTGGCCGACGGCCGGCTCAAACCCGGCCAGACGGTGGTTGAACTCACGAGCGGCAACACCGGCACGGGACTGGCGATCGTCTGCGCCTCGCGCGGCCTGAAGTTCATCGCGGTGATGTCGTCCGGCAATTCCGTCGAGCGTCGGCGGATGATCGAGGGCCTGGGCGCCAGGGTCGAGCTCGTGCCCCAGGCGCCGGGCTCGCCGCCGGGACAGGTGTCGGGCGCCGACCTCGACCTGGTCCAACGGCGGGTCGAGCAGCTCACGAAGGAGCTCGGCGCGTTCCGATGCGACCAGTTCCGCGACGCGGCCAACGTCCGCGCCCACGAGGAGGGCACCGCGCAGGAGATCTGGCGGGATCTCGGCGGCAAGATCAACGCGTTCTGCGATTTCGTCGGTTCGGGCGGGACGTTCGTCGGGGTGTCGCGCGGCCTCAAGAAGCACGATCCGTCGATCCGCTGCTACGCGGTCGAGCCCGAGTCGGCGGCGGTCCTCTCCGGAAAACCGGTGACGCGCGCGAACCATCGGATCCAGGGCGGGGGCTATTCGATGAAGCCGCCGCTGTGGGAGGACCGGCTCCTCGACGGCACGCTGCTCGTCTCGGACGAGGAGGCGATGCACTGGGCGCGCGAGCTGGGCAGGGTCGAGGCGATCTTCGGCGGCTTCTCCGCGGGGGCGAACCTGGCGGCGGCGATGAAGCTGCTCCAGTCCCAGCCGGCCGCCCGGGTCGTCTTCCTGGTCAACGACTCAGGCCTGAAGTACCTCAGCACCGACCTCTGGCCCTAAGGAACAAAAAAGACGGTCTTTTTTGTTCCATTAGAACGCAAAGCGCAGGGGGGCAAGGGGTTCCGTGCCCACGGCGACGCGCGCCTGGCGCGTCCCATGGAATTCGCTCCACGCCTCGATCGTGTAGTCGCCCGGCGGCAGGCCGCGGATCTCGAACTTCCCGTCGAACCCCGTGACCGCAAAGTAGGGATGCTCCAGCACGCCCGCGTACGCGACCATGTGGCCGTGGATGTTGCACTTGAACTGGACCATCACCTCGGGCTTGTCGAAAACCTTCGTCGTGGACTGTTCCTGCATCATCGACTCGTTGAACGCGGGGTTGTGGAACGGATTACAGAAGACGTTGTGGATCCCGGAGTCGGACGACTGGATCTTCAGCGGCTGGCCCGCGCAAAGCCCGAACACGTGGGGGATGAACTCGTTGCCGTGCTGATCGAGGAGAAACGCTTCCTTCGGCACGTCGAAACGGCGGCCTTCGAGACCGCTCTTCACGTAGACGAAGACCCAGGGAACGAAGCCTTCGCGGCCGGAGACCGTGCCGCCGACGACGCCGGGCGGGAGCAAGGGATCGGGCGCCGGCGGCGCCGCGCAGCCCGCGAGGAGAAGGAGGATCCAGGCCCGGGTCATTTCCTCGTGAGCTTATCCGCGGCGCCGGCGAGGCGGTAGAGCTCCGCGGTCCGGTCGAACGCCGGGTCCTTCGCGTTGATCAGCGTCAGCGGCCGCGGCGCGAGCGCGCCCAGCGCCTCGGGGATGTCGCAGATCTTCAGGATGCCGAG
>Ga0310813_10001326_pt1 | contig 14997 bp, 17 predicted proteins | sample YN3metagenome_FD_203086 | JGI IMG/M metagenome (GOLD analysis project Ga0310813, IMG submission 203086) | Soil microbial communities from experimental microcosm in Duke University, North Carolina, United States - YN3 | ecosystem: Engineered > Artificial ecosystem > Soil microcosm > Unclassified...
GGCGCTCTCGCTGTTCATCGGTGCCGTAGGCGTAGATGCAGAGCTGCGAGAGGACGTGGACCGAGAGGCTGACGGCCATCCCCATGTCGGCGACCGCGATCTCCTCGCAGGCCAGCGCCCAGGCGAAGTAGGAGAGGCCCGCCCCGCCGAGCTCCTCGGGGTACGGGATGGCGGTCAGCCCTAGCTCCCCCATCCGCGTGAAGAGACCGCGGTCGTAGCGCTCCTCCTCGTCCCGCTGTGCGGCGGTGGGTGCGAGCTCGCGCTGCGCGAACTCGCGGGCAGTGTCGCGAACCGAGCGCTCCTCTTCGTTGAGCGCGAACGGATCGGGCCGCGTGGGCGTCGCGGTGGTCGCCATCAGCCGATCTTCGTCCCCCGCTCGTCGTACGCATAGAACCCGCGACCGGCCTTCCGCCCGAGGTGCCCGGCAGCCACCATCTGACGGAGGAGCGGGGCGGCGCGGAACTTGGGGTCGCCGAAGCCGCGGTACAGCACGTCGAGGACGCTGAGCATCACGTCGTTGCCGATGAAGTCGCTCAGCTCGAGCGGGCCCATCGGGTGGTTCAGCCCGAGCCTCGCCCCGGCGTCGATGTGCTCGGCACTGCCGGTCCCCTCCATCAAGGCGAAGATCGCCTCGTTGATGAACGGGCCCAGCATCCGATTGACGATGAATCCGGGGTAGTCCTTCGACTCGATCACCGTCTTGCCGAGCTCCTGGGCGAAGGCGCGGGCGGCGGCCTGTGTCGCCTCATCGGTCTCGAGGCCGCTGATGATCTCGATGAGGCCCATCACCGGGACGGGCGAGAAGAAATGCAGGCCGATGAAGCGGCCGGGCCGATCGGTCGCGGTGGCCAGCGAGGTGATGCTGATGCTGCTCGTGTTGCTCGCGAAGATCGCGTCCGGGTCGGCAGCCGCCGAGAGCGCCTGCCAGGTCTCGCGCTTGACCGATTCGTCCTCGAAGACGGCCTCGATCACGATGTCGTGGCCGGCCGCCCCGTCCGCGCCGACGCCGGTGGCGATGCGGCCGAGGAGCGCGTCGGCGTCCGCCTGGGACGCCTTCCCCTTCTCGACCTGCCGGGCCAGGTTGGCGGCGACGCGCGCCTTCCCCTTCTCGGCCAGCTCGGCGGTGCGATCGGCGAGCGTGACCTGCTTGCCGGCCGCGGCGCTCACCTGGGCGATGCCGTGGCCCATCAGGCCGGCGCCGATGACGAAGACCCGGTCGAGGCTCATGGCCGCCTAGCCTAGCAGCCCCGATAATCCCCCCGAAGATGACCGCCACCCAGCCAACCGTCCGCCTGCGACCGATCACCGCCGACGAGTTCCCCGCGTTCGTAGCCGCCTCGAAGGCCGGCTACGCCGAGGGGATCGAGGTCCACGGCGGCCAGACGCACGAGGCCGCGCTGCAGAAGGCGGAGGCCGATTTCCCCGCGGTGCTGCCGATGGGCCTCGAGACGCCAGGTCACCACATCTTCATCGTGGAGGCCGATGGCGCCGCGGTCGGGCGGCTCTGGCTGGCCGAACGGGAGATGGCCGGGCGGCGGGTCATGTTCGTCTACGACGTCACGATCGATGCGGCGCACCAGGGCCACGGCTACGGCAGGGCCGCGATGCAGCTGGCCGAAGCGGAGGCGAAGGCGCGGGGCATCGGTCGCATCGAGCTCAACGTCTTCGGCGGGAACGACGTGGCGCGTGGCCTCTACCGCTCGCTGGGCTACGTGGAGACATCGGCCCAGATGGCGAAGGTGCTGGATCTGCCCTAGCCGTCCTCGGGGAGGAGGCGCTCCGCGGCCGTGAAGGGATCGATCTCGCGGTCAGCGACCGACTGGAGCGTCGCATCCCAGGCTGGGTCGCGGGCGGCGCGGCGGACCGCCAGGTTGGCCAGAGCACGCTGGAGCTGGTGGCCGGCCCGTCGGTGCACCGCCTCGGCGGAACGGGCGGCCGACCGGTGCGCGTCGATGGCGTCCACCAGCGCGGCGACGCCGTCGCCACTGATGGCGGCGGTGACCATGATCGGTGGCGGCTTCCGGGTGACGCGGCCGCCCGCGGTCGAGAGCATGGCGCGGAGGTGGCGCGCGGCGAGATCGGCGCCGGGCCGGTCACCCTTGTTGACGACGAGCAGGTCCGCGACCTCGAGCAGCCCCGCCTTGATGGCCTGCACCTCGTCCCCCATCTCGGGGACCTCGACCACCACGGTCGTCTCCGCGAGGCGCGCGACCTCGACCTCGCTCTGACCGGCGCCCACCGTCTCGATCAGGATCGGGTCGTAGCCGGCGGCGTCGAGGGCGGCCGCGGCCATCCACGTTGCGGCGGCGATCCCGCCCAGCTCGCCACGGCTGGCCATCGAGCGCATGAAGACGTCCTGGTCGGCGGCGTGGCCCATCATCCGGATCCGGTCACCCATGATTGCGCCGCCGGTGTATGGCGACGACGGATCGACCGCCACGATCCCGACGCGTCTCCCACGGCGCCGCCATTCCTCGGTCATCGCGTTGACCAGGGTCGACTTGCCACTCCCCGGCGGCCCGGTGATGCCCACGAGGTGTCCGCCGCGACCCGCGGCGAAGAGCTCGGGGAGCAGGTCGCGCAGCCCCGGCACGTCGTTCTCGATCGCGGTCAGGAGCCGCGCCAGCGGCAGTCGTTCCCCCGCCACGACGCTGCGCAGCAGGTCCGGAAGGTCGGCCACGACCCTCAGGCGCGCCGGCGCGCGTGCTCGCGGAAGTAGCCCGCGATCTGCCCGATGCTCGTCCCGGGCCCGAACACCTCGGCGATCCCCGACGCCTTCAGCTTCGCGACATCCGCGTCAGGGATGATCCCGCCGGCGGCGATGAGGACGTCGTCCATGCCGCGGCTCTTGCTCAGCTCGACGACGCGCGGGAGGAGCGCCATGTGCGCCCCTGACAGGATGGACATCCCGATGACGTCCACGTCCTCTTGCTCTGCGGCGTCGACGATCATCTCCGGCGTTTGGCGCAGCCCGGTGTAGATCACCTCGAAGCCCTCGTCGCGCAGGCCGCGGGCAAGCACCTTGGCCCCGCGGTCGTGGCCGTCGAGCCCGGGCTTGGCGATCAGGACGCGGATCGGGGTGCCGCGGGGTTCATCCATGCGCGCCGATTCTAGCGTCCGCGCGCGCGACCTCGGCCGCGCGCCCGAGCTCGATGACGGCGGCCGGAGTGGGAGGCCACAGGTGCACGATGAGGTGCTCCACGCCGAGCTCGCGATAGGCGGCCAGCTCCCGGCCGACCTCGTCCCCGTTCCCGGAGATCGCATTGTCGGGAGCGTCCTCGTAGCCGGGGTTCGGCAGCGCCGGGAAATGGACGAAGAGGCCGGCGCTCAGGCTGATCTCAGCGAAGTCGCGTCCCTCGATCGCGCAGGCGTCACGCAGGGAAGCAATCCGCTCCTCCAGCTCCGTCGCCTTTGCGCGGCGGCCATACCAGGCCGCGTTCCATTGGTCCGCGTGACGGGCGACCAGTCGCATCATGCGCGGCCGCTTCCCGGCGATCAGGATCGGCGGCCCCTTCGGGCGCGGCCCGCCGGGGAGGAGCCGCGCCTCCGCGCGGTGCCATTGGCCCTGGAAGCTGACCGCGCCGTCACGCAGCAGCGGGAGGAGGACGGACATGGCCTCCTCGAAGCGGCCGACGCGATGGTCGAACGGGAAGTCGAAGGCATCGAACTCAGGCTCGTGCCAGCCGCAGCCGATCCCCAGGATCAGCCGGCCTCCCGACACCTCGTCGAGGGCGGCGGCCATCTTGGCGGTCAGGGCCGGATTGCGGAACGGGAGCGCCAGGACCAGCGGACCGATCTCGACCCGCTCGGTGATTGCGGCCACCGCCGTCAGGATCGTCCATGACTCGTGGATGCCGCTCCACGTTCCGTCGTCGAGGAAGACGAGGTGGTCGGCGGCCCATACCGAGTCGAGCCCGGAGGCTTCGGCAGCGAGTGCCATCTCCCGCAGCTCCCGCCACGGCAGGGCGCGACGGACCTTCTCCTGCTCGCCGATCGGCAGCATCAGGCCGACCTTCATGCCGTGATCCCCGCCAGCCGATCGATGGTCGCCGCCATGGCCATGTCCTTCGCCGTCAGCGCGCGAGCCGCCTTGGTGGTCAGCCTGAAGGTCACCCGTCGCCAGTTGATCTCGATGTCGGGATGATGATCCGCCTCCTCGGCGGCATCGGCGACCGCGGTGACGAGGGCGATCGAGGCGCGGAACGTTGGGCATACGACCGTCCTGACGAGCCAATCCCCGTCGCGACGCCATTCGGGCACGGTGAGGAGCGCGGCGGCGATCTCCGGCTCGGTCAAGGGCGTGGCGTATGGCATCGGCCTAGCGGTCGGAAGAACGACCGATGAAGGTCAGGAACTCCGAGCGAGTGCGCGCATCGGCCCGGAAGGTGCCGAGCATCGAGCTCGTGACCATGGTCGCTTCCTGCTTCTTCACGCCGCGCATCACCGTGCACAGGTGTCGCGCCTCGATGACGCACGCGACCCCCTTCGGCTTCAGCCGATCCATCAGAAAGCCGGCCACCTGCTGCGTCAGACGCTCCTGCACCTGCAGGCGGTGCGCGTACATGTCCACGACGCGCGGGATCTTCGAGAGGCCGATGATCCGGCCGCGGGGCAGGTAGCCGACGTGCGCCTTCCCGAAGAAGGGGAGGAGATGGTGCTCACAGAGCGAGAAGAACTCGATGTCACGCACGACCACCATCTCGTCGTAGTCGACGTCGAAGGCGGCGTCGTTCAGAAGCGCATCGGGGTCGGTGTGGTAGCCCTCGGTCAGCTCGGCGTACATGCGCCGCACGCGGTCCGGGGTCCGGGCCAGGCCGGCGCGATCGGGGTCCTCGCCGAGCTCAAGGAGGAGGGTCCTCACCGCCTCGGGGATCTGGCTGCCGGGTGAGCGCTCGTCCATGCGCCGCATGCTAGCAGGGGTCCTTGAGCGGGCTAGGCGCGGGGCATCGGCGGCGGTAGACTCGGAATGCGCCCCGCCGAACCCGCACGAACCATCACCCGCCGCCATGGTCATCCACCGCCCCACCTCTCCGTCGCTGCGCCTCGCCCTGCAGCGGACCGCCGGCGATCGGCTGAGCGGCCCCCTCGGGAGGCGCCTCGATGACCGCTTCCACTACCTCCGCCACGTGCTCGCCGGCGGCAAGGAGCCGATCGAGGCGGTCGTGGTCGGCCCCGGCGGGACCTGGGCGCTGACCCTCCGCGCCGAGCCCGGCCACTATCGGAAGCGGAACGGCCACTGGTACCAGCTCCGCGGGGCGACCGAGTCATGGGTGCCCTGGGATGCGAGCCGCATCACCGCGGCGCGCCTCGCTGGGCGGCGCCTGGAGATGTACCTCGAGCGGGCCACGCTGCCGTCATCGGTCACCGCCTGCCTGGTGCCGGCACGCGGCGTGGAGATCGAATGGGACTCCGGCCAGCGCCCCGGGATCCAGGTCATCCGCGACGCCGATGCGCTGGCCGCCGGGATCTCGGCAGGCGGGAACCTGACCAAGGCCCAGGTCGAGCGGATCGTCGCGCTCCTCGACCCGCGACAACCGCTTCCCAGGCTGCGGAACGCCCGTGCGAGCTGAGCCCGCTGGGCTGGCGGCGGTCGTCGTTGTCCTCGCGCTGCTCGCCGCGTGGATGGCGCCGGCACTGGCAGTGGTCGTCGTCTGGCCGCTGCTCTTCCTCCTCCCCGGCTGGGCGCTCGTCAGCTGGGCACAGCCGCGGATCTCGAGCACCGGGCGGCTGGGGCTGGCGATCGTCCTCTCGGTCGCGGTCAGCGCGCACCTCGTCTACTGGCTATCGCTCGCCACCGGCGGCTACCGCCGGGAAACGATCTTCCTCGCAGCCGCTGTCCTCGCCCTGCCCATCGTCCTCGGCATCGGCCGCGCAGGGGGGCGCGCGGTCGCGGAGCAGGCTGGCGCCGCCTGGCAGGCCCTCCGGCGCGACTGGCTCGCGTTCGGCTTCGCCGGCGCCTGCGCCGGGTTCGTGGGAGCGGTCCTCCAGTCCGGGCTGTGGCGCGACACCCCGAACGGCATCTCGGCCGGCGGCTCGAACTGGAGCGACCTCGGGGTGCACCTCTCGATCGCGCAGTCCGTCAACGCCGGGAACTTCCCGCCGCAGGTGCCGTACTTCGCCGGCGAGCCGCTCGTCTACCACTGGTTCGCCGACTTCCACGCGGCCATTGCAGCTCGCGCGGCGGGGATCTTTGCCGTCCCGAGCTTCGTCGTCTCGTCGGCGGTCCTCGCCGGCGCGCTCGCCCTCATCGTCCACGGCCTGGCGCGAAGCCTCCTTCGCGGCCGTGGCGCGCGACGGGTGGCGTTGCTCGCGGCGGCGCTCGTCATCTTCGGCGGCGGGCTCGCGTGGATGCGGCTCGTCGGCGACATCGCCAACGGGTTCGGAGATCTCTCCACCCTCGTAACGCACAACTCATACGACAACTCGTGGCTGACCGAGTGGCCGTTCTTCCGGATTCCATCGGTGATGGGGACCGGCCTCCTCGTCCACCGGGCCACGACCGCGGGGCTGCCGATGCTGGTCGGGGCGGTTCTCCTGCTCACCTCCGGCCTGCCCTCGGCGCGCGCCCACGCCGCCGGCTGGCGGGACCGACCGCCGCTGATCTTCCTGGCCGGCGTCCTGGGGGCCCTGCTGGCGCCGTTCCACTTCTTCTTCTTCCCCGCGTTCCTGGCGCTGGCGCTCGGCTGGGTCGTGGTGGGCGGCCGCCTCCTCGACCGCGACGCCCCGCGCAACGCCGCCCTGCTGCTCGCGCCGTATGTGCTCGCCATTCCGTTCGCGGTCGCTCCCCTGCTGCAGGCCGGTGGCAGCGGCGCGCTCCACTGGGTGGTCGGCTGGGAATCGGCGCCGATGAACGACGGACCGTGGGCGGTCCTCTTCTTCTACGCCACCAACCTCGGGGTGCCGTTCCTGCTGGCGCTGCTGGCGCTGCTGCTGCCGCGCGTGCCCCATCGGGGCTTCCTGGCCGTGTGGCTGGTCACGCTGTTCGCGGTGCCCAACCTGGTGCAGGTGAGCACCATCGGCTTCGACATGAACAAGTACTTCCAGGCGATGTGGATCGCGGTTGCCCTGCTCGCCGCCTGGCTGATCCGCCGCTGGCCAGTGCCCGCGATCGTCGCCGTTCTTCTGCTGAGCGTCCCCTCGCCGCTGCTCGTCTCGGCCTGGACGGCGCTCAACCGAGAGGTCGTCCTCGGCTGGAGCGAAGTGGCTGCGGCGGACTGGATCGCCGCCAACACGCCGGAACGCGCCGTCTTCGTGACGAATGGGTGGCTCAACTCCCCTACCGATCCCGCCGGCCGGCTGCGGGTGCTCACCTTCACCCCCTACATCGCGAACCTCGGCTATTCGCCCGACGAGCGCTCCGCCGTGGTTGACCGCATCTATTGCAACGGTGACCCGGCAGAGTCCGCCGCCCTGGCCCATTCGCTGGGGGCCAGCTACCTGCTCGATGTCGGTCCGCCGCGGGAGTGCGTGCCCACGGCCTTCGACGGCAGCCCCGATTGGGAGCTCGCCTACGACAGCGCCGGGGTCCGCATCTGGCACCTTGCCGGGGCGTCCGTATCATTCCGCCGGTGAGCAGCAGCGCGGCGGTCGTCCGGCTCGAGCACGTCGGCAAGCGGTACGGATCGGAGGGCGGGCCCGAGGCGGTCTCCGACCTCTCGCTGGAGATTCCCGCCGGCGAGATCTGCGTCCTCGTCGGGCCGTCCGGCTGCGGCAAGACGACGACCATGAAGATGATCAACCGCCTGATCGAGCCGACGTCGGGGCGGATCACGATCGACGGCGAGGACGTGATGGCGCTGCCCGCGGTCGAGCTGCGGCGGCGGATCGGCTACGTCATCCAGCAGGTGGGCCTCTTCCCGCACCTCACCGTTGCCCAGAACGTGGCCGTCGTGCCGCGCCTCCTGCGCTGGCCGGAGGCCCGCGTGCGCGAGCGCACGAGCGAGCTGCTTGACCTCGTTCGCCTCCAGCCGTCGACCTACGGCGATCGCTATCCGGCGGCGCTCTCGGGCGGCGAACGCCAGCGGGTGGGCGTGGCACGAGCGCTTGCCGCCGATCCGCCGCTGATGCTGATGGATGAGCCCTTCGGCGCGGTGGACCCGATCCTGCGCGACCGGCTCCAGAACGAGTTTCTGCGCCTGCAGGCCCAGGTCCGCAAGACGATCGTCTTCGTCACCCATGACGTCGACGAGGCGATCAAGATGGCCGACCGCATCGCGATCCTGCAGAAGGGCGGGGTCCTCGCCCAGTACGACACCCCCGACGCGATCCTGGCGGCACCGGCCTCCGACTTCGTGGCCCACTTCGTGGGAGCGGACCGCGGCCTGAAGCGGCTCTCGCTGGGCCGGGTGCGCGACCTGGAGCTCGGCAAGCCGGTTACGGCGCGAGCCGGCGAGCCACGCGCGGAGCTGCGGCGGCGCCTGGATGAGGCAGCTACCGACTACGTGCTCCTCCTCGACGAGAAGGACCGGCCGCTCGGCTGGATCGGCCGGGGCGACCTGAGCGGTGACGGCGCCGTGGGCGTGGATGATGCGATCCCCGGCTCGCCCACCCTCGAGCCGGAGAGCACGCTCCGCGACGCCCTCTCGGTGATGCTCGGCTCGTCGGTCCAGCTCGGGGTCGTGGTCGACGACGACGAGCGGGTGCTCGGGGTGGTCAGCGTCGACGCCATCTCGGAGGTCCTGCGCACCCCGACGACGAGGCCCACGTGACCGAGGGCCAGCCGTTCTTCCAGCTCGACTGGGTGCTCGACAACCTCGATACCCTCGCCCAGCGCATCGGCGAGCACATGCTGGTCACGGTCATCGCGGTGGTGGCGGGCTTCGTCATCTCGTTCGGCCTCGCCCTCGCGGTGCGCCGCTACCCGCGCCTCTACGGTCCGATCCTGGCGGTCAGCGGCGTCCTGTACGCGGTCCCCAGCATCGCCCTCTTCGTCCTCTTCATCCCGATCACTGGCCTCTCCCTCCTCACCGCGGAGATCGCGCTGGTCAGCTACACGCTCGTGATCCTGGTGCGCAACATCGTCACCGGCCTGCGCGGCGTCCCGGCCGACGTGATCGAGGCCGCGCGCGGGATGGGCTACACCGATCGCCAGCGCCTCTGGCGGGTTGAGCTCCCGATCGCCCTGCCAATCATCGTCGCCGGGGTTCGCATCGCCACGGTCACCACCATTGGGCTCGTGACCATCGCGACCCTGATCGGGATGGGCGGACTCGGCTACCTGATCGTGAACATCGGCGTCCAGCAGCGGTTCCCGACGGCCACCATCACCGGCGTCGCCGTCGTCGTCCTCCTCTCCACGATCGTCGACCTTGGCCTCCTGGCGGTCCAGCGCCGCCTCACCCCGTGGGCGAAAGCGCGCGGGGGCTGAGCCGATGGACTTCCTGGGACAGGTCCTGGCCTGGTACACCGATCCGGCCAACTGGACCGGCAACAACGCCATCCAGCTGCGGCTTTGGCAGCACCTCTCGCTCTCGGTGGCGTCGCTGGGCGTCGGTCTCGCCATCGCGCTGCCAATCGGCCTCTACATCGGGCACACCGGACGCGGCGCGCGGGCAGCGGTCGCCGTGAGCAACATCGGGCGCGCGGTGCCGTCGCTCGGCTGGCTCGGGATCGCCTACCCGATCAGCACCGGGCTCTTCCATCGCGGGGGGATCGGCTTCCTACCGGCCTTCATCGGCCTGGTGGCGCTGGCCATTCCGCCGATCGTCACGAACACGCATGCCGGCCTGAAGGAGGTCGATCCCGAGCTGCGCGAAGCCGCCCGCGGGATGGGGATGCGCGAGCTGCAGATCCTCCTCCGAGTGGAGGTGCCGGTTGCGCTGACGGTCATCCTGGCGGGGGTTCGCGTCTCGGCGGTGGCGGTCATCGCCACCGCCCCCCTGGCGGCGCTCGTCGGCGGTGGAACGCTCGGCGCGTACATCCTCCAGGGTCTGGCCCTCGCCGACGAGGTGCGGGTCTTTGCGGCCGCCGTGATGGTGGCGGTGCTCGCCGTGGTGACCGAGTTGGCGTTCGCCTGGCTGCAGCGGCGAGCCGTCTCGCCGGGCCTTGCCGCCCCCGTCGACACTGGCGCAAGCGGAGCGGCGGCTGTTCCAGCGCTCTGAACGCGACACCACCAATACCGGTATAACTGGTGTCCGGGGTCCGCTGCTAGACTCCGGGCCGGTCACGCAGGAAGCGCGACGCGCACAGTCCCTTTCCAACAAGGAGGACCCAATGCGGAAGTACCGCACGCTCGCTCTCGGGGCGGCGTCGCTGGCACTCGTCCTGAGTGCCTGCACGTCGGGTGGGAGCGGGTCGCCGAGCGAAAGCACGGCAGCCAACAAGCCCGCCGTCAAGGTGGGATCAGCCGGCTTCTGGGAAGCCGCCGTCACCGCGGAGATGTACGCCCAGGCCCTGGAGGCCAAGGGCTACACCGTCGAGCGCCACCTGGAGATCGGTGAGCGTCCCGCCGTGCACGCCGCGTTCGACGCCGGCGAAGTCAACCTCATCCCGGAGTACCTCGGCGGCCTCGCCGGCCAGGGGCTCGGCATCACGGAGCTGTCGTCCGACCCGCAGAAGGCATGGGACAACATGCAGGACGCCCTCTCGAACAAGGGCTGGGTCTCCTTCGACTTCTCGCCGGGTACCGATGCCGATGGCTTCGCGGTCCGCAAGGAGACGGCCACCCAGTTCGGCCTGGTGACGATGAGCGACCTGGCCGAGGTGGCCGATCAGCTCGTCTGGGGCGTGGCCGAGGGCTGCCCGGACAATCCTGTCTGTGGCCCGGGCCTGAAGGACACATACGGAATCGATCTGTCGACCCTCCAGGTCGAGAGCCTCTCCCCGTGCAGCACCGACATCGCGACGGCTCTGAACGACAGTGCGATCGGTGTCGCCCAGGTCTGCACGACGCAGCCCGAGATCGCGAGCATGAACTTCGTCCTTCTCACCGATGACAAGCACCTGCAGCCGGCCCAGAACCTGGTGCCGATTGCGAGCAAGGAGCTCGCCGACGCGGGCGGGACGGAGCTGGCGGACATCTTGAACGCCATCACCGCCAAGCTCACCACGGAGGCGCTCACCCAGCTGGGCGCGTCGATCGTGCTCAACCACGAGGACAAGGCCGACGTGGCTCGGCAGTTCCTCCAGGACAACGGCCTCCTCTAGGGCCTCACCTTCGGCAGGCCGATGCGGGCGGCGCAGCCTTCGGGCGGCGCCGCCCGTACACTTTCGCGGACCGATGTCCGAACATCTCGACCTGGCCGATTGGCGCCGTCGCGTCGCCGCGGCCTACGAAACGCTCCGGAACGACCCGCGCGCCGAGCCGGCCCGGCTGCTGGGCTTCCGCGCCGCCAAGGATCGGCTCTTCGCGTCCCACCCATCCTCGCCGGTACCACTCGCGGGGCGGCGGGACTTCCGCGGGCTGGCCTACTGGCGCCACTCCGCGGACCTGGCGTTCCGCGCCCGGCTCGAGCCCGATCCCGAGGCGCTGGCGCCTGACGTTCCGCGTTCCGCGGCGGGCCCGGCGATGCCATACGCCAGGATCGGATGGGTCAGCTTCGTCGTCGACGAGACGCCTGCCCGGCTGGCGGTGTACTGGCTCAACGAGTACGCGGGTGGCATCTTCATCCCCTTTCGCGACGCCACCAGCGGCGCGGAGACATACGGCGGCGGCCGTTACCTGTGGGACTCGGGCAAGGGTGCGGACCTCGGTTCGGACGGCGACGACCTGGTCATCGACTTCAACTACGCGTACCACCCATCCTGCGTCTACGACCCGATCTGGAGCTGCCCGCTGGCCCCGCCGGAGAACTGGCTGACCGTCCCGATCCGCGCCGGCGAGCGGCTGGCCCCCTCCTCGTGACCGAGGGCGACTCGCGACCGCTCCGCAACTGCATCAAGTGCGGACGTCAGATCGGCCCGGACGAGTCGATCTGCGACGTCTGCAACGGGGCCGGCATGGCCACGCCGTCAGCCACCCAGTACCACGGCACCATCGTGGTCGCGATCGTGGCGGGCGTGATCATCATGGCGATCGCCGCCAGCCTCTCGCTCCGCGGCGTCGGCCCGTTTCGGGGCGAGGTGCTGAGCTGGGGCAGCGACCCACCCGACGCAGTCCTGGTTGAGCTGCGGGTCACGAACGAGGGGACGCGCACCGGCCGCGCCAAGTGCCAGCTCACGGCGCGCGACGGCCTGAACCTGGTGCTGCGCATCCGCTCGACCGTCTCGCCGCCGATCGAGGCCGGCAGGACGGTGACCTACACGGAGCGGATCCCCGGCCTGCCCGAAGCGCCCGCCAGCGTCGGGGTCAGCTGCGCCTAGCCGACGCCGGCCGACTATCCTGCTGCCGTGGGTGTGACGCGCGTCTTCCGGCTGATCAGCAGCTCGTTCTTCTTCATCTTCTGGGCGGCGATCATCGCCTTCAGCGTGTTCGGCTTCCCCGGCACCGGGTCCGCCGTACACAAGTTTCCCGACCCGGTCGACGGGCAGGCTGTCTACGACCCGGCCGGGGCGTTCGATCCGGGGATCCAGGCGGCGCTCGAGAACCAGATCGATGCCATCGAGGCGCGGAGTGGCGCGGAGATCGCGATCTACGTCCAGGTCGACCCGTCGGCAACTCCCGATTCGAACCTGGCCGCCGCGCAGGCCCTCCTCGACCAATGGGGCGTCGGTCGCAAGGGCTTCGACGACGGGCTGGTCATCCTCATCAGCTTCGAGCCGGGCCTCCAGCATGGGCAGGCGCACTTCTTTGCCGGCGCTGGATTCCTGCGCGGGTACCTGTCCCAGGGAGACCTGCAGTCGGTGTTCGACGACGTGATCCTCCCGGCCGCAGCGCAGGGCCAGGTCGGCGGCGGCCTCATCAGCGCGATCGACCTGATCGACGCGGCGATCACCCCCGCCGCGACCGCCCGCCTGAACTTCCTGCGCCAGCTCAACGGCGTGGTTGGCCTCTACGGCGCCCCGCTCGCCTTCCTGGTCACCGCCGGGTTCGCCTTCTTCGCCTGGCGCCGTGAGGGAGACGACCCGGAGGTGCTCGACTCGCCGTCCATCCTGATGGCGGGGCCACCAGCGAATATGACGCCGCCCCTGGCCACGGTGGTCCGGCAGGGAAAGGCCAACCGGCACTCGATGAACACCCTGCTGGTAGAGCTCGCCAGCACCGGCCGGATGGCGTTCCAGAACCTCGACCGGGCCAACAAGGTGAAGTCCGACGACGAGCCAGACCCGCTCCTCGATCCCGCCATCGAGCTGCGCGAGTCAGCCCCCCGCGACGGCCGAATGGGAAGGGCGGAGCGCAGCGCCTGGGAGCTGGTTCGGCAACAGGCGCGAGGCGGCACGACCATCTCGCGGGAGCGACTCTGGGAGCTGAACGACATCCTCGAGCCGGTCCGCGACGGGCTCGAGGACGAGGTGGTTCGCCTCGGCTGGTTCACGCGACGCCCCTCGACCCTGATCACGCGCTGGAGCTTCATCGGCATCGGCGAGATGGTGCTCGGCGGGCTCTTCGTTGCAGGTGGCTTCTTCATCCCGATGTCCGGGCTGACCCTCCTTGGTGCCGCCACCGGCGTTGGCGGGGTGGTGACCTGGGCAATTGGCCAGGCGATGTCGCAGCGCACCCCAAACGGCGCCTACGTCGATGCGATGCTCAAGGCATACCGGCGCACCCTCCAGAAGACGATGGAGCAGGCGCGGAGCATGGAGCAGGTCGTCGCCGATCCCACGGTCAAGCTCTTCGCCGATACCCCCGACAAGGCGGTGGTATGGGGGTTCGCCCTCGGCCTGCACGACGAGGTCGGCGACGTCCTGCGACGCAGCCTCGAGGACCAGGCGAAGGATCCATCGCGGGCCGCCGGCGGCTACTACCCGCTCTGGCTGGGGAGTTCCCCGTCGTCCATCGGCGGTGACGGGTTGGCCGGCGGGAGCATCTTCTCAGGCTCCGGAATGCCCGACATCGGCGGCATGTTCAACGCGGTCGGCAGCATCGGCTCGTCGCCTCCTTCATCGTCCTCCAGTGGTGGTGGCTTCAGCGGCGGCGGCAGCTCCGGCGGCGGAGGCGGCGGCGGCAGCTTCTGATCGCGGTGTGGCGCACGGACGCCCCAGCGGGTATGGTGGGGTCGATGCCATACGATCGAAGACCTGACCGACGCCCTGGCGGCGGCCGACCCGGCGGCTCCGGACGACCAACCGGGGACCGCCCCACCTTCGGCGACCGCCCGCAGCGGGACCGCCCCACCTTCGGTGACCGCCCGCCCCGCGAGCGCACCGAGTACTCGGGACCGCCGCGCGAGCGGAGCTTCGACTCGCGACCAGCGCGGCCCGCCAGCTTCGCGCCACGGCCGATGGACGACGGCGGGATGTCGATCCGCCTCGACCCGAGACGGCTTGGCTCGCTCAAGCTGCTCGCTGCCGAGGCAGGGATCCGCCCGGGCGAGCTCGTGACCCGTTGGGTCGAGGAGCGGCTGGATGCGGCGCGCGGTGGCGCTCCGGCACCCAATCTCCCAACCCTCGGCGGTGACGCCCTCGCATCGCTCGCCGCACGAGTGGATGAGCTTGCAAGTCGTCTCGATCAGCTCACCGCTGCAGCTCCGGCCGCTTCACCTGCCGCGGCCGAGGCCGAGCTTGCGCCGACCGAAGCGCCGGCGCCGACGCCAGTGAAGCGCGGGCCAGGGCGGCCACGGAAGGAAGGCGGCCGCGCCTCAGCCAAGAAGCGCGGCCCCAAGGTCGCGCTGCACGACGAGATCGTCGCGGTGATCACCGAGCTCGGGCCGCAGACCGCAGCCGAGCTGGCGGCGGCAATCGTGGAGCGCGGTCGCTACCAGGCCCCGCGGACTGCCAAGCCGCTCGATGCGGCCACCGTCAACGCGCGCGTCTCGAACCCGACCTATCGGGGTCGATTCCTGCGCCGCGAGCATCGCATCGGGCTCGCCGAGGGCTGATCCTCCGACGTCATCCCTCGAGGATGAAGGTCACCAGGATGTTCGCCTGGTACTCCTGGGCGCCATCGGCATCGGTATTCAC
>Ga0310813_10001327_pt1 | contig 14996 bp, 16 predicted proteins | sample YN3metagenome_FD_203086 | JGI IMG/M metagenome (GOLD analysis project Ga0310813, IMG submission 203086) | Soil microbial communities from experimental microcosm in Duke University, North Carolina, United States - YN3 | ecosystem: Engineered > Artificial ecosystem > Soil microcosm > Unclassified...
AAAAGCGGCGCAAAAACTTTTTTGAAACTGGGCCCGTGGCGTTGAAACCACCACGGCCCAAAGTAAACGAAGTTTTTTTGCTACTTTTTGTTCACAAAAAGTAGACTTTTCTTTTTCTTTCTTTTCTTGCGGTCGCCTGCCGCCCATGGTTCCTTTGCGCCATGGTCAAGCTCGATAAAATTTACACGCGCGGCGGCGACAATGGCGAGACGTCGCTCGGCGATGGCGCGCGTGTCGCCAAATCCTCCGCCCGCGTCTCTGCCTATGGCGATGTGGACGAGGCCAATGCGGTCATTGGCTTGGTGCGGCTGCATGTCGCGGGGCCCGAAGATATCGTGTTGGCGCGGATCCAGAACGATCTGTTCGATTTGGGCGCGGATCTCTGCGTGCCGGTCAAGGAGGGGGAGCCCGCTTTGCGCGTGACCCAGCCGCAGGTGGATTGGCTGGAAGGACAGATTGACCGCATGAACGCCGAGTTGGCGCCGCTGCGCTCGTTCATCCTGCCGGGCGGCACGCCTGCCGCTTCGTTCCTGCACCAGGCCCGGACCGTGGTGCGGCGCGCCGAGCGGCTGGTGGTGGCGTTGCTGGCGCAGCCGGATGAGGCGGTGAACCGGCTGGTGCTGGTCTATCTCAATCGGCTCTCGGACCTGCTGTTCGTGATGTCCCGCTATGTCAACGGCAAAGGCACGCATGATGTGCTCTGGTCGCCCGCGGCGAATCGCGACGGCTGAGACCAACCCACCACTCCCTGTACGGCGCAAGCATGATCCGCATTTTGTACATGAGCGATCTGCACCTCGAGATGGAGCGCTGGCGGCTCAATGTGGTCGGCTGGACCGCTTTCATGGCCCGCCACCGCGCGGTCTCGCTGCATCCGCTGCGCGGGCCGATGATCGATGAGGCGGGATCCGTCGACCTGATTGTGCTGGCGGGGGACGTGCATCAAAGCGTGCGCGGCATCGTCTATGCCGATCGGCTTTCGCGGTTCATGCGTGCGCCGGCAATCTATGTCGCCGGCAATCATGAATTCTACCGCCAGAATATCGAGCGGGTTCTGCCCGCTCTGCACCGCGCTGCGGCGCGCACCGACGGGCGCGTCAGCTTTCTGGAGAACAACGTCGCCACCTTCAATTTTTCAGGGCAGCGCCTGCATGTTTTGGGATGCACGTTGTGGACCGATTACGATCTGTACGGCGACCCCGCCGGCGCAATGCAGACGGCCCGGCGGCGGATGAATGACTACGAGGCGATCCATGACGGCAAGCATGTTTTCGCGCCGGAAGATGCGCTGCGCCGGCATCTGGAGTCGCGCGTCTGGCTGCACAAGACCCTGGCCCAATTGCAGCGCTACGAGCCGGAGGCCCAGAGGCTCGTGGTCACCCATCATGCGCCGAGCGGGGCGGCGCTCGGCGAGCGCACGGGCGGGATCGGCCCTGCTTACGCCTCGGAATTGCTGCTGGAATTCGCGCCGCGCGCGCCGGCCGCCTGGATCCACGGGCACACGCATTTCCGGCACGAGAGCACGGAAGAGGGGATCCGCTTCATGTCCGCGCCGCGCGGCTATGTGCTGTATGACGGGGCGACGGTGCAGCAATATCAGCCGGGGATTTTGGAGCTTTAGAAAAAGTAAGTAAGTGGCCGCTTTTTGAAAAAAGCGGCGCAAAAACTTTTTTTATGCTGGGCTATGGGCTTTGTCAGAGACAACGCCCATAGCCCAGAGTCATAAAGTTTTTTTGCTACTTTTTGTTCACAAAAAGTAGCCTTCCTTTCTTCTCTGGCTCGGCATTGCGTGTTGCGGCGCGGAAACCTATCAGAGGCATCATGTCGAAACCGCACTACGTTCTCACGCTGTCCTGCCTCAACCGCCCCGGCATCGTTGCCGCCGTCACGAACTGCCTGTTCGAGCATGGCGCCGATATCCGCGAGGCGCAGCAATTCGACGATGCCGAGACGAAGAAATTCTTCGCCCGAATCGCGTTTGATCTGGCGGAGGGGGCCGGAATTTCCGCCTTGCATGACGGTTTGGCCCGCGTGGCGGAGACGCTGCAGCTGAGCTGGCGGGTCAGCGACCACCGGGTTCCGCGGCGGGTGCTGCTGCTGGTATCCAAATTCGACCATTGCCTGGTCGATCTTTTGTATCGATGGCGCATCGGCGAATTGCCGATGACCCCGACGGCCATCGTCTCCAACCATGGCGCGGAACATTATGAGGGGCTCGATTTCGGCGGCCTGCCTTTCCACCATCTGCCCATCACCAAGGAGACGAAGATGGAGCAGGAAGCCCAGATCTGGGCGCTGGTGAAAGAGACCGGTGCCGAGCTGGTGGTGCTGGCGCGCTACATGCAGGTGCTCTCCGACGCCTTGACGGCGAAGCTGGTGGGACGCTGCATCAACATTCATCATTCCTTCCTGCCCGGATTCAAAGGGGCGAAACCCTATCACCAGGCGCACGGGCGCGGCGTGAAACTGATCGGCGCCACGGCGCATTACGTCACGGCCGACCTGGATGAAGGGCCGATCATCGAGCAGGATGTGGAACGCATCAGCCATGCCGACACGCCGGACGATCTGGTCCGCAAGGGGCGGGACATCGAGCGCCGGGTGTTGGCTCGCGCGGTGCGCTACCATCTTGAGGACCGGGTGATCCTGAACGGCCGCAAGACCGTCGTGTTCGCGAATTAGAACCGAGCGCTTGGGCCGTGCTGGTTGCACCGCCACCGGCCCCGCATAACAAAAGTTTTTGCGCCGCTTTTTTCAAAAAGCGGCCGCTTGCTTGTTCTTTTGTTGACTTGGACAAGCCGGTTTCATAGCTCCCGCAGCGTCTCTTCGGAAAGGCATAAACAGTGGTGGCACAACTGATTGACGGCAAAGCCTTTGCGGCGCGGCAGTTGGCCGCGATCACCACCGAGGTCGCTTCGCTGCCTTTTCAACCGGGGCTTGCCGTGGTGCTGGTGGGCGATGACCCGGCCAGCCAGGTCTATGTGCGCAACAAGGCGCGGCAGACCGTGCAGGTGGGCATGCGCTCGTTCGAGCATCGGCTGGCCGGGGATATTTCCCAGGAGGAGCTGCGGCAACTGGTGGAACGGCTGAACGCCGATCCTGCGGTGCACGGCATTCTGGTGCAATTGCCGCTGCCCAAGCATCTCGACCCGGAACAGATCATCGCTGCGATCGACCCGGCCAAGGATGTCGACGGCCTGACCGTGACCAATGCCGGCCTGCTCGCCGCCGGCCAGTCGGGCCTGGTGCCCTGCACGCCGCTGGGCTGCATGCTGCTGCTGGAAGACGTGCTGGGCGATCTCACCGGGCTGCATGCCGTGGTGGTCGGCCGCTCCAATCTGGTCGGCAAGCCGATCGCGCAATTGCTGCTCGCGCGGAACTGCACCGTCACCATCGCCCATTCGCGCACCCGCAACCTGGCCGAATTATGCCGCAGCGCCGACATTCTGGTTGCCGCGGTCGGCCGCCCGGAAATGGTCAAGGGCGATTGGATCAAGCCGGGCGCGACGGTGATCGATGTCGGCATCAACCGCGTCAGCGGCGCGGATGGGAAATCCCGGCTGGTCGGCGATGTCGCCTTCGATGAAGCGAAGGATTTCGCGGGCCATCTGACGCCGGTGCCGGGCGGGGTCGGGCCGATGACCATTGCCTGTCTGCTCCGCAACACCTTGACCGCCGCGAAGCGGCAGCATCGTTATTCCGGTGCGTAAACATGTCTGGCGGTTTTAACGCGACTGTCATAAAATTGCGTGGGGATGGAGAGAAAAGAAATGACGGCGCGAGCCAAGAACAAGACCGCTGACAAGGCGGAGAGGCTGGAGGGCGATCTACCGGACCTTCTCAAGGACATCAGTCTGCCGGTCAACCTGTCCGAGGGGGCGGCGTCCGTGTCGGATCTGACGCTGGAGCAGGCCCTCGGCGTGCAAGTGCGGGCAATGCGCCGCCGACTCGGCATCACGGTCTCCGAGCTCGCGGCCTCGGCCGGACTGTCCGGCGGCATGCTGTCGAAAATCGAGAACGGCCAGATTTCTCCATCGCTTTCCAGCCTGCAGGCGCTGGCGAAAGCGCTCAACGTGCCGATCACGACATTCTTTTCCACCTTCGAGGAGCGGCGCGACTGTTCCTTCGTGCCGGCCGGCAACGGCGTGATCATTGAGCGGCGCGGCAGCCGGGTCGGGCACGAATACAGCCTGCTCGGACATGCCATGGGCGGCCAGATGGCGATCGAACCCTATCTCATCACCTTGCATGAGGGGGCGGCGCCCTATCCGGCCTTCCAGCATGTCGGGCGCGAGTTCATCTATATGCTGAGCGGCGAGGTGATGTATCGCCATGGCGACCAATCCTACCATCTGCGCCCCGGCGATGCGCTGCTGTTCGACTCCGCCGCCCCGCACGGGCCGGAAAAACTCCTGGTGCAGCCGATGAAATATCTGTCGATCATGAGCTATATGCGCGAGGCCAGTTAGAAGAAAGCAGCCGCTTTTAAAAAAGCGGCGCCGAAACCTCTGGTTATGCCGGGTTCCGAACGGGTTTAATCGGGAAAATATTCCACATGGGTTTCGGCGGTTCGGCCGAAGTAAAGTGCCCGGCGGCCTGAGAAAGAGACCATATAGCCGGCGCAACCGGCGGCGGCGACCTTTCGGCAAAAGCCGAGATAAGTATAGCCGGGTGCGAGTTGTTGCGCCTCCCGAATGGCGATTTGCACGCGCGCCGCGTCGAAGGCCGGGGCGATGGGAACATCGAGTTTGTGCATCGGCATGTCCACGCTGTCGCCGTCAGGCATGTAGTAGGTTGCAAGCGCGCGGCGAAGGTCGATGGCGTAGCCTTCGAACCCCTCCTGGATCAAGGTGCCGACGATTTGCGGAAAGGTCAGGCTGTCATCTTCGGCGCTTTTCAAGCAGGCTTTGGCGACAGATTTCTTGTGATGATCCATAGGGAGTCTCCAAGACGACAAAAAGAAGCCAAAAAACTTTGTTCACTTTGGGCCCGTGGTGGTTTCAACGCCACGGGCCCAGCGTAAACAAAAGTTTTTGCGCCGCTTTTTTCAAAAAGCGGCTGCTCTCTTTTTATAAAGCGGCTGCGCGCAATGCGGCCAAGCCTTGCTCGAGGTCGGCGATCAGATCGTCCGTATCTTCCAGCCCGATATGGAAGCGCGCGAGTTCGCCCTCGAACTTGCCGGTGCCGGCGGTGCGGCGGATCGTTCCCGTGGTCGGCAGCACCAGACTTTCGAACCCGCCCCAGCTTGCGCCGATGCCGAACAGGTTCAGCGCATCGATCATCGCCACCACGTCGGCGGCGGAAAAACGCGGTTGGAAGACCACGCTGAACAGGCTGCAGGCGCCCGTGAAATCGCGCTTGAAAATTTCGTGGCCGGGGCAGCCGGGCAAAGCCGGGTGCAGCACACGCGCCACTTCCGGTCGCGCGGAGAGCCATTTCGCCACGCGCAACCCCGCTTCCTCCTGGGCTTTGAGCCGTACGCCCAGCGTGCGCAGGCCGCGCAGAGCCAGCCAGCAATCATCCGGCGAGGCATAGGCGCCCATTTGCAGTGCGCCGTCGCGTAGCCAGGCCCAGTCCTCGTCGCTGTTCACCGTCACCGCGCCGAGGATGAGGTCCGAATGGCCGCCGATATATTTGGTCAGCGCCTGGATCGACACGTCCACCCCATGCGCGAAGGGCTGGAAGTTCAGCACCCCCCAGGTATTGTCCATGAACAGCTTTATGCCCGCTTCGTGGGCGAGCCCGGCGAGCATGGGGATGTCCTGAACCTCGAATGTGTGGCTGCCGGGGCTTTCGGTGAACAGGATGCGGGTATTGGGGCGCAGCTTCGGGCGCAAATCCGCCGCGCTGATCATTGGGTCGTAATATTCGGTGGTCACGCCGTAGCGGGCCAGCAGCCCGTCGCAGAAATTGCGCGTCGGGCCGTACACCGAATCCGGCACGAGCATGTGGTCGCCGGCGCGCAGATAGGCCAGCAACGGCACTGTCACCGCGGCGAGGCCTGAGCCGACCACCTGGCAATGGCTCCCACCCTCGATTTCCGCCACCGCTGCTTGCAAGGCGAAATGCGTGGCGTTGCCGTGTGTGCCGTAAATATCCACCGGTTCGCGGCGGCGCTGGCCGATGGCGAGCTTGCTCGCCACGTCCGGATAGAGAACGGTCGAGCCACGCACCAGTTGCGGGTTTACGTAGCCGTAGGATTTCGTGCCGTTGCGGCCGGCATGCACCAGCGCCGTATCGATTTTCTTAGCCATAGTGTCTCTTCAAACCTCGATCGGCGTGTCGTCGCGACCGCCCCATTCGGACCAGGAGCCGTCATATAGGGCACCTTGCGGCAGGCCGGCTACGGCCAGCCCCAGGGTCAGCACGGCTGCGGTGACGCCGGAGCCGCAGCTTGTCACGATCTTTTTGTCAGGCGTCACGCCGAGCCCGGCGAATTTCGCGCGCAGAATCGCCGCCGGCAGCATTTTTCCGTCCTGGAGCAATTCCGTGAAGGGCAGGGATTTCGCGCCGGGAATATGCCCGCTCTTCATGCCGGGGCGCGGTTCGGGCACGCTGCCATTGAACCGCCCGGCGGCGCGCGCATCCAACACCAGCTCGGCATGGCTGGCCAGATTGGCCTTCATCTGCGCGAGGTTGCGCACCAGGCCGGCGCGGAAGCCGGCGTGGAAATGGCCCGCAGCGGCAGGTGTCGGCGCGCCGGACGCGACCGCGCCGCCGGCCTCGACCCAGCCGGGCAGGCCGCCATCAAGGACCGACACATTGTCGTGGCCGAACACACGGAACATCCACCAGAGCCGCGCTGCGGAGAACAAACCACGCTGGTCATAGACGATGACATGATCGTTGTTGCTGATGCCCAGCGAAGCGACGGCATCGGCGAAAATCTCCGGTGTCGGCAGCATGTGCGGCAAAGGTGATGTGGCATCGACGATTTTGTCGATGTCGAAGAACCGGGCGCCTGGAATATGCGCCGCCTCGAACAGGGCAGCGGCGTCCTTGGCCTCATTCGGCAGGTAATAGGTTGCATCCAGCAGACGGATTGGGGAGCTGTCCGGCGCGGAAATCTGCGCTTGCAGCCAGGCGGGGGAGACCAGGTCCTGCATCAGCTGCGCGCCGCCGCGGCCAGAGCCCGCACGCGTTCCGCGGCGGTGGCGCCCTTGATGGCGTCGCGCCAGGCATTTTCCGAGACGCGCTGATGCGCCGCCACGGCGTCCTCGGCGCCGGTGATCATCGCCACGCCGGATTGCGCGGAGGGCAGGGAATCGGGCTGGAAGGGGTTGATCGCCAGAGTCGCGCGTTCGCGCGAACGCAGCAGGGTGAAGGGGCCGTTCGGCTCGCCGCTGGCCATCAGACCGAGCTGCAGGCCGATCGGTTCGCTTTCCATGAGGTTGGCGATCAGTTCCATCTCCCGCTGCGCGACGTCACGGGCGGCGTGACGCAGCCGCTCGCTGACCGGCACCGCGCCGGCAACGCCTTCGGCAAGGAATTTCTGGATCGAGCTGACGGTGAGGATGCCGATGATGGAGGGCTTGCGCGACGCGTACATGCGTTTTCGCGAAATCATCACATTCAGCAACTGTTCGGAGGCGGCGCGCGCCGCCGGCCGGTCGGCGCCCATGGCCTCGGCCGCTTCCTCGTAGATCTGCGCCAGCACGCTGTCATATTGGTCGGAGGAGATCAGGTAGCAGATCGGCCCGAATACCTGCAGGATCTGGTCGGACGTCTCCTCGATCTGGCGGATGCGCTCCATATAGCCGACCGGCTTGGAATAATATTCCACGCCGATGCCGAGCAGCGTCAGGGGCGATATTTTGAGAAGTTCCGCAAGACGGTTGACGGTGTCGAGTTTAATCACCTCACCCTTCTCGTAGCGGTACAGGGCGGCGCGGGAGACGCCGAGGCGCGCGGAAATTTCCTCGGCCTTGAGGCCGGATTCCATACGGTAGGCCCGTAATTGCTGACCGATCTCATTAAATCGCATTGATGTTGCTCCCCTTGCCACCCGGATCCGCCGCAGAATATCGCTCCGCCGAGGTGTGCCATCTCATAAATCGTCACGATGCATCCGCTGGTCACTTTATATACATGAAATGTCGCAAAAATCCAAAAAACATGTGGGTGGATGAGATTTCTTGCGCCGCCTAGGGCTCTTGCCGGCCGGACGCCTCATCAGGCATCACATGTCTATGAAATATGAACGGATCTTGCTGCTGGCCTTGGCCGTGGCGCTCGGCATCGGCTGTTTTCTCATTCTGCTGCCATTCCTACCGGCAATGCTCTGGGCCGGTATCCTGGTCTATTGCCTGTGGCCTCTCTACCTCAAGCTGTCGCGGTATATTCCGTCCAGCATTGCGGCGTTCCTGATCACCTTGGTGCTGGCGGCGATCATTCTGGTACCGTTGGTGCATCTGGCGCTGGTCGTTGCCCATGGGGCGCGGGACAATCGCGCCTGGGTGCAGGATCTCGTGCAGAATGGCCTGCCGCCGGCCCCCCCGATGTTGGCCCGGCTACCGCTGATTGGCGGCGTGCTCACGGATTTCTGGAACAATTCGGCGGATGATCTGGGCGGCGTCGCGAACTCGCTGCAGCCCGTACTCGGCACCGTGGCGCATTCAGGCATTCATTTGCTGTTCCAGCTGACGCATGGGCTCATCGGCATCGTCGTGGCGTTGTTCATCGCGTATTTTTTCTTTCTTACCGGTGCGGGTATCGTCGCCCGGATCCGGATGTTGCTGGTCCGGCTGATGAACGAAAACACCGCCGAGCATCTGCTCGTGCTGGTCGCCGGGACGGTGCGCGGGGTGGTGTTCGGCATCATCGGCACGGCGGCGCTGCAGGGCGTCTTGTACGCCATCGGGTTTGAGCTGATGCACGCGCCGCAAGCCTTGTTGCTGGCCTCGCTGGCGGGGCTTGTCTCCATCGTGCCGGCCGGCGCCATCATCGTCTATGTGCCGCTCTGCCTGTTTCTGCTGGCGGTAGGGCACCCGCTGCATGCGGTCGTGCTGGCGATCTATTGCTTCGGCGTTGTCGGCGGCGCGGATTCGGTGATCCGTCCGTGGCTGATCGCCAGGGGCGCGTCACTGCCCTATGCCCTCACGCTGCTGGGTGTGCTCGGTGGCGCAATCGCTTTTGGCGCCTTGGGCATATTTGTCGGCCCGGTTTTGCTGGTGCTCGGCCTGGCGGTGGCGGAAGAGTTTGCCGGTCAGCCGCGCGGGGCATGGCGCCAGCCTTAAGGAGAGGTGATTAGCCAAATCTTAACGATTTGGCTTCACAACAGGCTTATGACGCCAGCCATGTTGTTTTCCCCGCTGCCGCCAGCACGCACTGCCAAGCGTCGCGCCGCGGAAATGTCCGGCCGCCATGCCGAGCATGACGCCGCCGCCTATCTCGCGGCGCAAGGCTTTGTTCTCCTCGCGGAGCGTTTGCGCACGGGCGCGGGGGAGATCGATCTCGTCATGGCCGACCGGGACACGCTGTTGTTCGTCGAGGTCAAAGCCCGCGCCTCGCTGGCGGAAGCGGCCTACGCGGTGTCGCCGCGCCAGCAGGCCAGGCTGCTGGCCGCCGCCGGCGCCGCCATGGCGCAGCATCCCGAATGGGCCCGGAACGGCACCCGCTTCGACGTCATGTTGTTTGCCGGCGGCGCGTGCCAGCACATCGAGGACGCGGTCCGCTACCAGTAGGGCCGCTAGACTCGCCACTGCCGAGGTCGCCGATCGGTGCCGGTGCGGTTTCAACCCCACCGGCCCAGCATAACAAAAGTTTTTGCGCCGCTTTTTTCAAAAAGCGGCCACTTCCTACCCTCCGAACGCCGTCAGGAGCCGCGCATGCGCGCGGGTGCCGCGGTGGAAGCAGGCCAGCTCGAATTTTTCGTTCGGCGAGTGGATGCGGTCGTCGTCCAGCCCGAAGCCGGCCAGCAGCGTCTCCAGGCCCAGATGGGTCTTGAAGGCTTCCACCACCGGGATCGACCCGCCGCTGCCGACCAAAGCCGCCGGCTTGCCGAACTCCTCGGCCAAAGCCTGCCGCGCCGCTGTCATGAAGGGTGCGTTGAGGTCCACCGCAAAACCGGGGGCCGCGCCGGAGCGCTTGAACTCGGCCTTCGCGTCGGGGCGGAGCCGTTCGGTGACGAAACGCTCGAAATTGTCGAGGATTTTTGCCGGGTCCTGACCGGGGACGAGGCGGAAGGTCAGCTTCGCGGTCGCCTCCGCCGGGATCACGGTTTTCGTGCCGTCACCCTGATAGCCGCCATAGATGCCGTTAATCTCGGCGGTCGGCCGGGCCCAAAGCTGCGCCAACGGCGATTGTCCATGCTCACCGGCGGGATGATGCAGCCCGACATCGCCGAGGAACGCGGCCGCGTCGAAGCCCAACTGCTCCCAGGATCGCCGCACCGCCTCGGGCACCGGCGCCACGCCGTCATAGAAACCGGGAATACGGACACTGCCCTGGTCGTCCTGCAAATCGCCGAGCACGCGGGTCAGTGCGTTGATCGGGTTCCGCGCAAGGCCGCCGAACAAGCCGGAATGCAGGTCGCGCGATGCCGACTTGATCGTCACTTCGATTGCCGCGAGACCGCGCAACGAGGTGGTGATCGCCGGCGTCTCGAAATTCCACATATTGGTGTCGGCCACGAGCACGAAATCCGCGGCCAGCGCCTCTTTCTCGTTGGTCAGCAATTCGGCCAGCGAGGGGCTGCCGCATTCCTCCTCGCCCTCGAGCAGGACCGTCAAGCGCACCGGTAATTTGCCGTTGACCGCCAGATGCGCCCGGCAGGCCTCGAAGAAGCTCACCACCTGGCCTTTATCGTCCACCGCGCCGCGCCCGACGATGCGCTTGCCGCGCGGCCCGTCGACCTGCTGCGGCTCGAACGGATCGGACTCCCACAAATTCAGCGGATCGGCCGGTTGCACGTCATAATGGCCATAGAACAGCACATGCGGCGCATCGGGGCCGGCGCCGTGATGCGTGGCGATCACGCCCGGCAGCCCCGCGGTTTCCGACAGCCGGGCGGCGAACCCCATCTCGGCCAGCGTGTCGCGCGCCCAAACGGCTGCCTTGCGGCAATCACCCGCATGCGCCGGCTGGGCGCTGATGCTGGGAATGCGCAGCAGGCTGAACAGCCGTTGCAAGGAGGCGTCGAGATGGTCGTCGATATGCCGCAGAATCTGTTCCATAGGCCCATCTGGGCGCAGCCCGGGTGAAAAAGCAATGAGGCTTGATCTGGAGGAGAAACTCGCCGAAAGACGCATGGATCATGGAATTGACGCTGTTCAACACCCGCACGCGGGGCAAGGAAATTTTCCGCCCCATCGATCCGGCCAATGTGCGGGTCTATCTCTGCGGCCCCACCGTGTACGACCGGGCGCATATCGGCAATGCCCGCAATGTCGTGATGTTCGACATCCTGGTGCGGCTGCTGCGCAAGCTCTACCCGCGCGTGACCTATGTGCGGAACATCACCGACATCGACGACAAGATCAACGCGAGAGCCAAAGAGCGCGGGGTGTCGATCGAGGAGGTCACCGAAGGGCCGATCCGCTATTACCATGAGGATATGGGCGCGCTTTACGCCTTGCCGCCGGACATCGAGCCGCGCGCGACCGACCATCTGAAAGAGATCATCGACATCATCCAGCGCCTGCTCGCCAACGGCAACGCTTATGTGGCCGAGGGGCACGTGATGTTCGCGGTGGCCTCGGACGCGGATTACGGCAAGTTTTCCGGCCGCAGTCTGGAGGATCTGATCGCCGGGGCGCGGGTCGAGGTGGCGCCGTACAAGCGCGATCCCGGCGATTTCGTGCTGTGGAAACCCTCCTCCGACGATCTGCCGGGCTGGGACAGCCCCTGGGGCCGTGGCCGCCCCGGCTGGCATATCGAATGCTCGGCGATGTCCTGGAAGCATCTGGGCGAGAATTTCGACATTCATGGCGGCGGCGACGACCTGATCTTCCCGCACCACGAGAATGAAATCGCCCAATCCTGCTGCGCGTTTCCCGGCTCCACCTTCGCCAATGTCTGGGTGCATAACCGGATGTTGCTGGTGAACGGCGAGAAGATGAGCAAATCGCTCGGCAATTTCCTGTTCCTGCACGACGTGCTGAAGCTCGCGCCGGGCGAGGCCGTGCGCTTCCTGCTGATGCGCTCGCATTATCGCTCGACGCTGGATTTTTCCGAGGCCGGCCTGTTGGAGGCGCGCAAGGAGCTGGACCGGTTTTATCGCGCCATCGGCAAAAATCCGGGCGTGGTTGCGGCGGCCACCGTACCGGAGAGCGTGCTTGCCCCGCTCTGCGACGATCTCAACACGCCCGGCGCGTTTGCCGCTTTGCACGCGCTCGCCGACGCCGCGATGGCGGAGGATAAGCAAGCAGCGGCCGGGCTTCTCGCCGCAGGGCAGGTGCTCGGCCTGTTCAATGTCGCGCCCGAGGCATGGTTCGGCGCGGGGATCGACCAGTCCGCCATCGACGCCCTGGTGGCGCAGCGCGTGGCCGCGCGCAAAAACAAGGATTTCGCGGAATCCGACCGGCTGCGCGCGGAAATCGCCAAGCATGGCGTGATCATCGAGGATGGCCCCGACGGCACTTACACGTTGCGCAAGGCATGAGCAGGGGCGGCGCAAAAACATGACCGGGCGGGATGGCGGCGCGGAGCTGGCGCCGATCGAGCCGTCGCCGGTGGTGATCCTGGTGCGGCCGCAAATGGCCGAGAATATCGGCGCGGTGGCGCGGGCCATGGGCAATGGCGGGCTGTTCCATCTGCGCCTGGTGGCGCCGCGGGACGGCTGGCCGTTGGAGCGTGCCTGGATCACCGGGTCCGGCGCGCACCGCATTCTCGACAATGCCGAGGTTTTTCCGACCGTCGCGGCTTCCGTGGCGGACCTGCACCGCGTGTTCGCGACTTGCCCGCGGCCGCGCCATATCATCAAGCCGGTGCTGACCGCCCGCGGCGGCGCCGCGGAGATCGTGGCGATCGGCGCGCGGGGCCTGCGCAGCGGCGTGCTGTTCGGCCCCGAGCGCACCGGGCTCGACAATGACGACATCGCCTGCGCCGACAGCCTGATCCGCTACGACCTCAATCCCGGCTTCATGTCGCTGAACCTCGCCCAGGCGGTGATGGTGTTCGGCTATGAATGGTGGCTGGCGCGGCAGGACGAACTGCCGATGCGCGCCTTGCAGACCAACGAAACCGCCCCGGCCACCAAGGGCGAACTCGACAATTTCATGGACCACCTGATCCGCGAATGCGACGCCTCGGGGTTCCTGAAAAACGAGCAGAAACGCCCCGGCATGGTGCGCAATCTGCGGCACTTCTTCACCCGCGGCGAAGTGACTCGCCAGGAGCTGAACACGCTGCACGGCATTGTCAGCGAGCTGGTAAGGGGGAGGAAGAAGTGAGGAAGGAAGCGGCCGCTTTTTGAAAAAAGCGGCGCAAAAACTTTCATTATGCTGGGCTACGGGCGTTGGCGCTGACGCAGCCTCAGGCCCAGCATAACAAAGTTTTTTTGCTACTTTTTGTTCACAAAAAATAGGTCTTTCTTTCCCTTACTCAATTTCCACCGTCACCGGCACATGGTCCGACGGCTGGGGCTTGCCGCGTTCATCCCGGCCGATGTGCACCGCGCTCAGGCGTTCGGCGATGCGTGGGGAGAGCAGCGCGTGGTCGATGCGCAGGCCGGAATTCCGGTCCCAGGCGCCGGCCTGGTAGTCCCAGAATGTGTAAAGCGTTTCCGTGGGGTGCAAGGCGCGCACGGCGTCGGTAAGCCCGGTCCAGATCAGCGCATTGAACGCCGCGCGGGTCTCGGGGCGGACCAGCGCGTCGGTCGCGGGCAGGGCCCGCGGCGCGAAATCGGCGTCGGTGGGGCACACATTATAGTCGCCGGCGAGCAGGAAATCCTGGTCGGCATCCATCAGGTTCTGCGCGTGGGCGCGTAAGGCGCCCATCCATTCCAGCTTGTAGGCGTAGCCGTCATCGCCGCGGGAATTGCCGTTGGGCAGGTACAGATTGCCGACCGACATGCCCTGGGCGCGGACTTCGATGAAGCGGGAATGCAAATCTGCCTCGCTCATGCCCGGCAGCTTGCGCACGCTCACCTCCGCCGGGATGCGGTGCAGGATGGCGACGCCATTGTAGGATTTCTGGCCGACGATGACGGACTCGTAGCCGAGCGCCTGGAAGGCGAGGGTGGGGAACTGGTGCTCCTCGCACTTGATCTCCTGCAGGAGCAGAAGGTCGGGCTGTTCGCGCGAGAGGAAATCCGCGACATGCGACTCGCGCGTGCGGACCGAGTTCACGTTCCAGGTGGTGATTTTCATGGATTTCGCCGCCAGCTTGGGACCTGAACCAAGCGGTTCAGTCGATGGAGAAAGACGTGCCGCAGCCGCAGGCGGAGGTGGCGTTGGGGTTTTTCACCGCGAAATGCGCCCCCATCAACGCGTCCTTGAAATCCAGTTCCGCGCCGGCCAGCAGGTCCAGGCTGGTCGGGTCCACATACACAATGGCGCCGTCGGCTTCGATCACCAGATCGTCCGGATGATGCGTCGCGGTGAGGTCGAATTTGTACTGGAAGCCGGAGCAGCCGCCGGCCAGCACTTCGACGCGCAATGCCTTCGACTCGGGATCGGCGGCGAGGATCGCGGCCACGCGCGCGGCGGCGGACGGGGTGAGGCGGAATTGGTCCAGGGTCTGGCTCATGCCTTTTCATATAGCGTCTATGGGCCTTGGTGGTAAGGGCAGGGATGGGGTAAGGCTCAGACCATGTGGAAAGCCTCTTATGCGGTAACTGCGGCGATGTCGCGGGGCCGCAAATTTACCGAGATCGAATCGGACGATCGCAGCCCCTATCAGCGCGACCGCGACCGTGTGGTGCACTGCTCGGCCTTTCGCAAGCTGCAATATAAGACCCAGGTGTTCGTGACCCGCGAGGGCGATTTCTACCGCACAAGGCTGACGCACAGCCTGGAAGTCGCGCAGATCGCCCGCAGCATCGCGCGTAAGCTGGG
>Ga0310813_10001328_pt1 | contig 14994 bp, 24 predicted proteins | sample YN3metagenome_FD_203086 | JGI IMG/M metagenome (GOLD analysis project Ga0310813, IMG submission 203086) | Soil microbial communities from experimental microcosm in Duke University, North Carolina, United States - YN3 | ecosystem: Engineered > Artificial ecosystem > Soil microcosm > Unclassified...
GATGATGTATATTATATAGATGAATTACAAGCAGCTAGAAATTTCTATTTACAAATATTAACTGGCGACACTAGTGATGGAATACCTAGGATTCAATTTGGCTGGAAAAAGAAAAAAACAGTAGAATTATTAGAAAAAGCCTTGACAATTGAAGAAATGGAAGATATAATATATAAAGAATTAGAAAGAATTAATACTGAATTATATAAAAAAGAAAAAATCGATCAATTTGAAAATTTTAAAGATTTAAATGAAGTTTGTAATTATCAATTTACTACCAGAGGACAATTAGTATGGCTACGTCGAGAAGTAAACGAGTTTTGGACCCCACTAAGATTACAGAACAAGCAACTTACGAAGTAATAAGAAATCAAATTAAGAGTTTAACAAATGCAACATTAGAAAAATTATCGTATGCTATTGAATTTGAATTATGGGATAGAGCTAATTTAGAAGATTATGAACGATTTTATGGAACGGATTATGAAGAAGATGGAACCGACTCAAAATTATAAAAACCTTGAATTTGAGACATAGGCATATTGAATATCTACCTTATTGGGCATAGCTGTATGATTCATCAGCAGAAAAAAGTGAATATGTTGATATTAATTAATAAGTTGGTGCGTGACTAGAAAGTGGAAAAAATTAATGATTAAAAAACTAATACCAATAATTGATGAAACGCTTGTGCGTGGCTTAGTAAGCACGCAATTTCCACAAATGGACTCGAAAACTAAAGCAAAAGATAGACGATTATATAATACTTACGGTATAAATTTATATGAAAAAAATCTAATGGCTGCCAAACAAGGAGGAGTTTGTTGGATTTGTAAACAAGTTCCAAAGTCTGGAATACTGTGTGTAGATCATCGGCATGTAAAAGGATATAAAAAATTATCTCCGGAAGATAAAAAGAAAGAAGTAAGAGCTTTACTTTGTTTTATGTGTAATACTGGTTTACATGGTATAGAAAAGCGTAAAAATGCTAGGTATATTCTTGAAAGATATAATGAATATTTTAAAACCTTTAAAATTAAAGGGGATTGACAAGATAATTTATTATGCTATAATTAAAATGAGGAATCAATGGATTTACAAGTGTTTTTAAATATACTCGGTTTAATGATTATAATTGGATTTTGGTTTTCAGTATGGATATCATTTATTTTATTATTTGTATTATGGAGAGATTTATGAAAACTTTAATTTTATTATTACTTATTCCATTAAAATTATTTGCTTGGGATTATGATTTTTATAACTATTCTCAACCAAAAGCTCAAGTGAGATTTGATATTTATACATGTAAATTAGGAATATCTAGAGCTGAATTATATTATGTAAATTATGGAACAGATACTTTAATTTTAAATTATCACGGAAGTTTAATAACAGTTCCAGCCAGTTTGTGTAAATTCGATATTGAACAAGGGAGTTATTATTACTAATGAAAGACTTTAAATATTTTATTGAATGGTTAAAACTTAAAGTTCAAGAAGAAGTTAATGGAAAGTATTTTAATCATAAAATGGGTGCTATACTATTTTTTATAATTGTATTGGAATTCATGAAATGAAAATAACTAAATCTGAATTATTAAAACAATATAATAAATTATTTAATATATATTGTAATACTTTGAATACTATTTTAATTGATATATTTGAGCAAAAATTAACTCACTCTCAAAGTAAATTAATAGATTATCAATTTAGAAAAGCATGGAATATAGCTAAAAAACACGATTTTACTCTTAATCTTAAAGCCAGAAAAATTAAAAAGAGGAAATAACTTTATGGTATTAAATGATTTTTATATAGCCAAGATGTGGAAACTTTTAAATAGAGCAGAATTATCATGATGAAAATAAAAGGTCAAGAATATCCAGTAAATATATTAAAAGTAATATTACATGAGACTTCATTTGATAAATTAGATTGGATTAAAGAAACATTAAAATTGAAAAATAATACTGAAACCGTTACTACTATAATTAATAGTATTTTCGATCAACTTAAACAAATGGTTGATTATTATGAAGGACAGGCTTTACCTGAATCTGAAGATAAGGATAATAAATGAGACTTTTTAGAGCTAAATTATTTATAACCGTATTAATCTTATTGTTAATAATAGATTGCTCATTAAGTGGATTCATAGCAGTTTGGAGAGAATGGTATTGGCAAGCTTTAGTTGATAAGAAATTTTATTTATGGCTATGGTATGTCGGCCAATTTTCAGTTATTGCATTAATATCCTGTTTTATTGCAGGAATGTCCAGCTATATAAGCAATATTGTAGGATTACATTATAGAACTGGATTTACTAAAAAAGGATTGCAATTAGATTATACGAAGATTGAAGGTGGAAATCAACGAGTTCAACAAGATTGTAATGATTATCCTCAATTATTAATTCAGTTAATCTTAGGATTAGGTCGAAGTATTATAATGATCGGAGTATTTGTAATAGTTATAGCTTATCAACTCCCAGTTCAATACTTTATATTACCAATTGTATATACAGTTATTGGAACTTATTTAGCAGCTAAAATATCTAAGCCATTGATTAATTTAAATTATATTAATCAAGTGGTAGAGGCTAAATTTCGACAGATTCTTAATAAAATCAATTATATAGAAGTTCATAAGAATAATCGTTTATTATATAAGAACTTAAAGTATTTAAATTATTTCCAAAGTTTTTTTAACCAGATAACTATAATTATTCCTCATATAATGTTGCTTTTTGTTTATTTTAGTGGTAAAATAACATTTGGTATATTTATGCAGGTAGCAAGTAGTATGAATGAATTAATTTCAAATATGAGTTATTTTATTAATAGTTTTGATGTAATTAATAGATTTATATCATGTCGTAAACGACTTAAAGAATTGGGAGTAATATAATGTGCCTATGTCAAGATGAAGAATCGCATTGGTATTGTGAAAATAATAGAACTCGATTAGTTAAATATAAATTTATTAAAGAGCCAATAGATCATTATATATTAATACTTAATTTTAATACTGTTAAAAAAATAGGTAAGAAATAATGTGCCCATTATGTGGAATATCATGTATTTGTAATTTAGAGGAAAATTATAAGGATATTTTTAATGAATTAACTTATAAAACTATTACATCTAAAAATACAAAAGACACTATAAGTATTAGTAAAATAAAGAAAAAGGTCGATAAATTAGAGTTACTGCTTCCTAAAATTTTAAAAGCACTAGATCATGCAAATGATTTATTAAAAGATATCCTTAAAGAATAACTTAATGGAGTTGAAATAGTGAATAAAAAATCTCTATCTAAACGAAAATTACCAAAGATATTAATATATGATATCGAAACTACTCCATTAAAAGCATGGATATGGAGATGCGGAGAACAGACGGTTCGGCATAATCAACTAGATTATTATTATAAAGAATATGGAATATCTACTATAGCTTATAAATGGATGCATGAAAAAACTGTAAATGTACTATCATCTGATGATAAAATATCTAAATTTGATGAAGAAGTTAAAAAAGCTGATATAGTAATAGGAAAGAATTCTGATAACTTTGATGTTAAGCATATTAATACTCAACGGTTATTACAAAATCTTCCTCCCATGCCTCAATGGCTTGATTCTAACGATGACTTAGAAAAACAAATGCGTAGATTTTTTGTGTTTCCATCAATGAGTTTAGATTATATTTCTCAAGTGTTTGGTTTAGGTGGCAAAGTAAAAATGGAGTTTCAAGATTGGATAGATATTGAAAATATGAAATTATTAGAAAAGTTATTTATTACTAATGAAACGTTAACTTATTCAGAAAGAAAAAATATATCCTTAACTTTATTTGGAAAAACTCATTTAGAAATATTTAAATTAGGAGATAAAGCTTTAGATAAGATGATATTTTATAATAAAAAGGATGTTAGAGATACTGAAAAAGCACTTTTAAAAGTTTTACCGCATATTAAATTAAAATATAACGCCTCTACTTTAAATGAAGGTCAAGGTTGTATAACATGCGGCAGTTTAGATTTGAAACCTACTAAAGTTATTGTAAAAGGTAAGACTCAGTATCAACAATTTGAATGTTTAAATCATGGCGGCTATGGTGGCAAAGCAACATGGCACTATAAAAAAGGCAAACACAATAGAACATATGGTAAAATGGGGTAAATATGAAAATAACACAACTAAGTTTATTAGCAGTAGCAATTTTAACCGGAATTTCTTTATATTTCAGTCTTCCGCATCCACAATTACAAAAATGTATAATGTTGCAATATGATCTATCAATGACTAAAATTCAAAGAAATGGAGAACTACAACCTATTTTATTATCAACAACTCGAATGATTTGTTCAAATATAGATAAAAATGCTGGGTTATAATTATGACTAAATTAGATTATACTTTAATTCCGTTAGAATTCGATGACTTAGTTTTAGTGGCTATGAATGGAGCTAAAAAATATGAACCTCATGGTTGGGAAAAAGGAATTGATAAAGATCAAAATTTAGCATCTGTGCGACGGCATGAAAATGATTATAAAGCAGGGAAATTAAAAGACGATGAAAGTGGACTTCATCCATTACTTCATGCTGCATTCCGTTTAATGATGCAATATACATTAGATAAACGAGCTCAAGTAGAAGAAGTAACTTATGATTATAAAGGCGGCGCAGAGGGGTGGAATAAATTGATAAAGAAATTAAATGATATACCTACTGATTTTAAATGGAGTATCCATTCAACTAATTATAGAAATAAGTTAAGAGTCGATGAATTTAAGAAAGTAAATGGATGTATAGTCTATAAACCTATTAAAAATAGATCAGAAACAATTAACCATGAAATTGGATGTGTTTGTAAAACTTGCGAAGATAAATTTTGGGGAAAGATATAATGCCTTATATTAAATCAGATAGACGAGAAGGCTTAGAAAGTTTAGACTTTATTCCAGAAAATAATGGAGAACTAAACTTTGTATTAACTACTATTATAAATAGATATCTAGTAACTCATGGACATAAGTATACTTATATAAATGATATATTAGGAGCATTAGAGGGCTGTAAATTAGAATTTTATAGACGAGTTGTGGCTCCATATGAGAACTTGAAGTGTCAAGAAAACGGTGATGTATATGAATGATTTTTGGTACGGTGTATTATTTTTAAGTTTGTCTTTTATGTTTATTATGATTGGAACTTTCACATATATGAATTTTATTACAGGTATAAATTAATGTCTAAATTATATTATCTAGCATCACCTTATACACATGAAAATACTAAGATTATGAAAACTCGATTTATAAATGTATGTAAGTTATCAGCTATACTTTTAAAAAAAGGAATTCATAATTTATGTCCAATAGCATCTAGCCATCCAACTGCTAAATATGGTAAAATAGTTAGTACTGTATGGAAAGATTGGGCCAAATTAGATTTAAATTTTTTAAAACGATGTGATGGAATTTTAATATCAATGCTAGATAAAGAATGGTATAAATCAGTCGGAATGAAGGCTGAGTTTGAATATGCCGTTAAACATGGAATACCGGCTAACTTAATTACTAAAAATGGAACGATTATTAATAATATATCAAATGAAGAAATATTACAAATGTTTAAAAAACAAAAAGAGGTAGCCTATTTATGATTATAAAAACAATAAGTTCATTAATTTTAAGTTTAATTATTAGTACAAATACTTTCAGCGCAATCTCAGTTCATGATGTAAATATTGTTAAAATTTCTTCAAATTCTAATTTAGAAAAATGGGTATCACAAGGATCTGCATTTTTTATAACACCGGATGGATATTTAGCTACAGCTGCTCATGTTGTTGACGGTACTAAGAATAATACGATTTTTTATGACGGTAAATTTATACCGGCTAAAGTTGTAATTGTCGATGATTCATCGGATACTGCTATTTTAAAAGTAGATTTAGGTAAACCTAATGCTTATTTTAAATTAGCTAAAGCTAAAAATAGTGAAACTGAGACTATTATTGGTTTTCCAGCAGTAGAAGAATTTGGATTTTATTTACATGCAACAACAGGGACAGCCCAATTAGGAATTGGCTATATTAGTATATATGCTCTATCATGTCATGGAAATAGTGGAGGAGCAGTAGTCAATTCTAATGGAAGTGCAGTTGGTATTTTAGTTATTGGATATGCTGATGGTACTGTAAAAGGAGGTCTATGTTCAACTCATGCCGGAGCACTATACTTGACATCATTAATTAATTATGTTAAAGTATTAAATCTTAAAGTTAAATATGAATCTGATGATGAAGTTAAGTTACAATCTTTGGATTCAATGATTAAAGATGTGACTGATAATCAGAAAGTTGTCTTTGTTCAAAGTGACCTAATAGATGACGGAGGATAGATGAAGTACTTTATATTATTAGCCGCAACTATAATCTTTATAGCGAGTATGACTCATATGACAACCTTATCTTTAAATGATTCAAATTCTAATATAACTGCCGTTAAAAATGCTTCAAAAGCTGTTTTTCAAAATGATGTTTTAGCTAATTTAGCAGCAGCTCAATCTATATTAGAATCTAATTTATATGGTAAACCAAGTAGTTTAGCTTATAACAATAATAATTTATTTGGAATTAAAGGAAGTGGAACGGCAGGAAGTGTGACAAAACCAACTAAAGAATATATAAAAGGTAAATGGATAACTGTACATGCACAATTTGCAGCTAATAATTCTTTAGAAGATTCTTTTCAGCAATTTAAGAAAGTATTAGATTTACCTAGATATAAAGCAGTTCAAGATGCTGAAACGTTTGAAGAAGCTGCTAAGGCAGTATGGAAAGGAGGATATGCAACTGATCCGAATTATCCATCTGAATTAATTGCAATATATAATAAGTATTTAAAATAAATGCCAAATATAAAGTGTGACAAGTAGCATAGTAATTTGAACTATAAAACTTAAAACACTAAAGATTGTTCTAATATGTTCTTTTGTTATTTGTTTCATTTTATGCTACTTTTTCTAACTCTAAAACAAATGTCATCGAACCTACATTATAATCCGCTGTTCCACCAGTATAAGTAACACTTACAAAGGTGCCAGTAGTTGCAGTATCAATTAAGGATGCAGTTACTGGATAAGGTAAACCAGTTGAACCCCAAGCTGATAGAACTAACGTTTGTAAACTAGCGGCAGGAATACTTGAATAAGTTATAGAAATCTGATCAGATAATGCTAAATTTCTATCGCCGCCTCCGCCACTAAAATTAGTATTTCCATAATATCTAATGGCTCTAATTTTAAATCTCTGCGATCCTGTTCCTGAGTATAACGGAACATTACTTGCTCCAGCTAATTGAGCAGCAGTAACAGTTGTTGTTACAAAAAATAATTTTCCAAGAGTAATACCATCTGTTATAATATTTGAACTAGTAATATTAACACTTCCAGTATTAAGTCCAGTACTAGTTACAGTAACCGATCCAGCAGTTAATCCACTATCAGTTAATGATACTCCGCTTAAAATAATTCCTTTTCCAGTTCCAGTTATATTTAAATTTGCATTTGTTAATGTTATATCTTGAGTAAAATTATGAGTTGTTGCTCCAATTGTCACCCATTGAGTCCCGTCATTATATAATCCAACAAATTCCCCTATAGTATTTAATGTTACACTTGAATTAACTCCATTTAAATGTTCCGTACCATTAGGTGTTATTGTTACTGTATTAACTGATGAATCTAATTTAGAAATATAAATAACAAATCCATCACCAGCAGATGCCGAAGCTAGTAATGTTATAGTAATATTACCTCCAGATGCATCTACTTTTATTACTTTATCTTTATCAGTTGAAAGAACTGTATAGTTAGATGATTTATTAACCGATGACATTGTTTGAGGTAATAAAGGTATATTATCCTCAGTCCAAAATGAATTAGATGGAGGATCAGTATCCGTACTGGGAGATGCGACAATTTTATAAGATGTCGTAAGATACATATCAACTGTAGGTTGACCATAGGCATTACAGACTACTGGATTAGAATTTGCATTAGTTCCAGCTAAAGCATCAGCTGATGTTGGATATGTATTAATTTTTGTAGTGGTTCCCGGTTGATAAAAGAATAATTTTGCCCCACTTTCTGGTAATCCAGTAGATGGATTAAAAATTGTCATTTTTGGATTATAGACTAAGGATGGTTTAGCCATGTTATTTATCTCCTAAATCTTGTTTTGTTATATGGACATTTCCATCTTGATTATTTAACATTATTGATATCCCTGCACGATTGATATATTTACTTGCTTTATTAATTAAATATTGACTTAAGGGTTCATTAAGTCCAGCAGTTTTATTAATGCCAATTAAAAAGTTTTTAATCGGTGCATGAGCAGTTATTGCACCTAATGCAGAGCCTGACGCAACAATACCTTGAATTAATGGATTATAAAAAGCTGCTGCACCTAATGCTGCACCTCCAGCTGTTTCTAATATTCCATTACTTGTATTGCCTTTTATTCCACTTATTGATTTATTAGTTAAATAAGTTAAGCCATTTAATGAATCTTTAATATCTGAATTAACTAACTTGTCAGGCGCTTTATTAATGCTGTCTAATAATTTAGATACATTTAAAGTTCCATCAGGTCTCATATTTTTAGTAAAAATCGAATTTAATACTTGATCTTGAACTGCACTCATTCCTTCCGGACCTACTATTGAAGAATACTTATCATAAGCTTGAGGTGACATTGAATTATTTTTTAGTTTATTAAAAAATGAAACCATACCACTTGCATCATTATTGATATCTCTCATAGCTCCCGCTAAGATCTTACTATTTTGCGGATCCCATAATGTCTTAATTCCACTTGTTACTGAATTAAATCTATTAAATGCATAAGTTGCCGATTCATTTCCAGCAACTGAATTAGAAATATCAGTATTTATACTATGATATAAATCATTTAATTTATTAGCCGCATCAAATGATGGAGTATCAACTCTATCTCCTGCCAAACGTTCATACTCTTTCCAAATTCTTTGTTTAAGACCGGCTGCCTCTTTTGAACCTAATAATGCATTAGTATTCATATATTCATCCATTGATTGTAATGCATCTTTAGCTTGATTACTTAAAACTTTACTATCATTAGTTAAAAGATCTTTTGCAATCGGCAATGATGTTTGTAATTCATGATTATTAATTCCTAACATATTTAACACATTACGAAAATCAGATGATACTTGTCCAATAGTATTATTAGCTTCTGCTTGTGATTTTAATAATGAATTTCTAAATTGATTTAAACTCATTGATTTATCAATAGAAGTATATTTATTAGCTAAGTTAGTTAATACATCATTAATACCATTTATTTGAGCATCTCTCGCTGCTTGAGTTCCAATTAAGGGCATATTACGAATTAATGGTAATTTTGATACAGCTCCATTCACTACAGATTCTTTTATAGAGTTATAAATACCTTGATTATTAGGAACATCGGTACTAAATACTGGACCTTTATAACCTACATTCTTTAAACTCTTAGAAAATTGCTCATAATTATCCAAATTTTTAGCATAACTGCTAAGACCGCCGCTTAAAGCAGCCCCTACGGTACCACCAAAAATTGCTCCAGATTGAGCTCCTGAAGCATTTAAAATATCTTTATTTCCTTCTTGATTAACTAATGCACCCATTAATCCGCCTTGAGCAGCGTTAGTAAGTACAGATTGCCCTATTTTAGCGCCAATAGAAGCCTCTGCTGACGCTCCACCAGTTAACAGGGCTAAAGGTGCGGTAGCAGAGATCTGAGCTCCTACGCGTCCTATACCGCTTATAATAGGATGGGCATTAGTATCAGGATCTTCATTATAGGTTTTTAAGTTCTTTTCATAATAACTTTGAATATCTTCTGGTTTCATATCAGGTAAACCAACATATGGAGCTATTTTAGTCAATCCTTTAGCTATGGTAGAGGTAATATCAGCAAAACCTTGTTGAGTACCTTTTACTGCTGCTGATGATAATGATTCTAAATAAGATTTATTATCACTAATTTGCTTACCAATATTAGGTTTTTCATTAGATTTATCATCTACATATGAAATAGTAGGACCTTGAGGTGCTGAATTTGCACTGGATGAATTGTCTATATAAGATATAACTGGTTGATTCATATCAATTTCCTAAGTATTTAGAGGTATGTAACCATATCGAATCCGGATAATAAGCGAATATTAGCGAATTATTCTTAATTAAATCAATGATTTTCGATGAAATAGCTTGATCTAATGCAGGACAACCCCAACTGTGACCTACATAGTTTTTATTTACATATTTAGAACCATGGATAACTATAGATCTAGTATAAGCATTTGTATTAAAACCAGGTTCTTTACCATGAAGTCTTAATGATAAACCATGTTTACCAATATAAGTTTCTCCAGTTATTAAAACACCAATATTAGATTTCTTTGAATTAATAGTATTAGAAAAACTTTTAGCATATGCTCCAGAACCGCTGTTTATTCCATGAGCTACAAATTCGGAATATAAGATTTTACCTGTAGTAATATCAATAACAAATAATCGTCTGACATTTGACGGCTGTGAATAGTCTATAATAGTTACAATAGGTTTTAAAGTTGGATTTAAATGTTTTTCATATCTCCAAGCATTAATAGCCATAGTAATTAATTTTTCAGATGGTTTATTTACACTAAAGAAATTAAATTGATTTAATGTTAATGACATTGCTATGACAACTGCTATAAAGTATTTAAACATTAGTATACCCGATTATTATTATTTTTATTTAAATTATTATTTAATAAAGAAGCATAATATTGTTGATCGAATTGATTTTGAGCCGGACTATTTTGTGGAGTTGAATTACTATAAGGTGTAGATGCTAATCCCGAATTATACATCATTTGAGATGCAGGATTAATAGTTCCTGAAGTCGGAGGTTGTGCATTTTGAACTAAGGCTGCATATTGAGGATAACCATTAGATGAAAATTTCTTAATCATTTCTTGTCCTTGATCAGTAGTTAAAAACATATGCATATTTTGTTGCAATTGCTTATTTTCAGGACTGATTTGATTTCCCGGATTCATTGCCATTGGATTGGTTGACGGTTGTTGTTGAGCAGTTATAGGACTAGGTAAAGCATTAGCCATATTTCCATCAATCTTTGGTTGTGGCATTGGAACTCCGCCATTTAAATTCAATGAAGAGTTTCCTAATTGCATTGGTTGAGGACTTTTAAATTCTTGTCCTTGCGGTTGATTAATACCGCCTGCACTATTTAATAACATTATTGATTCCCCTGTAAATTTTTAAAGTAATTAATAACATCATCTTTATTTTTAAAGAATGTTGGATTATCTTTTAAAGTCTTTTCAACATCTACTGTTTTACCATTATGAGTTATTGGAGCTAAATCGGGATTAACTGATGTTGATATATTTGAAAATAAATTAGACATCTTATCTTCATATACTTGTGGATTAGTATTTACTCCATTTTTAATATATTGCTTATCTAAATTTTGTTTTTCAATTGCTAATTGTTGTAACATATCTAATTTAGCATTTTGGGAATCGATACTATCAGTATGAGGATCAGGAATTAATTGACTTTTTAATACTCCATTAGCTGCTGTTAATAACCTCGGACTTAAATTTTTAGCTATAGTTGTCCATAAACTTCCAGCAGTTGTATTATATGCAGTAGTTGCTTGTTCAACTTTATCAGGATCAATTCCTACTAAAGAAGCTGCTCCATTTACTAAAGGTTTTAATAAAGAATTTCTACCGGCAGCAATACTACCCTCTGCGGCTATATTTCCTACTGTTGAAAAGATCTCTGGATTATTTTTAGAAATATTTTTAAGCTGGTCAATCTGATTTTGAACATGCTCTGATGAAATAGCTGATTGTTCTTGTTTTGATTGAGTAGCTGCGGATAATGGAGATGCTCCAGTCGTTATACCTTGCAATGCTTTCATGATTACTGGATTATCTTTTGATTCTTTTGCATAACCAGACAATAATAAATCCATAGTTGAATGATTTAAAACATCTTGGGGAGACATATTTAACGAAGCTTTATATTCTTCTGGTGAAATAATACCTTCATCTAAACCTAATTTTAATTTTTGTTGAATAAAACTAGCCATTCCTTTTTGATCACTAGGGTCAATTGCATGAGCTCCAGCTAATACTAAAGAAGCAAACGCACCTCGTTTATTTAAATCTTGTTGTTTAAGATCTGCACGAGCTTTTAAAGCCATTTGCATTTGTAACATTTGCATTTGCTCTTGTTTAAATTCATCATCTGAAGCCATTCCTTGTTGTTGTAAATCTAATGCTCGACTGCTGTTATTTAATGTTCCTTGTTGATAAGCACCTTGTTGAGCTAATTGTTGAGCTTGTAGTCCACCTTGTTGTTGCATTTGCATTAATTGCATTTGCCGTTGTTTATCATTTTGCTGCCCTTGAAATCCTTGACGATACCGCTCTAATGCCATTTGTTGTGCAGCTTGTTGTTGATTAAGTTGTTGTTGTCCTTGCAAAGTCATACCTAATTCAGCCATTCGAGCTTGTCTATTTAAATCAGAATCATTGGCTTGTTGTAATAAACTTAATCGTTGAGTAGCTGCTTCAGTTAATTTTACTTGAGGAGTAATTGAATCTGCAACTGGTAAATTTAAATACCCTATATTATTACCAGCTAATGCTGCTAGAGCTGATACATTTAATGGATTAACATCAATAGCCATTTTTAAAATCCTCCCATTCCGCCCATACCGCCACCCGCTCCACCACCGCCACCGCCACTAGCTGCTGATGAAGCTTGTTGATTAGCCATGATTTGAGCTGCTAAAGCCATACCTTGCATAATATTATTTGATTGAGCAGCGCCAGTATTTAAGTAGGCACTAGCTCCTAATGAGCCTTGGTTTGCAAATAAACTAGATATATTCGATCCAGTACCTAAAGCTGCTGATCCTAAACCAGACCCAGTAGTAATATTAGCAGATGCTAATAATTGAGCTAATTGAGCATAATCGTTATTTTGTGCAGCGGCATTCGCCGAATTTGCTGTAATACCAGTATTCATAATACCTTGTAATTGATTTTGATAATTATTAAATAAAGCGCCTTGTTGTTGAGTAAAATTATTATAATTACCGAATGAATAATTATCTAATGCCTGCGCTAACGCACCTGAAGTTGATAAACCTCTAGAAGCATAACTATTTAATAATGGTTGCATTCCTTGTTGTACAGCTAATTGAACACCTGGATCTTGTAAAAAACGTTGAGCAGGATCCATTGCATAATTTTGACCATATTGTAATTGATAGCCAGGGGTTTGAAAGAATTGCTGTTGTAATGCAGTCTGAGGACTCGCTTGAACCATATCAACTGCATTATTACCACTATTGATCAATGCGCCTAAGGATTGAACTGAAAGTGGACTACCAGTCGACGGTTGAGTGGTTGTATTTGTAGTATCTGTCATATTATATAATCCTCACTGGACCAAATAAACCTTGTTGTGCAGCCAATGCTTGAGATGCTGTATAACCAGACATTCCTTGTAATTGTGATTGTAATAATCCATAATTTTGATTATAGGCATTATAGGCATTTTGAATATTTTGAATGTTAGCATTAGAAGTATTATAGGCATTACTAGCATTTCCAGCTTGAATATTAGCCATTGAATCTTGAATATTAGGTAAAAATGCTCCCCAACGACTACTATCTGCAGGTTCATTTAATATTTGTGTAAATTGACCATTTGCATCATATCCAATATGTAATCCTCCTTTTTTAGGCATCGCAACTGTGCCGATATTTGGATCTTGACTAAAAGCTTTATTAAAATTCGTATACCCATTAAATTCTTGATATGCTGTATTTGGATCTAAATTAGAAACGAACGGAGCAGCATATGAAATAGGGGCATATGCATATTGATGAGGAATTGGATCATTATTTCTATTTGAACCATAGAATAAATTTGCATTTTTAATTGCTTGAGAAGCTTCAGCAGCAGCTACATTAGTGGTTATTCCATTTTGCTTAGCTTGCGATGCTGTTTCTGCAGCAGTTGGTCCAGTTAGAGTTTTGTTAATATTATCTTGATTAAATGCATTTCCGGATATTAAACCATTAACATCATATTTACCTGAAGTATATCCAGTAAATTGATCAGTATAACCCGCATTAGAACCATTTTGAGCTAATAAATCACTTACTGATTGATAACCTGATTGTAATCCTTGAACATTAGATAATAAATCTGGATTCGATTGCAATGCTTGAGCAAGTGCTCCAGTACCCATAGCAGCTCTTGACATACCTAATGAATCTTTATATCGATCCATAGCATCATAACCAGCTTGCACTACTGGAGCATTAGTTGCAATACTTTGTGATAGACCGGATTTAATATTACTTGTAGCTTGTTGAGTAGCTGCAGCTAAGGCTTGTTGTAAAAAGTCAGTAGCTTTACCATAATAATCAGTCTGTGTATCTACACCTTTATTAGTATACTTTTCACTATATCCTAAAGCACTAGTCAAAGATTTACCAAGAATTTTATTAGCTTGACTAACTCCACCTTGAACATCTATTCCACCACCTGAACTACCTCCACCGGCAGCCATTGAACCGAGTTTAGACATTCCCATCGCTGCAATAGGTAAAAGTGGTGAAGGCCAACTTGCTGTTCCGCCCATATTATTCCTCTCCTAAAATTATAACATCCCCTGACTTAGAGGCATTTTTAAGTTCTGCTTTAATAACAAATCCTGCTTTCATTGTAGCTTTAAGAGCTGGTTCATTTGTTTTTAATATTGTTGTCATAAATGTACAGTTAAATTCTTTTCTCATTAATTCAATACAATCTTTTAAATATTCATGTGATTTCTGATGTCGGAACTGTT
>Ga0310813_10001329_pt1 | contig 14987 bp, 20 predicted proteins | sample YN3metagenome_FD_203086 | JGI IMG/M metagenome (GOLD analysis project Ga0310813, IMG submission 203086) | Soil microbial communities from experimental microcosm in Duke University, North Carolina, United States - YN3 | ecosystem: Engineered > Artificial ecosystem > Soil microcosm > Unclassified...
TCTAGATAACCTTGGCAAAGACTTCAGAATTGTTTCCACACTGGGGATAGAGTCAGTTGGTGCAACGATTGCATCATCTTGATCTACGGATATTCCCCGCGCCCAGCGCTCAAAAATTTCGCTCAACGAAACTCCCAATCGATCTGCGCGTTCTCCGGCTAGGCGTTTACCTGTTGAAGTCAACCCCAGGTTAACTCTGTCTGTTTTGGGTTCACCCCAATCAGATTCAGGCTGTCCTTTTGCCGAACGAATTCCTTTCTTCCCCATGCCACTAAGTTTAAGACCTTAGTAGGGTAATGCGGAAGACCAAGATTTTATGTTTCTTATGCACATTACCACTTGACGGCTACGTGCATTACCATTACTCTTGATTGTAGCAGGTCAGATGTGCAGTGCAAGTGCAGCGAAAAATGCAGCACGGCAGTTGCCCAGTCAAGAAGAGCAAACAGCCTGAAACGGTTGTGTTGAGCGCGATTTGCTCACCCAACTCCCTAATTCTGGCTTTTAACTGCACAACAAATTGCACATAAAAGTTTTGCCCAACAGGAGGCACAATCAGCCATGCCAAGCCCCTCACAGATGAGGGTAAGGCGGTGTTCGGAAGTGATGAATATGCCTGTTCGCAAAGGAGAGGCAGCTAGGTTTCTAGGAGTCCACAGAAACACAGTCACGAAGTGGGATTGTGTAGCAAAACAAAAGATTCCCAATTACCGCACACACTTTGAGCAATCCGGCTCCAGTGATAAAGCACCGCTAAGCCCCTACAGGTTTTGGGTACTAACCCGACTCAAAGAAGTATTTCGCATTTACAGAGATGAATCTTTAGTCGAGAAGTACATCGAAGCTCATCCTTACGATTTCAGTTTCCGAGCCTTTTTTGAATTACGTAAACAGGAGAAACAAGCGTCATGAAAAAGACACAAGTAATGGAAAAATTTGGGTTCGCTGATTCGGAAGAGTTTGATACTCTACTTTTAGATTTAGGTATTGACCCCGAATCAGAAGATTTGACTCCGGAACAAGTCGAAACTATCAAAAACCACGTCACAGTTTTTGCAAGTTCCATTGCCGCTCTACCGGCAGCCGAACCCAACAATGGAAACGGCAACGAACATCACACTTACACGCCGCCATCTGGGGTAATGACTGTCATTACTAACCAAGGTTTACAGCTGGCAAAGGAAACTGGATTACAGATTAGCCAAGGTGCGCTAGAAACCCTTTCTCAGATGACCTTTGATAAAGGTCGGCTTGATGCTGCCTTCCTAGAAAACGCTTACTGGTTGGGGCTTCTGCGGCAACAAAATCAACTCCGAGCTGTCAATACAGAGAAGTTTATCCAGCTTTTGCGTTCCCAACAAAACCAGAACATAAACATTGAAAAATTGGCGAAGTCGGCTGGGCTACTGAACAACGAAGAACTCGTAAAAAAACTCTCAACGGCGGCATCAATAGGGACGGAGCGAACCAGCCTGAACGATGCAGTTGCGACAGCGACAGCTTGGTAGAGCTATATGAGGCGCTTGAAACCGAACAATCTCTGCGCCTCTACTACCAACAGGAACTCGAGCGAATCAATCAATTACCGTACTCGCAAGGAGAGCAAAAAATGCAATTGCTAGACCGCTTTAATTACTTTTTGGAGTGTACCAGCAATCTGATTTTCTTCGGGAAATTCAAGCCTACATCACCTTGGAAGTTTTAGGTTATGGATGCTTTAGCTTATCTTCACTTGGAACTAGCAAGTCTTGAACCTGAATGTGAACAAAACGCCGACTCAAACAATGTTGGCGCTAGTTGGGATGAAGCCGGATGGAACGAGATTTTTGATTCGATAGATGAAGAGGAAGAGGAGGAAATCGAAGGGTGAATCGAATTTTCCAACACGTACACACTCTTGAAGTTATTGAGGTTCCAGAAATACGTCCCGGTGTGTTGAATTTCAACGGCTGCATTGTCGAACTGTCCGAAATTTCTCTACACAATTGGGAACTGTGTAAAGTTGACCCCGGTTATCGCGGCTTAAAGCCGACTGATGAGGAGGATGCCGCGTGACGGAACCACCAAACAAGGATGCCCGCGAGACACTTTATCACTGCACCGAGCATCTGCTCTATGCCTTGTTATCCTCTGCAGACAATGACGAAAAGCAAGCTCTCTATCGAGCAATTGAGCATCTCGGTATCGCACAGATTAGATGGTTGAATGCCAACGCCGAAGTTTTGGACGGACCCGGCGCTGACATTCTCCCAACGACTCAGAAGAATCACATCAATTAGGAGTAATCACATCATGGCAAAAATCAGCACATCTGCAAAACCGCTTCCCTTTTACGCGGATGGAGAAGCACCGCTAGAGGTTTTAGTAGACAAATTCGGCTCCCAACTCGAACAACTAGACCGCCGCAGCAAATTCCTTCTACTCTCCAGCATTGCACTATGCGCGGCGGTAGATGCTGACGACTACCCACTTGAAGAGGCTTTCTCCGATTTGCCCTTCGACGAAATGAACGAAGACCTTCAGGCAATGCTGCCTCAACTCTACACCCTTAATGGAGACAACCTACTGGGCTTGTGCGAAGCCCTAGTCGCTCAACTTCGCTACACAAGGGAGGTGAAATGATGCCAAAAATTAGCTTTTATGTTGGCACTTCCCAAAGCGATGAACTCACCTCTCGCTACGGCTCCCATTTGGAAGAAATGGCGTTTGACAGCCTGCTTACGTTCCGTGCCGTCCTCGATTTTTACACGCTTTTGTATCAATTTGACGACAATAGCGACTACCCGGAAACACTTTTTCAGATGGCAACGAAGGCTATTGCTCCAGACTGGAAAGAGAAAGACGAAGAGGCTTACAACTATTGCCGCAATTTCTGCTTAGAAGAGGTAGACGGCAGCTATGTAGCCATCCCCTATCTCAACCCAATGATTAAAGCACTGACCGACGCTATCCAGTGTCACCACGATTACTAATCCTCTCTTAAGAGCGCCCCTGGCTCAACACCAGGGGCAACACCAAAGAACTTATGAGCAGTCGCCCAAACAAATACCAAAAACAAGCCACATTAGGACTTGTTGGATTGCTCCTTGCTGCCTCACCTTTATTCATCAAATTGCCTTCTCAGTTTCAAGCCTTCAATGCCAATACTCAGCTGGAAACTGAACTGGCAAAACAAAAGGCGCAAGTTGAAAGCAGCGAGGATTTAGAACGTACCCGGATTGAACAGAAAAAAGCCACAGCAGACACCCTAAAAAGAACAGGTGTTTTGCCGACTAGCACCAAACTAAAAATTCGCAACTATTTCGATACGCCCAAGTGGAATCCTAAGCCTGATGTAACGGGTTTTCTAGAGGATGAAATCGTTTACGTCTACGACTCAGCCGGTGTGTGCATCGGGAAAATCCAAGCTCGGAAATGGTTGTGGAAACACTTCTACACCAACACCTGCAAAAACGCTCCCGTTCAGTAACCAAGAGGACAAATCATGGGGAAATTTAGCGACAGCACTACTACCAGCACTAGCCAAACTGACAAACCCGACAAAGAAGAAAAAGAATATCAGCATAAATCCTGGAGCGATTACGCGGAAATTCTGGCTCAATGGTTAGTCGATTTAATTGCAATTCCCGCGTCCTTCGTTGCCGCCCTTCTCGCTCAGTTTTTAGAGCGCAATGGTTCAGGCAGAAAGATTCTCGGCTTTCTTGGATTTGCCATCGGAACTCTTTTGAGTACAGATAGCATCTGGCAAACATTCTTTCAAGGAACCCCCATCTTCCCGTGGCTCGAACCGAGTGGAGAATGGATTGGCTGGACTGGCTGGCTGATACTACCATTTAATCCACTGTTTTGGATTTCATTAGCTATCAGCGCCTTAATCCAAACTCAAGAAGCAAAAACACTGCGTAGCAAACCGCCTTCCGTTGCAAAAAAAGAATTTGAAGAAGCCAAGCAATATACGCTACCTGAAAAGCCAAAAAACACAATTGATTTGACACGAGCCTTGTGGGGACAATACAAACGAGCTGGAATGAGAGAACACAACTCCGGTGGGCTTATCGCTCTATTTTTCTGGTTGTTCGATATTGCGACAACCTTTGTCAGCCGCTGGCCCTTCAGATACACCAATCCCGGCCTGATTGTTGCCTGCCTCGCTTACAACTTTGGCACCATGATGGCCGGTGAAATCGGCTACCACATTTGGAAGCACTCAAAAGACTAACCCCAACATCAGGGAGTAGAAATAGCTATCTTCATCCCCTGCTAGAACTTGACTGGTAGGGGATTTTTAAAGAGGTAATTTGGAGAGAAGAAATGCAGCAACAATTACCCAACCTAACCACACAAGAAACGCAGCGATTGAGAAGCGATTATCCTTCAATAGAACATCTCGAAGCTGGAAATGTAGCCGCGTGGCTGGTGGAGAGACAAGAACAGTTGTTAGTTCGAGCCAAGGACGAGCGGACAGGAATGAACCTCGCCAAGCTCATTACCCTGGCTGGAGGTACTGTTGGAGCAATTTGCTATGCCACAAGCCCCCTAGCTCCTATTGGTGCTCTACTTGCAGGTGTAGGTTATATCTGGGCAGTAGCCCAAGACATGAACGATTCCCATCAGTTTGCCCCCATCCCATTTGTCAGGGGAAGCTTTATAGATTTTCTAGAAGCAATGGGTGATAAAGAAGCGAGAGGTGAGTGGTTTGCTAACCAGAACGAACTTGTAGACCTGATGTTTCATCTAGAACCATTCGAGCGGTATGAGTTTGGGATGCTCAAAGAACACGCCCACGTTTTAAGCGAGTATTTAGTCAGGGTAGAGCCTGGTAAACGCTTCTATGCTTATCGCTGGCTGTTCGACTGGTTCGTCAATCTCAAAGGAACTTTCCCCGGAGTAGAGCAACTGACCAGTCATTTGGAGACGGTTACTCTAGACCCCAGAATCAATTACCAGCAAGTGGAGGCGATTCAGGAACACTCCCGCCTGATGGCGGCACCACAAGGTATTCCAGCTTCTAAGTTTTCCGACTTGCCAGAAACCAAGTTTGCTGAATTACCAAAATCAAAAACGGCTGACCTGCCCTCTCCTCAGATTGGCGCAAACACGCATATGGATGCGATTGAAACTTCTTCTCAAAACATCACTCAACCCGAAGAATCATCTCTGACCGTAGCGCCAACTCCTTTAACTTCTTCCCCTAATGAGTCTGTGGTTACTCCAACCACAACCGGAAAGCAGATGAAAGAAGAGGAGCTAACGTTTCGCTATCAGCTACCGACGTTGGATGACATCTCCCGTCTTCCCATGAGGGAAAGAGCAATTGCTATTTTAAGCCGACTATCTGCCGATGGGTTTGACCTGAGCCGATGCATCGCCGACCAGATTACCTGCATCTGTGGCAACCAGCGAGGTGGCAAAGGTACGCTCATGGCTATTCTGGCTATCTTAGAGAGCGCTATCGACTCAACGACAAAGATTCACTACTTCACGGCGGGCGACGACATTTACCCGTTCAAGTGCGCTCGCCTGGTGTGTCGGCTCAGTTACCCGGATTTAGACGGAGACAAAGCCGATTTAATGGTAGCCCAAGAGCTGTACAAATACCTCAAGGAAATGGACAAGCTAACCCAAGGAGCTTGCAAAGATATCATTTTGGTCATTGATGAGGCGGTTGCCCTATCTGACTACCTTGACCCAGAGCAGAAGCAATGGATGATTCGATTCCTGCTGACTCGCGCCAATAAAAAAGGCGCTCAGATTTTCATCGTGTTGCATGGAAAAAGTCTAACCAGTTGGGTGGGGACTGGCAACACAGGTGGGTTTAGCCAAACCTTTAAAACTGGAGCTACCTTCATTGGCTGTGAGGCGACAAGTATTAAGATAAACCCCTTACGCTCAATGTCTGTTGCTACTGGTCGTTATTTCCTGGCTGACCCCGATGATTTTTCCAAGTCTGTAGAAGGAGGCGAGCTGGGTATTGTCCCCGAGTGGTTGAAGCGTCAAATTAATCCAGCTACAGGACAGCCTTCCCCGGCTAGAACGCTTTTAGAATTCTTTCCTGAATTGAGAAGTGACCCACAAGTGGTAAAACCTCCAAGTGAAAAACCCTCTTGTTCTTCTGATTATCAAGCGCCAACGGATAAGCAGGCTTGGGATAGGTTAATTTTAGAATCGACCCAAGAACAGATTAATGAGCTGATAGAGCAACGTAGGTCTAAACCCTCAATCCCCTCTGATAATTCTGAGTCGCTCGAAACGATTGACCAACAAATTGATTTTACGGTGTCAGCGATTGCCGAATACTTGCGAGAGAAAGAGCTGAGTTCAGACACAGCTAGGAACATCTACAACGGCAAGAATAGGCTCAAGAAAGTCGCCAAGACAATGAACGACTTTAAAGACTTGTTAGAGGTCGCTTCCGAGATGGGGAAAATCTCTTATTTCTCGGACGGGACTTCGACAAGGGTAAGCCTGATTAACTAATGTTTGATACGCGAGGTTGGGGGTGTAGTGGGCAGGTGTAGTGTAGTGGTGTAGTGACCGCTCTTCCCCCGTAGTACCAGTCAAAACGCCCACTAAAGCTCTACTACACTACGCTCGCGCCGAGTACTACACTACAGCTCGTCTGCCTTTTAGTTATCACAAAACAATTTTTTTTTCAGGGGAAGTTGAATCTCAATTCAACTAAAATTCCTGCTCAATCAGCGGAAATTTTATAAATCTCTCTAGGTTACCTCCCCAACCTATGGCTCGAAAAAGGGAGTCGGTAAAGCCTCTCGCTCTACCTGATAAAAGCTCGATAAATTGTTAATAAAAAAATTGGCATACCCCCTTGACCGCCTGATTAAATATTGATAACTTAGTCATCAAGCTAGTGTTTTCGCTTCAACGGCTAACGCCATTTTCTGGCAAGGGCAACCGCTTCACAAGCCCACAAAAACATCAACACATAAAGACTTTGAACAATGGAATTAACCATCGCCACACTCAACGAGATTCTATTACCTCCGTTCCTATTCTTGGTTGTTTTCTGTTTCCTGTGCTGCCATCTCCCCCGCCCCCGTTACAGTACCGCCACTATTCAGCTAGAAGCAGAAGACGGGGCAATTGCAATTCCACAACAAAAGACCTCTACCGTCGAGGAAATTCTTCTAGAGCAAGAGCCTTCCCCTGCTACAACTCCTGCTGTTGAGGAGCCAGCCGCGTCTAGACCTCAACCCGACACTACAGCCTTTAAAGACCTTCGGGAAGATGTGCTAGTCGAAAAAGACGCTCCTGAAACTGTCGCATCAGCCGAGCCAATTTCAAGTCAACAAACCGAACTTGAAGCCCAGGTGCTTGCCATTATCGACAATCTGGGCAAACGGGAAGCGAGGAAGCTCATGGGTGGACTGAGGTTACAGCAGAAGCGGAATGGCGTTGAACTCTCCACAGAGCTAATGGTTGCCTCAATCCGCCGCGAGTTTAAGGCGGACCCAGAGCGAGTGATTGAAGTGATGAGCGATCGCTTGCCCGAACTGCTGCCAGCCACCACAACTCCTATTCAGCTTGCCAGTTAAAAGCCGATCGCATTGAACCTCCCACATCGAGCGCAACATAACAGGGATTATGATGAAGGGGCCAAACCTCCCTCAATCGTTTAGGGGTTTCTTCTCTTCCCTAAGTTGCTCAAGCCGCTCCTTGACCAGCACCCTGATTTTGGCGGATAGGGGCAACTCAGACCAGGCCGCATCGTTTCGGCAGGTTTCGATCTCCTCTTTGAGGTCATTTATATCTATAGAGATACGGTCTTTCTGAGCCACGGCGTAATCGACAATCGAATCTTCCCCCATATCTTATTCCGTAAGCTATTCACGTCTATCAAAAGAAGCTATTAGAATCTACTTGCTTCTTTATGCTTCTATCGTTATCCTAACTTACATGAATCAAGCGATAGCGGCCTCACAAATGAACGCAGACTTTATCGAAACCACCTTCGACGCACACCCTGACTCCGAAAAGAAGGGATATCACAAAGCCCTAGTTGATTTTTGTATCGCTGACCTTATCGTAAAAATTGGGTTGTGTTCTGAGGCGATTCGTCTCGTAGTGGAACCCGAAGAACGTGAAGCCTTAGCCGCAATGTTCGTGAAGCGGTTAACTGATAGCCTTGACGAAAAAACCGTCAACGATTACTTAAGTGTCGTCCGCAATTGTTGCGACGACGTACTCCCCACCCCTATCGAAGTTTCTTCACCGTGCGATTTAACCCCAAACTTTTCCGATGCGTTAACGCCGAGCTACGTGGAGGGAACTCGCGTTCGGTGGGTTTCTGTTGATGAAAACAGAGAATGGGGCGTAATCCTTGGGCGATTCTACGCCTTCGCTCCCCATCTATGTGCATGGACGTGGCGGTATGTGGTTTGGATCGATTCCGATAGCCCCAGCGCCGAGTGGATTACTTCCGATACCGCTTGGGAAGACGATCTCGCACCTTTGGAGGCCGTGGCGTGAACCCCCGTCCCCTCACCGAACGAGAACAAACCCTCATCGAATCTTATAGTCATTGCCAGTTGGCGATGACCCCCCAACGTTTTCGCTCTAAGTGGGCGTTAACGTACCCCCAGATGGCTTGCGTTTGCGATCGCAGCGTCCCTACGGTTAGCTTTTGGTTCGCCCGTGGTCGTCTCTACCGTCGCCCCACGAAAGCAGATTTGCGCCATCTCGCGATTATGGACTTCCTTTTGGATCACAACGAAGCCATTCCTCCTGAACTAAAGGATTTGCTATGTCCGCCTCGGCAAGGAGGTGGTTAGCTGCGTTAAATCAATATCGATTCGATATTTTTTCTCAGCGTTAACAGCAATAGTTTAAAACCTGTCGGGCAAGCGTTCTTCGTTAAATCGAAAGCGTTCCCGACTCTATTGTTTTGACGTACCCCCAATGAGTTTACTCACGTTCCTTCAACAGCCAGATGTCCGCGATCGCTTTAACCAAACGTTTCAAAAACCCAAGTTGACGCAAACGCCGCCTTTACTTGCACCACCCCTTACGAAAAGTTACGCCCTCGTTGGTCGGGCTTTCGATTATCTCTTGCGTTTTCAAATTAAAGCGTTTAACCCTCACGCTATCGAGCGGGGGTGGGTGGCTCAAAATGCGCTGCATTTTTTACAGACTAACTCGATGATGCGACTCTACGAGCAGGCGTATTTGTTCGTTACCGAAGCCAAAGAACATTACGCCGATTTTCTAAAAACCCAACAAGTTACGGATACGTTAATTGTCTCGGCGCTACGATTAGCGAAACTCGAAGCCATATACCGCTCAAAAAAAATTGACCCCAACCTTGACCAAATCCTAGATGAAGATATCGCAGACCTTAAAGCGTTACTCGCTATCGTTAAGCCCCAATTATTTACGTCACCTGAACCGATTTTGCTGAACCCCACCTTTGATTTGGCATCGCTTGTCGTAGGCGGGGCGGATGCCGATTTAGTTTTCGGTGACGCTTTAATTGATATCAAAACCGTAAAAGAGTTTTCGTTGGAACGAAGAGATTTTAACCAGCTTATCGGGTATTACGTTTTGGTGAAACTCGCAGGAATAGATAATGCACCCCCCGGTCACGAAATAAAGCGATTGGGGATTTATTTTTCGCGTTATGCGTACCTTTTCGTGTTTAACGTTTTGGATGTAATCGATCCGCAAACGTTTCCGTCGTTTTTGGATTGGTTCAAACGTCGCTGCGATCCCTCAGGCTTACTCGATCCGTAGGCTAATACGTCAAACTTAACCCACGACGCCTCGGATTTGAGCCAGCGCTATCTCGCGATCGATGTGCGCTATCGCCTTGGCTATAGCCGTATCGGGATGCTTATACCACCGCTGCGAACGTAAACAGAATCCGCTAGCCGTAATCGCTTCCCAAGTATATCGTGTACGGTCTACCACTACCCAAAGCTCGTGTCGTCGGTAGCTTTCTTGGGGGAATTTGAGCAGACCAATTTCCGCTAGAACGCTTAGCTTCATTCGGGAGCGTTCTAGGCGTTTCATCAGTTCAAGGAAGCAACAAGCGGCGCGTTTTGCGTCATCGTGAGATGGATAGCGGTATCGATCACGAGGTTCAAATTTAAAGTCATGCCCGTACAAGAGAAATCGAAACTTCCCCCCTGCGTCCTCCACAAAGCTAACTTGCCATTGAGTTTTTGGGTATTGGACGCTAAAGCCTTGCGGTTGGATTGTTACGGCGGCGGTCATGTGCGGAAGGTCTTGGTTTGAGCGTTCACAATCTTACCCTTTCTTCGGAGGCGTTGCTTTTACGGGGATAAAAATCCCGTAGGTTCCGACAGACCTGCTACGCTAGGGTTGGAGGTGAAATATGGCGGCAAAAATTATCGCTTTATTCAACCAAGCAGGCGGCGTATCGAAGACTACCGTAACGCATAATTTGGGCTACCACCTATTCGATAGGGGTCATCGCGTACTGCTCGTGGATTTAGATCCTCAAGCCTCCCTTACGACGTTTATGGGGTTGGAACCCCCTGACCTCGAAAAGACCGTATACGATGCCCTCTCGAAGGACGAGCCGTTGCCCATCCACAAAGATTTGAAGGGGGGGGATTTAGCGCCTGCGAATATCCTTCTCGCTAATTCGGAACAAGAACTCATCTTCGCCGAGCAACGCGAACTACGCCTCAAAGACGTTTTGGCTCCGGCTAAGAAGAAATACGATTTCATCCTTATCGATTGCCCTCCCAGCCTTGGCATCCTTAGCTTAATCGGATTGGTTGCTTCCACTCACGTCCTGGTACCGATCGAAACCCAATACAAAGCCTTCAAAGGTACGGATTCACTCCTTAAGACTATCGCTAGGGTACAACAGAAACTTAACAAGGCGTTGCGGATAGCAGGCTTCGTCCCCACGAAACACGCGGCACGAAACACTCTCAATCGCCAAATTTTAGAGGCGATTGAGGAACAGTTATCGTCCGTTGCCCCAGTCTTTCCGCCTCTACCTGCCGCTACTGCCCTTGCCGATGCCGCGAAGAAGGGATTACCTTTAGCCCTGTCGTCAGGTAGCGCTAAACATCAACCCTTGCTAGACCTATTTGACCACTTAGCGGCAGAAATGGAGGCGTTATGACACCCCAACCCTCTAATCGCAAACGCACTCCCCGAAGCCGAACGGAAAAACCCGATGACGCCTCTCGTCTCCAACTCAGAAACACGGGGTTGGTTAATCACCTCGAAAGCCAAGGCTCAGGAACGACCACGCTTCCCCTTACCGAAATCTCTCTCTCTTCCTCCCAACCCCGGCGTTATTTCGATCCGGATAAGCACTCTTCCCTTGTCGAATCGGTTAGGCGCGATGGAATACTCCAACCGTTGTTAGTCAGACCGAAAGAGGACGGGTACGAACTCGTCGCAGGGGAGAGACGTTACCGTGCGGCCCAAGCTGTGGGTTTGACCGAAGTACCGGTTACCGTTCGAGAGATGAACGATACCGAAGCGCGGCAATACGCTTTGACCGAAAACTTACAACGCGAAGACTTGAATCCAGTCGAAGAGACGGAAGGGATTTTAGCGTTACTGGAAGTGCGTTTAGAAAGGAGTCGTGAGGAAGTTATCACTCTCTTTCACCGGATGGCGAATCAGAAAAGAGGGCTTACGGATAACATTATCCGTGAGGAGGATGAGGAGGCCGTTAACGAGGTATTCGCCTCGGTTGGACGGTTGACCCCCGAATCGTTTCGGGTGAATAGATTACCCTTACTTAACTTGCCCGAAGAAGTTTTGGACGCCTTACGTGGCGGGAAAATCGAATACACTAAGGCGAAAGCGATCGCGCAACTTAAAGCCGACGACGCCAGAGCGGAACTCCTAACCGAATCGATAGAGCAAGCGCTATCCCTCACCGAAATTCGCGATAGGGTGAAGGCACTGAAGGCACCCGTAACCGAAGAAGCGCCTGGAGCCGAAGACCTCCAGAAGCGAGTCGCCAAACTGGGACGCCTCTCAAAACGCTCGGAAACCCTCGATGACCCCCAGACGCGGCAGAAGGTGGATAAACTCTTGGCGCAACTCGAAAAGCTCCTAGCGCCCAAGTAAACCCCCACGACTGGGGTAGGCTCGTATGTTAACTTAGAGCGTAGGGCGACCTTCGGGACGCAACTTCAGGAGTTAACGGATGATCACAGGTGAGATGAAGTCCAAGGTCGATCGCCTATGGACTACCTTTTGGAATAACGGAATCAGTAACCCCCTTTCGGTAATCGAGCAAATCTCTTACCTGCTTTTCATTAAACGCCTCGACGACTTGGAACTGGCGAAAGAGAAGAAGGCGCAACGGTTAAACCGACCCGTCGAAAACCCCATATTCCCCCCAGATAAGCGTCAGTGCCGTTGGTCTTACTTCAAGAACCTCACCGACTCCGAAGAAATGTTGTGGTGCGTTCGGGATAAGGCGTTCCCCTTTATCAAAGCCTTAGGCGGAGAGGCGGCAGATAACGCCTACGCTCACCACATGAAGGACGCCGTATTCCTGATCGCCTCTCCTGCGCTATTGGCTAGCGTCGTGCAGCAGATAGACCAAATCCCAATGGAGGAACGCGATACTAAAGGCGACCTCTACGAGTATATGCTCTCGAAGCTGAGTACCGCTGGCACCAACGGTCAGTTTCGCACCCCTCGCCACATTATTAAGATGATGGTGGATTTGATGGCACCAGGGGTAGGGGATGTTATCTGTGACCCCGCTTGTGGTACGGGGGGGTTTTTGGTGGCATCGGCGGAGTACGTGCGCGAGTTAAAGGACTCGGAGGGTAACTTTATCCTCAACGCGCCGGGGAACCGTGACCACTTCAACTCAGAGATGTTTCACGGGTTTGACTTTGACGCCACGATGTTACGTATCGGCAGCATGAACCTGATGCTACACGGTATCGAAAACCCCAAGATTGAGGCGCGAGACTCGCTTTCGGAAGACCACGCAGGCGTTACGGAGTCGTTTACCCTGATCCTAGCGAATCCACCGTTTAAGGGTTCGGTGGAGAAGTCCACTATCGCCAAAGATTTAACCAAAATTATCTCCACGACGAAGACGGAGTTACTGTTTGTCGCCCTCTTCCTGCGTCTGTTGAAAATTGGGGGACGGGGGGCGGTAATTGTCCCCGATGGGGTGTTATTTGGTTCCTCGACGGCGCATAAGAAGGTACGGGAGACGTTAGTGGAGAACCACAAGTTGGATGGGGTTATCTCCATGCCATCAGGGGTGTTTAAACCCTACGCTGGCGTGTCTACGGCGGTCTTGATTTTTACGAAGACGGGCGCAGGGGGGACGGATTACGTTTGGTTCTACGATATGGAGGCAGATGGCTTATCGCTGGATGATAAGCGTCAACCCGTGCCAGAGAATGATATCCCTGACCTCGTAGCGCGATGGAAGATTCGTAACCCCCAGACGCATACTGACCGCACAGGGAAGGCGTTTTTCGTTCCCAAGGATGAGATTAAGGCTAACGGGTATGACCTGTCGATTAACCGCTACAAGGAAGTTGAATACGATGAGGTGAAGTATGAGTCGCCTAAGGTGATTTTGCAGAAGCTTCGGACGCTGGAGGATGAGATTCAGGCAGATTTGGATACGTTGGAGGAGTTGCTGGGATGAATTGGCAGCGTGTTTCCATTGGTTCTGTGTCCAATGTTGTGACAAAAGGAACTACCCCTACATCTATCGGGTTCAACTTTGCTAAAGAAGGTATTCCGTTCCTACGGGTGAATAACATCCAGAATGGAAAGCTTATTAGCGATGACATTCTCTTTATCGATGCAAAGACAGATAAAGCACTTGCACGCTCTCGGATCAAATCTGGTGATGTTCTTATTTCTATTGCTGGAACGATTGGACGGACGGCTGTTGTTCCGCCTGGTACACCAGCAATGAACTGCAACCAGGCAGTTGCGATAGTACGACTCCGTGAAGATATTGACCCCTACTATGTCAATCACTGGCTCAGCACAGATGATGCTGTAAGGCAGATTACCGGCTCAAAGGTAACAGCAACTATCTCCAATCTAAGCCTTGGCTGTATCAAGGAACTTCAAATCCCCCTTCCCCCCCTCCCCGAACAACGCCGCATCGCCACCATTCTCGACAAGGCGGATGCTGTTCGTCGGAAGCGCCAAGAAGCGATCGCACTCACAGAAGAACTTTTGCGCTCGGCTTTCCTGGAGATGTTCGGCGACCCCGTTACAAATCCGAAGGGGTGGGAACGTTGCGAACTTCATCAGCTTTGCTCTGTAATCGTAGACTGTCCGCACACGACACCGACATATTCAAGCTCAGTTACAGAATATCCCTGTATTCGCACTTCAGATTTGCAACAGGGCTACATCGACCTTTCAACGACAAAGTATGTCGAGCAAAGTCAATACCAATCTCGTATACAGCGTCATATTCCTAACCCTGGTGACGTTCTATATAGCCGAGAGGGAGAGCGATTTGGGATTGCGGCTAGGGTTCCTGATGGAATGTCACCCTGTTTAGGGCAACGGATGATGTTGTTCCAAGCCAATTCTTCTAAAGCTCTTCCAGCCTTTTTATGGGCACTCCTGAACAGTTCGGCAATCTATCGTCAAGCAGTTCAACTTGTTGGCGGTTCTACTTCGCCTCATGTCAACGTTAAGGACATCAAGAAGTTCAAAGTTTTTTGTCCTCCGCTTGAAGAACAGTATCGTTTTCAGAAATTGACGGAGAGGGTGGACAATTTACGTCAGCATAATTTAATCGATTTCGTTGAATCTGGTACTCTGTTCAGCTCCCTCCTCCAACGTGCCTTCCGTGGCGAACTCTAACACTAACGAATCTCGGCAACGTTAGAAGTGCCACAATTAAAGAACCCCCTTGGCTCAGGAGGACACCGTGATGACCGTAACGACCGCCAAATGGACGCTCAACGACTATCACCGCATGATTGATGTGGGTATTCTAGAAAGTCGTCACGTCGAACTTTTAA
>Ga0310813_10001330_pt1 | contig 14986 bp, 14 predicted proteins | sample YN3metagenome_FD_203086 | JGI IMG/M metagenome (GOLD analysis project Ga0310813, IMG submission 203086) | Soil microbial communities from experimental microcosm in Duke University, North Carolina, United States - YN3 | ecosystem: Engineered > Artificial ecosystem > Soil microcosm > Unclassified...
GAATGGCGAAGACTGGCGGCGCAAAAAAAGTAGTGAACAACATCAAGGTGAGTGACGCAGCGAAAGAGACGGCGGCTGCAAACCTGGAGCAAGGCCGCCGGCGCGCGCAGGTCAAGCGCGGGGAGGCGCGGAGCCAGTGAAAGCCATTACGGGCGCTGTGCTTTCTGTTGCTTCGAGAAGAACTCCGTGAAGAACTCTTCTTTGGCTTTGTCACCCGCAACATGGATCGGAGCGTTTTTGTCGCCAAGTTCCATGGTCATGCCGGGTTTCTCGCTGACCGAAGGCCAGTGCGGCAGGCCCTTGCCATTGGGATCGCCGGTGGTGGCAAAATTGGCCCAGTAAGAGGACATCATCTCGGCAATCTTGCGATCGGCATCCGTAACGGGCCGGTCGGACTTCGCGAGCGAGTTGAACACATACGGGACTTCCGAAGTATGGAAGGCGCCATACTTATCGGCATCCGGTCCCGGCAACGTGTGATCCCAGTAGTAAGTATAGGCTTTGGTTTTCGCGGTTTTCGCCCGATTCAGCGCCCACAGATACATCGATGTGCGCATCTGGTCGCGCGCGCTTTCGTTCTGCGATAGACCGGCTTGCTCTTTGGAACTCGCGGGATAAAGCTTCAGGAAAGCGCCGGACATATCGCCAAAGCGTTGACTTACACTCTTCTCGAATGCCTCGACCGTCGTATCGGGGTGCGGCACGCCGCCTCCCAAATCGTCTTTGTTGAGGCCAGTCAGTTCCGGCACGTCATTTTGTCTTCCTTGAGCGAAGATCTCATTGGGCGAGGCCGGCAGCAGATGCCCGTCAACCACGGGCGCGAAACGTAGCGGGGCATCGCTACCGGCAACTGTGACCGGCGTCATAAGCTCCTTCCATGAAATCGCTCTGAGATCCGCCAGAGAATGCGCGCCCTTGGCCTCGGCAAAACGGACGCCGTCTTTTTCCTGCTCAGCCAGGGTGCGCAAGGTGGCCGCGATATTCGATCCGCTTTCCTCGATGGCTCCGGCGAAGAGTCCCTTTGCGGAGGGCGATGCAACCAGAGTGTGGGCGTCGGAGGCGCCGGCCGATTGTCCGGCAATCGTAACCCGCGCTGGATCGCCGCCGAAGGCCGCGATGTTGTCACGCACCCATTGCAATGCCGCCAACTGGTCGAGAATTCCGTAATTCCCCGAAGTGTCCGACTCCTTGGTCAACGCAGGATGGGTGAAGAAGCCGAATACGCCGAGGCGGTAATTGAGGGTGACCACCACAAGGCCCTTCTTCGCCAAATTCTCGCCGTCGTAAACCGGAACTGAGGCGCTGCCCTCTACGTTGCCGCCACCATACAGCCAGAGAAACACCGGCCGTTTCTCGGCGGCGGACTTGGCGGGAGTCCAGATATTCAGGTATAGACAGTCCTCGCTGATCTCGCCGTGGGCCATGAACTCGAAGGTCCAGGGCTTGCGCTCGGTGACGATGTTTTGAACACAACTGGCGGAAAACTGATCTGCCTTGCGGACCCCCTGCCACGCGGCAGGCGGGCGGGGCGCGCGCCAACGCAGGTCGCCGACCGGCGGCGCCGCGTACGGAATGCCCTTGAATACCGCGATGGAAGCATCACTCGATGCGACGCCGGTAACCAGACCGCTTCTGACCTTTACGGGTTGCTGGATCGCCGCAGCAGAAGGTAGCGCTGCCAAAGCTCCCGCCAGAATAACTTTGTAGAGCCGTCGATTCATTGCGTATAACCTCTCAAATTTCAATTCCCCGGGTGCCGTTGGTTATTATAACGATCCGCACACCCGCGTCGTGCCTTCACTCATTTCTCTCGCTTCTCTCGCTCGCCGGCCTTCCCACGCGTGCAGGGATGTAGTATAACCACGGAGATGCCCACAATGAAACTTGCAGCCGTCAGCCTCGTAGTCGGCCTCTGCGCGACGTCTGTTCTTGCCCAGGACGACGCCCCCGCCGGCCGCGGCCGGCGCGGTCCGGCGCAATATTGGTGGGTGAACAAGACTACGGGCGGGATCTACAAGCCGCCGATGCGGCCTTTATGGAAGCTATCCGATCTTAAACAAATGCATGCCGGGCAGAACAACTGGCGGGAACAGATCATCCTGGATCCGGAACAGGACGCGACTTACAACTCCGCGGCGCCGGGCACCAAGTTCGATGCCCGCATGCATCCCGACACGCCCGCCGTCTTCGTGGTGGTGGCCGGCGAAGTGCATTTCACGGTCGAAGGCCAGCCGCCTGCGAACGCGCGGCGCGGATCCATCGTGAACATCATGAAGGGCACCGTCTTTTCGTACGACGTTGCGGGCGACCAGAATGCACTGTGGGTCGAAGTCAATCCCACCAACTATAAGACGGTCTATCCCGCTGACGGGCCGCCACCTCCGCCCAGCCAGGACGGCAAGGTCGTGAAAGTGTCGTTCAATCACACGCCCGCCGCCTACACGAAGCCTAACCAGCTGGAATGGAATACCTTCGACGATGGCATCGCCAAATGCGCAATGCCCGGAGCAAGGGTGGTTGACGATCACCTTTTCGTAGCCCCGCTGCTGGGCTATGTCAATCCCGCCGACAACAAATGCGGCACCGGCAAGCTCAATATCGGCAGCGGCCCCGACAAGCCGGATGCCCCCGCCTTCAACGCGCACGTCACCTTCGGACATGTGCACCCGGGCCCGGCGGAATGGTGGATTGTGCAGGTTGGCGCTATCAGCGGCAAGTTTGAGAACATGGGCGAGTATCACGCGGTAGAGGGCGATGTTCTGTATGCCGCGCCGATGAGCTGGCACCAGATGGCCGCCGAAGCGCCTTCGGGCCCGTCGGTTCGCTTGGCGATGGGTGGCTATCCGCTCATCAACATGAACAATACCGAAAACCCCATCAATGCGGGAACCCGCTAAATCGGAATGCGGCGTATCCAGTCGTGTTCAGGTAGCGCTATACGTTGGTGCTCATGGAAGCGGCCAGGTTGCGTTCCATGTTTTTAGACCAGAATGTGCTGAAAGGGAGAAATGTCATGAGGAACCTGTTAACGCGCGCGATTTTGCTAACGGCGGTAGTTTTATTAATTGCGGCCGCAGTCTCACTTGCTGGGGGCGTCCCGGCGGCCGTTCATTACATCGGCCATGACAAGGTCACGCAAGTGATGTCCAAAGGCGGGCAAATCGTGAGCGATCCGGGCCTGATTGTTTTGGCACAGCGCCGGGAAACTGGTCCGGCTGAATACCACGACCGCACCAACCATGTGTTCATCATGGTCGAAGGTGAGGCGACGCTGGTGGTGGGAGGGAGCATGGTTGAGCCCAAGCGGACCGCTCCTAATCAAATGCGCGCCCCTTCGCTCGAAGGCGGGACCACCTACCATATGACCAAAGGCGACGTGATTACGATTCCGGCGAAGACGCCGCACTGGTTCAAGGAAATTCCCACTAAGACGGTAGCCTACTACGCGGTGAACATCGAGAGCGATTAAGCGCGGCGCACCCGCTCCGAAAAACGCCCTGCGACTTCCGACGCAAGAGTCTTTGCAGACTTCACCAGGATGCCGCTCATCTTCTCGCAAATTCGAAACGCCAATTGAGGCTGGCGGGCGTAAGCTGGCCAGCCAGAAACCTTGGTAAAAAAACAGTAACAGGCGGCTGCACCGGGGCATCCTATTCCAAAGGAGGCTAGAATGATCCGTTTTTCGCTGAAGGCGCCCAAGCTTGCCGCTATTTTTCTGTCCCTGGCACTTGGCGCACCGACCCAAACGTTTGCCCAATTCAATGCGACGGCGCAGTCCGACGTTTCGGGAAATTCACCCGCTCCAGCAGTTTCAAAAGTAACTCAGAACCCGGCCCGGGCGGGAGCCGCGTCGGAACCACAGCTGCTTGATGAAGAGGAGATCGCCGCACTTTCCCAGCGAAATCAGAATCCCGGGCCGGAAGTTCGTGGCGGAGCCCTATCGAACGAGCATCTCACCTATGTCGTGATTGCTCTGGCGGCTATCGTTCTTGTGCTGATTCTCAAATAGGAATCTATGAGCAAGCACCGGTCAGCCGCATACGTTCGAGCCGCCGTCATGATCATTCTCGGTGCCTCTTTCGCGACGCAACAGGCGGCCGCCGCCATGGATGCCGCGCCCCTTAAGGTTCCCTTTCACCGTCAGGAAACGAACGGATGTGGACCCGCAAGCGTGGCGATGCTGCAAGCATATTGGTCAGCCCACACACCCGGTCTCGCCGAGGCCTCGGAATCCGAGCTGCACGCCAGCCTTCCGGTAACCGCGAAGCAGGGGACATTGCTCTCCGACATGCGCCGCTACCTGGACTCCAGGGGATATCACGCGTTTACTTTCCAGGCAGGTACAGCGGATTTGACCCGCCAGATTTCCAGGGGTCGCGTCCCGATCATTGCCTTAAAGAACAAGGCCGGCGCTGATTTGCACTACGTCGTGGTCACGGGACTGGATCAGCGCAGGATTTGGCTGAACGACCCGGCCAAGCGTCGGCCCGGCAGCGTGGATCGAGGGAAGTTTGAGAAAGACTGGACGCTTGCTGGTAATTGGATGCTCCTGGCGGTGCCGCGGGGAGCGAAATCGGAATAGCGTGCAATCCGTTCAATCCCGTTTTCGTGATGCCGTCGAGGGCCATAGGTCATTCCGCTTAGGCGGACGCAGCCGCGGTAGAAATGAAGTACCCAGTTCTATTTACACGTAAAGTTCGCGGCCTGATTGGTGTCCCCCATGCCGTTGTAGTGCGCGGTCTGCGGATAGGAGCAGAGCGGACGCGTCAGCGTGGCTGAGGGATCTCCGGATACCTTGCCAGTTCCGATCAACTGCTTGGGCGCGACGCCTTGCTCCACCCACTGTTCCAGCGCTGCCACTACATCGTGATCGGGATCGGCAGGAACTCCGGGGCGGTTGCCGAAGGTGTTCGGGCCGTTGCCTCCGCCGCAGTGCCCCATGCCCGGAACCATGAACAGGCGATAGAAATTATCCAGCGGTTGCGCCGAGCTGCTGCTGCGCCCGTCCGGAAACTTGCTCATGAAGTCCCTGACTTTCTCGTAGTACGCGATGGAGCTGGTCGCCGGGATGGCCGCATCGCCCCAGCCGTGATACTGGATGAGTTTGCCGCCACGGGCGCGGAACGAACGGAGATCCGGGTTGTTGGAGTTTAGAACGGCTCCGGCTTTTTCGTCTCCGTAGCGGATGTCCTCGTCGAAGTTGGAGGTGCGGAAGTCCCACTTAGGATCCTCGTAGACAGCCTGCCCGAAATAGGTATTGGCGAAAACGAATTGCGCCGGAGTTCGATTTGCCGTGGGGATGATCCAGTTAGACCATGTGCCCGGCTCGCCCTCGACGCCAGGCGGAAAGCCTTCCACGATCTGAACCCCAGTGCGCGGGTTCTTGGGTCCAGCGTAGATCTTGGCGAGCGCCACAACCTGCGGCGCGGTCAGGCAGTCATCGTTGTCGGCGCCTTTGCAGGCGAGCACGGTGGGATCGAAATGGCAGACGCGCGGATCTTCTATCACGCCATCTTTCACTCCATCGAGGCCGTCGCATTGCCCCAGAACCGCCTTTTGAATGGCAGGGAGCTTAGTCGCCGGGATGGTGGCTTTCGGATCGTCGAGCAGCGCCCGCTCGTTCCATAGAAAGCCGGCGAAAAGGTGGGACCAGTTGTAGGCGGGAGCGCCGGCGACGATACCATCGAAGTCGTCGGCGAAGCGCTGCGCTTCCATCAGGGCTTCGCGGCCGCCATCGGAACAACCGACAAAGTAGCTGCGGGTAGCTTCTCTGCCATAGAAGGCCTGCACGATGGCGCGCGACTGCAGCGCGGTTTCATGAACCGCGCGGTAGCCGAAATCGATCAGCTTCTCCGGATGGCCGATCGCCCACGCCGCACCAGGCGCGGTATGTCCGTCGTCAGTGCCCGCCACCGCGAAGCCGCGCTTTAATGGCTCCGCGAAGGAAACGAGGGGAATGTTTCCAGCCCACCCGCCGTTGCCGACCTGCTGATATTTCCCGTTCCAAGCGCTGGCAGGAAGCCAAAGCTCGAAGTTAATTTCGGAATCGGATGTGGGGCGCGCGGTGGCTTTGACGTCACAGTGAGAGGGGATCGCGGCGGTACCCGCTACGACGGCCGCGGATGTGACGGTAGTATGCGGCAGCGCGAGTTTCGTCAGATTCTCACAGGCCTGCTGCGCCGGCAGCGCGGCGGCGAAGGCCAAGGTAAGGCCTGTGGAAAGAGTGATGGTCTTCAACATCGTTTCTGGTTCCTCAATGGAAAAGAATTCGGCTCTTCCGTAACTCTAGCTTGGCGGGATCCACGCCGGGCACCGCGCGCAGTTCGGCGAGATTGGCGAACGGCTGCCGCTGCCGGCTCGCGATGATGGCCGCCGCCACGTCATCACCGACACCGAGCACGCCTGCGATCTCCTCGGCCGAAGAGGTGTTGACGTTCAGAAGGGTCAGGTTCTCCAAAAAATAGGTCGTCACCCGCGTCAGTTGCTCGTCGGTTCCGTTGGCTCCGCGCTGCGTCATGTCCGCAAAAACGTCGTTCCAACGATCCCAGGCGCGGGGTTTGTCCAGGAACACCGCGGTGGTGTGGCAGCGTCCGCAGACCGTCTGCACCGCCTCCAGATTCGGATCCGAATCCGCCGCGTGTGCCGTTCCCACCCCCGAAGCCGCGGCGACGCCGCTGACTACCCACGCAAGATGACGCGCAGTCATTTCGCTTGCGCCGTCAAACCGTGTCTCGCGAGCCTCGCCCGCACGGCGCTCGGGATGCCTTCGGCGAACTGGCTCACGGTTCGCACCAGCTTGCCGTTGGAGAATGAAATTTCCAGCAATTTCTCGCTGTGCATTTGCTTTCCGTACTCATCCCGCATCTGGGCGACGATCTTTTTCGATTTCACATCGACCACGTCGCCCGATGAAAGGTAGGCATACTGGCCGCCGATGCCCATCGTGATCCAGTCGGCGGATGCTGTAGTCGGGAAGCTCGACTTCAGGACCGGCCACTCGCCGGTGTTGTCATAAACCAGCACTCCGTAATTGATGTTGTCCACCACCCAGATCTCGCTTTCATCCGGCGTCAGGGCGATGCCATGGCTGGGACAGGCGTGTCCGTAGAAGTGTTGCGTCACGTCAGCCCACTTCGCTTTCCACAGTTCCGCCGGCGCTTCGATACGCTTGATCACTTCGCCGGTCTTCACGTCGGCGATCTCGAAACCCAGCAGATTATTGACGTTGGCATAGACGCGCGTCGCGTCGTGATTGATGACGAAGGGACGAATGTGGTCTGAGAACGTGATGGTTTTGATCGCCTTCATGGAAGGCACGTCGCCTACCGTCATCGTTACCCCGTTGGGAGCCATGAACACTGTCTTGCCATCGGCGCTGAGCCCCATGTTATGGGCAAAATTACTTTTTGGCGCCTGGATTTTGCCCTTCAGCGCACCGTCCTGGGCGTTAATCAAGTACCAGAAGTCCTTGAGATCGGAACCTACCACCAGAGTCTTGCCGTCGGGCGTGACTTCCGGACGCTCGCAGCAAGTGCCGTCATAGGTTTGCTCCCAGACCTTTTGGTCGGTCGCAAGATCGAAAGCCGCCAGCCGGCCCCGCGTCGCCAGATAGATCATGTTGGTCGCCCCGCTCGCCGCGACTCCCGAGACCTCTTCGGGACTGATACTCGCTGCCACGTTCCAGGTTGGAATGCGCTTCACGAACTCGAAGTTGCGGTCGACATCCAGGACGACAATGCCGACGCCATTCTGCTCGGAGGAGAACTGCCCGCCCGCCGAACCACCCGGTAGAGTGACATAAACCAGGCGCCGGTCGCGCTTGCCGAAGCCCCTGGCGATATGCGGGCCGGCGTCACGCGGGTCCGAGGAGCCGGCTGGCCGGTAGGGGCGCTCCGGCCGGTTGACCGCATTTTCGGCGCGGATTCCGTCCGCTGTCGTCTGCTGGGCGGACGCCTCCGGAGCGATCGCGGAGACCGCCAGCGTGCACACCGCCGCAGCCGAGATAAGTTGCTTTCGGAACGCCATTAAAACCTCCAATGATATCGACTGTGACTATATAACTACTGATTCCGCCTGTCCAGTGGCAGGATTGAGCCGGCAAAAGCCAGTATCCGCGAGCGGCAGTAACAACGGAAATCCGTGGGACCGCGGATTGTGCAGGGTAGCGCCATCGGCATCAAGTTTGAAAAACATGGGCGAGCGTTACGCCGATTCTGAGCCGGCGTCAAATGGTTACGAAGCCCCTTCGGGTGGCGTTCTCGGGCCGCTCAGCGCGCCGAAAAATACCACAGTCCCGCGAAGGCGGCCGCCAGCAGTAGCAGGAACAGCGCGGCGAGGAGCCAGATTTTACCCGACGCCGATTTGGGTGCGGGCGGCACGAGCTCCTGGAAAATGCTGGGCGGGGGGTCGGGGGCGAAATCTCCGAGCGATCCGGAATCGATGGTGACCGAAACCACGCTGACGTTATCCTGGCCGGGATTCTGCCGGTCCAGCGTTCGCGCCACCAGGGCTTGCGGCCAAACCTGCGGATGCCCGCTAAGGCACTCCAGAATCTCGGCCGGCTCCAGCGTCTTGAACAAGCCGTCGCTCGCGAGCAAAATGGTTTCGCCCGCGGCCACCGGCCAGGGCTCGGTGTTGAGATCGATCTCATGGAGATCGTGGATTCCAATGAAACTGGTGAGCGATTCCCGCTCGGGATGGTGCGCGGCCTCCGAACGGGAGATCTGGCCGCGTTCGGCCGCCTGATCCAGCAAATTCGCGAACACATGCGGACGGTTGACCATGTGGATATCGCGGCCACGCACGTGATAGATGGCGCTATCTCCGACCGAAACGTAGTACAGGTAACCGTCGTGCAAGACCGCAGCCACTAAAGTAGTTCCGACGCCTTCCTTTAGCCCCAGATCGAGAGCGGCGGCAATCACCTGCTCATTGGCTTCACGGGCGGCGCGTTCGAGCGCGGCTGGAATGCTTTCGGTCGAGAGCTTCTGCGCATACGCATCGAGGATGACGCGCACCGCAGTCTGGCTGGCCACATCCCCATGCTCCATGCCGCCCATGCCATCGCAGAGAACGGCGAGAAAGCCTCCGTGAGCCAGGAAGGCGTGGTCCTCCGGGTCCGCCAAGCCTATCGAATCCTGCTGGTAATGGCGGGCTCCGATGTGTTGCGCGTGGGCCGGCAGATAGCGCATCGGAAACGGTCTATTATAGCGTGTTTGCGGGGGATCAGAGGCGCCGGTAGGGCAAGTTTTCGCGACTTGCCTTCCGCGAGTGCGGTGTTAGGATGGGACTAGTTATGGGTTCGCTGTCGCCGCGCCTGCAAGTCCGAGTTTCGCAGAAGCAGATTCTGACGCCCGGTCTGGTGCAGATGGTCAGTCTGCTGCAATTGAACCGGCTGGAATTGAAGGACATGATTTCTGCGGAGGTAGCGCAGAACCCGGTATTGGAAGAAGCCACCGAGGGTGGCGAGGAACTCACGCCCGAGGAATTGCAGCCGCTGCTCGAAGCCGAAGGCGAGCGGTCCGGCGATCCGGCGGATCAATCCATTCTGGAAGTGACTGCGGGGCCGATTGAGGTAGATGGAGTCGAGGGCGAATTCGACCCCATGGCGCGGGTGGTGAATTCGCTCGACGGCGCCGCGCCGAGCACGGGCCAAGATGATCCGAGCGCGGAACAGGCCCTCCCTGGGACGTTGGAGAACCCGGAAACCAAGGCCGCTGATCCGTTTGACGAAATCGACTTTGGCTCGTACTTCGATGATTACCTCGACCCTGGTTACAAGAGTCCGGCTTCTGAAATTTCCGAGAAGCCATCCTTTGAAACTTTCTTATCCTCGCCGGTAACACTGACCGATCATCTGCACTCGCAACTGGCGTTGATCGCGCTTCCCGAAAACGTCCGCGACGCGGCCGAGGGAATCATCGGCAACCTGGACGAAAACGGATACCTTACTTCTACGTCGGAAGAGATCGCCACAGCCGAAGGCCACGAACCTGCCGTGATGGCAGAAGCCCTGCGTGTGGTTCATACATTGGACCCCGCCGGAGTGGGGGCCGCGGACCTGCGCGAATGCCTGCTATTGCAGGTGGAAAGCCGCAATGGCAAAGGCGGAGTGGCATGGCAGATCCTTGCCGATCACCTGAAACTTGTGGAGCTGAAGCAATTCAAGGAACTGGCGAAGGTTCTGCACCGGCCGCCGGAGCATATCGACATTGCGGTGGATGTGATCCGGCATCTGGACCCGCGGCCAGGCCTGCGCTACTCCGGTCCGGGGGCGCGGCAGGTGGAGCCCGACGTCTATATTTCGAAGGACGGCGAAGACTATCTGATCCAGATCAATGACGAAGACGTGCCGCAGCTCCGCCTGAATCCGCAGTACCGCCGCATGCTCGATCGCAACCAGGAGCCGGACAAGGAAGTCCGCAACTACGTGAAGGAGCGCTACGCGAGTGCGATTCAATTGATGAAGAACATTGAACAGCGCAAGCAGACCATCCTGAAAGTCTGCCAGTCGATTGTGCGCCGGCAGATGGATTTCCTGGAGAGCGGCATCGACGAGCTGAAGCCCATGATGATTAAGGAAATCGCGGAGGAGATCGGAGTCCATCCATCAACGGTGAGCCGCGCGGTTTCCAGCAAGTACGCGCACACCCCGCAGGGTGTTTTCGAGCTGCGCTACTTCTTCTCGGAAGCGGTGCAGGGGCCGTCGGGCGGCGGCACTCCGCTGCTGATCCTGAAGCGCAGAGTAAAAAAGATGATCGAAGAGGAGGATACAGCTCATCCACTCACCGACGAGCACATTACGGAACGCCTGCAGGCCGAAGGCATACAGGTGACTCGCCGTACGGTAGCCAAGTACCGCGAGGATATGCGCATTCCTTCCACGCATCAAAGACGCGTTCGCAAGTAAGGCGGAGAAATTTCCAACATGAAGGTCAGTTATAAGGGGATCAAGAGCGGTCTTCCGGCTAATCTCCAAGATAAGCTGGATGCCAAGTTCGCCAGGCTATCCAAGCTGGTGGACGGGCGCGGGGAAAAACAAGCCCATGTGGTGGTAACCAGCGAGCGGCATCTCCATAAGGCGGAGATCACGCTGCGGATTCACAATCACCAATTGGTGGGAATAGGGTCCGATAGCGACGTCTTCAAGGCGATGAGCGCCGCACTCGACCGGATCGAAAAGCAGGCCGCCAAGGAAGGCGCCAAATGGCGCGAGACCACCCGCCGGTCGGATTCTATTAAGGTGGTGGGCGCGAAAGATGCGCAGCCGGATGCATCGAAGCCCTCCGCGCGAGGTAAAATCGCGCCGCAGAAAGTCGTCGCGGTCAATAACGGCCAAGGCCGGCGAACTGCGGCAAGCTTCGACGCACGCGTGTTCCGTACCGATCATCATGAGCGCAGCAAGCCGATCACGCTCGAAGAAGCGCTGCTCCAGATGGAAGACGGGCGCGATTATGTGGCCTATCGTGACGCCGATAAGCAAGTGGTTTGCATGCTGATCCGGCGGCGCGACGGCCATTATGATCTAATCGAAACCTAGGGTCTGGCTGCAAAGAGCGCCTGCTGCGTGCAGGCGCCGCGAGTGTGCCGCCGTCGCGGCGCTAAGCTGACACGCTGGTTTCCGCCGCGAAGCGATGAAAAAGACGGCAATTATACCCAAAACCGAGCTGGTGATCATCACCGGGCTGAGCGGCTCGGGCAAGGGAACCGTGCTCAAGGCGCTGGAAGACCTGGGCTACTATTCGGTGGACAACCTCCCCATCGAATTGATCCCGAAGTTCGCCCAACTCACCAAGGACGCGCCGACCATTCGGCGGGCGGCGCTGGTGGTGGACATCCGCGAGGGCTCCGCGCTCGAACGTTTTCCGAGCTTGTTCAAACGCATCCGGCGGATGGTGCCAACCCGGCTGATCTTCCTTGAAGCTGACGAGTCCTCCCTGATTCGGCGCTTCAGTGAGACGCGGCGTCCGCATCCGCTGGGCACCGCGCAAAGCGTAAGTGCCAGCATTCGGCGCGAACGGGAGCAGTTGGAACCAATCCGCAAGCTGGCGGACCCCATTATCAACACCACCAAATTCAATGTGCACGAGTTGCGGGAAACTATTCACCGGGCGTTCGGAGGGCAAAAAGGGTCGCCGGATATCCTGGTGCAGGTAACCAGTTTCGGCTACCGCCATGGGGTGCCGGCCGAGAGCGACCTGGTGTTCGACGTGCGGTTCCTCCCCAATCCGAACTACATCCCGGCGTTCAAGAACTATAGCGGCAAGCATCCGAGCGTGGCGCGCTACATTCGATCTTTTCCGCAAACCACTGAATTTATCGAGCGCATTTCGGAACTGTTGATCTACCTGCTGCCGCACTATATCGCCGAAGGCAAGAGCTATCTGACGATATCGTTCGGCTGCACCGGGGGACACCACCGCAGCGTGCTGATCGCCAGTGAAATCCGCAAGCGGCTGGCCGCGGCCGGTTACCGGATCAAGGAAACTCATCGCGACGTGAAGAAGGTGTAAAGGGCGATCGCGCCGCGGTCTAGGGGACACTTGCTCGGCGGTACCTGAATCGAACCCTTGTCGCAGACGCGTATTCGCTTGAGCTCCGGCTCGATCAGCCAGATGTGCTGAACGCCCCAGACTCGATCCTCTCCAGTTTTTGCAGCATGACATCGAGGCGATCGTCGGACGAGCTGATCTCGACGACCAGCAAAGGCGGGGAAGCAGGGAGAGCTTTCGGGCGCCGCTACTTCCCAGGAGATAGCACCGAGCCCCTCCTCTGTTAGACTCGTCAAGGAATGTCCATCATCCTTCATGGCATGGCGGTGCAGCATGAAATTCTTTCCCGCTTAAAGCCGCGGATTCACAAACTGGGCAGGCCTCCGGGGCTGGCCGTGGTGCTGGTGGGGCACGATCCGGCATCTGAAATTTATGTGCGCAGCAAGATAAAAGCCTGTGCGGAACTGGGCATTTTCAGCGAAAAACTGACGCCTCCCGAAACGGCCTCCACCGAAGATCTGGTGGCGCTGGTAGAAGAACTGAACGGGCGTTTGGACATTGACGGCATTCTGGTGCAAATGCCCTTGCCGAAGCACGTCGATGCGCGGCGTGTGCTGGAAACAGTGGCCGCGGATAAGGACGCCGATGGGTTCCACCCCATGAACGTGGGCTATCTGGTGGCGGGACGGCCCGCGCCGCGGTCCTGCACGCCCGCCGGAATTATCGAACTGCTGAAGCATTACCGGATTCCGATCACGGGACGGCATGCGGTAGTGCTGGGGCGCAGCGACATAGTCGGCAAGCCGATGGCGCTGATGCTGCTGCAGGAGAACGCTACGGTTACCATCTGCCACTCGCGCACCGTGAACTTGCCGGAGATGTGCCGCCAGGCAGACATATTAGTTGCGGCCATTGGCCGCGCGGCGTTCGTCACGGCCGATTTCATCCAGCCGGGCGCGACCGTGGTGGATGTGGGTATTAATCGCGTTACGGACCCGGCCGAGGCGGCGCGGCTGGGACGCTCCGAAGAGTTCGCGGCCAAGGGCAAAGCCGTGGTGGGAGATGTCAACCCGCTCGACGTGGCGCGCATCGCCGGCGCTTATACGCCAGTGCCGGGAGGCGTGGGACCGCTGACCATCGCCATCCTGATGTCGAACACGGTGGGACTGGCCGAACGGCATCAGGGTGCCGCATAGGTCATGTTGCGTGTCGGTCTCACCGGCGGGTTAGCCAGCGGCAAGAGCTTTGTGGGCCGCGCGCTGGCGGACCTGGGATGCTTGCTGATCCAGGCGGATGAATTGGGACATCAGGTGCTGGAGCCGGGCGGGGAAGCTTATGACGGTGTCATTCGGGAGTTCGGTCCTGAAATCGTGAGGGCGGATGGCACGATCGACCGGCCCAAGCTGGCAACTCTGGTTTTCCACGATAGCCAGCGGCTGGCGGCCCTGAATGCGCTGGTGCATCCGCCGGTGTGGGCCCGCGAGCGCCGTCTCTTGGATGCGTACGCCGCCGCCCATCCCCATGGCATCGCGGTAGTGGAAGCTGCGATACTAGTGGAAACGGGCAGCTATCGAAACTATGCGAAGCTGATCGTGGCCGTTTGCAGCGAAGAGCAGCAGATTGAGCGTGCAATGTCGCGCGACGGTATGACTCGAAAGCAGGTATTGGACCGGTTGAGCCGGCAGATGCCGCTGGCGGAAAAGATCAAGTATGCCGACTATGTTATCGATACGTCGGGAGCGAAAGAAGACACGCTGGCGCAGGCCAGGGGCGTATATCAGGCTCTGTTAGCTTTGAACCCATAAATTTCCAACATATGAGATTCCGCACTCTTTTCGTTGCCTTGGCGCTGGTGGGCGCGTTCGTATACTTCACCACCGCTCCGAATTCCCCTCTGCGACGTTATCAGGGGCCTCTCTGGAGCGGCCCTGCGGTGGCCCATTCGGCGGGACTGGGCGGTGATGAACTGAATAACATCGACATCTACAAGTCGGCCAAAGACAGCGTCGCCTACATCACCAGCACGGTTTATCAGCAGACTTTCTTCTTCGAGATGGTGCCGACGCGCGCTCTGGGATCGGGCTTCCTGATCAGCCCGGACGGTCGCATCTTGACGAATAATCACGTGATCAGCGGCAGCGCGAAGATCGAAGTTCGTTTTTCCGATGGCAGCCGGTATACCGCGAAGGTGCTGGTGGCGGACCGCGCCGACGATCTGGCAGTGATCCAGATCGAGCCGAAGAAAAAGGTGCCGTTTCTGAAGCTGGGCGATTCGGATGCGCTGCAGGTAGGGCAAAAAGTGCTGGCGATCGGGAATCCTTTTGGGTTTTCGGGCACTCTCACTACCGGCGTCGTGAGTTCGCTGGCGCGCGAGATTCGCAACGAGAACAACACTCTCGAAGGGCTGATCCAAACCGACGCGGCCATCAACGAAGGCAACAGCGGCGGGCCGCTGCTGGATTCGCAAGGGAATGTAATCGGCATAAATACCGCGA
>Ga0310813_10001332_pt1 | contig 14961 bp, 10 predicted proteins | sample YN3metagenome_FD_203086 | JGI IMG/M metagenome (GOLD analysis project Ga0310813, IMG submission 203086) | Soil microbial communities from experimental microcosm in Duke University, North Carolina, United States - YN3 | ecosystem: Engineered > Artificial ecosystem > Soil microcosm > Unclassified...
CATCAACGTCATCGGCGAGCCGGTGGACAACCTCGGCCCGGTGGATGCGAAAGAGCGTCATCCCATTCATCGCCTTGCGCCATTGTTCGATGAACAGGCGACCACTGCCGAGATGTTCGAAACCGGCGTCAAAGTCGTCGATCTCATCCAGCCGTTTTTGAAAGGCGGAAAGATCGGCCTCTTCGGCGGCGCCGGCGTCGGCAAGACCGTCGTCATCATGGAGCTGATCAACAACGTCGCCAAGCAGCATGGCGGATTCTCCGTGTTCGCCGGCGTAGGCGAGCGCACCCGTGAAGGCAATGACCTGTGGCTCGAGATGAGCGAATCAGGGGTGATCAAGCCCGGCGATCCCAGCAAGTCGAAAGCGGCTTTAATCTACGGACAGATGACCGAGCCGCCCGGGGCACGACTCCGTGTTGCGCTCACCGGTCTCACCGTTGCGGAATACTTCCGTGACGTCGAAGGCGCCGACACCCTGCTGTTCATCGACAACATCTTCCGGTTCACACAAGCTGGATCAGAAGTGTCGGCTTTGCTTGGCCGCATGCCCAGCGCTGTCGGATATCAGCCCAACCTTGCGACCGAGATGGGCGAACTGCAGGAGCGAATTACATCCACCAAGAAAGGGTCGGTCACCTCGGTGCAGGCGATTTATGTCCCAGCCGACGACTTAACTGATCCTGCGCCGGCCACCACCTTTGCTCACCTCGATGCGACAACCGTGCTGTCACGCGCCTTGACGGAGATCGGAATTTATCCCGCCGTCGATCCACTGGCTTCCACCTCACGCATTCTCGATCCGCGAATCGTCGGCCAGGAGCACTACGACGTTGCGCAATCCGTGAAGAAGACCTTGCAGACCTACAAAGACCTGCAGGACATCATCGCCATTCTCGGCATTGACGAGCTGAGCGAAGACCAGAAGCTGACCGTCGCACGCGCCCGCAAGATCCAGCGATTCCTGTCGCAGCCGTTCCACGTCGCCGAGCAGTTCACCGGCGCTCCGGGGCGTTACGTGAAGATCGCTGACACCGTGAAAGGTTTCAAGGAAATCGTAGAGGGTAAGCATGACGACATCCCGGAGCAGGCGTTTTACATGAAAGGCACGATTGACGAAGCGCTCGAAGCAGCCGAGAAACTGAAGGGAGCAGCGGCAGCGTAAACCGGTTGCTGGTTATCGGTTGTTGGTAGCTCGGCGATAAGCTGAGAGCCAACAACCAATAACCAACAACCAACAACCAAATGCCCGACACCTTCCAACTCGAGATCGTCACTCCGGAGAAGATAGTCGTCCGCGACACCGCGGAAGAGGCCCAGATTCCCGGGCGCAACGGCTACCTCGGCGTTTTGCCCGGGCACGCCCCGTTGATCACCGAACTCGGCGCAGGCGAGATCACTTATAAGAACGGAGGCCGGGTGCACAGGTTTGCGCTCGCGTGGGGATTCGCCGAAGTGCTTCCCGATCGCGTTACTGTACTCGCCGAAACCGTAGAACGCGCCGACGAGATCGACACCAATCGTGCCCAGCAGTCCTTGAGCCACGCTGAAGAATCACTGAAGACCGCACAAACCGAAGAGGATTGTTCGAAGGCGCTGGGTAAAGTCAGCCGTGCGCAAGCGCGCCTCGAAGTTGCCGCCAAAAGCAAAGCCTAGTACTCGCCTGAAATTTTTCTTGCCGCAATTCAAATTATTGATTGTGTTTTTGGCCTTGCGATGTGTACATTAAGCGCCTTAAGACTACACAAGGCAAAAACACAATGGAACGGATCCGCGTCGATCGGTTCATCCTGCTTTCTTTTCTCGTTCTGATTTCCGTCTCAACTTTGGTTGCACAGCCTCCCGCTGCTGCACCCGCCGACACCGCCGCGCGGCTGGCCGCGTTGGAACAGCAGGCCGCCGATGCCAAGAGCTCCGCCGACAACGCCTGGATGCTGACCAGTTCCGCGCTTGTCCTGATGATGACCGGGCCCGGCCTCGCTTTGTTTTACGGCGGCCTCGTCCGCAAGAAGAACGTTCTGGCAACCATGATGCAGAGCTTCGCCATGATGGCTCTGATCTCCGTCCTTTGGGCGCTCTTAGGCTACAGCCTTGCCTTTGGCTCCGGATCCAGCTTCATCGGAAATTTGCACAATGCATTCCTCAGCGGCGTTGGAGTGCAGCCCGATTCCGCCTACTCTGCCACTATCCCTCAACAGACATTCATGGTGTACCAGTTGATGTTTGCCATCATTACGCCTGCCCTCATCACCGGCGCATTTGCCGAACGCATGAAGTTCAGCGCCATGATCCTGTTCATGGTTCTGTGGTCGATTCTGGTCTACGATCCCATGGCGCACATGGTGTGGGGTAAGAATGGCCTGCTGAATGCCGCGCTGGGTGGCCGTTTCCCGACCCTTGATTTCGCCGGCGGGACCGTGGTGCACGTGACCTCAGGCGTGTCGGCTCTGGTGTGTGCGCTTTATCTGGGAAGGCGGCTGGGCTATCCCAAAGAAGCAATGCCTCCGCATAGTGTCGTCTTGAGCGTGATTGGCGCTTGCCTGTTGTGGGTTGGATGGTTTGGCTTTAACGCAGGCAGCGCTCTCGGGTCAGGCGGTCTTGCAACCAGCGCTTTCGTTGCCACACATTTCGCCACCGCCGCCGCGGTGTTCGGTTGGATTGGTGCCGAGTGGCTTCGCGGCGGCAAGCCCACAACTCTGGGAGGCATTTCGGGCGCAGTTGCCGGCCTGGTTGCGATCACACCCGCTTCCGGCTTTGTCGGGCCCATGCCCGCTTTGGCGATCGGTTTGATAGCGGGCGCGTTTTGCTACTACATGGTTGCGAAAGTCAAAGCTCGCTTCGGATACGACGATTCGCTTGACGCCTTCGGCGTGCATGGTGCGGGGGGAACGCTGGGCGCGATTCTTACCGGCGTCTTTGCTTCAAGCGCCATCAATCCGATCTTTAAAGATTCGGAGGGCCACGTTCTTCCTTCGGGTGTGATTGAGGGCAACTTCCATCAGCTCCTGAACCAGTTGATTGGGGTCGCGATCGCCTGGACAATTGCAATCGTCGGAACATTGATCATCTTGAAAATTGTGGACGTCACAATCGGCCTCAGGGTCTCCCCCGATCACGAGATCCAGGGGCTCGATCTCTCGCAACACGGCGAAGAGGGATACTATTGGGAAGTTTCCGCATAGCGGCAGCAATGCTCTGTGAGCCAGGCGCGGAGGACGCCTTCGCATGACCAAGATCGAAGCCATCATTCAGACCTCGAAATTTGAAGCGGTAAAGCACGCGCTGCATGACATTGGCGTGGAAGGAATGACTGTTATCGAAGTTCGCGGGCATGGGCGGCAGAAGGGGCACACCGAGGTCTACCGCGGCCGTGAATACACCGTCGATCTCATCCCCAAGATCAAAATCGAAATGGTGCTCGCCGACGACATGGTCGAAAAAGCCGAGAACGCGATCGTCACAGCCGCGCAAACCGGCAAAATCGGCGATGGGAAAATATTTCGTTCCCGCATAGACGAAGCCATTCGCATTCGAAATACCGAGCGTGGCGAGAATGCGTTGTAAGACAGCTGTGAGCCCTGAGCAACGAGCTATGAGCGACCAGCGATCTGATTACTCATCGCTCATCGCTCGTCGCTCGTCGCTCGCAGCTCCCCAATAACCATTCCTGATTCCCGCCATAAATAGTTTCAATTTCCGCAGTCCCAGCATCACTATTAGAGTGGGGGATGCACTTCGCCGCGGCGCGGCGACCCTGCTTCATGAGTACAGCGGCCACAGTACGCACAGAGCTTCGTGATCTCTACGTGACTGAATCCGTGCGCATTCAGCAGGCCTTTGCTGCGACGGGTAATGGCTCGCAAGCCATCGAGCAGCGGACTGTGCTCGTCGAGAAGGTCCTCGCCCGGCTGTGGAATGAGCTGATCTGCCAGGGGGGCTCTGATCCGCGAAACTTTGCCCTGGTAGCGTTAGGCGGATTCGGCCGGCGTGCATTATTTCCCCACTCTGATGTTGACATCCTCTTCCTGCATGCCGATCGCAGCGGCGAAGATACTTTCCGCGAACCGGTGCGGACCTTCTGCCAGGAACTCTGGGATCTTCGAATGAAGCTCGGCCCAACGACGCGTACTTTGGCTGAATGCGAACAGTTTGATCCTCAGAATGTGGAATTCACGATCTCGCTGCTCGACTCCCGTTATGTGCTGGGTGACAGGGAATTGTTTCATCGCTTGCGCGAGATCGTGCTGCCCAAATTCTTCGTTCGCGAAGCCGCTTACATTGTCCAGCAACTTGCCGAGGTCACTCGTTCGCGTCACGCAAAGTATGGAAATACCGTTTTTCATCTCGAGCCAAATGTGAAAGAGGCGCCGGGCGGCCTTCGAGATTACAACGTGGCCTCGTGGATGGCGCTGCTCTCAGCTCTCGATCAAGAGCGCGCCTGGCCCATTACTCCCCCGGATCCCGGCAAGGAGAAGTCGAAAGCCGGCTTGGAATTTCTGACCTCGGTGCGAACCTTCCTGCACTATCGGCAGGGCCGCGACGACAACATGCTTGCCTGGGAGTCTCAAGATGAAGCGGCAGCGCGGATTATCGGAGTAGAGAAGTCTGAGCGGCTTGATGCTGCTGCGTGGATGCGAATGTATTTCCGCCATGCCCGAACGGTCCACTACGAATGTCTGCGGCTTCTCGAATCGGTTCCAGCAGCGCGCTCGTCGCTGTATCGCCAGTTTCAAAACTGGCGTTCGCGGCTCTCGAACGCCGATTTTTCCGTCGTGGATGGCCTGATCTATCTTCACCAGGCGTCTGCCGTCAGCGACCCGGAAGTGCTGTTTCGGATTTTCAGTTTTGCCGCCCATCACGGCCTGAGACCCGCAATGGCGACTGAAAATCGCATACTCCAGGTATTGCCGGCGCTATTGCAGTCTCCTCCTTCAGGCTCCCAATGCTGGCGTTATTTACAGGCTGTTCTCGTCCAGCCCCATGCCGCCGACGCTCTGCGTGCCATGCATTCCCTTGGCCTGCTCACGGTGCTCCTTCCTGAATTGAAATTGATTGACTCGCTGGTGGTTCGTGATTTTTACCACCGCTTCACCGTAGACGAACACTCTTTCCTCGCCATCGAGTGTCTGCACCGCGCGCAGCAGGCAAGTTCCGAATGGGACCAACGATACGGCCGTCTGCTCGAAGAATTAGAGCGTCCTGAGTTGCTCTACCTTGCTTTGCTTTTGCATGATGTCGGCAAGGGCGTGCCCGGGGAGAGCCACGTTATCACCAGCCTCGAGATCGCCGGCAAAAGCATGGATCGCTTGGGTCTGGATTCTGCCGAGCGCGAAACCATCTCATTCCTGATCGGCAGCCACCTCGAGATATCGGCGACTCTCCGTCGCGACATCTACGATCCGGCAACCGTCCAGGCGTTTGCCGAAAAAATCGGCACTCCCGAGCGTCTAAAAATGCTTTCTCTGCTCAGCTATGCCGACATCAAGGCGGTGAATCCCGACGCGCTCACACCATGGAAGGCGGAGAATGTTTGGCAGCTCTATATCTCAGCCTCGAACATGATGAGCCGCACCGCCGACCAGCGGGTGCATGAAGCGACAGAACAGGACGAAACCGTTGCCCGTTTGAAATCGCTGCAGCCCGATTCCGCACACGCAGTGAAGGCCTATTTAGAAGGCCTGCCTCGCCGCTATTTACGGACTTACCGCCCGGAAGAAATCTTGCAACACATGCAGATGGCCGGGAGGCTCTCGCAGGATCCAAGCCAAATCCATCTTGAGCGCGGACGCCACTGGTATGAATTGACGGTAGTGACCAAAGACCGGCCCTTTTTGTTCGCCACGCTTGCCGGTTCACTCGCGACCTGGGGAATGAACATCGTGAAGGCCGATGCATTCTCGAACAGCGCTGGGGTGGTCGTCGATACCTTCTATTTCACTGATCGCTTCAGGACCCTCGAACTGAATCAGCCGGAGCGCGAGCGTTTCCTGAATAACATCGCCGATGTGTTGAACGGGGAAGCAGACCTGGACCGCATGTTGCGCGATCGCCAACGCTCCGAAGCAAAGACTGTTGCCAAAGTGAAAATCGACACGCGAGTCGAATTCGACGACCAGTGTTCACCCGACAGCACGCTGATCCAGATCATCGCGCAGGACAAGCTGGGCCTGCTGCACAGAATCGCCTCGCGCTTCTCCCACCAGAACTGCAACATCGAAATCGCGCTGATTGATACCGAAGGGCAGATGGCGATCGACGTTTTTTACCTTACCTCATCCGGCGCCAAGCTCACCCAGGACAAACGATCGGAATTGAAAGCCGACCTGATCGAAGAGTTGCAAGCCGCCTAATCCAAGCGATCCCTTCGCGTGCCTTCGCATCCAATCTCCGCGGAGGACATATGGCTCGAAAACAGAAATCCGAAGGACGTCGTCAGGACGACCAGGCGCGTCTCGACCAATTGGGCACCGACCCGCGGGAAGTTGGCCCCGAGAGCGCCGGTCAGAGCGCCAGCACTCAGGAGCTTTCGATCGCTGAAGACCAGGACAACGAGAGTGTGGATGAACTGGCTGAAACCAGCCAGGCAATCGAGGCCGCCAGAGTCGAAGGCATCGAAGATGCTGCCGATCATCCCGAGCGGCCGGTCCATACCCATAATGAGTACCGGCGACCAGATGACATTCCCCCGGCGCAAGCCCGTGGACGTAAGAAAGCTTCATAAAAAGGCAGGAGTCAGACTGCAGAACTCGGAATTCCATTCTGCATTCTGATTTCTTGTTCTGACTTATTCCTCCGGCCCCAACAGCCGGCCCAGCGTCGGCTTATGTTTTTCGTTGCGCTTCTGCTCCTTCTTGCGATCGGGAACAACCTTCTCTGGCGGAGGGCTTCCAATCCGTTCTCGCGCCAGCGCTTTTACAGCTTTGACGGCGCGAAATCTTTTCTTTTTGAGCTTCTTGGGCATTCGTCCCGAGTGTAACTCACCGCTTGCCAGTCGCAGCCATCCGGCTGATGTGGAATAATCAACTGCAGCATTCGAGAATGGCATGGAAGAGCGCGATTTCTTTAACGAACGGCCCGAGAAAAAACCTGCAACCCTGAACTGTCCGCACTGTCATCAGTCCGCGGACTACGAAGTGACCTGGCTGGTGCGCACCAAGAAACCGCAACTGCCGCGTCAAGCAGATGAACGTGACCGAGCACGCTTCGCGAAAGCGAAATCTTACATGCTTCGCCGCGATGACGTGATGGGCTGTAAGAACATGCGGTGCCGTAAACGCTTCGATATTACCGGGTTGCAGTCCGTCGTTTTTACTGACTAGCATCCGTCGCGCTCTAGACCACTTTCACCGAGGTCCCCGATGTTCAAGATCCGCATTCACGCAGTTATTCTCTGCCTCATCGCCGCTTGCGCCGTTGCGCAAAATTCTCCGAAGAAAAAGGTATCGAGCCAGTCTGACCTTCCGCGATTCTCGTACTCGATTTCGGTCCCGGCGTCAGAGCTGGTGCAGGCAGATGCGAACACGTTCAATGCATTTGCCGCCAAAGTTCAAGCTGACACTGAAGGTGTGTTTCGTGACTACGAAATCACCGACAAAGCCTCCATGCGCCAACTTCTTGGTACTCGACTTGATCTGCAGCAGCTTTCGGGTGACTACAAAGCCGCGCTCGAAACCGTGAAGGCGCTGCGGGCGCTCGAGGACAAGCCGTCGGCGCGGCTCACCACCGGGCTTTTCGCCGAATCGGAATTGAAAGCGGCAATCGACACGAACAGCACCAGCAGCAGCGCCTATGAGCAGGCCTTCACGAAAAACTATGGTGACGCGGTAAACAAACTTCCCTGGGACGTGGTCCAGGATTCGATGAAGTCGGCGTGGGCCGGCGCAAAGCTTCGCAGCAAGGCCTCTCTGATCGCATTTGTAAAGACGGAAATTGATCCTGCAGCCGAAAAGTCGAAAGCACTGAATGGCGAAGAAGCGGCAGATTTGATCGCCGTGAGAAGAGCGATCCAATTCGACCTGCCACTCAATAGCGCGCGCATCCAGGTGCTCGGAGCATATGTTTCGGCCCACAACGTCACCAAACCTGATATCTGGGAGGCTCGTGAGGTCACGCTTAATGCGTCCGATAAACTGACTCCGGTATTGGTTGGTATCTGGGACTCGGGCGTTGATGTTTCTATCTTCGACGGTCAGGTATTTGCCGATCCGAATCCCACGCCGAGCGGCAGTCATGGACTTGCGTATCTCGACGACGGCGGCGTTTCCCACGATTGGCTGTATCCACTTACCGACCTGCAGCAGAAGGAATACCCAACTTTTCGCGATGAGCTCAAGGGCAGGCTGGACCTGGAGAGCGGTATCGATTCTCCCGAAACCCAAGCCTTGCAAAAGAAATGGCCACGTTCACCCCCGAACAGATGCACCAACGCGGTGAACTGCAAAAAGTCATCGGTTTCTACATTCATGGGACCCACGTTGCAGGCATTTCGGTGCGAGGCAATCCTGCGGCGCGGCTCGTCGTGGCGCGTTTCAACGATCAACTTCCTGACTTCCCGTTTCAGCCCACGCCGGAGTGGACCCGCAAGATCGCGGCTGATTTCATGGAAATATCGAACTACTTCCGTGCGCGAAAAGTGCGGGTGGTCAATATGAGCTGGGGAGACGATCCGGCCGAGTTTGACCTCTGGCTTTCGAAAACCGGCGGCCCGGCGGATCCCGAAGCGCGCAAGAAGCTCGCGGCGGAGTTATATGCGATCTGGCATGACGGTGTGGAAGCAGCGATCAAGAATGCGCCAGATACCTTGTTCGTGTGCGCCGCAGGCAATAGCGACAGCGATGCCAGCTTCCTGCAGGATGTGCCCGCCGGACTGCGTTCGCCGAACCTGATCGCGGTGGGTGCAGTAAACCAGGCAGGCGACGAGACGTCATTCACCAGTTACGGCCCGACGGTGGTTGTGGATGCGGACGGCTACGATGTCGAAAGCTACGTTCCGGGAGGCGCGAGGCTGAAGCTCTCCGGTACGTCAATGGCTTCGCCGAACGTCACCAATCTCGCGGCCAAGTTATTTGCCCTCGATCCTTCGCTTACCCCTCAGAAGGTGATCCAATTGATAAGGGATGGTGCAACCGCCAGCGAAGATGGCCGGCGGCATTTGATCAACCCAAAGCGTTCGGTTGAACTGCTGCGCCAAGGCAAATCCGCGCTTTCGCGGAACCCACAAGCTTTCGTAGCGGCTGCCGGAACCTTCTGACGCTAATAGAAGAAATCGCTCATCGGTGGGGCCGTGCTCGCCGCTCCCGGATAACTGCCCAGTCCAAGAGCTTTCATCAGCGTCTTGAGCGCGTTGTGATGCTGGTAAAGGATTGTTGACCGATATCCCGGCTTGACCTTTGGCCCAACCACTATCGAGACTACGTGCCCTCCGCCATGTTGTTTATCGGTATCGACGCTCTCGTCGAAGACAATAATCAGAATCCCGCCTTTCTGAAACGTCGTGCTGGCTATGAGTGGCGCGATGTTTGTTTTCAGCCATAGATCGGCCGCGCTGAGAGAGCCGTCATGCGCGTCGTGCAACAGGTTTGGGACAATAAACGAAAAATTTGGCAGGTTGCCGTTCGTTAGATCCTTTGAGAATTGGCTGAAGGAAACCAGATTATATTTCTCGCCACTGTTGGCGACGTCGGAAAAATACGCGATCGGATTGTGGCGTTTGACGTAGGGGTAGCTGCTGCAACCTGTGTACCCGGTCGATGGCAGGCTCTCCGCGTAAGACTTGAACGTCTTGCCGGCTGTGAGCAAATGCCGTACAACGTTGTCTTGAGTGATGGTGCTGCAAAAGCTGTCATTGTTGGTGATTACCTGACCCGTCGTAAGCATGAAGTAATTGCCAATCGAAGGATGGGTGGTGGCATAGTACTGCGAGGCCAAGCCATGCTTCTTGGCCAGACTGTTCAGGTAGGGCATCGCCGAATTGCCAATCACGCTGGAATAGCTGTGATTTTCCTCGAGCACAATGAAGACGTGATTACTGGCTGGAACCGTGCCTGCGAATAAGTGTGATGTAACCAGCAGAACCGCAGGAGCAACAAATATTCGCATCAGGTCCTCCTGAAGCGATTACAGCAGAATCAACGGATGTCCAGAGAATCACAAGGACCTAAGGTGTTTCACTAAACGGCGACGCTGGCCTGAGAGGGCACGTAGTTGACCGGGCGCTCATGCAGCAGAAGCTCGGTGGCCTGCACTCGCGGGTGCGCGTGGAACCAGCACTGGACGACTCCGTCGAACAACAGATTGGCAAGCGCGAGCAGGCTCATTCCCTGATGGTGGGCCATCCAGCATCGGACCAGCTCAGGGTCATGTCCCCAGGCGCGGTCCCGGGTGGCCGTGAAGTCTGCAGCTTCGTAAAACCCGTAAGAGCTGAACCACCCCTCGCGCTGCATGCGGCGCAAGTTCTTCAACGCTTCCCCGGTATGTAAACTTAGCGAAAGGAAGGTTGAATAAGGAGAGATAACTAATGCGTTCACGTCGCCGTGAAAGATCGCTAACTGCGGAACCCCAAACGCATGGTAGCGATAATTCTCGGCATCGTCGCGCTCCGCGTACGCAGATTCCGAAATTCCCCAGGGAATTCTCTTCGGTTCGGTGAACTCCTTTTGCGAAAGTACCGCCGCGCGATGCGAGCGGTCAAGCAGTGTGCCGGGATAGCTTCTCATCCACAAGGTGGGCATCAGGTATTCGAACATCGTGCCCGTCCATGAAATCAACACCGGGTGTCCGTGTTGTGTGGTGTGCGCGCGTGCCAGAAAGAACCAGGTTTCCGACGGTATCTCATCCTTAGCTACGGCTATAAACGTGCCAAGACGCGCTTCCGATGCCAAAAGGTCGTAGCAAGCCGAGTGAGTTTGGTTCTTCTCGCTTTCGAAGCCGATCGACAGCAGCTTGCGTTGCCGGTTCCAGAGGAATCCGAACTCCATTTCCTGCGCGAGTTTTTCTGCATCAGCCGCCAGCGACTGCAGGTCCTGTATCAGGCGAACGCAATCCATTCTCGCGCCCGAGACCAACGACAACAGCCGCTCAATCGAAGCTTTCTTTTCCCGGTCCGTGATGCCTGACTCGAGAGCTACATGCAGCCGAGTGGCAAGCCGGGTCAACACATCCGGCAAGTCTTTCAGCTTAACGTCAGGCCGCGGCAGTTGGATGGTTCCGTCCTTTTGCAGGTGAACGAAGTCCGGCAGCATCCACGGCGTCAACTTGACCAGCGTCCGCCGGAACTGACTCAGTCGCACCTGCGCCTGGGCGGCCAGCCAACGCACACTCTCATTTGAACCGTGTTTTTGATCGCTCGCGATTCGCGACAGCGCTGCTGGCGGAAACTTCAGAAGTGACAAAGCCCAATTCTCGCCGCGTGCCTGCGACTGAATTTTGGTAAGCAGCCGTCCCGAAAACCCGCCGTCCTCGGCTAGTTCCTGCAAGTAGTCCAGGAAACCTTCTGCGGTTTGCTGTTTGAGAATCGGTTCGCCGAGGAGTATGAGGCAGCCTTGCTGAAGCGTCCAGAGCGAAGCGACCAGGTTCCCGCTATCGACAGTGGAGATGAAGAGCGGCGGCAAAGGTTCGAGTGTTCGCGTGTCGTACCAGTTGTAGAGGTGACCGCGGTTTCGCGGCATCTTCCGGACGGTCTCTAAAGTGTGAGCGGTCTGCTCCACAAATTCCGGTAGGGTCAGATATCCAAATTCGCACGCAACCTGGCGGGCGTTTAAAAGGAAGCCAACGTTAGTTGGCGAAACCCGAGCGGCCACCCGATAGGGCTCTTGTTGAACGTTGTCCGGGATCAGCCAGTTGTGCTCTTGCGTGCTGAAGTCTGCGAAGTACCGCCAGGTGTAAAGCGCGCAGCGGCGGAGGAAGACGCGATCTTTGTCGGATGTTTCTGCCTCAGGTAAGAACGCTGGACTGTCCAGCCACTTCGAAACCAGCTTACTGCAGGCCCATAAGGCCAGTACGGGTACAGCCGCAACCAGCGCAGGCTTGCGCACGAGGAAAACGATAAGCCCGAGCAGAATTGCAATCACAGGCATCCAGTTCAGATAGGTATCAACCGGAGTGCGTTTGGTGCCAGACTCGGCCTCGGCTGCCGTTTCCCATTCCAGCAATCGTTGGCGGGTGAACACCCTGCGAACCAAAGTGCGGACTACAGCGTCCAGCGAAACCAGCATTTGGTGCGGTAGGAAGATGATGGTCAGCAGAGTGCCGAAATTCGAGTTGATCAGGGCGGTCACAGCTTCGCGCGCAACTGAAACCTTTTGTTCCGCAATCGAGCGCACCAGCGTGAACAGAAACTCGAACCATACCGGCATGAACAGAATGCATGCGGCCGCCAGTGTCCAGCTGCGCGCGTATCCAGGAAGCACGAGCCATCCCAGCACGAAAAGGAGAAAGGTCGCAGGATCTACCAGGCTGCGGCGAAGGTTATCCAAGATCTTCCACTGTGAAACCAGGGAGATGGGGTTCGCCACCTTGCGCCCAGTTTCGTCCGGTACTCGGGAAAAGAGCCAGCTGGTGATCTGCCAATCCCCGCGAAGCCAGCGGTGCCTGCGCCGGTTGTATGCACTGTAGTGCGAAGGATAGTCTTCGATCACCTCGACGTCTGTGACCAGGCCCACCCGCGCGTAGGCGCCCTCGATCAAATCGTGGCTGAGTAATGCATTCTGCGGAAAGCGGCGGTCAAGTACGCGGTGGACGGTTTCGACTTCGTAAATTCCTTTGCCGGCGAAGATCCCCTCTCCGTAAAGGTCCTGATAAATGTCTGAAACCGCGCGCGTGTAGATATCGAAGCCGGTCTGGCCTGAATAGATATTCGCAAGCCGTGAGCTGCCGGCGCTGTGCACACTAATGCGAACTCGCGGCTGGAGAATCCCATATCCGGCGACGACGACATTTTTGTCCGGATCGATAATCGCGCGATTCAGCGGATGCGCCAACGTTCCAATCAGCCGATGCGCGGAGCCGCGTGGCAGTTCTGTATCTGCGTCCAGAGTTATGACAAAGCTGACTTCAGCCAGCACCGCAAGATCGCCGACTTTCACGGGAAAACTGTCGCGCTCGCGTGTGAGAAGCTTGTTCAGGTCCATCAGCTTGCCGCGCTTGCGCTCCCATCCCATCCAAACTTTTTCGCGCGGATTGTAGATGCGATGGCGATGCAGCATGAGGAAGGATCCCATCTTCATTCCGGCGTATTTCTCGTTGAGTTCCTTAATCAGAGTAGCGGCCAGATCAACGAGCGGATCGTCTTCCCGCGACGGTACTGGGGAATCGGGTAAGTCGGTGAGCAGCGCAAAGTGCAGGTTCCGGTCGTGATTACCCAGAAACCTCACTTCGAGGTTTTCGACCAGACGCCGCACCTGCTTTTCGTTGAGCAAAAGCGCCGGGACGGCCACCAGCGTGGTGCAATCTTCCGGAATCTGTTTGGCGAAATCGAACTTTGGAAGAACTTCCGGACGAAGCAAAGCCGTGGTCAGATAATTCATCAGCTGGACCGCCGCCTGAGAGCAAGGCAGAAGCAGGGTCAGCATGGCGAGCAAAATCAGGCTCGGCGGCGTAAACGTGCTGGTGAGGAGCAACACGATCAGCGACATCAACCCGAACGTAAGGACTTCGATACCCGGAAGATAAAACTCATCGGGATGCTTGCGCAGCAGCGCTCTTATCTTGAACGCGAACGTCGGCCGGAAACCAATGCGCTGACGCAGTTCAGTTGCGCCCTCCGCCAGCAAGTAGTAGCCGATGTGCGACTCCCGAAGCGCGACTCGTGGATCTTCCACCGGGCGTTCCTGTGCCTGCTGCGCCATTTCGAGAGCCTGCGTCGCGACTTCCATCTCGGTTGCATCGGATCGCTCCGCAATTTTGACCAGTTTTTCCTGATAGAGGTTCCGCGACTCGAAATCCAGGCGTGCATACGCCCCCGCCGGGTCTTGGCGCAAAATCCGGTCAAAAACGATCTGCGGTTCGAGCACTTCCTTCCATTGCAGTTGATTGATGTCGATCAGGCTCTTAATGCAAGCGCCGATCGACTGTGAAGGTGCGTTCTCGTCGAAGACATTCTTGCATCGCGCCGCGATTTGCTCGAGCAGCGTAAGTTCCATGGCAGGAACAATCGCCCACAACTCGCGAAATTTCAGCACTGTAGTTTCTTGAAATGCGCCGACGTAAGCGCTGAACCCTGACTCACTGAAGTTAAAGTCCGCCGCGTAAAGATAAGCTTCCGCCAGGGCCGCGGCGCGCGGGATCGTTGTACCACGAGGGGTAAGTACATGAGGAAGCCGGCGCAGCTGTTTGAAGGCGCTTCCTGTATTCCAAAACTCCGCCCACAGCATGTGCAGGTTTTCGCGCAACCAGCGAAGGTCTTCCGATTCCGGTAGCTTGCGCCCGCGGCGTCCTACCTTCTCAAGCACTGGTTTTAGCGTCGACGCCATCGCGCTCCATCGGCTGGAAAAGAACCCGGAGGTGTGCACGCCCGGATTCCACGCGAGCCGGTGCGAGATTTCCTCTGCATTCTTGCGCAGGGCATCGAACTCAGGCGTCGCCCGCTTCTGCTCCTGTATGCGGGCCGCTTCGGCCTCAGCCATTTCGATATGTGTGTTCTGGGGCATGCAAATCTTTAGCGATAGCTGGCGGCCTGCAGTTCGAACATCTCGGCGTACCTACCGCCCATGCCCGTCAGCTTCTCATGACTGCCCTCTTCTGCGATATTGCCGTTTTCGAGCACGACAATGCGGTCCGCCATTCTTACCGTAGAAAAGCGATGCGAGATGAACAATGCCATCTTGCCCGAGGTCAATTCCGAGAAGCGCTGGAACACCTCGTACTCGCTGCGCGCGTCGAGGGCGGCTGTCGGTTCGTCCAGGATCAGCAGTTGCGAATTGCGCAGGTAGGCGCGGGCGAGAGCCAGCTTTTGCCACTCACCGCCCG
>Ga0310813_10001334_pt1 | contig 14956 bp, 17 predicted proteins | sample YN3metagenome_FD_203086 | JGI IMG/M metagenome (GOLD analysis project Ga0310813, IMG submission 203086) | Soil microbial communities from experimental microcosm in Duke University, North Carolina, United States - YN3 | ecosystem: Engineered > Artificial ecosystem > Soil microcosm > Unclassified...
CAGCGGGTTCCAGTATCTCATGGCAACGAACACCTTTGAGGAAACGGTTTTGTTCAATTCACGCTCGAGCGCCGACGCCTGCTCGAGGGTAAGATCCTTGATCGGAGATTTTCCCCCGATCTCCCGGTAATGAGCCGCAGCTTTCTTGTGCCGGCGCGACGAAATAAACTTTGCGAGCGGTTTACGCGCAAGAAAGGCTCCCGGGAAATTAATGATGTCCGGATCGCAGAAGAGGTTATAGAGAAAGGGTTCGACTGCCTCCAGCGAATCGGGGCCTCCGAGCTGAAACAACACGACGCCTAACTTTTGTTCGGCCATCAGATCCACGTACGCGGTTGTTTCAGGACCGAGACGAGCGCTGCCTCACGCGATCCGTCTTCGGGCTGATGATTATAGCGCCAGTGAACTTCAGGAGGAAGCGACATCAGGATCGATTCCACCCGGCCTTCGGTCTCAAGCCCGAACAGCGTTCCCCGGTCGTACACGAGGTTGAACTCGACGTACCGGCCGCGGCGCAGATACTGCCACTGCTTCTCACGCTGCCCCCACGCCTCACTCTTCCGGCGCTGGGCGATCGGGACGTAGACATTGACAAATGCGTTACCAAGCTCCTGAACGAATGCCCACGTCTTGTCTCTGTCCTCTTTCAGGTAATCGAAGAACACCCCCCCGACACCTCTCGTCTCTCCGCGGTGCTTAATAAAAAAGTATTCGTCGCACCACTGCTTGAAGACGGGATAGAACGTCGGATCATGCTTGTCGCACGCCTCTTTGAGTGATTGGTGAAAATGCCGCGCATCCTCCTCGAAGAGGTAGCATGGGGTAAGATCCATACCGCCACCGAACCAGGCCTCGCCGTTTGCGAGCTCGAGATAGCGAAGGTTCATGTGGACGATAGGGACCATGGGGCTCACCGGATGGAGTACCAGGGAAATTCCGGTCGCAAAGATATTCTGCGGCTGGACGCCGAGCCTGACGGCGAGCGTCGGCGACAGCGTGCTCGTGATTGCGGAAAAATTCACTCCCGCTTTTTCGAACACATTTCCCTGCTGAAGGATCCGGGTCTTCCCGCCGCCGCTCTCCTTGTGCGCCCAGACGTCCTGCGAGAATTTGGCTTTGCCGTCAAGCTGTTCCAGCGCCGTGCAGATGGAATTCTGAAGGCTCTTGACGTAGTCTTCGACACGGCGCTTAAACACGATATTGGTGGGTTCAGTTGGCATGAAGTTCCAGGACTAGCTCCAGGTCTGAGAGATCACAATCCTCTCAGGAAGCGTTCAATTCTCTCCGCATGTGTCGTTTCATCCACGATGAGCCCTTCAAGCTGAATCTTCAGGCCGATTTCTCCGGCTTCTTCAGCCTGCATGCACCGCTGACGGTAATTTTCGACTGCTTCGCGTTCCAGCTTGAGATCATATTTCAGCATTCCCTTAACATCCTTCGGGCATTTGTGCTGAACCGGCTGCGTCGTCGGTTTGCCGCCAAGCGCGGCGATTTTTTCTGCGAGGAACACCGCGTGCGCCATTTCTCCGTTGATTTCCGGTGTAAGAAATTCCCGCAGCTCTTCGCCGTCCCAGCCTGTCGCTACCGACGTCTGGTAGAGATAAAGAATCGATGCTCCGAGTTCGTTCGCGAGGTCTTCGTTCAGTCCCGCGAGAAGTGCTTTTTTATCAGCCATTGTAGTCTCCTGGATGTTTAGGGTGAATTGAATTCGACATCAGATAATACTGTAGCCCGGCCTCAATGATACGCCGCGCTTTCTTCTTTCACAGCTTTGACAAGTTCCTTCACGTGCTCAACAGGAATGTCGGGCAAGATACCGTGCCCGAGATTGAAAATATGTCCCGTGCCTTTTCCATATTTCGACAAAATCTTCTTCACCTCTTTGCGAATGGCGTCGGGACTCGCATAGAGAATTGTCGGATCGAGGTTACCCTGGACGGCGACGCTGTCTCCTGCGAGACGGCGCGCCTCACCGATATCTATCGTCCAATCCAATCCTACCACCTGGCATCCGCTCTTCGCGATCTTCTGGATCGAATGGCCGCAGTCCTTACAAAACACGATAACCGGTGCGCCGTTCGTCTTCACTTCCGAGATCACCTGCGAGATGTATCTCAATGAAAATTCCTGAAACGCATCCTGCGTCAGAATTCCGCCCCAGGTATCGAAAATCTGTACGGCCTGAGCGCCGGCTTCGATTTGTGCCGTAAGATAGCGCGACACGACCTTCGAGATCTTGTCCAGAAGGAGGTGGGCCTCCTTCGGCTGGCGGTAGATCAGCTCTTTGACATACCGGAAATCTTTAGACCCGTGCCCTTCAACCATGTATGCGGCGAGAGTCCACGGCGAACCCGAAAAGCCGATCAGCGGCACTCTTCCGTTCAACTGCTTCCTCGTCAAACGAAGGGCGTCCATGACGAATTTCAGCTTGTCGCTTGGATCGGGGAGGCAAAGCCCGGCAATATCGGCCGGTGTCCGGACCGGAGACGGAAATCTCGGGCCGCCTTTGCCCTCTTCCACAATGAGCTCCATCCCCATCGCTTCCGGGACTACGAGGATATCGGAAAAAATAATGGCGGCATCCACACCGATGATATCTACGGGCTGAATGGTCACCTCGGCTGCAAGTTCCGGAGTCTTACACAGTGTGAGAAAATCAGCCTTCGCGCGGACCGCCCGGTACTCCGGAAGATACCGGCCCGCCTGCCGCATGATCCAGAGTGGAGTTCTTGGAACCTCCCCGCGAACGCAAGCCTTCAGAAAGAGATCATTATTCATTTAAGCTCCAACGCCTGGCAATATTCGTTTATCGACTCGACAAGCGAGTCGATCGTTTGCTGCTTCGCGGTGATCGCGGGTTCGAATCCCGCGTTCCTGACAGCTTCGCTTGTCACCGGGCCGATAACGGCTATTTTGGTCTTCATAAAAATGTCTGAAAGATCTCCATGCGAAAAGAATGTACAAAAATTCTTGAATGTTGAGGGGCTTGTAAAGGTCGCGATATCAATTCCCCCGTCCATCAGCGTCGCGCGAACTTCGTCGACAGCGTGTTGTTCGGGTTTTATCGTGCGGTAGACAATGACGGGGTCGACACTCGCTCCCAGGAGTTTGAGATTGTCCTGTACGATGTTCGAGCCGAGATTTCCCTTCGGGAACAAGAATGTTTTTTCACGGAGATCCTCCGATTCAAGTTTCCGTGAAAGGTCGGCGGCAGTGAAGTTCTCTGGCATAACGGTGACTGCGAGCCCATGCCTGGACAATGCCTGTTCTGTTTTTTCCCCCACGGCGCAGACGAGCTTCGCGTTCAGCCCGGAAGAATCCAACTTGAGTTCTTCCATTCTCCGGAAGAAAAATTCCACCCCGTTTGCGCTGGTAAAGATGATGCCGTCATACATGGTCAGCGCGTGCAGTGCCCGGTCGCATGCGTCCCAATCCGCAGGCGGGACAATCTCAATCGTGGGGAAGAGAACAGCGATTCCCCCGTTGTCTTCGATCATGAGGAGTAGTTCGCGGGCCTGGTGCGCTGAGCGCGTGATGAGGATCCTTTTTTTTGAAAGGCTCATACCGCGGGGGCAGCCTGTTGCTCCGAAGCGCGGATTCCGTCGAGAATTGTTTTGCCGCCCCCCTTGAGGAGGATTTCTGCCAGCTTCACGCCGAGCTCTTCCGATGTGTCCGGATCCCCGTGGACCTTCCCCCGAACAATTTTCTTTCCGTCGAGGCTGCCGATAACCGCATCGAGATAGAAAACGTTATGTTCAATTCTGCCGTGCGTTCCGATCGGAACCTGGCAGCCGCCTTCGAGCCGGCGCAGCAGCGAGCGTTCACCCAACGTTGCGGCGGTGGTTGCAGGGCTTTCAAGAGGCTTCAGCATTTTCCGCAGTTCCGTATTATCGGCGCGGCATTCGATCGCAAGCGCCCCCTGGCCCACGGCCGGAAGAATTCGCTCGAGCGAAATGACTTCGGAAATGCGGTGTTCGAATCCGAGGCGCACTACGCCTGCGCGCGCGAGAAGCATCCCGTCCCAGTCCGACGCATCGAGTTTCGAGAACCGGGTGTTGAGGTTCCCACGGATGTTCACGATCTTCAGATCGGGCCGCCAGCTCATGAGCTGACAACTTCTCCGCAGGCTTCCGGTTGCGATCGTTCCGCCTTCGGGGACGTCATCGAGACGCTTGACCTGCTTGTTCGGGTGAGCGATGAACACATCGCGGACGTCTTCACGGGATGTGATCGCGGCCAGCACGAGCCCCTCGGGCAGCCTTGTCGGCACATCCTTCAGGCTGTGGACCGCCAGATCGACGCTACGATTCAGGAGCGCGACTTCAAGCTCCTTCGTGAAGAGTCCCTTGTCACCGATCTTTGCAAGAGGAGAGTCCAGGATCTTGTCTCCGGTCGTCGAGATGGTTTCGATGACGACATTCACGGAAGGAGTGAGCCGCTGAAGCTCTGCCTTGACCCAGTTTGATTGCCAGAGGGCGAGCTGGCTGCCCCTGCTGCCGATAATAATGTCGTTCATTCAGTTCCGTTCCGATCGAGCCCGAAGAGGTGGCGAAGAAGGGAGACTTTCTCGCCGACCGTCGGGGCATCGTCTGCGTTCGATCCGTTTTTAAGATTCGTGATGGGAGTGTGGAGAATTTTATTGACAATGCGCTTCGTCAGGAGTTCAAGCTCCTCCTGCTTTTCCGTTGAAAAATGATGGCGGTGTTTCTCGAGTTCCGACGTCCGGATCGCCTCAAACTGCTTGCTGAGCTCCTGAATCGTTGGAGTAACTTCACGGGAGCGATGCCAGTTATGAAAGAGTGTAAGTTCTTCGAGAATGATCTGCTCGACGCTGCGTATCTGCGCGACACGGTTTGCAAGGTTGCGGTCGATAATATGATTGAGCGTATCGACGTCGTGAAAAAAGATGTTCCCGATCGTATTCGCTCCCGGATCGATCGTCCGCGGCACCCCAAGATCGATGATGACAAGCGACATATTGCTTCGCTGCTTCAATGCGTGCCGCAGCTGCGCTGTGGTGAGGATATATTCCGGGGAATCAATGGCAGATATGACGATGTCGACGGAATTAAGATGAGTTGTGATATCCTGGAGTTCGATGACCCTTCCGCCGAACCGGCGCGCGAGCCCTTCGGCCCGTGTGCGGGTGCGGTTGGCGAAGACGAACGATCCGATGTTCCTGCTTTCCAAATGTTGTGCGGTAAGCTTGCCGGTTTCTCCGGCGCCGATGAGGAGAGCGGTCCGCTTTGAGAGATCGTCAAAGATTTTCGAGGTGAGTTCGGCCGCCGCGTATCCCATCGAGACGGCTCCCTCGCCGATCTCGGTCTCTGTCCGGGCCCGTTTTCCCACATGGAGCGCCTGGGCGAACAGCCGGTTCAGGAGCGGGCCTGTGCAGCCGAGTTCCTGGGAGAGAGAAAAACCGTCCTTAATCTGGTTGAGGATCTGAACATCTCCGATGACCATGGAATCGATGCCGGATGCGACGCTGAACAGGTGCCTGGCCGCATGGAGGGAGGGGATCGAATAAAAATGACTATCCTGTGCCTCCACATTGGACTTTTTCAATGCCACGAGATCTTTCCAAGAAGGAACTGGGGCCTTGGAGTGCTCATCGACCGAAACATACAGCTCGGTCCTGTTGCACGTCGATGCGAGCACACATTCGGAAATGCCGCGCTCCTTCAGGGTCGCGATCATCTCGCGATTCTCATCGGAGGAAAACCATACTTTTTCTCTGACTTCCAGGGGCGCAGTGCGGTGATTAATACCGAGGCAGGAAAGATTCATGCATCAATAAAACTTATGGAACTCGGTAAAGAACATATTAATAATCGTTATCGAAAGCAGTGCGACGACAAATCCCGCGACGGAAAGCACCATCATCTGCCTTCCCTGAAAGCCCCCAACTTTTTTCGCGACAAGGCCGGCGGCATAAATGAGCCAGATGGCCGCCGTACCGAAGAGCTTCGGATCGGAGTAATCGAAGTTCTCGAATACCCGGGGAAGCCAGATGATGCCCACAATGATCGCGATCGTCAAGAGGACAAATCCGAATATTGCCGCCGTCAGGCTCATCCGCTCGAGCGTTTCAAGGTTCGGAAGGCGTTTATAAATCACCCCGAACTGTTTCGACTTGATATCGTGATACAACATAAGATAGAGAAAGCCATACACTGCAGAGATGGTTATCGCGGCATATCCCAGGAACGCGCTTGAAACATGGAAGCCCAGAAGATTGCTCTGGAGCATGGGGGGGACATTCGGCACTTCTTTGATGAACAGCGACGAAATGAGCTGAAAGAAGAACGGAAGTATGAGAATGAAGTACCCGGTAGCTGAATTCTTGGTTCGGAACTCGATGTAGGCATACACGAGAACGACGGTAAACGCGATGAGCGAGAGAATTTCAAAGACGGAGGTGATGGGAGGATGATGCAACAGCGTCGCACGGAGGATAATATAGAGCGCGTGAGCGCCAAGGACGACGCGGAGCAGAATGCTTTTAAGATCTTCTGCGAACTTTACTCCACTGAAAAACGCTTTAGCGTATGCCCAAATCGCAAAAAAATAGAGGAGCGGAAGTAGGATTTCGAGAAGATTGATAAGGAAAAACATGATAGATTATTTCGTTCGCCTGTAAAGATACAAAAAGTCGCAGGGATTAACAAAACTCTCCTCGGACCCGAACGATTCCTCAATTCTTGCGAATTTCTGTTGCATGTACCACCCTTCTTTGTTATATTCAATTGAATTTTAGTCATCCACCTCCAGGGCATCATGAATCAGATACTACAATACGTTGACGCGAACAAGCATCGGTATCTCGACGAGCTGACATCATTTCTCGCGATTCCAAGCGTCAGCACAAATCAGGAAAACAAGCCGGATATCGATCGTTGTGCCCGGTGGGTGGCCGATCATCTCAAGTCGATCGGTATGCAAAACGTCCGTATATTTCCGACGGCGGGCCATCCGCTTGTCTATGCCGACTGGCTGGGGGCGCCCGGGAAGCCGACCCTGCTTCTCTACGGCCATTATGATGTTCAACCTGTCGATCCGATCGAACTCTGGACTTCCCCGCCATTCGAGGCGACTGTGAGGGGCGATAATATTTACGCGCGCGGATCCGCGGATGACAAAGGCCAGGTCTTTGTTCATTTGAAGAGTATCGAAGCCTACATGAAAAACGGCGGCAAGCTTCCCATCAACCTGAAAGTCATCATTGAGGGGGAAGAAGAAATCGGCAGCGAAAATCTTGCTCCGTTTGTGAAGGAACATAAACAGCTGTTACGGAGCGACCTTGCGCTCATCTCGGATACCTCGATGTTTGCGAAAGGGGTCCCGTCGGTGTGTTACGGCCTTCGCGGGCTTGCCTACATGCAGATTGAGATTATCGGTCCCAACCGGGATCTCCACTCCGGCTCGTTCGGAGGATCCATTCACAATCCAATTCAGGCGCTTGCGGAGATCATTGAGCAGCTTCATGATAAGAACGGCCGTGTGACGATTCCGGGATTTTATGACGACGTGATGAAGTTGACCGCCCGGGAGCGCGCGGCCTATAAAAAGCTCCCCTGGAACGATAAGAGCTATGCGAAAAATCTTGGCGTGCCGGCGCTCTACGGAGAAAAAGGATTCTCAAGCCTCGAGCGCGTATGGGCGCGCCCGACGCTGGAATGCAACGGCATATGGGGAGGCTTCATCGGGGAGGGAGCGAAAACGGTTCTTCCCGCAAGAGCCTCCGCAAAGCTTTCCATGCGCCTGGTGCCGAACCAGAATTCGGAAAAGATTTCCAGATTATTTGAAAAGCATATCAGGAAGATCACACCAAAGACCGTGCAGCTGAGAGTGAAATATCTCCATGGCGGCGAGGCGGCCCTGACGCCGATTGATAGCCCCGGAGTGCAGGCCGCGGTCGCTGCTCTTGAAAAAGGTTTCAAGAAGAAACCGCTGTACCAGCGGGAAGGGGGATCGATCCCGATCGTCGTACAGTTCAAACAGCTTCTTGGCCTCGATACGGTTCTTCTCGGCTTTGGCCTGCCCGATGAAAATGCCCACGCCCCCGACGAGCATCTCAACCTCACGAACTTCTACGGCGGCATCCGTACGGCGGTTCATTTCTACAACGAGCTGCCGGCGTACATGAAGAACGGCAGGTCCCGTCGACGTGGGTAGTCCAATCCCGGCGAACCCGTGAAGATTTATACAAAGACGGGCGACAAAGGGGAGACTTCACTGTTCGGAGGCAAGCGTGTCCCAAAAGACACGTTGCGCATTGAAGCGTACGGTACCGTTGACGAGTTGAACAGCATTCTCGGCGTCTGCCGGTCAACGAACGCAGCCAGCGAAGTTGATGCGATCCTCAATGAGCTTCAACATGACCTCTTTGTCCTCGGCGCAGATCTCGCGACTCCCAAGGATGGAAAAGAAGTGACCCGAATTTCAGCCGATGACATTTCCCGCCTTGAACGCCACATCGACGATATTGAAAAAAAATTAATCCCACTTCAAAGCTTTATTCTTCCCGGCGGAAACCGGTCTGCCTCCATGATGCATTTTGCGAGAACCATTTCGCGGCGGGCTGAACGCCTCGTGGTCCGTCTCCAGCGTGAGGAGCCGATCGGAGAACTTCCGGTTATTTATCTGAACCGGCTTTCCGACCTTCTGTTTGTCGTCGCGCGCTGGATCAATGCCCTCGGCAACACACCCGAAACGAAATGGCAGTCGTAGCCTCTTAGAATCTTGATTTACACGTTGTTAGCTCGTCTTAAAGACAAGATTCCTTCTCCGGAGTCAGCCGGAGTTAACCAAAGTTAAATAGAGATGGAGCAGGGAAGAGCTGCAAGAGGTGAACAAACTGCGGACTAAAAAATAAAATGAGCGTGAGGTAGGTGTGGCATTCCAACTTGGGAGGCGAAGTCAGAAACCGTGGAGTCCTACTCACACGCTCGTTGTCAATATACTAACGGGATTTTATAAAGTCAAGTATTTTCTTCCGGGGAAATGGGAACTTCATCCCATAAAGTTCTTATTTTTCCCGCTGTGTGTCGACTTTGGTGGACATTTCGTCAAGTAGGTTCTTTGACTTTCGATTCCTTTTTGTCTATATTGGAGCGCCGAAAAATAGAATGTCAACAAAGCATGAATTCAGCAATTCCAGGAACCAACGCATCATCAGTTTTTCGCTTTTGACCTCGTAATGCTCACAGATTTCGGACGCGTCCTCGTTTTCTTTATCATCGGTGCAATCTTTGTCGCGGGCGGATTCGTTATGTCCTGGATCATCCGGCCGCGGCGCGGCTATCCCAACAAGCTCACGTCGTACGAATGCGGTGAAGAACCGATCGGCAGTTCGTGGATAAAATTCAATATCCGTTTTTATGTCGTTGCCCTCATCTTCCTCGTATTTGACGTAGAAGTCGTCTTCCTGTTTCCATGGGCTGTCGTGTTTCAAAAACTCGGCATGTTTGCGTTCCTCGAAATGCTCGTATTCCTCGCAATTCTGCTCATCGGGTACGCATACGTTTGGGCAAAGGGGGACCTCGATTGGGATAAGCCGAAACCTCAAATTCCTGTTCTTCGGCCAAGAATGAAAGATACGTTGGCAGAAAAAGAACATTCCGGAGAACTCGTAGCATAGCGCATGGGACTTCTCGACAAACAATTTAACAATAGCAACGTCATCCTCACGTCGGTCGAGGATCTTCTGAAGTGGGCCCGCCTTTCCTCCTTGTTCCAGATGCAGTTCGGTCTTGCGTGTTGCGCGATCGAGATGATGGCCGCCTCCGCTTCCAACTTTGACATCATGCGGTTTGGCGTCATTCCGCGGGCAACTCCCCGCCAGACCGATCTCATGATCGTTGCCGGCACGGTGACGCTCAAAATGGCGACGCGCATTAAGCGCCTCTACGATCAGATGTCGGAACCCCGGTACGTGATCTCGATGGGAAGCTGCTCGAACTGCGGCGGCCCGTATTGGGAACACGGCTATCATGTCTTGAAGGGCGTCGATCGCGTTATTCCCGTCGACGTGTACGTGCCCGGCTGCCCGCCGCGCCCCGAGGCGTTACTGGAAGGCATTATCAAGCTGCAGGAAAAAATCCGTAACGAAACGTTAGTGAAGAAGTCGGCCTACGCATGACACCTCAGGAAATCCTGGATCAATTAAGAGCGAACTTCGGAGAGGCGATCCTCGAATCGAAACTCGATGCCCCTCAGCCGTGGATCAGCGTTGCGCCGAACCGGACCAAAGACATTTGCTTCTTCCTTCGCGATACCGCGTCGTTACAGTTTGATTACCTCATGTGTCTCAGCAGTGTCGACAATAAGGACAAGCAGCTCTCCGTCGTGTATCATGTGTGGTCGACGACGCAGAAGCACAAGATTGTTCTGAAGGCGTTCTGCCCGCGGGATAACGCGCACATTCAATCGGTCAGCTCCGTCTGGGGCACGGCCGACTGGCACGAACGTGAGGCGTTCGATATGATGGGGATCGTGTTCGACGAGCACCCCGACCTGCGGCGCATCCTGTGCCCTGATGATTATCCCGGCAATCCGCTGCGAAAAGATTTTAAAGTCCCCGAGTTCTACCAGGGAATTAAGGTGCCGTACTAGCAGCTCATGATCGATACCCTTCCAATTAAAACTTCCACCGGCCGCCCTCTTCGCAAAGAAGAGATGGTGATCAATATGGGACCCCAGCATCCGTCGACGCACGGCGTGCTGCGCCTGGAGGTGGTATTGGATGGAGAGATCGTTGTCGACGTGATTCCTCACATGGGCTACCTGCATCGCTGCTTCGAAAAGCATTCCGAGCACATGACGAACTACCAGCAGGTGATCCCGTACGCCGATCGCATGGACTACCTCGCCTCGATGAACAATGATTGGGGATATGCCCTCGCCGTCGAGCGTCTGCTGAAGATCGAAGTTCCGCCCCGCGTCGAATACATCCGCGTGATCATGGCAGAGTTGCAGCGGATCGCAAGCCATCTCATCGCCGTCGGAACATACGGAATTGACATGGGAGCGTTTACGCCGTTCCTCTGGTGCTTCCGCGACCGCGAGCGCATATTAGATCTTTTCGAAATGACCTGCGGCGCGCGACTTCTCTACAATTATATTTGGGTCGGCGGGCTGTCGCACGATATTCCCCCGGGATTTGTCGACAAGGCAAAAGCATTTTGTAAGTACTTCCTCCCGAACATTAAAGAGCTCAACGACCTCCTCACGTACAATACTATCTTTGTGAAGCGCACCGCGGATATTGGCGTGCTTCCTGCCGATGTCGCGATCAACTACGCGTGCAGCGGCCCGATGCTTCGCGGATCAGGCGTGAGCTTTGACCTGCGCCGCGATGATCCGTACGGCGTCTATGACAAGTTCGAATGGAACGTCGAAGTGGGGAAGGGCGAAATGGGGACGCTCGGAGATTGTTGGGACCGTTACATCGTCCGCGTCCGCGAGATGGAGCAGAGTGTCAAGATCATCGAGCAGGCGCTCGCGGCAATTCCCGAAGGTGACGTTCAGTCGGCACTGCCGAAGAGAATCCGCCCCGATGCGGGTGAAATTTATGTGCGTACGGAAACTCCGCGCGGAGAGCTTGGATTCTACGTCATCAGCGACGGATCGGCGACCCCGTACCGCGTCAAAGCGCGCGCCCCGGCGTTCGTCAATCTGAGCGTGATGTCTGAAATTTCACGTGGATGCATGATCGCAGATCTCGTGGCGATCGTCGGAAGCGTCGATATTGTCTTGGGTGAGGTGGACAGGTAATGGAAGACATCATCAAAAACGCGCTGGAGGCGATTCCAGTACTCGGACATTCTCTCGCAAATTTGCTGGGGACGCCACCTGGTGTCTACGTCGTAATGGCGGCTCTTCCTCTGGTCTTTATCCTCCTCTACGCACTCGTCACGATGTACATGGAGATGAAAGTCTCCGCCCACATTCAGGACCGCCTTGCCTATATGTACACCGGCTGGCATGGCGTGCTTCAGCCTGTCGCGGATATTCTGAAACTCATCCAAAAAGAAGACACCATTCCCGCGGCTGCGGACAAGCCGCTCTTCATTTTAGCTCCTTATCTGGTCTTTATCGGCACCTATGCAGGATTTGCTGCAATCCCCTTCAGCAGTATGTATGTCGGCAGCGATCTCAACATCGGTGTGCTCTATATTATAGCGGTCTCGTCGATCGTTGTGGTCGGGATCCTCATGTCGGGCTGGGCTTCCAATAATAAATGGTCGCTCTTTGGCGCCATGCGTTCGGCCGCGCAGCTCGTGAGCTATGAAATTCCCAGCGCACTCGCCATCCTGGTCGCTGTGATGATCACCGGTTCGATGAACCTTCAGGAGATCAATCATTTTCAGGATGGGGGCATTCAAAACTGGCTGGCCTTCGGCGGCCCGCTTCCTATCGCGAAGAAACTCCTTCTTATGCCTTTTACGCTGACCACCTTCTTCATCTTATTCGTGGCCTCGCTGGCAGAAGTCAACCGCACTCCGTTTGACCTACCCGAAGCGGAGTCCGAACTCGTGCAGGGATTTAACACCGAATATAGCGGGATGAAGTTTGCGATTTTCTATATGGCAGAATACGCGAACATGTTCCTTGTCTCAGGTGTTGCGGCAACGCTGTTCCTCGGAGGGTGGGGGAGCCCGTTCGGCAGCTTCATGTCGGGACCGGTGTGGGGAGTCTTCTGGTTTGTCCTCAAAGGGATGTTCTTTGTGTTCCTTCAGGTCTGGCTGCGATGGACGTTGCCCCGCCTTCGCGTTGATCAGCTCATGTACGTATCGTGGAAGGTGATGATGCCGTTTCTCTTCGTCTGTATTCTCGCAGTAGGGATGATTCTTTCGTTCTGATGACCGAACTTCAAACATATTTTAAAACAATCTGGCTCGGAATCTCCACCGCGCTCATCGGAATGCGTTTGACGTTCCGGCATTTGTTTACGCCGGCCGTTACCGTGCAGTATCCGGACGTGAAACTTAAACTTCCCGAACGCGCCCGTAACCGTCTGTATGTCAACATGGACGACTGCATCGGCTGCTTCCAGTGCGATCTGGCATGCCCGGTGGACTGTATTGCGATCGAAACCGTGAAGAGCCTGCCCACGGAAGACCTGGGAATGACTTCGACAGGCCAGAAGAAGAAATTGTGGGTGACAAAATTCGATATCGATATCGCAAAATGCTGCTACTGCGGCCTGTGTGTGTATCCCTGCCCGACAGAATGCATCAAGATGACGGACGTCTATGAGTTCTCCGAATCGAACCGGAAGAATCTCATCTACAATTATGTGACCGTTACTCCGGGCGAGGTTGTCGATATCAAAGCCCGTGCGGCAGAATTTGAAAAAGAGGCGGCAGCAAAGAAGGCAGCAGCCGCAGCCGAAGCGGCGAAAGCGAAAGCTGCCGCAGCAGCTGCAGCTCCTCCGGCCGGCACTCCGGGTCCCGCGGCTCCGGCAGCGGCAGCACCAGGAACAGCTGCACCGGCAAAACCGGCAGCGCCAGCGGCAGGATCAACGCAATCTTCGCCGGCAGCTCCGGCTGGCACTCCGGCCCCGGCACCTCCTGCTCCTTCGCAGACACCCCCGGTAGCGGGAACAACTGCTCCTCCGGAGAATAAAGCATGACGCTCTACGATATCGTATTCTATTTTTTTGCGGTGATTACAGTGATCTCCGGAGCGACTGTGGTGATGTCAAAGAATATTATTTATTCGGCGTTTTCGCTTCTGTTTACTTTCTTTGGCGTCGCCGGATTATATGTCCTTTTGAACGCCGATTTTCTTGCGGTCACGCAACTTCTCATTTATGTGGGCGGAATTCTTGTGCTGCTTCTCTTTGGAGTCATGCTGACGAATAAGGTCATCAACGTTGACATGAAGACGGGCGTCATGCAGACGTGGCCGGGAGCGATTGTCTGCGGCATGACGACAGGAGCCCTGGTCGTGATCTTCATGGCGACAGACTGGAATATCGTCCGTGAGGAAGTCACGATGACCTCCACCACGCATACACTGGGGGAGATGTTCATGACGAGCTATTTGCTACCCTTTGAGATCGCATCGGTCGTCCTCCTCGTCGCGCTGGTCGGCGCTGCGATGATCGCCCGTAAAGACACGAAATCAGAGGCCTGACCACATTTACGTATTTTTAAGACTATCGAACTCGTACCATACTTGAACATCGGATTATCACATTATCTTGTCGTTAGCGCGCTGTTATTCGGCTTCGGGCTGTTCGCCGTGGTGACGCGCCGCAACGCCATCATGGTCCTCATGGGAATCGAGCTGATCCTGAATTCCTCGAACATCAATTTTATCGCCTTCTCAAGGTTCAATGGAATGAAGATGGACGGACAGGCGGTAGCCGTTTTTGTGATCATCCTGGCGGCTGCCGAAGCTGCGATTGCTCTCGCGATCGTGCTGAATATTTACCACCGGTTCAATACGGTGAATATTGATGAAGTCAGCAAGCTAAAAGAATGAGCTCTCTCGGTTCCATGACCCTCATACAAGCCGCGATCGATATTCTTCTCCTGCCACTGGTAGGCTTTGTCATCCTCATTTTCTTCGGCAAGAAGCTTGCACGGCAGGGAGACTGGCTCGGCATGGGCATCATGTTCATTGCTCTCGCCCTTTCCATATTCGTCCTTGTTAATAAGCTCGCAATCCCGGAGACGCTGGAATATACGTTCCATTGGGTTGACTTCGGCAACGTTCCGCTTATCGGGCATCTGCAAATCGAATTGGGGATAACGCTCGACAATCTTTCGGCGATTATGCTCGTCGTGGTCTGCCTCGTGAGCTCACTCGTACATCTGTTCTCCACCGCCTACATGCACGGGGATATCCGGTATCACCGGTATTTCGCCTATCTTGGGATCTTCACGTTCTCGATGCTCATCATTGTTCTCACGAGCAATTTCTTCATGATGTATGTGGGATGGGA
>Ga0310813_10001335_pt1 | contig 14951 bp, 12 predicted proteins | sample YN3metagenome_FD_203086 | JGI IMG/M metagenome (GOLD analysis project Ga0310813, IMG submission 203086) | Soil microbial communities from experimental microcosm in Duke University, North Carolina, United States - YN3 | ecosystem: Engineered > Artificial ecosystem > Soil microcosm > Unclassified...
CCTGTCGATGGAGGGCCGCCTCACGCTCTGCAACATGTCGATCGAGGCCGGCGGCCGCGCCGGCATGGTCGCGCCCGACGACACGACCTTCCAGTACCTCGAGGGCAAGCCGTTCGCGCCTCGGGGGGCAAACTGGGACAAGGCGATGGCCTTCTGGAAGACCGTGCCGACCGATGCAGGCGCCACGTTCGACCGCGAGGTCACGCTGGCGGCCGCTGAGATCGCACCGATGGTGACCTGGGGCACCAGCCCCGAAGACGCGCTGTCGATCAACGGCCGCGTGCCCGATCCCGCTTCCGCGCCCGATCCAGGCAAGCAGGAGAACATGAAGCGGGCGCTGGAATACATGGACCTCAAGCCCGGCACGCCGATGGACGGCATTGCCGTCGACAAGGTCTTCATCGGCTCCTGCACCAACAGCCGCATCGAGGATCTGCGCGCGGCCGCGGCGGTCGCCAAGGGCCGCAAGGCCAGGATCCCGGCGTGGGTCGTCGCGGGATCGGGACTCGTCAAGGAGCAGGCCGAGGCCGAGGGGCTGGACAAGATCTTCCGCGAGGCTGGCTTCGACTGGCGCGAGCCGGGTTGCTCGATGTGCATTGGCGTCAACGGCGACACCGGCGTGCTCGGCCAGCGCATCGCCTCGACCTCCAACCGCAACTTCGTCGGCCGCCAGGGCGTCGGCGTGCGCACCCATCTGGTGAGCCCGGCGATGGCCGCGGCGGCGGCCGTCACCGGCCACTTCACCGACGTGCGCAAGCTCCTGGGCTAGGAGAAACGACCATGGACGCTTTCACCACGCTCAAGGCCGTCGCGGTGCCGATCGACCAGGCGAACGTCGACACCGACCAGATCATCCCGGCGCGCTTTTTGGGCCGCACCCGCGACCGCCAGGTCGAGGGCTTCTTCCACGATTTCCGGCTCGACCCGAGTGGCCGGCCCCGCGAGGGCGTGACGCTCAACAACCCCGCCTACAAGGGCGCCAAGATCATCGTCGGCAACACCAACTTCGCCTGCGGCTCCTCGCGCGAGAACGCGGTGACGACCATGGTCGACAACGGCTACCGCGCCTTCATCGCGCCGAGCTTCGGCGACATCTTCTTCAACAACTGCTTCCAGAACGGCTGCCTGCCGATCCGCCTTCCGGCTGAGCGGGTCGCGCGGATTCGGGTGATCCTGCACGAGCTGCCGGGCGCGGAGATCGCGATCGACCTCGCCAAGCAGACGGTGACCGGGCCGGACGGCAAGACCGACAGCTTCGAGGTCGATTCCTTCCGCAAGGAGATGCTGCTGAAGGGCGCCGACGAGGTGAAGATCACGCTCGGCTACGAGACCGATATCAAGCGCTTCGAAGACAAGCAGAAGCAGGAGATGCCCTGGCTGTAGCCGACCCGCTCTCCCCCCGTCTTCGGGGGAGATGTCAGCGTCTTACGCTGACGGAGGGGTCATGAGTCGTGACCCCTCCGTCGCGGACTACCGCGCCGCCTCCCCGAAGACGGGGGAGAGCAATGATCACCGATTCCTGAGCTTAGGATCGATCGCGTCGCGCAGGGCATCGCCGAACAGGCTGGCGCCCAGTACGGTGAGCACGATGGCGAGACCGGGGAAGATCGCGATCCAGGGCGCGGTCGTCGCGTAGTCCTCGGCGCTGCCCTGCAGCATCAGGCCCCACGCTGCGACCGGCTCCTGCACCCCGAGTCCGAGATAGCTGAGCGACGCCTCGGCCAGGATCGCCTGGCCGACGAAGGCCGACAGCAGGATCAGGAACGGCGCCAGCACGTTGGGCACCATATGGCAGAGCACGATGCGGGCATGGCCGAAGCCGAGCGCCCGCGCCGCATCGACATAGGGTATCTCGCGCACCGCGAGCGCGCTCGCGCGCACCACGCGGCCGCAGCGCGGCACCAGCGGGATGGTAATGGCGACCACGACGTTGAACACGCCTGTGCCGAACACCGAGACCACGGCGAGCGCCAGGATGATCAGGGGGAAGGCCATCAGGATGTCGAAGATGCGCTGGAGCACGAGATCGAACCAGCCGCCGAAATAGGCCGACGAGACCCCCAGGACGAGGCCGATCATGCCGCCGCCCACTGCCGCGCCGAAGCCGACGATCATCGCCGTGCGCGCGCCGTACACCAGGCGGGAGAAGATGTCCCGGCCGAACTGATCGGTGCCGAGGATGTGGTCGAGCCCCGGCGCGACCATCATCGACGCGAAGTCGTTCTCTTCGGGGTCGAAGGGGGCGATCCAGCCGGCAAAGATGCCGGCCACCATGATCAGCAGGACGATGATCAGTCCGGCCGTGCCGAGCGGCTTGCGACGCGCGAAAGTGATCGCCCGGCCGCGCAGCGTATGGGCTCGCAGCAGCGCATCGGCCTCGTCGGCGGCGGTCGGGGTGGTGGGCGTTATGACGGCCATCGGTCGCTCACGAGTAACGGATGCGCGGGTCGAGCCAGGCGTACAGCACGTCGACCACGAGGTTGACCACGATGAACACCACCACGACCAGCATGACCAGCGCCTGGGCCAGCACGTTGTCCTGGTTCTGCACCGCCTGCACCAGCAGCCGGCCGATGCCGTTCAAGTTGAAGACCTGCTCGGTAACGACCAGGCCGCCGATCAGGAACGCGAACTCGATGCCGATGAGGGTCACCACCGGCAATAGAGCATTCTTGAGCGCATGCCGGTTGACCACGATCTGCTCGAGCAGCCCCTTGGCGCGGGCAGTGCGGATGTAGTCTTCACGCATCACCTCGAGCATCGCCGAGCGGGTGAGCCGCATGGTCACCGCCGAATAGCGGTAGCCGACGGTGATCGCCGGCAACAGCACGATCGAGAGATTGTAGAGCGGGTCCTTCCAGAGCGGCACGTAGTCGATCGGCGGCAGCCACGGCCTGCCGGAGATCGCTGCGCTGACGTTCAGCACCAGGATCAGCGACATGATGCCGAGCCAGAACGACGGCGTGGCGATGCCGGCGATCGCCAGCACGCGCACCACATGGTCCAGGCCGCTGTTCTCCTTCAGCGCCGACAGAGTGCCGAGCGGAATGGCGAGCAGGACGGCGATCACCGTCGCCAGGAGCGACACCTCGAGCGACACCGGCAGGCGCAGCAGGATCTCCTGCCACACCGGGTTGCCCGACCACATCGAGACGCCGAAGTCGAACACCGCGTAATGCCCGAGGAAACTCAGGAATTGCATGACCATCGGCTGGTCGAGCCCGAGCTGGCTGCGGCACATCGCCAGCGCCTGCAGGTCGACGTGCGCGCCGCCCGACCCCAGCCGGATGACGCAAACGTCGCCCGGGATCAGGCGCATCAGGATGAACACCAGGGCCGCCGCCCCTGCCAGCGTGGGAATCGCCAGCAGGAGCCGGGTGATGATGTAGCGATGCATGGCGCTCGCTCCGCTCGGGTTACTTGTCCAGCCAGATGTTGGCCAGATCCTGATTCAGGTAGTGGCTGGGGCTGATCTTCCAGCCCTTCACATACGAACGGCCGATCACGATGCGGTACCAGTAAGGCAGCATGATCTCGTGCACCTCGGTGTCCATCGTGTGCTTCTCGAAGGCCCGCACCGCGGCGCGCAGCTTGACCGGATCCGTCTCCTTCTGCATTGCCTCGTAGAGGTCGATCGACTTCTGGTCGTCATAGTAGCCGTAGTTGTCCGGGAAGACCTTGTGCGGCAGGTACTTGCCGGTATCGAGCACCGGATTGACGACGCTCTGGCAGTTTGCCTCCATCGCGACGTCGAAGGTCCCGGCGCGCATGTTGGAGAACCACGGGCCGGTCGGCACGACCTTCTGCTCGACGTTGAGGCCGATCTTCTTCCATTCGCCGATCACCCAGGTGCCGACGAACTTGTAGGGCTGGTCGACGTTGCGGTTGAGCAGCTCGAACTTCAGGCCCTCGGCGCCCGCCTCCTTCAGGAGCCGCTTTGCCTCGGCGCGCGACTTCTCGATGTCCGGCCAGAAGCCCGGCATCTGCTGCAGCTCTTCCTTGGTGGCGGCGAGCGGCGAGCCGGGGAACACGATGCCTCCCGGGGTACGGACGTTGGCGATCTTGGCCAGCGCCGGCGCGCCCTTCCACTGATCGATGGCGAGCGCCAGCGCCTTGCGGACGCGCACGTCGTCGAACGGCTTCTTCTGATGGTTGGGCGTCAGGATATTGCCGCAGTTCCAGTCGCTGTCCTGCACCCAGATCTTGTCGCCCAGCTCCTTGGTGAGCTGGTCGCGCGCCGACGGCGGCAGGCCGCGGAATTCGAGCGCTGCACGGTCGGCCTTGATCGCGTCGACCCGGACCGACTGCTTCTCGGCGAAGATGCCGACGATGCCGTCGAGGTGTGGCAGGCCCTTGTGGTAATAGTCCTTGTTGCGCTCACCGGTGATCGACTGGCCGACCTCGATCTTGACCAACTTGAACGGGCCCGAGCCCATGATGTTCTTCTCGTACCAGTGCGGATCCTTCTCGAGGATGTCCTTCTTGTAGATCCAGGCGTAGGGATCGGCCAGCGCGGGCAGGAAGGCCGCCGTCGGATACTTGAGCTTGAAGACCACCGTGTAGTCGTCGGTCGCTTGCACCGAATCGACCATCTCGTAGAAGGTCTTCCGCGCACTGACCACGCCCTTGGGCGGATTGACGATGTATTGCCAGCTCAGCGCCACGTCCTGGGCGGTGAGCTTGCTGCCGTCGTGGAACTTCACGTCCTGGCGAATCTTGAAGGTGTAGGTCTTGCCGTCGTCGGTCGGCTTGGGCATCTCGGTGCACAGGTCGCAGACGAACTCGGTGGTCGAGGCCGGATTGTCCGGCGGGACGCGGATCAACACGCTGTAATACGGCGCCGCTGTATGGATCGTCGCGTAGGTCGTCTCGCGATGGGCGTCCAAGCTCGGCGGTGCATCCGCCGGGATCATGTACGTCAAGATGCCGCCCTGCTTCGGCGACTCGGCCCATACCGGGGTGACTGCGATTGCTGCCGCCAGGCCGAGGCCGGCCAACACACCTATCCGTACGCTCATCGTTTCCTCCACTGTTCCTTGTTTCTTCTTGTTGTCGTGCTAGTGCACCTCGCTGCAGGCGACCCAGTGACCAGGTCTCATCTCCCGGAGTTCGGGCCGCGCCTTCTTGCAATTCTCGACCGCCATCGGGCAGCGCGGATGGAACACGCAGCCGGACGGCGGATTGATCGGGCTGGGCACCTCGCCCTTGGCCGGCCGGAACTGGCGGCTCGCCTCGACCCGCGGGTCGGGTACCGGCACCGCCGACAGCAGCGCCTGGGTGTAAGGGTGCATGGGATTGTCGAACAGCTCGTCGCTCTCGGCCATCTCGACGATGCGGCCGAGATACATCACCGCCACGCGCTGGCAGAGATGGCGCACCACCGAAAGGTCGTGGGCGATGAACAGATAGGTGAGGTGGAAGCGCTCGCGCAGATCCTCGAGCAGGTTGACGACCTGCGCCTGGATAGACACGTCGAGCGCCGACACCGCCTCGTCGCAAACGATGAACTCCGGATCCATGGCAAGCGCGCGGGCGATCCCGACGCGCTGGCGCTGGCCACCCGACATCTCGTGCGGATAGCGATCGACGAACTTCGGATCGAGCCCGCAGACCGACAGCAGCTCCCTCACCTTGTCGCGGCGACGCCGCGCATCGCGCTCGAGCCCATGCACGCGGATCGGCTCGGCGATGATGTCGCCCACCTTCATGCGCGGGTTCAGCGAGCTGTAGGGATCCTGGAAGATCACCTGCATGCGGCGGCGCAAGGCCACGAGTTCCTTCTGCGACAGCCGGCTGATGTCCTTGCCGTCGTAGATGATCTGGCCCTGGGTCGGCTTCTCGAGCCGCAGGATGCAGCGGCCGGTCGTGGTCTTGCCGCAGCCGCTCTCGCCGACCAGCCCGAGCGTCTCGCCGCGGGCAATCGCGAAGTCGACGCCGTCGACCGCCTTCACCTCGCCGATCTTGCGGGTCATCACGACGCCCTCGGTGATCGGAAAGTGCATCTGGAGCCCGCGCACCTCCAGCAGCGGCGCGAGGCCTGTTTGGTCCCTCATGCCGCCGACTCCTGCGCGATCTCGCGCGCCTTAGCCACCTCTGCGCTGCGAAAGCACGCCGCGACGTGGCCGGCGCCGACGGTTTCAAGCGCGGGTTGAGACTGGCCGCACGCCTCGACCGCGAACCGGCAGCGCGGCCGGAAGGAACAGCCGCCGTCGAGCTTGGTGAGATCGGGCGGCGAGCCCTCTACCGGATCGAGTCGCGCCCGCCGCGGCTGGTCGAGGCGCGGCACGGATTTCAGCAGCGCCATCGTGTAGGGATGGTGGGGATCGTGATAGATCGCCTCGGCATCGCCCGCCTCGACGATGCGGCCAGCGTACATCACGTTCACGCGATGGGCATAGCGGGCGACGACGCCGAGATTGTGGGTGATGATGATCTGCGCCACGCCGAGCCTCTGGGTGAGCGACTTCATCAGCTCGAGGATCTGCGCCTGGATGGTGACGTCGAGCGCGGTGGTCGGCTCGTCGGCGATGATCAGCTTGGGATTGCAGGCGAGGGCCACGGCGATCATCACGCGCTGGCGCATGCCGCCGGAAAGCTGGTGCGGATACTGCCGCAGCCGGCGCCGAGGATCGGCGATGCCGACCATCTCCAGCAACTCGACCGCCCGCTTCTCCGCCGCCTCGCGATTGGCGCCCTGGTGCTGCTCCAGCGTCTCGGTGATCTGCCGGCCGATGGTCAGGACCGGGTTGAGCGAGGTCATCGGCTCCTGGAAAACCATGCCGATGTCGCGGCCCCGCACCTCGCGCATCTCCTCCTCCGGCAGCTTGCGCAGGTCGCGGCCATCGAACAGGACCTCGCCGGCGACGATGCGCCCGGGCGGATTGGGGATCAGGCGCATGATCGACAAGGCCTCGACCGACTTGCCCGAGCCGCTTTCGCCCACGATCGCCACCGTCTCGCCGGCATCGACGGTATAGGAAATGCCATCAACGGCGCGGACGACGCCCGCACCGGTGCGAAATTCGGTCTGAAGTCCCCGCACCTCCAAGAGTGGCGGCATACGGTCTTCCTGCGCACCCGTCCGTCAGGGCACGTCGTCTCGGTTTGTGAAGCCTGTTTCCTCGATACGCTGCCCGAAGTGAGCACGGGCGCAGCCTCTTTCGGGCCGCGAAAACCTTAGGGGAGCTTCACCGCGTCTGCAAGGCAATCACGACGCGACCCTAGAGCACATTCCGCCGAGGGCGCTGAGCCAGCAACGCGATCAGGGTTGCCGAGACGCCCAAGCCCATAAAGAGCGTGAGCGACCAGGTGTAGCTGCCGCTCCAGTCGCGCAACGCGCCGGACATCACCGGGCCGACGGCCTGGGCGAGGGTCTGGATGCTCAGCACCACGCCGCGGATCGCGCCGAAGCTCTCGCGCCCGAAATAGTCGGCCCACGCGACCGGCAACAGCGTCATCAGCCCGCCGATGCCCAGTCCGAACAAGCCAGCCGCCAAGTAGGCGCCGTGCACCGTGCTGATCCCGATCAGACCGAGACAGCCGACGGCCATCAGCGCCGACGCGGCGGCCATGGCGTAGCGCAGCGGCAGACGGTGCGGCAGGAAGCCGAGACCAAATCCGGAGACGGCGGACATCGCGGAGAAGACGCTGATCACCGTCGCGGCGGCGATCGGCGTCAGGCCGCGCTCGATCAGATGCGCCGCCTGATGCAAGCTCACCCCCGCCTGCACGGGGTAGACCAGGGTCGTGTAGAGCGACAGCAGCCAGAAGGCACGCGTCCGTACGGCTTGAGCGCGGCTGAAGCGCGGCTCGGCAGCCGCGGGCTTCGCGCCGGGCCTTGCATGATCGGGCCCCAGGCCCAGATCCTCCGGTCGGCGCACCAGGAGCAGCCAGACCGGCAGGAAACCCACAACCAGCACGGTGATCCCGACCGCCAGCCAGCCGTGCTGCCAGCCGCCCTCGAGCATGGCGAGCTGGGCGATGATCGGGATGACGACCAGACCGAGCATCTGGAACAGGGTGGTGACGGCGGTCGCAAACGTGCGCCGGGCGACGAACCAGTTGTTCACGGCGGCGTAGAGGCCGAGGTCGAATGGACTTGCCCAGACCAGGCGCGCGAATACGAACAACAGGTAGAAAACGATCAGCGACGGCGCGACCGACAGCGCCATGGTCGAGAGCCCGATCGCGAGCACCGCCAGCACGAGGATGAGGCGTGGCCCTCGACGGTCCAGCACCGGCCCGAGCATCGGCGACACGAATGCCGCCAGCAGTCCGCCCAGCGAGACGGCGCCGGCGATCGAGGCGCGCGACCAGCCGAACGCCTCCGTCATCGGTACGACGAACACCGACAGCACCGCCACCGCCGGGCCCTGCCGCGCAAAGCCCGCCAGGCAGAGGCAGCCGAGCACGATCCAGCCGTAATAGAACGGTAGCCGCGGCGCGAGCAGGCGCGGCAGAAACGGTATCGTTGCGATTGTCGCTTCCTCCCGCACGGCGCTATTGTTCAGCATGTCCGCGCGGGACACCATCCCTGTGATCGATCTCGGGCCCACTCTGGCCGGCCAGCCCGGCGCGGTGAAAGAAGCCGGGCGCCAGCTCCGCCATGCGCTGACCGAGATCGGCTTCTACTACATCGTCAATCACGGCATTTCGCGCGCGCGGATCGACGACATCTTCGACGCGGCGGCACGCATCCACGCGCTGCCGCTCGACGAGAAGATGAAGATCCGCATCGACAAGCACAATGTCGGCTACCTGCCGATGAAGGGCGATACGCTCCGCACTTCCGTGGTGCAGACGGTGACGCGGCCCAACCTCAACGAGGCGTTCTTCATCGCCCGCGATCTGGCGCCCGATCATCCCGACGTCGTCGCCGACAAGCGCTTTCGCAGCGCCAACCAGTGGCCAGCGAACCTGCCCGGCTTTCGCGAGCAGGTGATGGGCTACTGCGACGCGCTGGAAGGGCTGGTGAGGAAGCTGATCCGCGTTTACGCTGTCGCACTCGACCTGCCACCGGTGTGGTTCGACGCGGCGTTCGAAGATTTCCAGTACAAGCTGCGCATGACCCACTACCCACCGCAGGAGCCGTCGGCGGCGGACGATTTCGGCATCGCGCCGCATACCGATACCAGCTTCCTGACGGTGCTGGCGCCCAACGCGGTGCCGGGCCTCGCGATCCGCACGCTGGACGGCCAGTGGCTCGAGGCGCCGGCGATTCCCGACGCCTTCATCGTCAATGGCGGCCAACTTCTGCTGCGCTGGACCAACGACCGGTTCATCGCGACGCCGCATCGCGCCATCAACCGCAGCGGCGGCGAGCGCTATGCGCTGGCCTTCTTCTGCGACGCGCAGATCGACTGGCCGATCGCCGCCGTGCCGACGACCGTCGGGCCGGACAAGCCGCCGAAATACGAGACGACCTGGTACACCGACTACATGGTCGCTTACCAGAAGCGAACCTACGACCTGCTGAGTCAAGCCGCCGAGTAGAGGGAGAGAAAAATGGCCGTGGTGGAAACCGAGCGTCACGGGCAAGTGCTCGTCGTGCGCATGAACCGTCCCGATCGCCTCAATGCGCTCAACACCGAGATGCGCGGCGAGCTGGCCCGTATCTGGACCGACTTCCGGCACGACAAGCAGCTCGAGGTGGCAATCTTCACGGGCACCGGCCGCGGCTTCTGCGCCGGCGAGGACATGAAGGAATCGCTCGAGCGCGGCCGGCCTGGCGGCGAGCGGCCGAAGATGGAGGACCCGTTCATGACCGGCGCGCTGGAGAAGCCGGTGATTTGCGCGGTCAACGGCTTCGCCATGGGCGGCGGCTTCATGCTGGTCGAGCGCACCGACCTGCGCGTCGCGGTGCGCGAGGCGGTATTCGAGGTCTCCGAGGCCAAGCGCTGGCTGCTCGGCGGCTACAATCATGGCCACGTCGCCAATCTGCCGTACCCGATCGCGATGGAGATGGCGCTGGGCTTCCGCTTCACGGCGCAGCGCTTCTACGAGGTCGGCTTCCTCAACCGCATCGTCGACGCCGCCGAGCTGATGCCGACGGCGATCGGCATGGCCGAGCACCTCCTCACCCTGCCACCCGCCTCGCGCGTCAACACCGTGCACATGATGCGACACATGCGGCCCTCGGCGACCGCCGAGCAGCAGATGCTGGCCGCCGCCCTGCACGAGCACGGCGACAAGAACGACCTGATGGAATCGCGCGCCGCCTTCGCCGAGAAGCGCAAGCCCAACTTCAAAGGCTGGAAGGACCCCGAGGACCGCTACAAGCTGCCGACGCCGGAAAGCGCGCGGGCAAAGTACCGATGAGGCGCCGCAATCGGCACCGGAGGCGTCCCAGCCGCGTGGAACGCCGGCAGGACCGTGGGGTGCATATTCCGTCCGGCCGGAATCGGCCGGACGGAATATGCCCGCTGCAACGAATATCGCCCGTGCGCGCATTTCCACTCAGATGGAACCGCGCCAACGGGTCGATGAGACAAGTGACGATCGTGTGGGCGCCGTTCCATCTGAGTGGAAATCGCTCTAGCGCTCCACCGGCGACGAGACCAGCGGCAGCCTGAAGCGCGCGCTCGGGCCAGGGAGCGAGGCTGGCAGCGGCGCATAAGGGGCGCCCTGGCGGATTCCCGCGAGCACGCCCTGGTCCATCGCGGCAACGCCGCTCGAGCGGACGACCTCTGCGTCGAGCAGCCGGCCGTCGCGCGCGATCACGACCTGAACCACGGTGAGGCCCTCCATCAGCGGCACGTCGGCGTGATAGCGGTAGCCGCGCAACTTGCTCACCACCTGCCAGAGGTAGTTCTGCTCCGCCGTGGCGCGGTTCCTCTCGTCGGCCGGATTGACGAACGGCGACGACGGCGGTGTCGGCATTTCCTGATGCCGCGCGACACTGGGCGGCTGCTGCGACGGATGGGGCGCCATCAGCGGCGAGGGCTGCGGCTGCGGGCGTGGCGTTTGAGGCGCGGGCGGTGGCGGTCGTGCCGGTGTCGGGATCGCCGTGACCGCCGGGCCGGGCGGCGGCGGCGGCACCTCTTTCTCCGGTTTCGGCTGCTCCATCGATGGTGGAGCGGCGGCCGCCACATCCTTCTCCCGCTCGCCTGACGGCCGCACCTGTGTCGGCTTGTCGGCGGTGATCTCGGCCGGCGGCTTGAGGCCCTCGACCATAGCCGGCGGAGGCGGCAGCGGCTTGGGCTGCGCTTGCGGCGGCGGAGGCGGCGGGTCGGGTGCCTTCTCCTTCTCGATCGTGACCTCGATCGGCTCGTCCTTCGGCAGGATGCTCGGCGCGTGCGCGGCCAGCCACCACAGCGCCAATCCCGCTACAGCGTGCAGCACGAGCGCGAGCCCCATCGCCTCCGGCGACATGCGGCCGGAGGTGGCCGAGGGAACGCTCGCCACATGGTCCATGCAAGGAGGCTAGCCGGCCACCACCGGTTCGCTGCCAACGATGGTGGTGCGGTGCATCACCCGCCGCTCCGTGGGATCGTGCGGCGTCACTGCGTGCACGGTGCAGCGGTTGTCCCACATCAGCACGTCGTGCGGCTCCCAGACGTGCCGGTACATGTACCGCGGCTGGGCGGCGAATTCCGACAGCTCGTCGATCAGCTTGCGCGACTGTGCCTCGTCGAGTCCCTCGATCGAATCGTTGTAGATCGAGCTGATGTAGAGCGACTTGCGTCCGCTCACCGGATGGCGGCGCACCATCGGATGCCATACCGCGGGCATCGCCGCCTGCTCCTTCCTGGTCGGTGCGGGCGCGCCGGTGATCCGGTGCAGCATGCCGAAGTCGTGCCGCGCCCTCCTGCCCTCGACCTGGCGGCGCAGGGACTCCGGCAGGGCCTCGTACACCTCGTACATGTTGATGAACTGGGTGATGCCGCCGGTTCGGCTGATCTCGATGCCGTGCAGCAGCGAGCCGACGCTGGGCTGCGGCCGGTAGCTCGAATCGGTGTGCCACTGGCGCGCCGAGGAGAGCTGCTTCTGCGACGGCTCCGCCGGCGCCATCAGCCGGTCGTTCTCGTCGACGTTGGAAACCAGGAAGATCTCGCGCACCCGGTCGGAGCGCAGGTTGAGCGAAGTCTGGTGGAAGATTTCCGGCTCGCCGAAGTGGCGGGTAAAGGCGACATGCTCCTGGTCGGTGATGCGCTGGTCGGGAAATACCAGCACCAGATGCTCGGTCCAGGCATCGATCACCGCCTGCCGCGTGGCGGCATCCACAGGCCGGCGCATGTCGATACCCCGAACCTCGGCGCCGAGCGCCGGATGGCGGGGGATGACGGTGATGGTCATGGCCGGCAATGGTAGTCTCCTCACCCCGAGGGACAAGGGAGGAAGCATGGATTTCAGCGGCAAGGTCGCCCTGATCACCGGCGGCGGCAACGGCATCGGCCGCGCTGCCTGCGTCGGTTTCGCGCGGCAAGGCGCAAAGGTGGTCGCGGTCGATCGCGACGGCGCGGCGGCCGAGGCCACCGCCGGCATCATCCGCCAGAACGGCGGTGACGCGCTCGCAGTCACGGCCGATGTGACGAAATCAGCCGACGTGAAAGCCTATGTGAAAGCGGCGATCGACAAGTACGGCCGCATCGACTGCTTCTTCAACAATGCCGGCATCGAGGGCAAGGTCGCAGCCATCGCCGAGTACGACGAGGCGGTGTTCGATGCGGTGATCGGCGTCAACGTCAAGGGCGTGTTCCTGGGCCTGCGCCACGTGCTGCCCGAGATGATCCGCCAGGGCGGCGGCGCGATCGTCAACACCGCCTCGGTCGCGGGCCTGGTCGGCACGCCGGGCATGCCGGCTTATGTCGCCTCCAAGCACGCGGTGATCGGCCTCACCAAGACGGCGGCCGGCGAAGTGGCACGCCAAGGCATCCGCGTCAACGCGGTCTGCCCCGGGCCGGTCGACACGCGCATGATCCACGCCCTCGAGGCGCAGCTCTCGCCCGGCGATCCAGCCGCGGTCAACCAGCGCTACCAGGCGGCGCTACCCACCGGTCGCTATTCCACCGCCGAGGAGATCGCCAACATGGTGCTGTTCCTCTGCTCCGACCTTGCTTCCAACACGACCGGCGGGCAGTTCGTGGTCGACGGCGGCCGAACCTCGACCGGCGGCGCCGTTACCAGCCTCGTGTCGCGCCAGGCATGAGGTGAGCTGATCCGCCAGCGACTGCACGTGCGGCGGATCCATGATGGTCGAATGGTCGCCGTCGATGCGGAAGACCTCGAGGGTGCGGGCGGCACGGCGCCAGATCGGCAACGGGTCGCAGGCATCGAAGCGTTCGCCGGGCACGGCGAAGACGCTGAGCGGGCCGTCGTAGCGGCGCGGCCGGAAACGGCGGAATTCGCCGAGCCCGATCTCGTACATCTGGCGATAGCGCTCGGCCAGGTCGGCCTCGACGCCTTGCAGCAGCTCGGGAACCTCGGGCGGTCCGGTCTCGAACTTGGCCTTGAGCTTGCGCAGCTTGGCGCGCAGGTACTCCAGCCAGGCGGCGCGCGGCAGGGCGGCAAGGCTGCGGACCACGCGTCGTGCCAGGGTCCACTGATAGGCGATCTTCGCGCCGAGCGGAAGGTGGCGCTCGTGGAGGTCGCTCTCGAACAGCGCGAGCAGATCGACCGGCGCGCCCCGCCGGCGCAGGCGCACCGCCATGTCGAACGCGATCAGTCCGCCGAAGGAATAGCCGGCAAGCGAATACGGGCCCTCGGGTTGCAGGCTGCGGATCGCTGCGAGATAGGCCTCGGCCATCTCGTCGATGGTGCGGTGCGGCTCGAACCGGGCATCGACGCCACGCGCCTGCAACGCCCAGATCGGCCGCTCGGTACGCACCAGGCGGGCGAGTGGGGCGAGCTGCACGACGTTGCCCAGAATGCCGTGCACGATGAACAGCGGCCGTCCTGTGCCCTGTTTCAGGCAGACCAGATGGGAAAACTCGCCCTGTTCGCCCCGGCGCAGCAGATTGGCCAGACCGGCCACCGTCGGCGCCTTGAACAGCGTCGCCATGCTGAGCTCGCGGCCCCACACCGCCTTGATGCGCGAGAGCAGCATGAAGGCCAGCAGCGAATGGCCGCCCAGCTCGAAGAAATCGTCGTGGATGCCGATCTCGGAGATGCCCAGCAGATCCTGGCAGAAGCCGGCCAGCGAGCGCTCCAGCGCATCGCGCGGCACAGTGTGGTCGGCCGCCGCGCCGGGGTCGAGCCGGGGCAGGCGCGCGCGATCGATCTTGCCGCTGGCGGTCATCGGCAGCGCCGGCACGATCTGGTAGCGCGTCGGCACCATGTAGGCAGGCAACCGCCGATGCAGCGTCCTCTGCCAGTCCGCCGGCGTGCCCGCGCCGACGATGAAGGCCGCAAGGCCCGCCTGTCCTGACGCATCCGGCACCGCCGCGACGGCCGCGGCAGTGACGCCGGGGCAGCGCACCAACGCTTCCTCGATTTCCTCCAGCCCGACCCGGAAGCCGCGGACCTTGACCTGGTTGTCGCTGCGCCCGAGGAACTCGAGCGCGCCGTCCGGCCGTCGTCTAACCGTGTCGCCGGTGCGATAGAGCCGCTCTCCCGCCAGCGCGACGAATTTGCGCGCCGTGAGGGCTGCATCGCCGCGATAGCCGCGCGCCACTCCGGCGCCGCCGATCAGCAACTCGCCGGGAATGCCGGCAGGCACCGGATTGCCGTCGCGATCGACGACATGCACGGTAGTGTTGGCCAGCGGCCGGCCGATCGGCGCGTCGTCGCTCGTCACGCGATGTCGCAACGACCAGATCGTCGTCTCGGTCGGGCCGTACATGTTCCAGAGCTCGCGCACGCGTGCGCCGAGCTCGGCTGCCAGGCTGCGCGCAAGCACGTCGCCGCCACACAGAGCCTTCAGCCGGGGATCACCCGCCCAGCCGGCATGGACCAGCGCTCGCCACAACGACGGCGTCGCCTGCATCACCGTGCAGCTCGAGCGCGCCTTCAGC
>Ga0310813_10001336_pt1 | contig 14947 bp, 15 predicted proteins | sample YN3metagenome_FD_203086 | JGI IMG/M metagenome (GOLD analysis project Ga0310813, IMG submission 203086) | Soil microbial communities from experimental microcosm in Duke University, North Carolina, United States - YN3 | ecosystem: Engineered > Artificial ecosystem > Soil microcosm > Unclassified...
TCCCCCCTCAAGCTGTACGAGTATATGGCGTCGGGCCGAGCGGCGCTGGTCGCGACGGATCAGCAGGAGATCGAGGATTTCGTCAACAAGGCCGGCGTCGGCATCGGCATGCCGCTCCACGTGGACCGCTTCGGCATGACGATGACGGACATGCTGGAGGCGCCGGACCGGCTCGCCGAGATGGGGCGCCGGGGGCGCGAGCTGGCCCAGTCGACGTTCAGCTGGAGCCGGGCGGTGGACCAGGTGGAGGAGTCCCTGCGGCGGGCCGTGAGCTCCTGATCCCGGGGGTATACTTCTACCGATATAGAAATACAGATGCAGCCCCCTCGGATTTCCGTCGTCCTTCCGACCCTGAATCGCCCGGAGGCGATCTACAATCTCCTCCGCCACCTGGAGCACCAGACGACGGCCCCGCATGAGATCGTGATCGTCGACCAGTCGCCCGTCCTTGACGAGCGCGTCGCGGCCTACGTGGCCGGGAAGTCGGGGATCCGGCACCACCGCATCGCGGAGCGCGGCCTGCCCAACGCCCGCAATGTCGGCGTCGGCCTCGCCAGCGGCGACGTCGTGCTCTTCCTCGACGACGACAGCATCCCGGACCCGGACCTGATCCGCTACCACGCCGAGGCCTACGCGGACCGCGACGTCAGCGGCGTCGGCGGCCGGGTTCAGGGAGGCTACGACGCCGGGGGCGGAGTCATCGGACGCTTCCGGGAGAGCGACGGCAAGGTGGTGCGGAACTTCGGCGCCACGACGCGCTGCGCCGTGGACCACCTGCCCGGCGGCAACATGTCGTTCCGCCGCGACGTATTCTCCCGCGTGGACGGCTTCGACAAGACGTACGGCGGGTCGGCGATCGGGGAAGAGACCGACTTCTGCCTGCGCGCGCGCCGCGCGGGCTTCCGCTTCGTTTTCGAGCCGCGGGCCGCCCTCGAGCACCTGCACCTTCCGACGGGCGGCTGTCGCGCCCCGCGCTTCGAGGACTGGCTCTACTGGCACTCGCACAACAGCGTGCTCTTCGTCCTCCGGCACGCCCACCGTGCGCTGCTCCCGCTCTTCTTCCTCAAGCGGACGCTGCGGCTCGGGCTCTTCGCAATGGAGCACGGGTCGCTGGCCCTGATCGCGGTGGGCCTCAAGGGCTTCGCCCGGGGGATCGCGGCGTATCGCGCGACCCGCTGATGCGCATCGGGATCTACGCGCCCAACCTCGCGACGCCCGCCCCCAGCGGCGTGGAGCGCTACATCACCGAGCTCCTCCGCGCGCTTTCCGCGACGCCGACCTCGCACGAGTTCGCCCTGATCTCGGACGCCGCGGATCTGCCGCTCCCGTCGGGCGGCCGCCGCGTGCCCCTGAAGTCCATGGGCCGCCTCTCGCGGCTTCGCTTCGACCACTGCCGGCTGGCCGGGCTCGCGCGGGACGAGCGGCTCGACGTTCTGCACTGCACGAAAAGCTTCGTCCCCAAGGGACTGCGCTGCGGAAGCCTCGTGTCGGTCTACGACGTGATCTTTCTCAAGCGCCCGGAGTGCTACCCGCTCGGCTGGAGGCTCTACTGGACCCGCGCGCTCCGCGCCTCAGTGGAGCGGGCGAGCGCCGTCGTCGCCATGTCGGACGCGACCGCGCGGGACGTCGAATCGCTGCTTCCCGAGGCGCGCGGCAAGGTCCACACGGTGCGGACCGGCGTCAACGCCGCGTCGTTCGCGCTCTCCAACGAAGAGGCCGAGCGGCTCCGCGAGAAGCGGGGCGTCCGGCCGCCCTATCTGCTCTACGTCGGCAACATCACGCGCCGGAAAAACGTGCCGGTGCTGCTGGACGCCTACGAGTCGGTCCGGAGCGCCCTCGGGGCGCGGCTTGTCCTCGCCGGGGCTCTCGAGTTCGGCGGGGGCGAGGTCCTCGAGCGGATGAGGCGAGGCTCCGAAGGCGTGACGTATCTCGGACGGGTGTCGGACGAGGAGCTGGCGGCCCTCTACCAGGGTGCGCTGGCCTTCGTGTATCCGTCCCAGGACGAAGGGTTCGGCCTGCCGGTGCTCGAGGCGATGGCGAGCCGCGTGCCGGTCATCACGACGACCGGCGGCGCCCTCCCGGAAGCGGTTGGGGACGCGGGCCTCCTCGTGAGCCCGGGCTCCGTCCCGGAGCTCGCGGAGGCGATGAAACGGATGGTCGGGGACCCCAGGCTGCGGGAGTCGTTCATCACCCGCGGACTGACCCGAGTCGCGGAGCACTCCTGGAGCCGGACGGCGCAGCAGACGATCGCGCTCTACGAGAAGGCGGCGGCGCAGCGATGAGGATCCTGCACGTCCACGACTTCTTCGCGCCCGGCAACAGCCGTTTCGCGTTCGACATGGACCGGCTCCTGCGGGCTCGTGGTCACGACGTTCACGTGCTGGCTGCCGTGGGGGAGCTTGGCCCCGCGGACGGCGCCGTCCTCGAGGGCGTCACCTTCCACACGTATCCCCACCGTCCCGAGCTGTCCTCGTCGAAGCGCCTTTCCTATGCGACCACGATGAACCGCGACCGCTTCGGGGAGATCCACGCCCTCACCCCGATCGACGTCCTGGTGCTGAACCAGCCGCTCTGCGCGTCCGGCATCACCGAGAATCCGGCCTCGACGTCGGTCCCGAAGGTTTACTGGTTCATTTCGCCGTGGGCGGCGGAGTGGAAGGCCTCGAACCCCGAGTCCCACTTCGTCTCCCGGATCTTCAACATGACCTTCCGCAACCGGATGGAGGACCTCGCGCTTCAGGCGAGCGATGCCGTCTTCGTCGAAAGCGAATTCATCCGTCGCGAGCTCAAGGCGCACCACCGGAAGATCCCCGACCGCAAGGTGACCCTGATCCCGGGCGCGGTGGACCTGACGCGCTTCTGTCCCGACGGCTCGAAGGAGAAGAACCGCGCGAAGTTCGGAATCGGGCCCGGGCCCGTGGCTCTCACGGTCCGCCGCCTGGTCGAGCGGATGGGCATCGATCTTCTCATCCGCGCTGCGGCCGAGGTCCCGGGGCTGCAGGTGGTCGTCGGCGGCGACGGGCCCCTGCGGTCGGAGTTGGAAGCGCTCGCGGCGTCGCTCAAGGTGCCGGCGAAATTCCTGGGCTACGTGAAGGACGAGGATCTCCCGTCGCTCTACCGGGCGGCGGACCTCTTCGTCCTGCCGACTCGGGCCCTGGAGGGCTTCGGGCTGGTCGCGATCGAGGCGATGGCCTGCGGGACGCCGGCCATGGGGACGCCGGTCGGCGCGATCCCGGAGGTCCTGGGTCCTCTCAAGCTCCTGTTCGACGATACGACGGCGCCGGCGATCGCCGGCGGCATCCGCCGCTTCCTCGCGGAGGCGGACGGGGCGCTCGCGGAGCGCTGCCGCGCCCACGTCGCGGCCCATTACGACTGGTCGAAGGTGGTCGAGCGCGTGGAACACGTGCTCGTCGAGGTGCAGCGTGAAGGTCCTGGTCACGGACGGCGCTAACCGGGTCGCGCTCGCGGTGGTCCGCGCGCTCGGCCGGACGGGCGCAGAGGTCGCCGTCGTGGAGCAGGAGCGCTTCGCCCAGAAGACGCCGGCGGCATTTCGCTCGCGCTTCGTGTCGCGCCACGACGTGCTGCCGACTCTCGGGAGCGACGGCGCCTTCCTGGAGGCGCTCGCGGAGCGCGCCTCGGGCTACGACGTCGTCCTGCCTGTCTCGACCAACGTCGCGCTCGCTTGCGCCGAGGCGCGCGATCGGATCCCGGCCCGTCTCCCGCTGCCGCCGATCGGCGTCCTCCGGAAGGCGAACGACAAGTCGGCCGCGCTTGCGATGGCGCGGAAGGTTGGGGTTCCGATTCCCGTGACCTACGCCCCGGAGGACGACGAGGAATTGGAAGAAGTCCTGGCGCGACTGAAGCTGCCGGCCGTGGTGAAATTGCGGGACGACGCGGGAACGGTTCTAGACCCGGGCCAGCGTTACGCCGTCGGAACGACGCACGATGAAGTGCGCCAGGCGTTCCGTGCGCTGCATGCGGTCAAGCCGTTCCCCCTGATCCAGCAGAAGGTGCTGGGGCCCGGCTTCGGCGTCGGCGTCCTGGCGGAGAAGGGGAGGCTGCTGGCCTCCGTGGCGCACCGACGCGTGCGGGAGTATCCGATCACCGGGGGGCCCAGCACGGTCTGCGTGTCGGTCGTCGACGAGCGGCTCACGGGCTACGCGGCCGCGCTGATCCGCGAGCTGGACTGGACCGGCGTCGCGATGGTGGAGTTCAAGAAGGACGACGACTACCGCCTCATGGAAGTGAATCCGAGATTCTGGGGCTCCCTGCCGCTGGCGACGCGCTCCGGCGTCAATTTTCCTCAGCTCCTGTGCCGCCTGGCCATGGGCGAGGCGGTCGGGGAGCTCCCGAAGGCCGAGGCCGGCGTGAAGCTGCGCTTCCTGCCGCTGGACGCCGCGGCGGCGCTGAGCGCGCTGCGGGACCCGGAGCGCCGCTGGGCCTATTCGTTGGGCTTCCTCCGCGATGTCTTCGATCCGGGCGTGGTGGACGGGATCCTGGATCCCGGCGACCTGGACGCGTCGCTGCAGTACCTGGCGAACCACCTCCCATGACGGCTCTGCGGATCGCCCAGGTCATCACCCGCTGCGTCCGGGGCGGCGCCTGGCAGGTCGTCCGCTGTCTCCTCGACCGGCTGCCGCGCGAGGACTTCGAACAGCGGCTCGTGTGCGGCCCGGAGTCGGCTCCGGAGGGGGCCCTGGTGGTTCCGGAGTTGCTTCGCGAGATCCGTCCCCGGCAGGACGCGGCGGCGCTCGTGCGCCTGACGCGGATCTTCGCGAAGGAGCGCCCCGATGTGGTGCACGCCCACACCTACAAGGCCGGCGTGATCGCGTCGATGGCGGGGCGCATCGCGGGAGTGCCGGCGCTGGTATTCACGCCGCACGGCCACATCTTCTCGCGCGGCTCCAATATTCCGGGGGTGCCGGAAGGGCTCAAGCTGGAGTTCCTTCGCTGGATCACGCGCGCCGCGCAGGGCTGCGCGGACCGCATCACCGCGCTGTCGGAGCCGGACCTCGAGCAGCAGGTCGCCCTCCGGCTCTCGCCGGCGTCCAAGTACCTCGTGGTGCGCAACGGCATCGACGCGGACCGCTTCGCGAGGCCGCGCGTCCGGCTCTTCGACGGAGATCCCGTCATCGGCGCGGTGGGCCGCTTCTCGGCCGAGAAGGGGCACCGCTATCTGATTCAGGCCATGCCGGCCGTGCGGCGCGTCCTCCCGCGGGCCCACCTGGTCCTGGTGGGGTACGGCGACCTCGAAGGCGAATTGCGCGGCCGGGCCGCCGGACTCGGCCTGGACGGCGCGGTGACCTTCGCGGGCGAGCGCGACAGCGCGGACGTACTGGGCTCCTTCGACCTGTTCGTGCAGCCGTCCCTCTACGAGAGCCAGGGCCTGGCGCTGCTCGAAGCGATGGCCGCCGGAGTTCCGGCGATCGCGTCGGACGTGGGCGGCATCGGGGACGTGGTCCGCCACGAGGAGACCGGCCTGCTGGTGCCGCCGGCGCAGCCGGAGGCGCTGGCCGAGGCGATCGTGCGCCTGGCCGGGGCCTCCGATCTCGCGCTGCGGCTGACGCAGGAGGCGGCCCGACGGGTCCGCGAGCGCTTCTCGGTCGAGACCATGCTCGACGCCTACGCGCGGCTGTATCGGGAACTCGTCCGTTGATTCGCCGCGAATTTGTGTATAATCCGCCCTCGTGTACGACTTTCTGAACGGCCGCGTCGCGGCGCGCAAGCCGTCCTACGCGGTGATCGACGTCGGAGGCGTGGGCTACCGCGTCGAGATCCCGCTCTCGACCTACGAGAAGATGCCTCGCGAGGGGAGCGTCCGGCTCTACACCTACCTGAAGGTGTCGGACGACGACCTGCGCCTCTACGGCTTCTACACGGAGCACGAGCGGGAGATCTTCCTGCGCCTGGTCGACGGCGTCCAGCAGCTGGGGCCGGCCAAGGCCATCACGATCCTGTCCAGCGTCGCCCCGGAGCAGTTGGCCCGCGCAATCGACGAAGAGGATGTCGCGTTCCTCAAGAACATCAAGGGGATCGGGGAGAAGATCGCCCACCGGCTCATCGTCGAGCTGAAGGGAAAGCTGCCTTCCGCGGCAGGGAAAGACGCCGGCGACTCGTCCACTAGTAAGGATGCGGTGGGGGCGCTGGTGACGCTCGGGTACGACCGGCGTCAGGCCGAGGAGGCCGTCCGGCGGGCCCTCAAGGACTTGAAGGGCGAGGCGTCCGTCGAGGACGTGATCAAGAGGAGTCTGACGCATGTCTAGGATCGGCACCCTGATGGCGGCGGCCGCCGCAGCGTTGACCGCCGTGCTGGCGGGATGTCACACCTGCGAGGACCACGAAGCCTCCCAGATGTCCAAAGAGCTGGCCGAGTTCAACTACGCGCACGGGAAGTACGACCAGGCCAAGACGCTCTACAGCCGCTGCGTCGAGAAGTGCTCCGACAACGAGGACGGCTGGCTCGGTCTGGCCAACTCGAGCCGGGAACTCGGCAACCTCCAGTACCAGTCGGCGGCCGAGCTGGCGGGGCAGGGCAAGATTCCCGACTCCAAGCGGGTCTTCAAGGAAGCGACCGAGAACCACAGGATCGCCTTCGAGCTTTTTCACCGGAAGATCCAGGAGCGGCCCGACGACATGGCTCCTCACTACGGCCTGGGCCTCTTCTACTACCAGCGGGCGACCAGCCCGGTGCCGTTCCCCTTTCCGCTCGACGACACCAAACGTCGCGGAACGGAGCGCGACCTCGCCATCGCGGAGTTCCAGCTCATCCTGAAGAAGGGCGAGCTGGTCCAGGTGCACCGCTACCTTGGCCTGGCGCTCTTCGCGGCGGGCCGGATGGACGAGGGGCGGCCCCACCTGAAGCGCTTCCACGACATCCAGCAGAGCGCCTACGAGCGGATCATCCGGATGCCCGGATCGAGCGACGAAGAGAAGAAGAACAAGGAGGCCCGGCTCACCGCGGTCAGCAAGGAGATCGAGGACATCCGGGACGTGCTCGGCGAGTACTTCATGACGGTGACGCGGGAGTTCGACCGGCTGCGGCTCAAGAAGGATCGGACGGCCGACGACGAGGCCAAGATGGCCAAGTTCAAGCGCGAGTCGCTGGAGCTCGAGAACATCATCAAGAACTTCCATTTGACCAACCTGGGGCCGGTCGAGCAGGAGGTCCGCCGCCGCTGCGACGACTACCTGCGCGTCTTCAACGGCGGGCAGGTCGCCGAGATCATGAGCTTCGTCGCGACGAAGCAGGGCGAGGATATCGCCATGCAGCAGGCCGTGCAGGATCGGGTCAAGCAGGGGATGAAGATCAACAACCCCCAGTATCGGACCATCGTGGTGTCCGGAGATACGGCCAGCGTGGCTCTCGTCTGCGAGCTCGTCAGCAGCAAAGGCACGCGTCCCAACGCCGAGCTGACGATGCACTGGCGCCTGGTGGGGGGGCAGTGGAAGATTTCGGACCTGCCGTAGGCCGCTAGCGGGGCTGCGCGATCACGCTCGGCAGACGGCGGCCGACGGCGTCGCGGATGCCCTGGATCGGAAGTCCCCGTCCCGGACAGAGGGTTTCGTTGTCCACTTCGCGATGGGAGCGGATCCGCTCCGCCGGAATCCGGCCCTCGCGGCAGAGCTTCTCCAGCAGATCCAGCAGCGCCGTCATCTGCTTCTTCGACGGCGCTCCCGTTTCCAGGTCGCCCACCAGGCAGATGGCGATCGACTCGAGGTTCACGTCCTGCTTCTTCGTGTGCGGGCCGGGAATCTGGTCGCGCCAGCGGTAGCCCACCTCGACCGCGCCGTCGGCGGCGCCCGAGCCGTTCCCGATGATGAAGTGGTAGGCGAGGCCGCCCAGGCGGGCCCGGTGGTTGCGCTCGAAGGCGGCCGCGCTGCCGCCGTGGGTGGCGCTGTGGTGCAGGACGATCGACTTGAACGCGGGATTGAACGGCGCCTGGATGGTCGTGTCGGTCGCGACCGCCTCGATGGGCTCGCCCCCGGTGCAGAACATGTAGCAGGTGAACGAGGTGAGTCCGATCGCCACGGACAGGAGCAGAAGGTCGAACGGTTTCATGTACGCCCCGGTTTCAAGAGCCGCAAAGATTCTTATCGGCCGGGGCGCGAGCGACCTTTAGCGCGGTTGATGGTGGCGTGGATCCAGCGGCCGGCCCACTCGGCCGCGCGAACCAGGGCTTCCGGGGCGCGGTCTCCGGTCTCGAACGCGAGCCGCTTGAGGTCGCAGCGGCCGCAGACCAGGACGACCGGCGCGGGGGAGAGCTTGAGGATCGTGCCCACCACCTTGCCGCCGAGCGAGGTACGGTCCACGCAGCCCTCGCCGGTGACGACGAAATCGCAGGGCCTCGGAAAGCCCGCCTGGCGGAGGATGTACTCGGCCCCGCGGGTGAGCGTGGCGCCGTAGGCGACGAGTCCGGCGGGGAGCCCGCCGGCGGCGCCCGTCCCCTTGAGGCGCCGGACGTCCCTCCCGCTGCGCCGCTTCAGTTCGGCCGCCCATTCGGTGAGGCGCCGTTCGAGAACGCGAACTTTCGCCGGGGTGGCGCCTTTCTGAGGTCCGAAGACCCGGGCGGCGCCGCGCGGTCCGAGCAGCGGGTTCTCGACGTCGCAGAGGATGGTGACGCAGCGGGCCATGGCGGGAGTGACCACCTCGAGGGCGCCCATCCCTCCGTCGACCGTCGCGCTGCCGCCGACGCCAAGCAGGATGCGGCGGGCGCCCCGGCCGTAGGCGTGCGCGATCAGTTCGCCCGTCCCCCGGGTCGTCGTCACGAGAGGGTCGCGCTTCTCCGGCGGGACGAGCTTGAGGCCGCTGGCCTTGGCCATCTCGATGACCGCCGTCTTGCCCGCGCGGAGGTAGTAGGCCCGGACGGGCGTTCGGAGCGGCCCGGTCACCCGGACGAAGACCTTGCGGCCCCCGAGGGAGGAGCGGAGCGCCTCGAGGGTCCCGTCGCCCCCGTCGGCCACCGGGATCGGGATGAGCTGGGCCTCGAGGGCGCGGCGCAGCCCCTTCGAGATCAGACGGGCGGCCTCGATGGGGGAGAAGGTTTCCTTGAAGGCATTGGGCGCCACGACGATCACGGGACGCTTGCTCATGAGTGGGCGCGGATTATAGGACGCGTGGGACGCGAGTGACAAGGGAAAGGGGGGACGGTATACTCGCCCGCGTGACCTTGCTCGTGACCGACGAGTTGTATCTCGAGCACCAGGCTCCCGGGCACGTCGAGTGCCCGGCGCGCCTCGAAGCCATCCTCGACCACTTCCGGAGCTGCGGGCTGATGAAGCGCCTGACGCCGCTCGCGGCGCGGGACGCCAGCGTCCAGGAACTGGCGCTCGTCCATCATCCCGCGTATGTCGAGGTGGTCCGCGAGGCCTCGGCCCGGGGAGGCGGATGGTTCGACGCGGACACGTATCTGAACGAGCGCTCCTACGACGCGGCGCTGCGGGCGGCGGGCGGCGTGCTGGCCGCCGTGGAGGCGCTGCGCGACGGACGCGACCGCACGGCGCTCTGCCTGGTCCGCCCGCCGGGTCATCACGCGACGCCGGAGCGGGGCATGGGCTTCTGCCTTTTCAACAACGTGGCGATCGCGGCGCGCTTCCTCAAGAGGCGCGTCCTGATCGTCGACTGGGACGTCCATCACGGCAACGGGACGCAGGATACGTTCGAGGCGGACCCGACGGTCTGGTACCTGTCGACGCACCGCTGGCCCTTCTATCCGGGGACGGGGCACGCGAAGGAGCGGGGCGCCGGGAACATCATCAACCTGCCGATGGACATCGACACATCCCGCCAGGAGTTCCTGAAGGCGTTCCGTGGCGCGGTCCGCAAGGCCGCCAAGGAGTTCAAGCCCGAGTTCCTGCTCGTCTCCTGCGGCTTCGACGCCTACGAAAACGATCCGATCGGCGGTCTGAACCTGAAGCCCGAGGATTACCGCAGCATGACCGACGTCGTCTGCGAGCTCGGCATTCCGGTAGTCTCGGCGCTCGAAGGCGGATATAGTCTCAGCGGTCTGGGTCCCTGCGCCGAACAGCACGCCGAAGGGCTGCTGGCGGCCGGGGCATGAGGGACGCATGAAAGTGATCGTCGCGGCGCTGCTCCTAGCCGCGCTCCCGCTCCCGGCACAGGAGAAGGCAAGCCACGAGTATGAGTACTGGGCGTCCTGCAAGCCCGGATCCTGGGTGAAGACCCGGATGGAGCTCGAGAACCAGGGCCAGAAGGTGGAGTTCGAGGCGGTAACCCGGCTCCTCGAGGTCACCCCCGAGAAGGTCACCGTTGAAATGATGAGGCGGACGAAGAGCGGCGATCGCTCCATCGACTCGCCGCCCCAGCGGACGGAGTATAAAGCCGGGGACCTTCAGAAGGGGAAGATCATCGAAGAACGGGATGAGGAAATCAGCGTCGCGGGCAAGACGCTGAAGTGCCGCTACTTCGAAATCGAAACGGAGGCCTCCGACAAGAAGGGGAAGACGCTCGTCAAAGCCTGGATGACGAAGGAGATTCCCGGCGGCGCCGCAAAATCGGAAATCACGTCTCCGCAGCTCAAGGGGCCGGTTCGGGTCACGGCCCTCGAATGGGAAAAGAAGTGAGACGCCGGTACACAGGACACAGGACACCGTTCCCAGGACCGGTTCCCCCGACCCCTCGGGGGGGACGCTAGCGCCCGGATCTAGAACAAGGACTTACGGGCGCGGCACATCTCGATCGCGACGCGGATCGCGGCGACCATCGGCTTCGGATCGGCGATCCCCTTTCCCGCGATGTCGAATGCGGTCCCGTGATCGGGTGAAGTCCGCACGAAGGGCAGGCCCAGCGTGACGTTCACCGCGTCGGGGTGCATCGCCTTGATGGGGCCCAGCCCCTGGTCGTGGTACATGGCCACGATGGCATCGCATGGACGCTTCCAGACCGTATCGGCGGCGTAGGGACCTTCGGCCTTGATGCCTTCCTTGCGGGCGGCTTCAACGGCCGGCGCAATCACTTCGATCTCCTCGCGGCCGAATTCGCCGGCCTCGCCCGCGTGAGGGTTGAGGCCGCAGACCGCGAGCCTCGGCTCCAGGACGCCGAAGAAATCGCGGAGTCCCTTCGAGGTCTCCCTCAGGATCCCCAGGACGCGGTCCGGGGTGATCATTGCGGGAAGCTTGCGGAGCGAGACATGGGTCGTGACGAGCGCGACTCGCAGCGGGCCGGCCACGAAGAACATGACAGGCAGCTTCACGCCCGCCCGCGCGGCCAGATGTTCCGTGTGGCCCACGAAGGGGACGCCGGTTTTCGCGATGCGTTCCTTCGAGACCGGGGCCGTGACGATCCCGTCGACCTTCTTCGCGAGGGCCAGGTCGATCGCCTCGTCGATGGCGGCCAGCGCTTCCTTGCCGCCGCCGGAGCGAGATCCGAGGACGACGAGGTCGGCGTCGTGGCGTTCGAGGAGGGCTTTGTCGACGACTTCGGGGCCGATGCCGGCGGGGTCGCCCAGGGTGACGGCGAGCTTCACCACGCGGACTACTTGCCGATGAGGCTCTCGGGAAGCTCGAAATTGGTGTAGATCTTCTGGACGTCTTCGCTGTCGTCGAGGGCTTCCATCAGGTTGAGGATCTTGCGGCCCGTCTCCTCGTCCACCTTGACCGGATCCTTGGGCATCTGGCCGAGCTCGCTGGAGACGAACTTGTACTTCTTGGCGAGTGCCTTCTTCACATTCTCGAAGTCGGGGACCGCGGTGGTGATCTCGTAGTTGTCGCCCGCCGTCTCCATGTTCTCCGCGCCCGCCTCGAGGACGTCGTTCATCATCTGGTCCTCGCCCGCGGCGGCCTTGGGGATGAGGATGAGGCCCTTGGCCTGGAACATGAAGCGGACGGAGCCGGCGCCGCCCAGATTGCCGCCGCTGTTCTCGAACATCTTGCGCATCTCGGCGGCGGAGCGGTTCTTGTTGTCGGTGAGGGCGTCGATCATGAACGCGGTGCCGCCGGGGCCGTAGCCCTCGTAGGTCACCTGCTCGTAGCTGACGCCTTCGAGTTCGCCGGTGCCCCGCTTGATGGATCGCGTGATGTTGTCGTTCGGCACGCTCTCGGCGCGGGCGTCCAAGATGGCGTTGGCGAGCTTGAGGTTCATGTCCGCGTTCCCGCCGCCTTCCTTGGCGGCGATCTGGATGGCGCGGCAGAGCTTCGACCACAGCTTGCCGCGGCGCGCGTCGGCCGCGCCCTTCTTGTGCTTGATGGTCGCCCAGTGGGAGTGTCCGGACATGGGTGCCATTATAGGGCCGCCCCGGGGGTGAGTCAATCGCTCGCGACGCGGCCCTCCGGCTTTTCCCGGGGGGCGGATTCTTGCGCGGAGAAGGGGGCGTGGGATATAGTGACGACCATGAACATTTCTCCCGACGTCAAAACCAACGCCAAGGAGCTGATCGCTCTGCGGCGCGCCTTCCACCAATATCCCGAGCCGGGCTTCAAGGAGTTCCGGACCGCGGGGCTGATCCGCTCCAAGCTCAAGAGCTGGGGGATCGAGCACAAGGCGATGTGCGGGACCGGGACGGTCGCGCTCATCAAGGGCTCCAAGCCCGGCCCGACGATGCTGATCCGGGCCGACATGGACGCGCTGCCGGTCCTGGAGGAGAACAAAGTCCCGTACTGCTCCCGCAACAAGGGCGTGATGCACGCCTGCGGGCACGACGGCCATAGCGCGATGGCGCTCATCGCCGCGAAGCTGCTTCAGAAGCGCCGCACCTCGTTCCGCGGCAACGTGAAGTTCATGTTCCAGCCCGCTGAGGAAGGTCCCGGGGGCGCGGGCCCGATGATGGACGAAGGCCTCCTCAAGGGGCCGAAGGTCGACGCCGCCTTCGCGATCCACATGTGGAACGACCTTCCGACGGGGAAGGTGGGCGTTCGGTCCGGCCCCGTCTTCGCGAGCGCCGACTCGTTCATCATGAAGATCGTCGGCCGCGGGGGCCACGGCGCGGCTCCCCATCAGACCGTCGATCCCGTCGCGGCGGCCGCGCAAGTCGTCACGGCCTGCCAGAACATCGTCGGGCGCAAGGTCGACCCGACCAAGAGCGCCGTCGTGACGTTCGGCTCGATCCACGGCGGGACGCGCCACAACATCATCCCCGACCTCGTCGAGCTCACGGGCACCGTCCGGGCCTTCGAGGAGCCGGTGCGCAAGCAGCTGCAGCGCGAGATCCCGAAGATCGCCGGCGGCGTCGCCTCCGCGCTGGGGGCGAAGTTTGAGTTCACCTACAAGCCCGGTTATCCGCCCACGGTCAACGAGGAATCCATGACGGACCTCGTGCGGGACACGGTGCGCGAGGCCGCGGGAACCGCAGGCGTCGTGGAACAGGACGTGTCGATGGGCGCGGAGGACATGTCGCTCGTGCTCCAGGAGGTTCCCGGCTGCTACTTCTTCCTGGGCTCGATGAACCCGCGGAAGGGGCTGATCCATCCGCACCACTCGGCGCACTTCAACTTCGATGAGGATGCGCTGCCCCTGGGTGTCGAAACGTGGCTGCGCCTGGCGCAGCGCTTCCTGAACGTCGCCTGATTCGCTTGGAGCCATGATCGCAGCGAACTACTTCGTCTATCTGCCGGGAGGCATCAAGCGCGACGATGCCAAGGTCCGCGTCATGGCCGACGCGACGGGTCTGGGTCTCTACGAAGCGAAGGTGATGATCGGCGCCCCGGGTCCCCGCAAGGTGGGCGCCTTCGGCAAGGAAGAGGAGGCTCAGGAACTGGCGCTGAAGCTGCGGCAGGGAGGCCTCAACGCCTTCGTCATCGAAAAGGCCCGCTTCTCCCGCGCCCCGAAGATCTTCAAGGCCCTCAAGGCCGTCGAGAACGAGATGGGGCTCGTCTTCTCCATCGAGACGGCTCCGGCGCCGGGCGAGGTCAACGCCCAGTTCTTCGACCTGCCGCAGCCGAAGGGGCTGGTCCAGGCCGTGATCCTCGCGGCCTACACGCAGACGAGCGTCGGCAAGAGCGAAATACGGGAGCCCGTCATCCATCTTTACTCCGAGGACCCGCACACCATCCTGGAGGTCCGGGGTCCGAAGTTCGACTGGGCCGGGCTCAAGAAGCTGCAGGGGCTCCTGGGGGACATGCGCTGGATCAAGATGGCGGAGCTCTTCGCGGAATACTACAAGGCCAAGCTGGACACGACCCTGTTCAAGACGCCCGCGGAGTTGACCGCCATCACGGCCGCCCTCAACGTGGACGCGGCGCACGGGATGGCGGGGAAGGGCGGGGCGGCCTCGAGCGACGACAGCCCGGTGGTGATGGCGGCCTCGCGGATCATCGTTTATTCCTTGGTCTTCGGCCTCTGATTTATAGAATGTGATCCCGGAACCCGCAGCCCGAAGCCCGGAATCCGGGCGCTGCGTTCCGGGTTCCAGTCTATAGGGATAGAGAGAGGCTTCATGCAAGGCTCGTATCTCAGCCGGTTCCTCCGATCGAACATCGGACTCAAGCTCCTGATGGCGATCACCGGCGTGGTCATGTTCGGCTACCTCATCGGCCACGTCTCGGGCAACATGCTCATCTTCAAGGGCCGGGTCGCGATCAACAATTACTCGGCCTTCCTCCACCAGGCCAAGGGCCTCCTGTGGGGGACGCGCATTCTCCTGCTGGCCTCCGTCGTGATCCACATCTGGGCGACGATCCGCTTCCTGGCGCTCCGCAGCGAGGCGCGGCCGGTGGCGTACGCCATGAAAGTGCCGCACGGGACCACCTGGGCGGCGCGCACCATGTACTGGAGCGGCCCGATCATCGCGCTCTTCATCGTCTACCACATCCTGCATCTGACGACCGGCACCCTCCATCCGACCTTCGCCAAGAACGTCGACTCGGTCACCCACCACGTCGACGTCTATCAGAACCTGGTCGACGACTTCAGCCGGCCGCTTCCGTCGCTGATCTACATCGCGGCGATGCTGGCGATCGCGCTGCACCTGTCCCACGGCGTCTGGAGCATGCTCCA